>Ga0163150_10000429_pt1 | contig 79212 bp, 72 predicted proteins | sample OliLakLV19P2IB_FD_148628 | JGI IMG/M metagenome (GOLD analysis project Ga0163150, IMG submission 148628) | Freshwater microbial mat bacterial communities from Lake Vanda, McMurdo Dry Valleys, Antarctica - Oligotrophic Lake LV.19.P2.IB | ecosystem: Environmental > Aquatic > Freshwater > Lake >... | reverse complement strand
GGCTGGGCGGGAAGGGCGGGATCCAACTGCCCTAGCGGTAGTGCCTGCTCAGCCAGTCGTGGACTTCCTGGTAGAAGTAGCGGCTGTTCTCGCCCTTCAGGATCCAGTGGTTCTCGTCCGGGAACAGCACTAGCCGGCTCTCGACCTGCTGGCGCTGCAGGACGGTCCAGAACTCGAGGCCGTTGTTGTAGGGCACGCGGAAGTCGCGCTCGCCGAAGGTCACGAGAATCGGCGTCTTCAACTTCTTCGAATGCCAGAAGGGACTCTGGTCGCGCCAGGCGCCCTGCCCATCCCAGGGTGGGCCGCCGAGGTTGCGCTCGCGCGAATAGGCGATGTCGCTCGTGGTCCACTGCGTCTTGAGGTCATAGAGCCCCGCGTGGCTCACGAGCGAGCGATAGCGGTCGGTCGAGACCGCGAGCCAGTTCGTGAGGTGGCCGCCGTAGCTCGCGCCGCCCGCGGCCTGGCGGCCTGCGTCGATGTACGGGAAGCGCCGGATCGCCTCGTCTGCCGCCTGGTTGATCTCCTCCGCGGGGCCCTTGAGCGGGTCGCCCTGGATCGCCTGCGCGAAGGCTTCGCCGAAGCCGGTCGAGCCGGTGTAGTTCGTCATCAACACGACGTATCCCGGCGCGGCGAGCAGGTGGTAGTTCCAGCGGATGAAGAACTCGTCCTTGTACATCAGGTGCGGGCCGCCATGGATCAGCACGAAGAGCGGGTACTTCTTCGCCGGATCAAAGCCGGGCGGCAGCGCGATCATGTTGTGGATCCGCGCCCCGCGCTTCGACGTGAACCAGAACTCCTCGATCGGCCGCCAGTCGATCGCGGCGGCGCGCTCGGCGTTGAATGCAGACAGTGCGCGGCGGGCGCCGTCAGCGGGCTCGATGCGCATCACTTCGGGCGGGCTCACGGCAGTGCCCCAGTTGGCGACGATCACGGGTGTTTCTTCCGCACCTCCGACCTGTAGGCCCGAGAGGTTTCCCGACTCGAGGCGACCGAGCTCGCGCACATCCCCGCCCGCCGCGGAGACTTCGAACAGGCGCTCGCGGCCGTCGTGCTCGGCGAGCAGGTAAACCGTCTCGCCGTCCGGGCTCAGGCGGAAGCTGCCAACCGAGCGTTCGAACCCGGGCGCCACCGGCCTAGGCACGGGATTCGCCCAGTCGAATCGCATCAGGCGGTCGTCGTTGTAGACGAACTTCGTCCTGGGCGTCGCGCGGGCGTAGAGCGCGGAGCCATCCGGCGCGAACTGCGGCTGTGAGTAGCTCGCCTCGTCACCGGTGATTCGCCTCGGCTCGCTGCCGCCCGCCGGCATTGCGTAGAGCGACTGCTGCACGATCGCGCGCGTGGATTGGTCGCGCGCCGTGGTCGCGACAAAGACGATGGTGCCGCCGTCGGGCGACCATGTCGCGTCGATGATGTCGCCGTCGGTGTCGAGATCGCCGCCAAATCCCGGCGCGCCGCGCAACTGCGTGCCAGCGAGCAGGTCGCGCGCCGTGGAACCGTCGCCTAGCGACTGGATCATCAGCGTCGGCCGGCGCTCGTCGAGCCAGCGGTCCCAGTGGCGGATGGGGAACTGCTCGTACACGCGGGCGTTGTACTTGCGTGATTTATTTTCCTCGATTCGCGCCTTGTTGTCGGCGTCCGTCATTGCTCCCGGCCAGGTCATGCTGGTGAACAGGATCGCCTTGCCATCAGGCTGCCACTCCGGGCGGCTGGCGCCGGTCGTGACCGCAGTAACGCGCTCGGCCTCGCCGCCCGCGAGATCCAGCACGTAGATCTGCGCCTCGTCCTGGCCTTCGCGTTTTGCCGAGAAAGCGATGCGGCGCGAGTCCGGGCTCCAGGCGGCGCCGGACTCCGTGCCGGTCGAGAACGTGAGCCGGCGTGGCGGCGTGCTGCCGTCCGCCGGGATGAGCCAGAGATCGCTCGACTTGGCGGCATCGTCATAGGCGGGCTCGGCGACCGGGACGACGACCAGCCGGCCGTCCGGGGACAGCACTGGTGCGCCGACCCGCTTCATGAGCCAGACGTCCTCGTGGGTGATCGGCCGCCTGGGAGCGCTGTCCTGGGCAATGGCCGCGGAGGCGACGAGGCAGAGGGCGAACAACAGTCCATGCGATTTCATGCGTGTCCTCGGGTCAGGAATGCCACTGGCGCGCGCAGACGTTCTGCAGCTGCCAGGGCTGGTCGGGAATCAGCTCCTCGCTGAACAGTTCCCCGCGGCCCTGCAGCGGCGTCCAGTCCGTGTAGGCGCCGACGAGCGACCCGAGATAGGGTCGCGCAATATCGAGCACCGCGCGGAAATCGAGCTGGTCCGCCTCGCGCAGGCCTTCGCCCGGGTTGCGGATCGCCCAGATCGTGGCGCCCAGCGCGCCGGCCGCGACCTGCAGGCAAGTGGCGTTGGTGTACGGGACGTGGCGGCGCGCCTCGGCGATCGAGAGCTGTGAGCCGAACCAGTAGGCATTCTTCGCGTGCCCGGCGACCAGGACGCCGAGCTCGTCCATCCCAGTCACGATCTCGGCGCGGATGATGCGCCGGGTCGGCTGCAGCGACCATCCCCGGCCTTCGAGCTCCAGCGTCGAAAGCATCGCGTCGTCGCAGGGGTGGTAGACGAACATCACGGTCGGGCGGTAGTCGAACCGGGTGCCCTGCCGCAGCGAGAGGTAATCGGCGATCGAGAATACTTCGTCGTGCGTCATCAGCAGGCCCTGGAAGCCGCCGGACGAAGGCAGCCAGCTGCGCGCGTAGGTCGCGCCACCGGGCCGGTGCATGTAAACCGAGCCGCAGCGCGGCCGGTGCCAGTGCGAGCCCGATGGTTTCCTGGACTCCGCGGTGCCGAGCGAAAGCTCGCAGGGCTGCATCAGTTCGTCCACGAAGCCGTCGATTGACCAGGTGTTCACGAACTCGTTCGGCCGTTTCGGCCGGTCGGTCGCCTGCGTGTCGCGCTCGGATACCTGGATCAGCGAGACACCGAGGTCGCGGCTGAGCGTCGCCCAGCCCAGCTGGTCCGCTGGCGTCTCTGCGGCCCTGCCGAGGCCGCTCGCGAGGTCGAGCAGCGCCTGCTTGACGAAATGCGAGACGAGGCCTGGATTGGCTCCATGGTCTACCACCGCCGTGGGCGCGCCTGGCTTCAGTCGCCGGCCGAGCTTCAGCATTTCCTCGCGCGTGCGGAAGTTGGTGCGCTCGCGCATCGTCAGCATCGGGTTGTCGAACACGCCGGGCCAGGGCTCGATCGAGGTGTCGACGTAGAGCACGCCGTGCGATGTGCACCACTCGACGAGGTCGAAGCTCGAGACGTCCACCGACAGGTTGAGCAGGAGGTCGCCGGCCTTGAGCCTCCTGCGCAGTTCACGCTGGTAGGTCGAGGGCTTCAGGTGGCAGTGCACGAACCTTGCCTGGTTCGCGGCCGCGAGCGCGCGGCCCTGTTCACTCGCTTCGAGCACCGTGAGGCCGTCCTCGGGCAGCGTCAGGTGGCGACGCAGCAACGGCAGCATGGCCTGGCCGATGCTGCCGCAGCCCAACATCAGCACGCGGCCGGAAAATTCGGCAGTTTCGATACGCTGGTCCCCCACAGCGTGACCCTAGCAAAGTGCCGGCCTGCGCGCACGTTGGTGCATAATCGGCCGCATGCACACGAAACAAGTCGCAGTCTTCTTCGCGTTGTATGCCTGCTGCGCACTTGGCGCCGCGACCGCGGTGGACCTGCCGCGCAGCGCGTCGCCGAAGGATGTAGCGCTCTACATCATCTCGCCGAAAGTCGGCGAGACCGTGACGAGCCCGGTGACGGTGCGCTTTGGCCTCCGCGGCATGGGCGTCGCACCCGCGGGACTTGCCATGGAGAACACGGGTCATCATCACCTGCTGATCGATACCGGGCCGCCGGTCTTGAACATGCCGGTCCCGGCGGACGCAAACCACGTACATTTCGGCAAGGGACAGACCGAAGCACAGGTGACGTTGACGCCGGGCAAGCACACGCTGCAGCTCCTGCTCGCCGATCACCTGCATATCCCGCACGACCCGCCGGTGATGTCGAAGCCGATCACCGTCATCGTCAAGTAGCCGCAGGAGTCCTTCGCGATGAAACGCCTGTGCGTGACGCTGCTCCTCGTCCTGCCGATCGTCGCCGCCTGTGAGCGTGAGCCCGACTACGACCTGCTGGTGCGCGGCGGGACGGTCTACGAGGGCACGGGAAGCCCCGGCTTTACGGGCGACGTCGCGGTCCAGGGCGATCGCATCGCCTACGTCGGACCGAAGGCGCCTGGCAGGGCGCGGCGCGAGATCGATGCCGCTGGCAAAGCCGTCGCGCCGGGCTTCATCAACATGCTCTCCTGGTCGACCGAGTCGCTGCTCGTCGATGGTCGCGGCCAGGGCGACCTGCGCCAGGGCGTGACCCTGCAGGTGATGGGCGAGGGCTTTTCCATGGGCCCGATCAGCTCGACGATGAAGGAGGAGATGATCGCGCGGCAGGGCGACCTGCAGTACCCGGTCGAGTGGACGACGCTCGGCGAGTACCTGGAGACGCTCGAGAGGAAGGGCGTGTCGATGAACGTCGCCTCGCTCATCGGCGCGGTCAACCCGCGCATCATGCAGCTCGGCGAGGACGACGTGGACCCGACGCCGGAGCAGCTCGCGACGATGCAGGACGTGGTCCGCCAGGCGATGGAGGAAGGCGCGCTCGGCGTTGGCACCTCGCTCATCTACGTGCCGGCCACCTTCGCCGAGACCGACGAACTCGTCGCGCTCACCTCGACCGCGGCGCGCTGCGGTGGCATCCACATGACCCACATGCGCAGCGAGGGCGCGGGGCTGTTAGAGGCTGTCGACGAAACCATCGACATCTCACGCCGTTCGGGGGCGCCGACCGAGATCTACCACCTGAAGGCCGGCGGCCGCGAATACTGGCCGAAGATGGACGGAGCGCTGGCGCGGATCGAGGCGGCGCGCAAGGCCGGGGTGCGCATCACGACGGACATGTATGCCTATCCCGCGGGCGCCACCGGGCTCGACGCCGCCATGCCGCCCTGGGTGCAGGCGGGCGGCAACGAGGCCTGGTTCGCGCGCCTGCGCGATCCCGCGGTCCGCAAGCGCGTCGCAGCGGAGATGCGCGCGGAGCCGGTTGGCTGGGAAAACCTGATGCGCGCAGCGGGCGGCGCGGAGAACGTCCTGATCGTCGAGCTGCGCAATCCCGAGCTCAAGGCGAAGTACATGGGCAAGACGCTCGCCGAGATCGCGAAACTGCGCGACACGAGTCCCGAGGAAGCGGCCATAGACCTCGTCGCCGCGGACCAGACGCGGGTCGGCACCGTGTACTTCCTGATGTCCGAGGACGAGGTGCGGCGCAAGGTTGCGCTGCCGTACATGAACTTCGGCTCCGACGCCGCGGCCCAGTCAGCGGAAGGCGTGTTCCTGAAGAGCGGAGCCCACCCGCGCGCCTACGGCAATTTCGCCCGCGTGCTCGGCCGCTACGTGCGCGACGAGAAGCTGACGACCCTCGAGGACGCGATCCGCCGACTGACCTCGCACCCCGCATCGGTCCTCAACCTCCGGGAGCGCGGCAGCCTCAAAGACGGGTACTTCGCCGACGTCGTCGTGTTCGATCCCGCGACGATCCAGGACCACGCGACCTTCGCCGAGCCGCACCAGTACTCGACCGGTGTCTCGCACGTGATCGTGAACGGCGCCCTTGCGCTCGAGGACGGCGAGCCGACTGTTGCGCGGCCCGGCCGCTTCGTGCGCGGGCGCGCCTGGACGGGCGCGGAAGGGGGCGGCTGCCGCGCGACTGCCGCTGATTGGGACTGGCCGAGGGTCAACTGATTGCCGCCGGTCGAGTTCCTGATTTTCGGAGTCACGCTGGCGGGAGTCGCAGTGTTCCATCGCCGGGCGCTGCCGATCGCGGCGGCAGGCCTTGCCGCGGTCATCGCCTGCGAGTGGTTTTTCACGTCGTTTCCGCCCGGCCCGGGCGTTGCCGGACTCACCTCGCACTTCGCGCACGAGTGGGTGATCCTGGTCAACCTGCTGCTCCTGCTCGTCGGCTTCGCGCTCCTCGCGGCGCACTTCGAAGCGAGCGGCCTGCCGCAGGAGATGCCCGCCTGGCTGCCGGATGACTGGACCGGCGCTTTCGCGCTGCTCGCAATCGTCTTCCTGATTTCCGGGTTCCTCGACAACATTGCCGGGGCACTGATCGGCGGGGCCACGGCGCACACGCTGTTCCGCGGCCGCGTGAGCGTCGGCTACCTCGCGGCAATCGTCGCCGCCTCGAATGCGGGGGGAGCAGGAAGCGTCATTGGCGATACGACGACGACCATGATGTGGATCAGCGGAGTGTCACCACTGGATGTGCTGCACGCGTACATCGCGGCGGCCGTGGCATTCCTGGTTTTCGCCCTGCCGGCGGCGCGGGCCCAACATCGCTTCGCGCCGATCATGAAAGACCCGCCGGCCCGGCTGCGGATCGACTGGCCGCGGGTCGCCATCGTTGCCGTCATACTCGTGAGCGCAGTCGCAGCAAACGTCGGCGTCAATGCCGCGGCCCCGGGGTTGTCCGGGCGCTTTCCGGTGATCGGCAGCGCGGTCGCCCTCGCGATCGCCCTCACCGCCGGGTGGCGCCGCCCCGACTGGAGCATCCTGCCCGGTGCAATCAAGGGCTCAATCTTCCTGCTGTGCCTGGTGGCGTCCGCCTCGCTGATGCCGGTGGAGTCGCTGCCCGCACCCTCCTGGCAGAGCGCCTTCGCGCTCGGCTTCGTTTCGTCGTTCTTCGACAACATTCCGCTCACGGCACTCGCGCTGAAACAGGGTGGCTACGATTGGGGCGTGCTCGCCTACGCGGTCGGCTTCGGCGGCTCGATGCTCTGGTTCGGCTCATCGGCGGGCGTCGCAATCTCGAACATGTTCCCCGAGGCGCGCTCGACCGGCCGCTGGCTGCGGGAAGGCTGGCCGGTGGCCGTCGCCTATATCGCCGGATTCGCCGCGCTCATGCTGGTGCTTGGATGGAATCCGCATTCTTGACCAGCAACGCGTAGCGGTGCCCCGAGCCGATGCGTGAGAGTGGCGCGGTGGCCACCAGCCGCGCGCCGTTCGCGCGCGCGAGTGCGGCAATATCGGCGGAGGTCAGCGCAGGCTTGGGTGACTTGCCGCTGAAGGGGTGCCGCAGCCGCCAGCTCAGGTGCTTGAGCGAATGCCGGTCGAAGTAAGTGACGATCGCGAAGCGGCGCGAGACGCGCAGCAGCTCGGAGAACAGGCGCTCACGCTCGGCTTGCGTCGGCAGGTGGTGCGAGAGCCGCACGCAGACCACGCCGTCCACGCTGCCGTCGCGCAGGGGAATGTGGAAGGCTGACGCGGTCATCCAGACCCGCGGCACGTCGAGTTTCGATGCCTGCCGGCCGTAGCGCACCTGCCCGACGGCGATGTCGGCCTCGATGACCAGGTCCGTCGCGTCAGCGAATGCGTGCGTCAGGCGGCCGCCCCCGCAGGGAATCTCGAGGATGGCCTGCGAGCGTCCGACGCGGCGGATGAAGCGCCGGATGAGCAGGCTTTCGCGCGGCGTCACGCCGAGCTTCAGCGGCCGCCGGCGGAACTGCAGGTTGTACGCGGCCGCGCGCTCGAGATCCTGGAACTCGTCCTGGTAAGCCGTGCCCTGGCTGGTCGCCTGCGGCGCACCCCAGGTTTCCGATCCGCCGGGCAGCGAGAGCAGGGCGACGCCGTCCTCGACCGCATAGCGCGCATCGCAGCCTTCGCAGCGGATCCAGTCCGGGCCCACGGAAAGCGGATCGCGGCAGTCGGGGCAGGCGAGCAGTCGCTCGATGACGGAGATGCCGGTGCAGTCCTGGGTCACGTCCCCATTATCCCCCGGCTGCCGGTCAGAAGCTGTGTTTCGTCTTCACCAGGAACTGCACCTGGTCGAGGGTCCGCGGACCGTCGAGCGGAAATGCCACGTCGATGTGCAGCACGTTGCCGAGCGCAGAACTCGTGCTGCCGAGCCGAAGCCCGAAGCCGACGTCCTTGAGGAGCCCGTAATTTTCGCTCGGGCCGAGCGGCGTCTCGCCCCAGGCGCGGCCCATGTCGAAGAACACGGCGGCGCCCACGTTGGCGAGGCGCCAGAGCGAGTACTTGGTGAAGTAGCGCTGTTCGAGGGTCAGCAGTGCCGTTCCGCTGCCGGCCTGGAACCGCAGCGGATACCCGCGCAGGCCCGTATCGCCGCCGATCGAGAGCTCGTGGTCGGCGTCGAGTGCATGACCTGCCGCCGCGGAGAGTCCCGCGAAGAACACGCCGCGCGTTCCCGTCGGATGGTAGTAGCGGGTCCCCGCGGACAGCAACCCGTCGGCCACGGAGCCGCTTTCGAGGCGAGTCGTCAGCTTGAGATCGGCGAACAGCGCATCGTCTTCCGCGATGCGCCAGCCGCGGCTCGCTTCTGCATGCGCGAGCAGCGCATCGCGGTCGGCGCCCAGCGCCGGCGCCGACCAGCCGATCTCCAGCGCGTAACGGGTTCCGAACAGCTGGTCCTCGGTGCGCGCGATCTGGTCGCGGTTCCGGATGGTCTCGAAATCGTCCTGCACGCCCTCGAAACTCAGGAACGGGTAATCCAGGCGGCGATCGCCGGGCAGGGTGTCCGGCGCCGCCTCGTCAGGCACTGCATCGAATGTCGCATGCTCGCGGCGAAAGCCCGCCGTGACGCGGCGCGACCAGCCATTGCTCAGGCCGTCCGACCAGCCGTACTTGATCTCGCCAAACTCCGTTTCCCGGCCGTAGCCTGCGACGCGCTCGCCGAGCCGATAGACGGGCTCGACGGACTGGTCCTGCTGCAGCGCCGTGCCGAAACTCCAGCGCGTGTCGAGTGCATAGAAAGGCCGCTCGAGCTCGACGCGCCAGCCATGGCCGTCGTTGCTGTCGCTGAAGGCCAGATCATTGACCCAGCGGCTGCCGCGCACGCCGGGGTCACGCCAGCGAACCGTATAGAAGTCCCGGTCTGCGTCGCTCGCAAGTTCGAACGTGAGCTGCTTGCCGCGGCCGAGCAGGTTCAGTTCCTGAAGCTTGATGCCGCCCGTGTTCGTACCGCCGCTGCGTTCGAACGAGACCCCCGGATTCGTCGTCCAGACTTCGCGCGCGCTCACCTCGAGGTCGACCAGGCCATCGTGGCAGCTCACGGCCTGCACGTCGGGTTCGCGGATATAGCGCAGGTCACGCAGATTACGTTCGGTCTCCTCGACGAGCCGTTCCGAGACCGGCTCGCCCCGGGCGAAAAGCAGCTGGGACTCGATGACGGAGTCCCGCGTGTCGATGTGGAGCTTGTTGGCGAGTCCGTACAGCGCCGGGAGTCCTTCGTCGGGTTCCTCCTCGAAGATAGGCAGGATGCGGATCTCGATCTTCCCGATCCGGTATCCCTGTGCCTCCAGTTCCTGCAAAGGCGCGCAAGGCTCGGCCGCCAGGGCGCCGGACAGGCCGCTGAGGCAGGCTGCGGCAAGCCATCGCTGCCGATGCGCCGGGGGATTCGATTGGGGCACCACGTTGGACGGCGCCCGTGGCGCCGACCAATCGCCGTTTCAGGTCAGGCCTACCGCCACCGCCGGCTGCGCGAAAGGCGTGCGCGATTCGAGCCAGGCCCAGAGCGCGTCCCATTGCTGCAGCTCCGGGTGCACGCGCGACGGGTTCAGGTCGTGCAGGCCGAGGCCCTGCTCGTTGGCGTAGACATAATGCTGCGAGTCGCGCAGCGTCGTCACGACCGGGATCTGCATCTGGTCGAGGAAGCGCATCAGCGTACGGAAGATGATCGTGTTCGGCTTGACGCGGTTTGCGACCACTGCGAGGCGGTTTTCGCGACGCTTGATTTTTCCCGAGATCAGCAGGTGACCGATGGTGCGCGAGCAGGCATGGATGTCGGCATCCGAGGGCATCACCGGCACCAGGACGGCGTCGGCCTCCCGCACATGCTGGTTGAAGTCATGGGGATGCATCGCCGCAGGGGTGTCGACCACGACCCGGTCGGTGCCAGGCGGCACGCGCAGCTGGAAGCTGCGCGTCACGCCGAGCGTGCGCGCGTAGGCGGCGATGCCATGGATCGGCGGCTGGTGCGGCGAGCGCTTCTCGAGCCAGCGCGAGCTCGAACCCTGCGGGTCGAAATCCATGAGTACCGGGCGGTAGCCGCGCGCCGCATACATGGCGGCGATGCCCGTTGCGATCGTGGATTTGCCGGAGCCGCCCTTGGGGTTGAGCACGACGATGCGCAACATAGCGAATATACTAACTAGAATTACTTTCATTGCCAATGACTTACGGGACGAAACCTAGAATCGTTATCGTTGGCGCCGGATTTGGCGGTCTGGCGGTCGCCCAGGGCCTCAGGCGGGCGGCCGTCGATATCACCCTGATAGACCGGCAGAACCACCACCTTTTCCAGCCATTGCTGTACCAGGTCGCGACTGCGGGACTTTCGCCCGCCGATATCGCCTGGCCAGTGCGCCACCTCATGCGACGCCAGCCAAATACCCGCGTGCTTATGGGGGAGGTCCGGTCGGTGGATCCCGCGCGCAAGGTCGTCATGCTTGCGGGAGGGCCGGTCGCCTACGACATCCTGGTCCTCGCGACTGGTGCGAGTCACGGCTACTTCGGGCGCGAGGAGTGGGCCGCACATGCGCCGGGACTCAAGACGCTCGATGACGCGACCGCAATCCGGCGGCGGCTCCTGCTCGCCTTCGAGCGCGCGGAAATGGCGTCGAACCCGGCGGAGGCAGCGCGGCTGCTGACCCTGGTTATCGTTGGCGGCGGCCCCACCGGCGTCGAACTTGCGGGCGCCGTCACAGAGCTCGCGCGCCGCGTGCTGGTGCGCGACTTTCGCGTCATCGACCCGCGGCAGACCCGTGTGCTGCTGGTCGAAGCCGGTCCGCGCCTGCTCGCGAACTTTCCGGAGGAGCTTTCACGCTATACGCAGCGCGAGCTCGAGCGCCTTGGCGTCGAGGTGCGCCTCGGCCGTGCCGTGACGCATTGCGACGTCGACGGCGTGCGCCTGGATGAGGAGGCAATCCCGGCCGGAACCGTCCTGTGGGCCGCCGGCGTCACCGCGTCACCCGCAGCGCGTTGGCTCGGCGTCGAGCCCGACCGTGCGGGCCGCGTTCCCGTGACCGCGGACCTGCACGCACCGGGCCTCCCGGACATCTGGGTGATCGGCGACACGGCGCTCGCGAAGAACCCGGACGGCGCGACGCAGCCGGGCATCGCGCCGGTCGCCAAGCAGCAGGGCGCCTTCGTGGCGCGCGCGATCGAGGCGCGCCTCGCGGGTCACGTGCCGCAGTCGCAGTTCGTCTACCGCGATCGGGGCCTTCTGGCAACCATCGGCCGCAAGGCCGCGGTCATCGCCTATAAGTCGCTGCGGCTGAAGGGCTGGCTCGCCTGGTGGCTCTGGGGTGCGGCGCACGTGTACTTCCTCGTCAGCCTGCGCAACCGCCTGATCGTCGTCACGCAGTGGCTGTGGTCCTACGTGCTGTTCGAGCGCGGAGCGCGGTTGATTACGGGAACGGGCTCGTCCGCGCTAAGATCGGATCCACCGGAAACCCCGGACGGATGACAAGGGGAGCGAGCATGGGCAAGGCAAGGACTCGTCGCGCCGCTGCGCCGCGGATCGACATCGGGATCGGGTCCGCGGACCGCAAGGAGATCGCCGACGGGCTCGGCCGGGTCTTGGCGGACACGTACATGCTCTACCTAAAGACGCATGCCTTTCACTGGAACGTGGAAGGCCCGATGTTCAACACGCTGCACGCCATGTTCATGGAGCAGTACACGGAGCTCTGGAACGCAGTCGATTCGGTCGCGGAGCGGATCCGGGCGCTCGGGTTCCCGGCGCCCGGCACCTACAGCGAGTTCGGCGCGCTCACGTCCATCGAGGAGACGCCGGGCTCGCCCAAGGCCTTGCAAATGGTCCGGCTGCTGGTGGCGGGCCACGAGACGCTCGCCCGCACCCTGCGCTCGGTCTTCCCGGTCGCCGAGAAAGCCTCGGACGAATCCACGGTGGACCTGCTGACGCAGCGCCTGCGGGTACACGAGAAGACCGCCTGGATGCTGCGCAGCCTGTTGCGCTGAGTCCGCGCGCCGGGAGCTTGACGCAGTTCACGCTTTCATCCGAGACTCGCGCGAAATGTGACAGAACGAGCCTCCCAGCGGACCCGCCTGGCGCTACTCTTGCGCGCGACAATGGAGAAACCAATGCACGCTTCGAAATGGACCGGCGCTGCGGCGCTTTGTGCGGGATTGCTGATCGGCGGCGCCGCCCAGGCGGCTGATGACGGCTGGTATACGGTCGGCTTCGGTGGCGAGGCTTCGACCAAGAACGTCAGGCAGGGCGAGCTTGACCAGAATCTCATCGATTTCTTCGGATCCGGCGGCCTGACGGTCGTCGATGCGGTCTCCGACCTGGACGACTCCGACACCGGCTTCGGCCTCGCCATCGGCTACCAGGTGAACGAGAATTTCGCGACCGAGCTGGCTTACGTCGATCTCGGTGAATACTCCTACGCCGCCGAGGGCACGGTCACGGACGGCCTGGCGGACTATCCCGCGAGTTTCGGCCTCAGCCAGTCCGCAGCCGGCCCGGTGTACTCGGTGCTCGGCATCCTGCCGATCGGCGAGCGCTTCTCGGTCTTTGCCCGGGTCGGAATCGCGCTCATGAGCGTCGAAGCCGACGCGGACGTTGTGGTCGATGGCGTGCCAGATTCCGGCAACGCCTCGACCAACCGTTCCAACGGCCTGTACGGCGTCGGCGGCGAGTTCAGCGTGAGCGACCGCTTCGGCGTTCGGCTTGAGTGGACCCGCTATGCGGCAGTCGGCTCCGAGGACATCACGGGCGATATCGACATCGACCTGATCTCGCTCGGCCTGCGCTACAACTTCGACTGATTTACGGCGCGCGGCAGTCGGCGCTCTTGCCGCCGTTCGCGCGTAACATCCCGACGTAGTACTCGGCATAGCTGCGCGCCTCACGGCGCGCGGCTTCGCCGTTGCCCATGAGCGGTGTCACCGCTTCCGCCCAGGCTGCCGCGCACTGGCTGGCTTCGGACGCGCCCGCGACGCAGTCCATGAATCCGTTGAAGGCGCCGCGCCAGGTGTCGAACTGCTGCCGGTCCATGGGCTCGCCATGACCGGGAATCGCGATCCGGAACGGCTGCGCCCAGACCTCGTCCAGTGACTGCCGCCAGTCGGCGGGACAGGCTGTCTCGAAGAACGGGGCGGGGAGGGTCACGAGATCGCCGATCACGGCGACGCCGCTCTCGCGATCGAGGAACCAGAGATCGGCGTCAGTCACGGCGCCGTTCGTCAGCTGGAAATCGAACGACCTGCCGGCGAGCCGCGATTCTCCCGCCTCCTTGACGACGACCTGCGGGCGCAGCACGTCCTGCTCGTCCATGGTCGCGATGAAGATCCTCACTTCCGCCTCCTGGACCTCACCGAGCTTCGGATCGTCCAGCATTGCCTTCGCGGATTCGAGATTGCGCGCGAGGAAACCGCCATCGGCTAGCACGCCGTCCACGGCGCCGGTGGCATATACCTCCGCCTCTGGGAACGCCGTCCGGACCCTGCCGTTGCCGCTGGTATGGTCGAGGTGCCAGTGCGTGTTGACGATCGCCGCAACCGGGCGGCCGCGCGACTTCGCGTAGGCGAGGATCGCGTCGCTGTGCCAGGCGTGCCGGCCGGTGTCCACCACCACGAGGCCGCCCGGCGCGTCGAAGATGACCGTGTTTCCGTCGGGACCGCGTTCCGGCAGCATTGCGCCCGGAAGGAGCGTCACGCCGGGTGCAATGTCCCGCGGCGGCGGCGCGACGGCCAGTACGCAGACCATCATGATCGAGAAACTCATGGCGCAATCCTAGGCCACAACTGCAGGCCCGCCGCCGGCCATGCGACCAGCCGTGCCGTTTCCGCGTCGCCTCGCATTAGAATCACGGTCATGAATATCACTCGCAGGAATCTGTTGCAGGCCGGAATGGCCGGCGCCACGGCGGCCGGACTCGGTGCATTCCGCGTCAGAGACGCGCTCGCCTCGGCGGGAGCGGGCCCGTACGCGGATGCCTTCGCGCAGCTCGACCGGTTCGCCGAGCAGTACCTGCGCGACATGAACGCACCGGGCATGACGATGGTGCTCGCGGACCGTGATGCGGTGCACCGCGTCGTCCACTATGGATTCAGCGATCGGGAGGCGCGCCGCGCCATCGGCGAACAGGACCTGTTCCAGATCGGCTCCATTTCCAAGTCATTCATTGCGCTCGTGCTCCTGCAGTTGCGCGACGAAGGCAAGCTCGACCTGGAGCGGCCGGTGGTCGACTACCTGCCCTGGCTGCGCATCGAGTCGAAGTTCGCGCCGATCACCGTGCACCACCTGCTGACCCATTCTTCCGGGCTGCCGGGCGCCGGCGACATCTTCCAGTCGGACCCGGAACTCGCACACCTCGCTGCCTACGCGCCGGGCGACCACTTCCATTACAACAACGCGATGTACGACACGCTCGGCATCCTCGCCTGGACGCTGGACGGCCGCGAACTGCCCGAGCTGCTGCGCGAACGCATCCTGGGCCCGCTCGGCATGCATGCGAGCGAGCCGGTGATCACGCTCGATGTGCGCGAGCGGCACGTGAAGAACTACGTGCCGTTCCTGTCCGATCGGCCCTATCCGCGCGACGGTCGCCTGGCCGAGGCGCCGTTTGTATTCGCGACCGGTGCCGCCGGCTGCGTTGCTGCGACCGCGGCCGACATGGGCAAGTACGTACGCATGATCGCAAGTGGCGGCAAGCGAGACGGCGGCAGGCTCCTGTCCGAGGACGGATTCAGGCTTTTCTCGAGCCCGCAGATCGCGGCCGAGGACTTCGGGCCCGGTGCGCACTACGGCTACGGCATCGCGGTGGATACGCTCGATGGCAACCGGCTCGTGCGCCATACGGGCGGCATGGTGTCCTTCATGTCCGCGCTGATGGTCGACATCGACGACGGCGTCGGCGGCTTTGCCTCGGTCAACGCGCAACAGGGTTACCGGCCGAACCCGGTCGTGCGCTACGCCATCCAGCTCATGCGCGCGCGGCGCAAGGGCGTGTCACTGCCCGAGGCGCCGGCGCCGGACTCGCCGGCGGTCGTGACGAACGCCGCGGATTACGCGGGCAGCTATCGCGGCGGGAAGGGCTCTCTCGAGGTCATCGCCGACGGCGATCGGCTGTACTTGACGCACGCGGGTGAGCGCGTATCCCTCGAGCGGCTCGCAGACGCGGACCGGTTCGTCGCGCGCCACCGCGCGCTCGACCGGTTCGCCCTCCTGTTCGGCCGCCAGGATCCCGGGCAGTCCGGGAGCCCGGTCGTCGAGGCCGCCTGGGGCGGAGACTGGTACCGCAATGCGAACTACACGGGACCGGACAGCTTCGACTATCCGCAGGAATGGAACGCCTTCGCCGGTCACTACCGGAACGAGAGCCCCTGGATCGGCAGCACCCGGATCGTGATCCGGAAAGGCCGGCTGTGGCTCGACGGGACGATCCCGCTCGAAGCGGACGGCAAGCTGTTCCGGCTGCGCGACAACCCGTACAACACGGAGTGGATCCGCTTCGGCGAGGTCGTGAACGGCCGCTGCATGCGCATCCGCATTTCCGGCAGCGACCTGTGGCGGGTGGCGGCAGCCTAGATCGGCGCCCGGCGATCGACGACGATCCGGTCGCCGACGATGGTGGCCTCGAAGCTGGTGGTCGCGAACACTGCGCGCAGTGCCTCGGTCGGCGTCAGCCCGGAAGTCGACCCGTGCACGATGACGGACGCGAGTTCCGCCTCGCTGATCGCAGGCGCGAAAGTCACTGCAATGCCCAGCTCGCGCCCGGCCCACGCCACGAAGCGGGTGAGCGACATGCCTTCCAGGTCGAGATCGGGCGTCGCTTCCGCGACCCAGTCCCAGGTCGGGCCGGCGCGCGGCGCTGCGCCGCGCTGGACTCGCCCGTCCCCGAAGATCACCAGCTGCTCGCCGCTCTGGCCGTGCTCAACGAGGCCGGTGGGCGAGCGGAACTCGACGCGCCCCTCACGCACGCGCAGTTGCACTCCGGCGTCGAGCAGGCGCAGCTCGTACTGCGTGCCCACGTGACGAACCGACCCGGTCGGCGTCTCGACCAGCAGCTGCGCCGTGCGGGCCTGGCCGGATCCGGAATCCAGGTAAAGCGCACCGCGTTCCAGGCGCAGCCTTGACGGGTCGATGAGCGCGATCCGGGTATCGCGGTCGACGCGCAGCGACATGCCGCCCGACAGCGCGATGGCTGCCCGGCCATCGACACCGGTCTCGAGCGTGCGGCCGGCCACGACCACGTCCCCGCCGCCCATCACGCGCCAGCCGGAAAACCAGCCTGAGCGCTCGCGAACCTCGCCGGCCGCGACGGCCAGTGTGCCTACCGCAGCCTGCGGGCCCACGGACTGCGTGGACGCGATCCAGAGACCGAATGCCGCCGCGACCAGGCTCGCGGCGAGCGCGAATGCACCGCGCCGGCTCCGGCGATGGCGATTTTCACGCAGCATCGCCTGCCATTCGCCGTGCAGCCGTTCGCGCACCGCGCGCTCGACCTCGGCAGGCGGCACCTCCCGACGTCCGGCGGACTTCAGCAGTCTTTCGAGATCCTGGTCGTTCATGTCCGTTCCTAGGCGCCCAGGCTGGACGCGATGTCTACGGCTTCGGCACCGAATACCGCCTCAAGCCCCTCACGGAATGCAAGTCGCGCGCGCGCGAGTAGCGACTGGGCGGCCACCGTGCCGATCCCCAGGCGCTTGCCGATGGACTCGACCGAGTCGCCTTCGAAGTATTTCCACTCGAGCGCGTCGCCGTAGTTCGCAGGCAGGCGGTCGAGCACGACGCGCACCAGCCGCGTGGCCTCGTCGCGCCCGTACGACTTGACGAGGTCGAACTCCTCGGGTGCCTCGATCGATTCCACGGCCGCACGCAGGCTTGCGTGGTCGTCCATCAGCACGACATGCCCGCCGCGTTTGCGGGCGCGCAGGTACTCCACGACCTCGTTGCGGCAGATGCGGCAGATCCAGGTGAAGAGACCGGACTCCCCGCGAAAGCCGGCGAGGCCGCGCATGGCCTTGCCGAGGGTCGTCTGCACCACATCGCGCGCCGCCTCGACGTCGCCGTTGAGGCGTGGCAGGGCGAAGCGGTATACCCGGGCGAAGTAAGCATTGAAGAAGGCCTCGAACGCCCGTTCGTCGCCGGCAAGCATGTCCCGGATCAGTTGCTGGTCGCCTGTCATCCCGGGTTGGACGCGTGGAGGCTCCATGATCAATCGCCCCCTCAGAATTCCCAGAGCACGCTGATCGAGGGCACGATCGGGAGCCAGTCACTCTCCTCGGTCGTGAAAATGACGTTGCCGGAGCCGTCATCGGTGGCAATCAGCTCGTAGCAGCAGGCGTTGCCGATATTGACCGCGTTCGTGACCTCGAAGGTGACCGCCAGGCTACCGACCTGCAGGGGCCGCCGGTACTCCGCCCGCAGGTCCAGCGCTGCGCGCGTCTGGAAGCGCTCGGCATTGCGCTCGCCGAGGCTCCCGTTTTCGATGAGCGTCGTCGGCCAGCCGCGATGAGTGATTGCGACCGCCCCCAGGCGCCAGTTGCCGCGCAACCAGTCAATTCCCGCCGTCACCGCCCAGGTCTGGTCCCAGCTGCGCGGGACCCGTTTGCCATTGATTCCGTCCCGGGATTCCGACCAGGCGACCGATCCCCACCAGTTGAAGTCAGTGCCGGCTTGCCGCACGGACAGCTCGGTGCCGCGGATATCGGCGGAGCGCGGCGCCACTTCGACGCGATCCGGGGCGATCTCCGGCAGCGCCGACATGGGATCGAGCAGGTTCTCGAATCGCGGGCGCGGTTCCCCCTGTGACTTGCGGAACCACTCGAGTCGGAGCAGGAGGCCGTCCGACAGCTCGTGGTCGGCACCGACGATAAAATGTTCGGAACGCTGGGCCTCCGGGAATGCAGTCAGGCCGTCCTCGACCTTGAGTTCGTGGACTTCATCCGTCTGGTGGAAGCGTCCCCAGTGCGCGCGGAGCGAAGTCGACGGCAGGAACTGCCAGCGGACGCCGAGCCGCGGATCGTAGATCCATTCCTTTGCCGACGTGCCCTGCGTCGCGTTGCGTTGCGCGCGCAGGCCGAGTTCGGACACGAGCGAATCCAGGATCTGCCAGCGATGACTGCCGAACAGCGCGATGCGCTCGCGGCTCGGCGTCAGGTCGGTCTGGCGGACGAGGGATGGCGCGCGCCCGAACAGGGCGGCCACGGCCGGTTCGTACGTTGCCTCGGAGGCGTAGCGATACGTGGCGTCTTCTTCCGTGAGCTCGAGGCCTCCTTCCAGCCAGTGATGCTCCGCGGGTTGCCAGGACATGCGCGCGCGCAGGTCGATGTACCGCGAGGCGCGTCGGTCACGCACGGAACCGGTCGCGATGTCAGGCGCGTTCATGGTGCCCGAGCGATTACTGTTCACCTCGCTGTAGCCGAGCCAGGCGCTGCCCGTGAGCCGCTCGTGCCAGTCACGATCCGCTCGCAGCCACGCATAGCGGACGCGGCTGTTGAATTCCGCCGCCTCGCCGAGCGCGTCGCGCCCGATGTCCAGCTCGTCGTAGGTCCCGAGCAGGTTTGCGGTCAGCCGCAGGCGGTCCGGCTCGCCATAGCCGATGCGCGCATACACGTCGGAATTGGTCGGTTTGATGTCTTCCTCCGTAAAGGCGTCCAGGAAGGGACGCAGCGTGCCTATGCGTGCGGACGCGAGCCAGTCGATGGCGGGCCCATCGAGAACGTCACCGTAGCGCGCCGTCGCATTGAACGTCGAGAGGCCGAGCGCACGCGTGGAACCGCTGCGCGGATCGACGCTTTCAAAATCGAACACGCCGGCCATGCGGTTGCCGTAACGGACCGGGAATCCGCCAGTAAAGACCTGGGCATTGGCGATCAGGCCCGGATCGAGCACGCCGAACGCATGGTTATAGGCGGGATGATGGAATGCCTGGCGAATCGGGAACCCGTCCATGAGTGTCAGGGTCTCCCCCGCTTCGCCGCCGCGGATGTTGGACTGGGCGGACAAGCCGTTCTGCGCGATGCCGGGCAGGCGGCCCAGCGCCCGGATGGCATCCTCGCCGAGCACCGGCTGGACCGCGAGCTCGCTGCCGGGCAGCCGCACCGCACCCATCGAACCTGCGCCATCGAACGCATAACGGCTGGTCGACACCACGACTTCGGACAGCGGCGTGAGCACGGCGATCTCTGTAGGCGCGCCATCCGTTTCGGTTCCGATAGCAGACGCGCCCTTGCCGCGCGAGTCCCTGACGACGGCATAGATGCCCGGCCGGACGACCTGCAGGCCGAGCCCGTGCGGTGCCAGGATGTCGCGCGCGGTGAGCAGGGCGTTGCCGGTGCGCGGAGGCTGCAGCACGCGCAGTCCGACCGGGACGAGATCGGAGCTGTAGATAAAGTCAGTTCCTGGTGCGCGGAGATCGCGCAGCACATCGGCCACGTCACGGCCGACCCAGTTTCCGGGATCCGGTGCACCCTCGGCGCCCATTGCGGCCAACGCCGCCAGCAGGAGCCAGAGTCCGAGTGCCCGACGGCAACGCGCGCTGAACATCCGGCTATTTAAATCTGCCGCGCGGCTGCGCGCCACCGCTGAATGACCCGCGATTGATTGCGTGGCGCGGACCGTCCAATCAGGGTATGGACCCCGGAAAGTACCTATGTTGAGTTACGCCCTGTTCGGCAGTCTCGCAACCGCGGTGCACTACCTGGTGCTCGTCGCGCTGGTCGAGCTGGCGCACGTTGACGCGGGGCTGGCGGCCGCGACCGGCGCGACCTGCGGGGCCCTCGCGGCGTACGCAGGCAATCGCCGCTTCACCTTCGCGAGCGATGCCGCGCACCGCCGCGCGCTGCCCCGATTCCTGCTGGTCGCCGCGCTCGGTGCGATCACCAGCGCCGCGCTGGTATTCACGGGGACCGAGTGGTTCAGCCTACATTACCTGGTCCCGCAGGCCGCCGCGACCGTCCTGGTCCTGTTTGCGGGCTTTGCGGTCAACCGCAGCTGGACGTTCGCATGAACGCCCGCCCCGTGCTCAGCGTCGTCGTGCCCCTTCGCAATGAGGAAGCCGTGCTGCCCGAGTTCCACCGGCGGCTCATGAAGTCGATCGATGCGACCCCGGGCGGATGCGAGGTCTTCTACGTCGACGACGGCAGCACTGATCGCACCCGTACGCTGCTCGAGCAGGCGAGTGCGCGCGACCCGCGCGTCGGCTTCATCCGGCTCAGTCGCAACTTCGGCAAGGAGGCTGCCGTCAGCGCCGGGCTGCGCGAAGTACGCGGCGATGCGACGGTGGTCATCGACGGCGACCTGCAGGACCCGCCGGAACTGATCCCGGCGATGCTTGCCGCCTGGCGCGGCGGCGCCGATGTCGTGAACATGCGCCGGCGCGCGCGGCCCGGGGAGTCCTGGCTCAAGCGCGCGACTGCGCACGCCTTCTACCGCGTGATGAACCGGCTGAGCGAAGTGCCGATCCCGGTGGACACGGGCGACTACCGGCTGCTCAGCCGGCGCGCGGTGGACGCGCTCAATGCGCTGCCCGAGCGCAACCGCATGATGAAAGGCTTGTTCGCCTGGATCGGATTCAACCAGTCGACCATAGCCTATGACCGCGAGCCGCGCGCCGCAGGCAGCAGCAAGTGGCGCTACTGGAAGTTGTGGAACCTCGCGCTGGAGGGCATCACCGGATTTTCGGTCGCCCCACTCAAGGTCGCGACCTACGTCGGATTCGCGACCGCGGCTTCGTCCTTCGTGTTCGCGGCCTACATGTTCGTGAAGACCCTCGTGCTCGGCGATCCCGTGTCCGGGTTTCCTACGCTGATCATCGTGATCTCGTTCCTGGGCGGCCTGCAGTTGATGGCCATCGGCGTGCTCGGGGAATACCTGGCGCGCCTGTTCGTCGAGTCGAAAGGCCGACCCTTGTACCTGGTCGACGAACTTCGCTCACCGACGGCAGACGTGCGATTGCCGTGGAGCCGAGCGCGTGTCGAGCACGCCCCCGCCAAGACAAACATCGCCTGAGCTTCGCCTGCTGCTGATCCTGGTCGCGGTGGCTGCTGCCGTGCGGCTCGCGACGCTCAGCATGTACCCGCTCATGGACACGACCGAGGCGCGCTACGCCGAGATCGGCCGGCGCATGGCCGAGCTCGGCGACTGGATCACGCCGTGGATCGGCGACGGCGTGCCGTTCTGGGGCAAGCCGCCATTCTCTTTCTGGTTGACGGCCGGCAGCTTCCAGCTGTTTGGCACCGGTGCGTTCACCGCGCGGCTGCCGCACTGGATCTGCGGAGTCCTCGTGGGCTGGCTGCTGTGGAACTGGGCTGACCGCCGGTCGCGGCGCGAGGCCGTCTACGCGCTGGCGCTGGTCACGGGGTCCGCACTCTTCTTCGCGGCATCGGGCGCGGTGATGACCGACATGGCGCTCGCGCTCGGCATGACCATGGCCATGCGCGGATTCTGGCTGCGCGAGGAACGGCTGCTGATCCTCGGCGTCGCTATCGGGCTGCTCGCCAAGGGCCCGCTCACCCTCCTGCTCGCGGGACTTCCCATCGCGGCCTGGGCGGTCACGACCGGCAACCTGCGGTCTGTGTTTGCGGAGCTGCGCTGGGTCAGGGCCATTCTCTGGATCTTCGCGCTCGCGCTGCCCTGGTACGTGCTCGCGGAATGGCGCACGCCGGGATTCCTCGAGTACTTCCTGGTCGGCGAGCATTGGCATCGCTTCACGGTGACAGGCTGGAGCGGGGACCTCTACGGTCACTCGCATTCATTTCCGCGTGGCACGATCTGGATGTTCGCCGTGCTCGCGCTGATGCCGTGGTCCGTGCTGCTGCCCATCGCCGCCTGGCGCTGGCGGCATCTGGCAGGGCCCGCGGCCCCGGCGGACCGGTCGCTGATCGTATACCTCGCCTGCTGGGCGCTTTCGCCCTGCGTGCTGTTTACGCTGAGCGGCAACATCCTTTGGACCTACGTCCTGCCGGGACTACCCGCGGCGGCGATGCTGGCAGCCCTCTGGCTCGCGCGGTTGCCGGCCGGACCCGTCGAGCGCCGGCTGCTGGCCGGCGGCGTGGCTCTGACCGCGCTTGTCGGCCTGGGCATCATCGTCGCATTCAATGCCGGCGGCTGGGACGACGAGACGTCGACGCAATCGCTGGTCCGGGAATACGAGGCGCGGCGCGCCGACGGCGAGGCGCTCATCTTCTATCGCAAGCGTCCGCTCTCCGGCTCCTTCTACAGCGACGGGCAGGCCGAGCAGGTCCTGTCGGTCGATGCACTGCATGCGCGGCTCGCGCAGGGACCGGCGTGGGTGGCGGTCAAGGAGCGGCACCGCGAGCACGTCCCCGAACACCTGTTCGATACGATGCAGCCCGTCGAGGACATCGGGGAGTACGACCTGTACTACATGCGGCCTGCTCAGTAGCATGCCCGGATGCCGCAGAAGAAAGACCCGGAAAAGCGCGTGTTCACGGGGGTGTACTTCGACCGTGCCCAGCACGATGCGTTGCGTGCACTGAGCGACGAGACGCGCGTGCCGCTCGCCGCGTACCTGCGTGAGGCGGTGGACATGCTGCTCGCCAAGTACGGTGTCAAGACGGCGAAGCCGCGCACGCGCCGCTAGGGAAGCGGCGTCCCGAACACCTGTGCCCAGTAGATCCTGGAGGCATTTCCCGGATCGGCGGCAAAGCCGCTGCCCATCTCGGTGAAGTCGGGGTCCATTGCGTTGGCGCAGTGCCGGGAGCTCTCGAGCCACGACTCGACTGCAAGCTCGGGTGTTGGCTGGCCAACGGCGACGTTCTCACCCACCGTGCGCCAGCGGTAGCCGGCGCGCGTTGCACGCTCGCCAGATGAACTGCCGTCGCCGCCTGCATGCTCCATGCGGCCGCGCGACGCCATGTCCCGGGCGTGGACGAGTGCGGCGCGGTCGAGCGCCTCCGAGCGCGCGAGCGGCGGCGCGGCCTCGAAACGCTTCCAGCCGCAGCGCCGAGCGACTGCCCGCGCCTCGTTGACGAGCGTGAGCACGCGAACACGGACTGCTTCGAAGTCCCGGTCGGGCGCGTCGCTTGCCTGTGCGGGCGGCATCGCCAGGAGCGCGAGCAAAGCGAGCGACGCGAGCGGCCGCCTCATAGGGTGTGCGTCAATCCTTGAGAACGCGGGCGAAGATCTCGCTGGCCCAGTCCACTTCATCCGGCTGGATCACCAGTGGCGGCGCGATGCGGATGGTGTGCTCGTGCGTGTCCTTCGCGAGCAGGCCCGCGTCGCGCAGGCGCTCGCAGTAACGACGTGCGCCGCCTGCCTCGGGGTGCAGCTCGACCGCGAGCATCAGGCCGCGACCGCGGACTTCGCGCACGACCGGGCTCTGGATGCTGCGCAGCTGCGCGATGAACCGGGCGCCCTGGCGTTCGGCATTGCCGATCATGTCTTCCTCGACGAGGACCCTCAGCGCCGCGCGTGCGATCGCACAGGCGAGCGGATTGCCGCCGAAGGTGCTGCCGTGCTGGCCGGGTTTCAGTACGCCGAGCACCTCCGTATTCGAGAGCACCGCGGAGACCGGATAGTAACCGCCTGAGAGCGCCTTGCCGATCAGCGTGACGTCCGCCTCGATGCCCTCGTGCTCCTCGGCGAGCAGCTTGCCCGTGCGCCCGAGACCGGTCTGGATCTCGTCGAGGATGAGCGTAACTTTGCGCTCGCTGCAGAGCTTGCGCACTTTCTGGAAGTAGCCAGGCGGCGGAATGATGACGCCGGCCTCGCCCTGGATAGGCTCGACCAGGAAGGCAACGGTGTTCTCGTTGACCGCTGCGGCCAGGGCGTCGTAATCGCCGAAGGGCACGACGGGAAATCCCGGCGCGAAAGGCCCGAAGCCGCCCCGTGCGTCCGGATCAGTGCTGAAGCCGACGATCGCGAGCGTGCGGCCGTGGAAGTTGTTTGCGCAGACGACGATCTCTGCGCGATCCACCGGCACGCCCTTTAGCTCGTAGCCCCATTTGCGCACGGCCTTGAGCGCGGATTCGACCGCTTCGGCACCGCTGTTCATCGGCAGGATCTTGTGCGAGCGCGTGAGCTGCGCGAGGTCCTCGTAGAGGAGGGCGAGCTGGTCGTTCCTGAAGGCGCGCGAGGTGAGCGTCAGCTTCTTCGCCTGCCCGACCATCGCGGCGAGGATCTTCGGGTGGCAGTGGCCCTGGTTCACCGCGGAGTAGGCCGACAGGCAGTCGAGGTAGCGCTTGTCGTTGTTGTCCCAGACCCAGACGCCCTGGCCGCGGACCAGAACCACGTCGAGCGGCTTGTAGTTGTGCGCGCCGAGACTCGCCTCGATCGCGCTCAGGTCGCGTATCCCTGAATGGAGGAGGGATTCAGGATTAAGCATCTTCGACCCTCCGCATCAGAGTGCTCTTGCCGAACAGCGAGCCGACGAGATCGACCGCGACTTCCGCCGAGCGGTTGTGCACGTCGAGTGCGGGGTTGAGCTCCATGATCTCGAGCGATGCGAGGAGACCGGTGTCCGCCACCATCTCCATGCACAGTTGCGCCTCGCGATACGAGGGTCCGCCGGGCACGGTCGTGCCGACGCCCGGCGCAACCTGCGGGTCGAGGAAATCGATGTCGAAACTGACGTGCAGGTGCGTGTCGCGGCCGAGGCCCGCGAGCGCGTTTTTCATGGTCTGCCGGATGCCGGTCTCGTCGATGTAGCGCATGTCGAAGACTTCGAAGCCGAGCTCGTGCACGAAGCGCTTCTCGCCGAGATCGACGCTGCGGATGCCGATCTGGCGGATATCTTCCGCGCGGATGGCCGGTGCGCGGCCGCCGAGATCGACGAGCTCTTGCGGGCCATGACCGAGCAGGATCGCGACCGGCATGCCGTGGATGTTGCCGCTCGGCGTCAGCGCGTTCGTGTTGGAGTCCGCGTGTGCGTCGAACCAGAGCACGCGGAACTTGCGGCCCGCGTCGCGTGCGTGCTGCGCGGCAGCCGCGATGGAGCCAATGGCGAGCGAGTGGTCGCCGCCGAGGAGTATCGGCAGCCTTTCGGCGTCGAATTCCGCATGGCAGGCGTCGTAGACGGCGCGATTCCAGGTCGTTACCTGCGAGAGATGGCGGTAGCCGTCCACGGGTGGCAGGTCCGGGTTACCCGGTCCCTGCAGATTGCCGCGGTCCGCGACTTCAACGCCCTGCGACTCGAGCATCGCCTGGAGCCGCGCGACGCGCAGCGCCTCCGGGCCCATTGACGCGCCGCGCGTGCCGGCGCCGATGTCCGTGGGTGCGCCGATGATGGAGACCTTGTTCATGATGGGAACGATTGTGCCTCTAACCACTTGTATGGGCTAGTCGTCGAGGGCAGGAGCTTCGCGAAGCTCCCGCATGCAGCTCGCCGTGCTGGCGTTGCTTTGGTCCGTGGCAAAAAACAGCGCGTTCTTCCGCGCCATCCGCCAGTCCCAGGGAGAGACCCAGTCTCCCACGCTCCACAATCCCCGTCGCAGGGAGCGGGCCGCATCCTCCCAGGCACAGTAGTTCGCATCCTGGGTGAATCCGCGATAGGCCCACGCGTGACCCTGCTTCACCATCCATGCATTGATGTTCTCGTTCCCGAGAAGGACGATGGCCAGCGCGCGCTGTTCGCCATCCTGTTCGATGACCTGCAACGAGACGTCCTGGGCGAGTACACGCGCATGGAGCGCTCTCGTCGCCGCGCCGCCACCCGGCTGGTACGACTCCGGCGCATCGATGTGGGCAAGTCGAATCGTGATGGGGCCGGAATCAAGCTGCACCTTGATCGTGTCGCCGTCGATCACGCTCGTGACGGTGCCGGTGAGGACAGGGTTGCCCTGCGCCCAGGCGATGAACGACAGCGCCATGCCGCAGCCAATGGCCGCTAGCCTCAAACTGGTTGCGCCTGTTCTGAGCAGGCCCATCCCCTTGCCCCCTCTCGGCGCATCATGCTCCCAATGAGCACTCAGAAGGGCGCCCCGATTACGATTCGGAACACATCCAGGTTCGACCCAAATCGGTAGCCGATGCCCACTCTTGGCACCGGCAAACGCCAGATGCGACGTGGCTCGCTCGTTCCAAGCGTGAATCCGACCTCGTACTGGACCGAGCTGCCACCTTGCACGGCGCTTTCAACCGGGCCGTCAGGCTGGTTGATGTAGTACTCGTTCAACGCGTAGACCAGGTAGTCGATATTAGATCCTTCCACGAAGGGCCGTCGCGCAGTCACCACCGTCTGCAAGCGCGCGAATCGATTCGAACCTTCAGCACCGCGCAAGTCGACACCCGCGAAAGTGAGGTCATTGCGAAGCAGCCAGTCGAATCCCTGCCCGTCGAACTCGTAGAGACTCCGCAGCCCGCCTGAGTAGACATTTGAGTCCGCATCAACGTCGCGGGCGCGCGCGATACCGGCCTCGAGGTACGGTTTGAGCGTCCATCCCGGCTGCACCTCGTATACCAGGGTAAGTCCGGGCACGAAGCTCAAGGCGTCCACTTGCGTCGGAATGTCTCCTTCCGCCGTGTCCTGCAACTCGAAATCATAGAAGCCGAAGGTCACCGGCAGCGTCAGTTCGACCCCGAATCCGGAATCATCCGTCGATTTGAGCGTATGGCTGAATGGCAGTCGGAAGATCTGCAGCGTCCGGCCTGAAATCGAATAAATGCCCGAGCCCAGTTGTGTGGCGAAAGCAAAATTCGCCAGGTTCTGTTCGTCGCCCGACAGCAGGTTCTGCGCGAGCGCCAGCGGCACTTGCGTGACCGCGAGCAGGAACATTGAGAGCCGCAACGGGAATGGTTTCAATGAAGTGGTCGGGGTGACAGGATTTGAACCTGCGACTCCTACGTCCCGAACGTAGTGCTCTACCAGGCTGAGCTACACCCCGAAAGGAGGCCGGGCAGTGTAATCAAGCCCCCCCACGCTTTCAACGAGACCGCGTATTCTCGGCGCCAGACCCCAATCCGGAGCCCGCAGCATGTACTTTCGCGCATTCGCCGTACTCCTGGTGGCGCTGGCCGCAATGCAGGCCACGGCCCAGGACCTCGACCTCGTCAATGCGACCCTGGTGGACGGCACGGGCGCCGAGCCCCGGCCGGGCGTCACGGTGAGTGTGCGCGGCGGAAAGATCTCTGCGATTTCCGAGAGCTCGCCGGCGGCTGCGCCTGGAGTGAGGCGAATCGACCTCAGGGGCCGATACCTGATGCCCGGGCTGATCGACGCCCACGCGCACATCGATTCCCCTGCTTCGGCGCTGCGTGCCCTGCAGTCGGGCGTCACGACCGCGCGAGTCCTCGGCGACAACCACCTGCAGGCAGTCTCGACGCGCGACCTGGTGCGACTCGGTCACGTGCCGGGACCGGAAATGCTCGTATCGCCGGGGCACATCCGGCCGAAGCCGGGGATGGCGTTTTTCATGGTCTATCCCGAGTTCGGCGACGCCATCGCCGGCGAGTTGCGCGGACCGGATCGCATCGCCGCCGCAACACGTGCGCTGATCGCGAAAGGCGCGGATGTGATCAAGGTCGGCGCCAGCGAGCGTGCGGGGCTGCCCGACACGGATCCGCGCAAGATCGAATTGACCGAGGATGAGATACGCGCCGCGGTCACCGAGGCTTCCCGCAAGGGCCTGTTCGTCGCCGCCCATGCGCATGCGCGCGATGGCGTCGGCAATGCCGTGCGGGCCGGCGTGCGCAGCATCGAGCACGGCACCTGGGTGGACGAGGAGACGCTTGCGGAGATGAAGCGCCGCGGGACGTTCTTCGTACCGACGCTTGCAGTCATGAGCGATCTCGCCGAGCCGCGCGGCCACTCGGACGACGACATCGTCCTGCAGCTTCGCACGCCGTACATGTTCGCTGCGCTGAAGGCCGCGGTGCACAGGGCGCATGCGCTCGGCGTGCCAATTGCCGCGTCAACGGACGGTACCTACAACGACCACGACGATACGGGACGGGTTCGCGTCGCGCATGAAATCGCGCTCTACCGGGAGCTGGCCGGCATGAGCCCGCTCGAATCGATTTCCGCCGCGACGCAGGTTGGCGCGCAAGCACTCGGCATCGATTCGCGCACCGGGACGATCCGGATGGGACTCGAAGCCGACCTGGTCGTGTACGAGGGCGATCCACTGGCCGACAGCGCGATGCTTTTCGAGCCGCGCCTGGTCGTCAGCGACGGGCGGGTGCTGGTGGAAGGATACGGTCTCTAGCTGCTGCGGCTGACGGCGAAACGCGCGAGTCCCGCGAGCCCATCGCGATAGGGCGAGGCGGGCACGTCTGCGAGCGCTTCTTCTGCGCGCTGCGCTTCGCCTTCCGCGAGTTGCGCGGTGTAGTCGAGACCGCCGGAGCGCTCGACGACGGCGCGGATCGGCGCCTGTTCCTCGGTCCCGCCCTGTGCGATCACCTGGCGGATCATGGCTGCGGCGCCCGCGTCGCCGTGCTTCAGCGCGTGGATCAACGGCAGCGTCGGCTTGCCCTCGGCGAGGTCGTCACCGACGTTCTTGCCGAGCACGTCTGCGTCGCCGCGATAATCGAGGGCGTCGTCGATGAGCTGGAAGGCGATGCCGAGGTGCTTGCCGTAGCGCGTGAGTGCGGCCTCGACCGCCGGGGGCGCCTTGGCGACGAGGGCGGCGATCTGCGCGCCGGCCTCGAACAGCCGCGCGGTCTTGCGGTAGATCACTTCCATGTAGCGGATCTCGGTCGTGTCCGGGTCGCCGGAGTTCATGAGCTGCATGACTTCGCCGGCCGCGATCGTGTTGGTCGCGTCGGCCATCACGCGGATGATCGCCGCCGAATCGAGCGTGGCCATCATCTGGAAGGCGCGGGAGTAGAGGAAGTCGCCCACCAGGACCGAGGCGGGGTTGCCGAAGGCCTCGTTGGCCGTCTCGCGACCCCGGCGGCGGGCGGAATCGTCCACCACGTCGTCGTGCAGGAGGGTCGCTGTATGGATGAATTCGATGAGCGCGGCCGCGGGGATATGGGCCGAATCCTTCGCCCCGGCCGCCCGGGCGGCGAGCACGACCATGAGGGGGCGCAGGCGCTTGCCGCCGCTGCCCACGATGTAGTCCCCCACCTGGTTGACGAGCACGACGTCGCTCTCCAGCTGGCGGCGGATCTCGGCGTCGACCGCAGCGAGGTCGCTGGCGACGAGGGCTCGTATGTCTTTGAGTTGCATGGAATCCCGGCATCCCCGCGGGGCAGGGGCATCCTATTTGACCCTAGAGGGTCCCGTCACTACAATTGCCGGCTCTTTTCGGAGTCTAGACAATCATGTACGCCGTCATTGCCACCGGGGGCAAGCAGTACCGGGTGAGCGAGGGCACCGTCGTGCGAGTCGAGAAACTCGATGTCGACGCGGGCGCCACCGTGGAATTCAGCCAGGTCCTCCTGATCGGCGAGGGCGCGGACGTAGCCGTCGGTGCGCCCTATGTCACGGGCGCGCTGGTGACGGCGACCGTGCAGGCGCACGGCAAGGCCGACAAGGTCCAGATCACCAAATTCCGGCGCCGCAAACACTACCTGCGCCAGAAGGGTCACCGCCAGCCGTTCACCGAAATCAAGGTGACGGGCATTACGGCGGCTTGAGGAGTCAACCATGGCACACAAGAAAGCAGGCGGCAGTACCAAGAACGGGCGCGAGTCCCATTCGAAGCGGCTCGGCGTGAAGAAGTTCGGCGGTGAGCACGTGCTCGCCGGCAACATCCTCGTGCGCCAGCGCGGCACGCCTTACCGGGCGGGCGAAAACGTCGGCATCGGCACCGACCACACGCTGTTCGCGCTCAAGACCGGCAAGGTCGCATTCAAGAAGAAGGGCGCGGAAAGGCGCACCTTCGTCAGCGTACTGCCGGAGTAAGGAAGGGCCGCTAGATTTGATGGAAAACCCCGGCCCGGCCGGGGTTTTTCGTTTCGGCAGCAGGCAAAGATGAAATTCGTCGACGAAGCAATCGTGAGGGTGCGTGCCGGCGACGGCGGCCGTGGCGCCGTCGGCTTCCGCCGCGAGAAGTTCGTGCCTTTCGGGGGACCGGACGGCGGCGATGGCGGCGACGGCGGCAGCGTCTGGCTGCGCGCGCAAGCTGGCATGAGCACGCTCGTTGATTACCGCGTCCTGCACACGTTCCGCGCGCAGAACGGGCAGCCGGGCGGCAGCCAGGACTGCACGGGCCGGGGCGGCGAGGACCGCTACGTGCCGATTCCGGTCGGCACGGTCGTGCTCGACGACGACACGGGCGAAACGCTCGGTGACCTGACGCAGGTGGGCCAGACGCTTCTGGTCGCGAAGGGCGGCAAGGGCGGATGGGGAAACCAGCGCTTCAAGAGCTCCACCAACCGTACGCCGCGGCAAAATGGGCCGGGACTGCCGGGAGAAGCGAGGACCCTGCGGGTCGAACTCCGGCTGCTCGCGGACGTGGGTCTGCTCGGCCTGCCGAATGCGGGCAAATCGACGCTGATCAGCGTGGTGTCGGCCGCACGGCCGAAAGTTGCGGATTACCCGTTCACGACGCTGCATCCGCAGCTTGGCGTGGTGTCAGTCGGGCCGCTCAAGAGCTTCGTGATGGCGGACATCCCGGGGCTGATCGAGGGTGCTGCGGAAGGCGCAGGGCTCGGCATCCGCTTCCTGAAGCACCTGCAGCGCACCAGCCTGCTGCTGCATCTCGTCGATATCGCGCCGCTGGACCCGTCGGATGATCCGGTCGTCGGCGCGCGCGCGATCGTCAAGGAACTGAAGAAGTTCAGTCCGGAACTGGCGACCAAGCCGCGCTGGCTGGTGCTTAACAAGATCGACCTGGTCGAGCCCGTGGAACGCAAGAAACGCTGCGCCGACATCGTGCGCCGGCTACGCTTCAAGGGACCCGTATTTCAGATGTCAGGCGCGACCGGCGAAGGCACGAAAGCGCTGTGCCAGGCCGTGATGCGGACGCTGAATTAAAGGGGTGCGTCCCCTTTAATTCAACGCCTTGATCTGGGCGGCGAGCCGGCTCTTGTGGCGGGCGGCCTTGTTGCGATGGATGATGCCCTTGCGCGCCATCGAGTCGATGACCGGGGAAGCCGCCTTCAGCGCGGCCGCGGCCTCAGCCTTCTTGCCCTCGCGAATGGCCTCGACCACCTTGCGCACGGCACTGCGGACCTTGGAGCGGTGCGCCACATTCCGTGCGCGGCCTGCGACCGCAGTGCGGGCCCGTTTCTCGGCTGACTTGGTGTTGGCCATAAGGGCGCGCATTGTCCGGATGCGGGCCCGGATTGTCAACGCGGTATAGTGCCGCCGGCATGTCGCACCGGTTCCTGCGCAACACGACCATCGTCGGCCTGCTGACGCTCCTGTCCCGGGTCACGGGCGTGATCCGGGACATGGTCTACCTGATCTCCTTCGGCGCAGGGCCCCTCATGGACGCCTTCCTGGTGGCGTTCAAGATCCCGAACTTCCTGCGCCGGCTGACTGCGGAAGGGGCCTTCTCCCAGGCCTTCGTGCCGGTGATCTCGGAGTACCGGGCGCAGAAGAGCCATGACGAGGTCCGCGTGCTGGTGGCGGACGTGACCGGTGTGTTCGGGCTCCTGCTGTTCGTCATCACCCTGGTTGGCGTCATTGCCGCTCCGGTGCTCGCCTTCCTGTTCGCGCCTGGATTCCGCGCGGACGGCGACCGGTTCGACCTGACTGTCGAGATGCTGCGCTTCACGTTCCCGTACCTCTTCTTTATCTCGCTGGTCGCGCTCGGCAGCGGTGTGCTGAACAGCTACGGGCGCTTTGCGGTGCCCGCGCTCAACCAGACACTGCTGAACCTGGTGATGATCGTTGCGGCAGCTTTCGTGGCGCCGCACTTCGCGAGTCCAGGCCTGGTGCTCGCGATCGGCGTCCTGATCGCCGGCCTGGTGCAGCTCGTCGCGCAGTTTCCCGCCCTGCACAGGATCGGGCTGTTGCCGCGGCCGCACTTCAACCGCGCCCACGAGGGCGTGCGCCGCATCGGGCGGCTGATGCTGCCGGGAATCTTCGGCTCTTCGGTCGCGCAGGTCTCGCTGCTGCTCGACACGATAATCGCCTCTTTCCTGATGGTCGGCAGCGTCACCTGGCTGTACAGCGCCGACCGTCTCGTCGAGTTTCCGATGGGCGTGTTCTCGATCGCGCTGGCGACGGTGATCCTGCCGGGACTTTCCTCCCACCACTCGGAGAAGTCGCCCGAGAAGTTCAACGCGACGCTCGACTGGGCGCTCCGCCTCACGTTGACAATCATCATGCCCGCGGCGGTCGGCCTGCTGATGCTCTCCGGCCCGCTGATTGCGACGATCTTCGGTTACGGCGCGTTCACCGACCGCGACGTGCTGATGTGCAGCTACGCGCTGATGGCCTATTCCTTCGGCCTGGTCGGCTTCTCGATGGTGAAGGTGCTCGCGCCCGGCTTCTTCGCGCGCCAGAACACCAGGACACCCGTGAAGATCGGCATCATCGCGCTCTCGATCAACATGGCCTTCAACGTCGGCGTGGTCGTGCCGCTGTTCCTGAACGGTTTCCCGGTACCGCACGTGCTGCTCGCCGTTTCCACGGGGCTTTCCGCCCTCATCAACGCGGCATTGCTCTATCGCGGCCTGCGCCGCGAGGGCGTCTACCGGCCATCGCCGGCCTGGCGCAGGCTCCTGCCGCAGATCATGCTCGCGAGCTTCGCGATGGCCGTCTTCCTGTGGTGGATCTCGGGCGACTGGGCGGCCTGGAACGACTGGTCCGCGCTGCGCCGCGCCGGCTGGCTCGGGCTCTCGGTCGTGGGCGGCGCAGCGGTCTATTTCGGCGTGATCGGGCTCGCTGGCGCGCGCCCGCGCGACCTGAAGCATCTATAATTCATGCTGGTTCGGCGCGGTATCGAACCCTGCCCGAACGGGAACCCCGGCCGGGCCGTGGCAATCGGCAATTTCGACGGCGTGCATCTCGGGCACCAGGCGATCCTGGACGTGCTGACACAGCGCGGCCGCGATTCGCGGGTCCCGACGGCCGTGGTCTGCTTCGAGCCGATGCCGAAGGAGTACTTCGCGCGGGGTGCGGCGCCGGCGCGGCTCATGCGCCTGCGTGACAAGGCGGAGCGCATCGCGGAGACGGGGGTGGACGAGCTTCGGGTGCTGCGTTTCGACGCGCGGCTCGCGGGACTCGACGCCGGGGAGTTCATCGAGCGGGTGCTGGTCGGATCGCTGAGGGCGAAACACGTGGTGATCGGTGACGGATTCCGGTTCGGGCAAGGGCGGGGCGGCGACGTGGAGCGGCTCCGCCGCTCTGGCGACGCCCACGGCTTCGCCGTGGACGCCGTGTCGCCGCGCCAGCAAGACGGCCAGGCCGTGAGCTCGACGCGGGTGCGCGAGGCCCTTGCAGCCGGACGGCTCGAGGTGGCGAAGGCGCTGCTCGGCCGCGACTTCCGTATCAGCGGACGCGTCATCGCGGGCGCAAAGCTCGGCCGCACGCTGGGTTTCCGCACCGCCAACATGCGCCTGCACCGGCGCGTGCCGCCGGTCGCCGGGATCTTCGCGGTGCGCGTCTCGGGCGCGGGGCTCACGCGGCATCCGGGCGTCGCATCGGTCGGCACGCGGCCGACGGTCGGCGGCACGGAGTGGCTGCTCGAGACACACCTGTTCGATTACGAAGGTGACCTGTACCGCGAGCGCCTCGACGTGGACTTCATCGCGCGACTGCGTGACGAAACCCGCTTCCCGGATCTGGAGAGCATGACCGCCCAGATGCACGAAGATGCGCGGCGAGCCCGCGCGCTGCTGGCCGCCTGAGGATACGCGTGGACTACAAGCAAACCCTCAACCTGCCGGACACCGCTTTCCCGATGAAGGCGGACCTCGCTCGCCGCGAGCCGGACGTGGTCGCGCGCTGGCTCGGCGACGACATTTATAAGGAGCTGCGCCGCCGCGCCGCCGGCCGGCCGAAGTTCGTGCTGCTCGACGGGCCTCCCTATGCGAACGGCGTGATCCACATCGGCCACGCCGTCAACAAGGTGCTCAAGGACATCATTGTCAAGTCGCGCGCGCTCGACGGCTACGACTCGCCTTACGTGCCGGGCTGGGACTGCCATGGCCTGCCGATCGAGCAGCAGATCGAGAAGAAGCACGGGCGCGTCGGCCAGAAGCTGGACGCAGACGCGTTCCGCAAGGCCTGCCGCGAATTCGCGGCGAGCCAGGTCGAGATCCAGCGCGCCGATTTCCAGCGCCTCGGCGTCATCGGCGACTGGAACGACCCGTACCTCACCATGGCGTCCCGCTACGAGGCCGAGCAGCTGCGCGCGTTCGCGGCGATCATCCGACGCGGCCACCTCGTGCGTGGTTTCAAGCCGGTGCACTGGTGCCTCGACTGCCGTTCATCGCTCGCCGAGGCGGAGGTCGAGTACGAGGAGCGCACCTCGCCGGCGGTGGACGTGCGCTTCGACGTGGTGGATCCGCACGACGCTGCGCGGCGCTTCGACCTGACCAGCGACGAGATCGCGAGCGCGGCGGTCGTGATCTGGACCACGACTCCGTGGACGCTTCCGGCGAACCAGGCGGTCTGCCTGCACCCGCTCTACGACTACGTGCTCGCGGAGTTCGATCGCGAGGGTGGCAGTGCGCGCCTGATCGTCGCCGAGGCCCTGCTCGAGTCGTTCGCGAAGCGGATCGGCGCGAGTGCGCACCGCATCCTCGCCAAGCGGGATGGCAAGGCCCTGGAGGGGCTGCGCCTCGAGCACCCGTTCTACGAGCGCGAGGTACCGGTGATCCTCGGTGAGCACGTGACGCTCGATGCCGGTACCGGCGCAGTGCACACGGCGCCCGGGCACGGCGCGGACGACTACGAGATGGGCCGGCGCTATGGCCTGCCGATCGACAACCCGGTCGGCAACGACGGTCGCTTCCTGCCCGGCACGCCGCTGTTCGAAGGAGTCGGCGTATTCGACGCGAACGCCAGGATCATCGAGACGCTGAAGGAAGCCGGCCGCCTGGTTCACTTCGAGTCGTACCGCCACAGCTACCCGCATTGCTGGCGCCACAAGTCGCCGGTGATCTTCCGCGCGACACCGCAGTGGTTCATCAGCATGGAGAAGGAAGGGCTGCGTCGCGACGCGCTGGCCGCGATCAAGACCGTGCGCTGGATCCCCGGCTGGGGCGAGCAGCGGATCACCAGCATGATCGAGACGCGGCCTGACTGGTGCATCTCGCGCCAGCGAGCCTGGGGCGTGCCGCTTGCGATGTTCGTCCACAAGGAGACCGGCGAGCCGCACCCGCAGACGCCGGAACTGCTCGAACAGGTCGCTGACCTGGTCGCCGAAGGCGGCATCGAGGCCTGGTTCGCGCTGAATCCGCGGCACCTGATCGGCGACGAGGCACTCGTGTATGAGAAGTGCCCCGACGTGATGGACGTATGGTTCGACTCCGGCGCCGTGCATCACGTGCTGCCCGCCACGAGGCCCGGACTGATCCCGTTTCCGGCGGACATCTACCTCGAGGGCTCCGACCAGCACCGCGGCTGGTTTCACTCGTCGCTGCTGCTCTCGGTCGCGGGCCGCGGCGTCGCACCGTATCGGCAGGTGCTGACGCATGGCTTCACGGTCGACGAGAAGGGGCGGAAGATGTCGAAGTCCCTCGGCAACGTCGTCGCGCCGCAGAAAGTGATGCAGTCGCTCGGCGCCGACGTGCTGAGGCTCTGGGTTGCGGCCACGGACTACAGCGGCGAGATCAGCACCTCCGACGAGATCCTGAAGCGTACCTCGGACAGCTACCGGCGCATGCGCAACACGGTGCGCTTCCTGCTCGGCAACCTCGCGGGCTTCGACCCGGCGCGCGACGCGCTGCCGGTCGCCGAACTGGTCGATCTCGATCGCTGGGCGCTCGCGCGCGCGGTGAGCCTGCAACAGGAGGTCATCGAGGCCTACCGGAACTACGAGTTCCACCAGATCTACCAGAAGGTGCACAACTTCTGCGTGGTGGAGCTCGGCGCCTTCTGGCTCGACATCCTGAAGGACCGCCTCTACACGACGCCCGCGAAGAGCGTCGCGCGCCGCTCGGCGCAGACGGCCATGCACCACATCGCCGAGGCGATGGTGCGCTGGCTCGCGCCGATCCTCTCGTTCACGGCCGAGGAGATCTGGAAATTCCTGCCGGGCGAGCGGGACCCGTCGGTACTTCTTGCGACCTGGTGGCAGTTTCCCGCCGTAGCCGCCAGCGGTCCCGTGGACTGGGACGGCGTGATCGCGCTCAAGGCGGATGTCGCGCGTGAGCTCGAGCGATTGCGTGCTGCCGGCGAGCTGGGCGCACCGCTCGAGGCTGCGGTGGACGTCTATCTCGACGAGGCGCAGCATCGACGCATGTCCGCCCTCGGCGACGAGCTGCGCTTCGTGCTGATCACTTCGCAGGCGAGATTGCGACCTGCGTCCGAACGGCCGGCGACGGCGGTTGCCGCGGAATCAGTGGCAAGCACGGGCGCCTGGGTCTCCGTCGTGGTGGATCATGCGCCCAAGTGCGCGCGCTGCTGGCACCGGCGAGCGGACGTCGGGTCAAACCCGGATCATCCGGAGATCTGCGGCCGCTGCGTGACCAACGTGGAAGGCCCCGGCGAAACGAGGCACTACGCATGACGCGACAGTTCGTCCACGAGAAGTCCGCGCTCATCTGGGTGTGGCTGGCGGTGATCGTGGTGGTCCTCGACCAGCTCACCAAGTGGTTCGTGGTCGAGAACTTCGAGCTTTACGAGATCAGGCCGGTCGGGCCCTTCCTCGACCTCACGCGACTGCACAACGAGGGTGCCGCTTTCGGGATCCTGGCGGATGCTGGCGGCTGGCAGCGCTGGTTCTTCCTCGCACTCGCCGGCGCGATCGGCGTCGCCATCGTCGTCTGGCTGCGCTCGCTGCCGGCACGCGGCCAGTACTGGCTCGCGCTCGGACTCGCGATGATCCTCGGCGGCGCGGTCGGCAACGCTTGGGACCGGTTCTTCGACGGCTACGTCGTCGACTACCTGCACTTCCACTGGGGCAACGCCTACTTCCCTGCCTTCAACGTCGCGGATATCGCGATCACGGCCGGGGCGTTCATGCTGATCATCGACGCGCTGCTCGATGGCCGGCGCAGAAAGGCGGCGGCCTGATGAAGGTCCTGCTCGCGAACCCGCGGGGCTTCTGCGCCGGCGTCGACCGCGCCATCGAGATCGTCGAGCGGGCGATTGAGCTCTATGGCGCGCCGATCTACGTGCGCCACGAGGTCGTGCACAACAAGTTCGTGGTGGATCGCCTGCGCGGCCTCGGCGCGGTGTTCGTGGACGAACTGGACGCCGTGCCCGACGGCGCCACCGTCATCTTCAGCGCGCACGGCGTGCCGAGCCGCGTGGAGCAGGAGGCGGGGCGGCGCGGGCTTTCCGTGTTCGACGCGACCTGCCCGCTGGTGACAAAAGTGCACATGGAAGTCGGCAGGTACGCGCGCGACGGGCTCGACGTGATCCTGATCGGGCACGCAGGCCACCCGGAGGTGGAGGGCACCATGGGCCGCTTCGATGAGAGCCTGGGCGGGCACATCCACCTGGTCGAGACGGTCACCGATGCGGAGAAGCTCGCGGTCCGCGACCCGGCAAAGCTCGCGGTCGTGACCCAGACGACACTCTCCGTCGACGACACGGCTAAGGTGATGACTGCGCTGCGCGAGCGCTTCCCGATGCTTGCGAGTCCGCGCAAGGAAGACATCTGCTACGCGACTCAGAACCGGCAGGACGCGGTCAAGCAGCTGGTCGCCCAGTGCGACGTGATCGTGGTCGTCGGCTCGCGCTCCAGTTCGAATTCCAACCGCCTGCGCGAGATCGCGACCACGCGCGGCATCCCGGGTTACCTGGTGGACGGCGCCGCCGACCTCAAGCCTGAGTGGTTCGAGGGTAAGCATGCAGTGGGCGTGACGGCAGGCGCCTCGGCGCCGGAGTCGCTGGTCCGGGAAGTCGTCGAGCGGCTTCGGGAGTGGGGCGGGCACGAGGCAGTCGAAGTGGTTGGGCGGGAGGAGAACGTGGTGTTTGGGTTGCCGCAGACGCTGCGCCGGATCGAGAAGAGCGAGTCCGCCGGCCGCTGACTCACTGCCAGCAGCGTGAGGTGCTGTCCAAGCCGCCCAGGTCCGTTGCCGTGCGCCGTCCGCTCTCATCGATTGAAAAATTCGAGCAGCCGGCATCACCGCTGGCGTCCGTCGCGGTCGCGACCACGCGGTATCCCGCGGCAGTGGCCGTCGGGACAGTGAGGACGTAACGTCCGCCGGGTGTGCGCGAGGCGACCGGAAGTCCCGGCGGATCCTCGCCGGCCGAAGCGTCGAGCCGATCCCCGTAACGGCCGTTTGCAAGGTGGAATTTTTCCTGTTCCGCGGCGGCGATGAGCAGGGCGTGAACCGCTTCCGCGCGGTGGCCGCGCAGCAGGTAGCGTCGGTAAGAGGACACCGCGATCGAGGTGGTGATCGCGACGATCGCGAGTGCGATCACCAGCTCGATCAGGGTAAAGCCGGCGGCGGGACGAGCTTGCGCCATGAGGTTCTCACTGGATCGCCTGAGTAACCCGAATCAAAGGTCATACCGCCGGCAACGCCGAACGGGCGCGGACGGCAGCCATCGCAGGGAGCTTCCCAGCGAGCGTCGAACCCGAAGCGCAGCGCAGGCGGCAGTCCTGTGGCGGCAAACTCCCCGGGTCCGTCCTCTTCCGAATCCGTCGCCGTGTTCGCGGGCAAGGCGGTTCGAAGGTCGAGCGCATAGCGTCGTGCCGCGGCGCGCGGCGGTCCGCAGGGCGAGGCCGCATCGGGCGGCAGCGGCTGGTAGGTCTGGAAGTGCAGCCTGTGGCCAAAGGTCACTGTCGACCCGACGACCTTCTCGCCGGCGCCGTAGGACTCGAGCCGCACGAACCAGCCGCGGCTGCCCAGTGGAAGCGCTTCGGCTGTGCCGGTCGCGTCGAAGAGGTCATCCTCGTCGACTTCTGCGGCCGCATCTCCGACCAGTGCGTCGAAGACGACGTAAACGCGGTCCACGACGCTCACGTCGCGCGGGCGAGTGAGCGCGCCCGAACCGACCGCGATGGCGATGCGAGACTCGCCGCCGATCCGGGTGACCGACGCATCCGGCGTCGCGAAGAAGCGATGCGCGCCGGTCCCGAGCCTTGCAATCTGGCGAGCGCTTGCGAGGTCCGCAGTGGCGGCACCGCTCCTGAAGTCGATGCGCCAGAGGTTGCCGGTTACGTCGACAAGGTAGGCACGGTCAAGGTAGCCGTCGCCATCGAGGTCGAGTGCGCGTGGCGCGGACGGCAGGGTCGTGAAGCCGTCGATGGACCACAGCAACCGTCCGCTCGCCGCATCCACGGCAAGCAGCGCGTCGCCCGCCCCGGTGCCGGTGGAGTCGGGCGCATCGAAGCGCGTGTCGTAACCGCCAGGCAGCAGCACGATCCAGTCGTCCGCGCTTTGTCCAGAGCCGGAGATGGCGAGGCGCGTGACGACTGGTTCCCCGCGTGCCTCGACATCTGCGTCAGGCAACGCGAACGACCAGAGAAGACGCGGATCCCCAGGCTGCGCGAGGTCCAGCGCGTAGTAGCGGCTGCCTCCGCGGCCGAGGCCGAATAGGAGCCACCGGTGTTCGCTGGAGTCCGCGATTTGCCCGTCGCCGTCCGGATCATGCCGGTGCTGGACGAGGGCACCATCGATGCCGTGGCTGCGCGAGAACACCGGTGCATCGCGCATCAACTCCGGCAGGCGCGGCAGCAACTCCTGCGGCAGGAAGGCCCATTGCTCGACGCCGCTCTCGGCATCGAAGGCGTGCAGAAGGCCATCCTGCGTCGCGGCAAGGACGAATGCCCGGTCGCTGGCGGCATCTTCGACGACCAGCGGCGCGTGCAGACCCGGGTCGCCCAGTGTTCGCTGTGTCGTCGGCCAGCCGACGACTTCGTCGAGGGTTTCCGGGTCGAACGCGCCGAGTCCGACTGTCGCGCGATCGAGGCGCGGGTTTCCGGGCACGAGCGCATTGCCGGCATCAAGCAGCCGGTTCGCGGCGACGTTCGAGTGCAGGTGGCGGGCATCGGCCGTCGGCAGGCGCCCTGCTGCACCGCCAGCGAGCAAATTCGCATCGGGAGTGTCGCTCCAGAAACTGCGCGTGTGAGGGTAAGGCAGGCCAATGCCGGGGTCGATGGCCGGGTCGCCGTCGCGATCGACGATGACAGGTGGTTCGAGTGGTGATGCGGGCGCGCCCAATCCGTAGCGCATGAGGTTTCCGAGCCAGCGCGCGCGAGCACGCGGCGCAGTAAGCCCGAGGATTACGCCGGGGTTGTTCGATGCGGCGTCCGGCGGCACGAAACCCGCTGCAGACAATTGCGGACCCGCAGCAACGGCCGCGTCACGCTGGAATGCGGCGGCCACCAGGTTCGGCCCGACGAGCGGATCGGACGGGGAAAGCCCTGGCCCCAGCGCAAACCAGGAGACTGGCGCTGACTGCGTGCCCGGCAGATCGACGCGAAGGTCGATCGTACCGAGTTCTGTCGCAAGTGCCTGCGCGTCAGCGGAGATGTCGGTCGCGGCGAGGACCGACATCGACACTGGCCGGCAGGCGATGTCGAATGGCGACCGGTAGCGGCCTGACGGTGGCGTGACTTGCGCCGCCGGATCGGCGCGGCTGTCGTCGCCGAAGTCCACTGTGTCGCCGCGTAGCCAGCGCGCGGCCTCGGCGAGGGTCTCGGCAAGCGAGGCATCGCCGGCCGGTGGAGTCGCGGCCAGCGCGCGCAGGTGCACGGCAGCAGTGTGGTTCGCGACCGGCGCGAGCGCGACGTAGCCGCCGTCCGGTCCGTCGTCATCGGTCAGGACCAGCGCGACGTCGAGTCCCGTCGTCGCGAGGAGTGCATCTGCAAGCTGGTTCGCCATCACTGTGGCCAACGGCTGCTCGACCAGCGGCTGGGCGGACTGCAGGTAATTCAGGAAATTGCCGGAATAGAGCACGTGGGCGTCGAACCGCGTTTTCGAGGAATCGCCAAGGCATTCGGCCGCCAGGGTGGGCGAGGCGACGAAATAGCCGTAGGCAGCGAGGGGTGCGCGGCCCGCGTCGCAGGAGAGGGCGCCAAGGGATGTCCCACGACGACAATCGGGCGCCGGGCCTGGCCCGCGTCGCGCGAATATCTCTGCCGACTCACAGCGCAGCTCCGCCGCGAGGCCCGCGCCGTAGTCGAGCTGCGGATCGAAGGGCACCGGCGCGTCGATGAGTTGTGCGGTCGCGGCCGAGCGGTCGAGCAGCATGGCCATGAGCGGAAGCGTTCCGTCCGGAACGTCCGCTCGATGCAACCAGGCCTCGTCCTCGTTGGCGTGGCAGGGGATGGTTGCCAGCAGGCATAGCAGGAATGCCGCCTTCATGGGATTGGCATCACGAGGTAGAAGCCCTGCTCGAGGCGCGCGCGGACGCCACGGCCCGATTCCGCGTCCGACGTCACGAAGAAATGACGGGCCGCAAAGCTGCCGGCGTTCTCTCCGATCGTGAAGCCCGGCGGCAGGATTCCCGCACCCTCGGCCTCGCGGGTTTCGGCTCGCCACTCGGCGTACGCGGTCGGCTCTTCGGGCAGTACCTCGCCTTCTGCGACGCTGCCTTCGCGGGTCTCGGCAGCCGTGAGGAGGGCGATCACGATCCCGGTCTCGGCCGCTTCCAGTGCGTTCTGCGCCATCTGCTGATGGCCGGCCAGCGCGAGCGCGGTCATGGCTGCCGCAGCGGCGGCGAGCGCGAGCGCGCCGAGGCCCGAGAGCAGCACGAGCACGACGACCAGCGCCGAACCACGCGCCCGCGCGGTCACGACGACGTCCCGGCGTTGCGCAGCTCGACGACGCGCGCCACGCGCTTGCGGCGGGTCAGGTCGGGCTGGTCGCGCTCCGGTACGTCGCTCTGCGCCTCGATCTCGACACGCAGCGCACGCGTGACTGCACCGTTGGTCGGCTCGCCCGGCCGGACCCAGCGGTCGATCGCCGAATCCGCATCCGCCGGGTCGTCGAGCCCCAGCATGACCTGCAGGTCGGCGATGCCGCTGACCAGTTCTTCGTCCTGGAATGCCGGGCGCGTCCCGCCGACCAGCCGCTTGCGCCGCAGCGACGGCCAGTCGCGCCGCCCGGTCGAGTCGCGGCTTACGTAGAAGATGCTGACCTCGAGGTCGTGACGGCGCGCATCGGGGCCGAGATTCGAGGTGCCATTTGCCGAGAGCGATGCGGATCTCAGGTTGGTTTCGAGTTGCAGGCGTCCTGCCTGCGCGGGTGCGGCTTCTGCGCCCGCGTGGCGGAGGATTACGGTATCCGCAAGCTCCATGGCGCGCCCCTCCGGCGACGGGCGGCAGCCGATCGCGACGCCAGGTGCCGCCGCGTATGCTGCATCGACGGCGTCGATCGGAAATGCGAGATCGTGCGCGAGCGAAGGGCCGCAACTGCCGGCGACGACGAGATCCGCGCGCTCCGCCCTGCCCAGCGTGGACGCGCCGTCGACCGGCGTTCGGGGGGCCGCGAGGCCGAGGTATCCGGCCAGGCGGATCTCATCGACCAATAGCGCGAGCGCGGCGTCGAGCGCTTCCTCGAGCCGGGCGATCGATTCGCCCGTGCGATGCACGGCCCGCCCGCGCGTAACGAAGGCCGTCGATCCGGCGATCACGACAAGCATCAGCGTCATCGCCACCAGGATCTCGACGAGCGTGAGACCGGCACAGCGGTTCATGTCGTCACCGGCAGGACCAGCCGCTGCATTCCGACGCCAGCTACGGGCCACTCGATCCGGATGAGATAACCCTCAGGCGTTGCGCCGTCGCGGTCCACGCGTGCCGACGCACCTTCGGGCAGGGAGGCAACCACGGTGGCTGACCAGTCGGCGATCGCAGGCGTGTCCGGCCCGAGCGAAGCAAAGGCGTCGCGATCGAGCGCACGCAGCTCGTCGGCGAGCGAAGCGGCGAGCCGCAGCGCCGCGCGCCGGTTGCCCGACTCGCGCTCGTGCTGGATGCTCCTCCCCAGCGCGAGTCCGGCACCGGCAAGCCCGATCAACATCAGCGCGAGGGCGACGAGCGTCTCCACGAGCGTGAATCCCGCGACTCGGCGGCTCAGCACGAGAGGGCCCGGTCCGAGGCATCGCGCGCACTTATGCGTGGACGGCCACTGCGACTCACAATCACTGCGCGTGCGGCCTGCGCGCCGCGGCGGTCGCAGATGGTGAGAGTTCCGGGGGTCGCGAAGCCGGAGCCGGCCTCGAAGCTCAGGATGGCGCGGTTCGAGCGCAGGCGCGGCGCGCCGTCTCCGCCGGACAACCCGACGCTCTGGCGCAGGCGGCCGCCATCGTCCGCGAGCAGCAGGCCGCCCGACCAGTCCGATGCTCCGGAGCACTCGCGCTCATCCGCGCTGCCGCATAGCCGGATGGTCTCGCTGCGCGTCGCCGAAAACTGGCGCGCGAGGTTCACGGCGTGCATGGCGGTCGAGACCGTGGCGTTCATCCGGCTGTCGAGCAGCAGCCTGGAGAAGGCGGGAACGGCCGCGGCGGCGACGATCGCCGCAATGCCGAGCATCGTCAGTAGTTCCGGCAGGGTGTGGCCGGCGGCGCGCGGGAACCTGTGAATCATGCGACGAGGCTATCTGGCTGCCGCACAAGGGCCCGCATGGAAATCGCCTGCATTGGGGCCGTTTCTTGCAGGCCCCACCGTGTCGGGCACTGCACATTGCCCGGACCCCGGGGCTTGCCTATACTTCGCGCCCCACAGCCGGTGTAGCTCAGTTGGTAGAGCAGTCGCTTCGTAAGCGAGAGGTCGGGAGTTCAAGTCTCTCCACCGGCACCACGAACTTCATGTGCGATCTAGAGGCAGCGTTGAGCGGCCCGGGTGCGCTCCCGCGGTTTGTCAGCCGTCCCTAGTCATAGTACTCAGGTGCCTTCCTGAGTAGAGCGTTGCTGACGAAGTCGTGCTGGATCCACAGCTGTGCTCCTGCCTTCGTCAGGAATGTTTCGATCGCTTCCCTGGCAACGGGGGTTTGCGCTTGGTCGAAGTCGAACGTCGCGACACGCTTGAGCGTGCGAGCTTCGGGAAAGTGATAGAGATCACCCGACAGCACAACGCCGCCGGTCTTGGCCAGTTTGACGTACAGCACCTGATGGCCCGGGGTATGCCCCGCCGTGAGCTTGATTACGACAGTACCATCGCCGAAAACATCATGATCGTCGTTCTCGATAATGACGGTCTTGCTGGACTTCAGCGCAGCGTAGCTCGACGGCCGTGTGATACGAGGTGGCGTCTCAGCGAACATGGCGTCGCGCTCGACTCGCCGCACCAGCCAGGTTGCGCTCGCGAATCGATTGGCGTTTGCCGTGTGATCATAGTGATAGTGAGAAAATGCCAGGTACGTGATGTCAGTCGGTGAGTACCCGATCTCGGCCAACTGCGGCATCAGCGGCTTTCTCAGTGTCAGGTCTCGTTCACTACCATCGGGCAAGACGAGATGATGAGTGACCTCGGCGCTGGTCGATGTCCAATCCTCATCAGGGACCGCCCCTGGATCCCACATCAACGTTCCCCGCGGGTGCGCGACAAGGAAGCACGGCACAGACAGGTTTGTGGTCGCGACTTCCTCCTTCGTGAGGCGGAATCTTGCCGGATCAGACTGCGAGGTCCCGCAGTCGAAAACATACAGCCGGACGGTCATCGTAGCCTGGGCGGGCTGCTCGACTCCGGAGTCGGTCTTGTGCAAGTCCTGAGAAAAAACGGGCGAGACATGCGACACCGCCAATGCAACCGCTACGAATCCGAGCTTGAAATGTTTCATGCTGCCCACCTTGACGTGTCGTTTTACGTCTTTTTGGCCAACTAATCTCCGACAGTGTCGTAAGTACTTGTTCAGTCTCGGCGTGGGGATGGCATTGCCCTGCGTGACGGAGTAGAAAGGCCCGGCACCTCGCGGCACCCTGCCTAATGAACAGAGGGGGGATTAGGCTTGATTTCTCAGCGGGATTCGCAGGCGGCTCCGTAGATGAGTCGCTCCACCGGCACCACCAAACTTCCGCGTCGATCGGCTGCGTGCTGTGCGGCCGGCGTTGGATCTCTCCCTAGTCGCGGGGTGGTGTCGTTTCGGGATCGTCCACAAAATTCAGGTCCCACTTACCATCAACAGTGATGAATACCAGGGCCTCCTCGCCTGGGCGCGTCCATGCGCGATGGATCATGCGTGCTGGAAGATAGTTGAACGATCCAGGACCTTGCGTGACCCTCTAAGGGTTTCCGTCGACGCCGGTATGCTCGAAGACCCAAAGACCCTTCAGGATGGTGTGTGTCTCGTTCGACGAGTGCCAGTGTTTCGGAACGTAGTAATCCGGCGGAACCTTTATGAGAAGTTGGGTGGCCTGAGTCTTCGGATCAATTCGGAGAAAGGCAATGCGCGCGAGATCATTGTCCGGCTGATCAGGCGAGAATTTCTCCCAGCGCACGTCCTCGAGATTCGCGAGTATCGCCGGAGCAACCGCCATCTCCGCACTATGATCGCGTCCACATCCGACAATAGTCAGCAGGCCCCCAATGAAAAGCACCCATATCGGTATGCGCATCTTTCCGCCTCCCCCGCCTTTGAATATGCCCCAGGTTCTTTTCTGCGCCGGCCAAGCACGATTGAACGTTATCAAGTGACCGGAAGTATTTATATTATTTCGGCAAACTGGTCACCGGGCCTTGCCCAAATGGCGCAATCAAGCTTGTTTTCGCAGCGGGATACGGACGGTTTCTAGCGAGTGCGCCTCTCCACCGGCACCATCGATCTGCGCATGTTGTGAAGAGCCGGTCTCCGCGGTTTCCGCGGGAGCGATGCCGGTACATAATCGAGCGCGGCTCACATCAGGCGCGCCCGGGGAGGGGATCGTGAAGAAACTCAATCTGCAGGACTTCGAAAGCATCGCCGAAGTCATCGGCGCCGTCGCCATCGTCGTCTCGCTGATCTACGTCGGCATCCAGGTCAGCGACAGTGCGGTGGCGGTGAGATCGGCCACAGCCAATGACACATCGGCAGCGATGTCCCAGTGGTACATCTCCGTAGGCAGCAACGAGGAGGCCACCCGCATCCTCCTGGACGGAATGACCGATCCGGAGACTCTGAATCGGGAGGAGACAGCCCAGTTCGTCTACATGTTTCACGGCCTCTTCCTCCAGTACCAGGCCGCTTACTACGTCGCCGAGCAAGGCACGCTCGACATCGAGATGCGCGACTTCCTGGTCAACACGCTGGCTGGCGTCAGGGAACAGCCGGGATTCATCAAGTACTGGAACCAGAGGCGGGAACTATTCAAGCCGAGTTTCCGGACTTTCGTCGACGACCTGATCGCGAAAGGGACCACCAACGAGAATCTCGAGCAGCTCTATCAACCCAAGGCCTCGCAGTAAGCGTGGCTGCGCCGTTCAGGGGAATTCGGCTGAGCTTTACAGGATGAGTCCCTCCACCGGCATCAGTTTCCCGCTCTTGTACAAATACGCGCTGGCGCTCGCCTCGCTTATCGTTTTCGTCGCGATCGCGCTGCTCTTCGAGCCGGAACGCTGGTTCCAGTACGCGGCCGGCGCCGTGTTTGGCGCGCTGGTGCTGGGGCCCTATGCCGCTGCCAGGAATCGCGTGGCGCGCATCCTGGCGCTGGCGATTGCGGGTGCCGGGATCTACTACCTCGCCGTATGGTTCGTCGCCGAGGGACCGCTGCCCTACGATGTGATCGTGTCGCTGGTCGTTGCCGGAAGCGGCGCGGCGCTGCTCTGCGGCCTAGTGGTCGTCGTAATTGGGCCGCATACCGTCAACTGGGCGCTCGTGCCACTGTTGCTGGTTGCGGGGGCGCTCGGCGGCGCGGCGTTCAAGCTCAGGATCCCGAACGATGAATTGATGCTGGTCGGGCACGCGACCTGGCAGCTGCTCGTCTGCGTCGCGCTGCACTTCGGGTTCCGCCCGGGCGGCCTTACTTCATCGTCGGCATCGTGAATTCGGCGCCCTTCGAGCCTTCCGGCCAGCGTGCGGTCACGGTCTTGAGTCGCGTGTAGAAACGCACGCCGTCGGGTCCGTGCATGTGCAGCGGCCCGAACAGGGAGCGCTTCCAGCCGCCGAAGCAGTGGAATGCCATCGGCACCGGGATCGGCACGTTGATGCCGACCATCCCTGCCTGTACGCGCCGGCTGAACTCGCGCGCGGCGCCGCCGTCGCGGGTGAAGATCGAGGTGCCGTTGCCGAACTCGTGGCGCTCGATGAGGCCGAGCGCCTCGTCGAGGGTTTCGGCGCGCATAACAACGAGCACCGGTCCGAAGATCTCTTCGCGGTAGACGCGCATCGACTCGGTCACGCCGTCGAAAAGCACCGGGCCCATGAAGAAGCCCTGCTCGTGGCCCTTGACCACGTACCTGCGCCCGTCCACGACAAGCTTCGCACCTTCCTGCACGCCGGTATCGACATAGCCGAGAACGCGCTCGCGGTGCTCGCGGGTGACGAGCGGGCCCATGTCGGCGCCTTCGGCCGTGCCGGGCAGCACCTTGATCGCCGCGAGCTCGGGCTTCAGTGCCTCGATCAGGCGGTCGCCCGCGTCGCCGACGGCGACCGCGACGGAGATCGCCATGCAGCGCTCGCCCGCGGAGCCGTAGGCCGCGCCCACCAGCGCGTGAGCCACCTCAGCGGGATTGGCGTCCGGCATCACGACCATGTGGTTCTTGGCGCCACCGAGCGCCTGCACGCGCTTGCCGGCCTCGGAGCCAGTGCGATAGACATGCTCGGCGATCGGCGTCGAGCCGACGAAGCTCACGGCGTCGACGCCCGGGTCGGTCAGCAGTGTGTTGACCGAGTCCTTGTCGCCGTTGACGACATTCAGCACGCCCGCGGGCGCGCCGGCCTCGGTCATGAGTTCCGCGAGGCGCAGCGGGCAGCCGGGGTCTTTCTCCGACGGCTTCAGGATGAAGGTGTTCCCGCAGGCGATCGCGACCGGGAACATCCACATGGGCACCATGGCCGGGAAGTTGAAGGGCGTGATGCCGGCGCAGACGCCGACCGGCTGGCGCAGCGACCAGCTGTCGATGCCGCGGCCGACCGCGTCGCTGTACTCGCCCTTGAGCAAATGCGGGATGCCGCAGGCGAACTCGACGATCTCGAGGCCGCGGGTGACTTCGCCGCGCGCGTCGGCGAGCACCTTGCCGTGCTCGCGCGTGATGATCGCTGCAAGCTCCCCGGCGTGCTGCTCGAGGAGGTCGCGGAACCGGAACATCACGCGCGCGCGCCGTAATGCGGGCGTATCGGACCACTCGGGCAGGGCCTTGCGCGCGGAGGCGATGGCGGCGCGCGTCTCGGCGACGCTCGCGAGCGCGACCTCGGTCGTCGCCACGCCGAGCGCGGGATTGTAGACAGGCGCCGTGCGGCCGGAGGTGCCGGCAACGGCCTTGCCGTCAACATAGTGACCGAGTTGCTGAAGCTTAGAGGTCATCGTGCGCCACTCCGCCGGTCGAAGACGTGTTCGTAGGCGAGCACCGGTTCGCCGCTCTGGTCATCCGGAGTGCTCAGGAGCCGGATTGTCGCCTGATCGGTCTCGAGTGTCACATGCGCGAAGCCCCAGACCAGGCCCAGCGTCGGCTAGCTGGCGAGCTCCGGTTGCGCCGCAAGCAGGTGGGGCGCGAAGTTCGTGTTGAATGGCCGCTGCTTGAGGCGGCGCCGGAAACCAGCTGCGGCAGCGCAACGCGGGCACTTGCCCGAACCGCGGTGCTCCGGCACCGCGGTTCCGGTAAGCTGCCCGCGGCATGCGTTTACCGGCCGAGATCAAGAAAGTCCGCCACCAGCGGTTCCGCAAGCGGGCCGCTGATCTCGAGGATCGCCAACCCTTCGAGCGCTTTCCGTTGTGGCTGCGCCTGCTTTCGTCGTTGCCAATGCCTGCCTTGCACGGGTTCGCGAGCCTCCTCGCCTTCCTGATGGACCGCGTGTTCCGCGCACGCCGCGACATCATCGAAATGCAGCTGAAGGCCTGCTTCCCGGACCAAGACGAGTCCTGGATCCGGACCACGCGCAGCGCCTTCTACCGCAACTTCGCAGACGTTTCCGTCGAGGTCATCAAGGCCGTCACGCTCACGCAGGCGGAGATCGACCGCCGGGTGACTTTTGAAAACGCGGAGCCATTGCAGGCCGCGCTAGACGGCGGCCAGTCGATCATCATCATCACCTCGCACAACTGCAACTGGGAGTGGGCGCTGCTCAAGCTGAGCATTGGCTTCGGCAAGCCGCTCCACGCGGCCTACAAGCCGCTCTCGGACCGCTGGGGCGATCGCCTGATGATGACCATCCGCTCGCGCTTCGGTGCGGAGATGATCCCGGCGCGGCGACTTCTGATGCGCGTCATGCGCTATCGCGGCCCGGCGCGCATCATTGGCATGGTCGCCGACCAGGCGCCGACCTCGTCCGGCGTCCGGTATTTCACGCAGTTCATGGGCCTCGACACCGCGTTCTTCGTCGGTCCCGAGATGCTCGCGAAGGGCGGCAAGCTCCCGGTCTTCTACATCGCGATGCGGCGCGAGTCCCGCGGTCATTACTGCATGAAATTCGTGCAGATTGCGGCGGCGGGGGAGGAATTTGCGCCAGGCGCCCTGATCGAGCGCTACGCGGCGGAAATCGAGCGCAACACGCGCGAGCGGCCGCCCGACTGGCTGTGGAATTACCGCCGCTGGAAGGTGCAGCGGGACGCCGACGGCAACCCGCAGGTCATCAAGTCCGGGCACATCACACGCCCCGATTGACATAAGGACCGTAAGGAATACAGAAGGTTACCTTGCATTCCTAAACGTTTCTGACACAATGCGACGCAAGTCGCGGGTGACAGAATGGGAGAGCCCATCGGGGTGCCGCAAGTGCAAGGCGAATCGAGTCCCGAGTTCACGGCCTCCGACGTCCTCTCGTCGAAGCTGTGGCAGCCGCGGCCGGACCGGCCGCCGCTTGGCATCGACCTCGCCTGCACCAAAATCGCCGTCGACTTCCAGAACATCACCGCGGCCAATGCCGATGCGGTGATCCGCCAGAGCCTCGACATCCTGCGCGAGGCGACCGAAACCGATGCCGTGTTCCTCGCGCTGCTCGACGGCCACGGCGAGCGCATCGATTCGATCGCCATCGCCAAGGGCCCGTTCGCGCAGTGCCGGCCCGAGGTCCTGAAGGGCGAACCGCTCGAAGCCCTGCCCTGGATCCGCTCGCGGCTCGAGCACGTGCGCATCATCGAGATGCGCGACACCGTCAGCGCCCGGCCCGAGCAGGCGGATGATGCACAGCGGCTCGCCGGGCTCGACATCCGCTCGCTGCTGCTGATCGCCTTTGCCGTACAGGGCACCGTGCGCGGCTTCCTGGCTTTCGTTTCCTCGACCCCCCGCGACGGCTGGGACGTCAACCTGCACCTGCTGCTGAAGCTGATCGGCACGAGCCTCGCCTGCGGCCTGGAGAAGGTCGCGCTCGCCGACCGGCTCGCCGACATGCAGGAGCGCCAGGAGATGGCGCTGCCCTGCGCGAACGACGGAGTCTGGGACTACGACGCCCAGTCCAACCGCACCTGGTTCTCGCCGCGCTGGAAGGGAATGCTGGGGTTCGCCGAGGGCGACGTGATCACGTCACCCGACTGGCACCGCATGGTGCACCCCGAGGACCTCGCGCGGGTCTCATCCGCGATGCGCGACCACATCGCCGGCAAGACCCCGATGTTCGAGAGCGTGCACCGCCTCAAGCACACGGACGGCGAATGGCGCTGGGTCATCGGCCGCGCCAGCGCGCGCGTCGACGACCACGGGCGGCTGCGCCGCCTGATCGGCGTCGAGCTCGACATCACCGAACGCAAGCTCTACGAGGAGGCGCTGTTCCGCGAGAAGGAGAGCGCCCAGATCACGCTGCAGTCGATCGGCGACGGCGTCATCACCTGCGACGCGCACGGGCGCGTCGAGTACCTGAACCCCGTGGCTGAGGAGCTGACCGGCTGGCGGCTCGAGGACAGCCTCGGCCGCACGATCGACGAGATCTTCCGCGCCTTCCACGAGGAAACCTGCGAGCCGCTCGAGAACCCGCTCGCGGTCGCAGTGCGGCGCATCCGCTCGATCAAGTCGGTGCGGCCGATGCTGCTGATCCGCAAGGACGGCAACGAGCTCTACATCGAAAGCACCGCTTCGCCGATCCGCGACGGCACCGGTACCGTGACCGGCGGCGTGCTGGTGTTCCACGACGTCTCCGAGTCGCGCGAGTTGAACCGGCGCCTCTCTTACCACGCGAGCCACGACGTGCTGACCGGGCTCGTCAACCGGCGCGAGTTCGAGACCCGGCTCGAGCGGGCGCTCAAGAGCGCCAAGGCGCGCGAGACCTCCTACGCGCTCTGCTACATCGACATCGACCAGTTCAAGATCGTCAACGATACCTGCGGGCACAGCGCCGGCGATGCGCTGCTCGGCCAGGTCGGCGCGCTGCTGAAGTCGAAAGTGCGCTGGCGCGACACGCTGGCGCGCCTCGGCGGCGACGAGTTCGGCGTGCTGCTCGAGAGCTGCTCGCTGGAGGAGGCGCTGCGCACCGCGGAGTCGCTGCGCGAGGCGATCCGCAACTTCCGCTACACCTGGGAGGACCGCAGCTTCCGTCTCGGCTGCTCGATCGGCGTGGTGCCGATCACTGCGGAGAACGAGGACGTGGCCTCGGTGCTGTCGGCGGCCGACTCGGCTTGCGGCGCGGCCAAGGAATCCGGCCGCAACCGCGTGCACTGCTTCGAGGAAAACGACATCGACCTGATGCGCCGCCGCCGCGAGATGCAGTGGGCCGCGCGCATCAACAACGCCCTCGAGGAATCGCGCTTCGAGCTGTACCGAATGACGATCCTGCCGCTGCAGCAGGAAGACGCCGGCGAGCACTTCGAGCTGCTGCTGCGCATGCGCGACGAGAGCGGCAAGATCGTGGCGCCGGACCAGTTCATCGCCGCGGCCGAGCGCTACGGCATCACGCCTTCCATCGACCGCTGGGTCATCGACAGCGCCTTCCGCTGGCTGGTCTCCGAGGCCGACGAGCGCAAGCGCCTGACGATGTGCTCGATCAACCTGTCGGGTCAGAGCCTCGGCGACGACAAGTTCCTGCCGTACGTGATCGAGCAGTTCCACAGGAGCGGCCTCGACGGCAGCAAGATCTGCTTCGAGATCACCGAGACGGCTGCGATCGCGAACTTCTCGCAGGCAAGCCGCTTCATCCAGGCGCTCAAGGAACTCGGCTGCAAGTTCGCGCTCGACGACTTCGGCACCGGCCTGTCGTCGTTCGGTTACCTGAAGCACTTCCCGGTGGATTTCCTGAAGATCGACGGCAGCTTCGTCAAGGGCGTGCTGCACGACCCGATCGACCGCGAGATGGTGCGTTCGATCAACGAGATCGGCCACCTGACCGGCAAGCAGACCATCGCCGAGTGGGCGGAGAACGCGGAAATCATCGAGGTCCTGCGCGGCCTCGGGGTCGATTATGCGCAGGGTTATGGCGTGTCGCAGCCGCAGAAGGTGCAGCGGGCCGCGATCGCCTAGGGACTGTCCCTTCTTTGGCCATTGTCGGAAATTCGGCTGTTTCGCCGAAATTCGCGATACTGGACTTCGCGCACAGCGCGGGCCGGGAACGGACATGGGGGCGAGGGCGACGAGCAGACTCTTGTCGCAACGGGGCTCGCGAGCCAGACATCAATGACTCCGGCCGCCGCACCCCCGATTCGGCGTCCGCTATACCGGCCGCGCTACACTCGGCGTCGACAGAACAGCCCTTTATCCGACCTATCCGCCGAAAGCCCGCGGCTCGTGGACCAAACGAGTTCCAGCGCGCGACGGCTGTAACCGAAGACGCCGAAGAATCCTCGGGTCAGGTCCGGTGCCGCCGGCGACGGCGCATTGCGCCTGGGTTTCAACGGCTACAGGGCCGGCCCGGCCTTGTCACCCAGCATCCGCTTTCGCACCAGGGGCACGGGCGGTCCGCCGAATGACAGGAAGGTGTCGTGGAATTCTCCCCAGGCTTTGGGACCGCCGCGCGTCGCAGTCCAGTCGTCACGCAGCTTGCGTATCATCAGCTTGCCCAGGTTGTAATTCAGGTAACCCGGGTCGTAGGTGCCGCGCGCCGCCTGTTGGCGCGCATTGCCTGCGTCCTGGAAGGCCTGCTCGCGGAACATCGTTTCGCACGCGTCCACCTTCATGCCCTGCGTGTGCATGCCGATTGCGCAGATATAGCGGACGTTGCGATAAAGCGCCTTGTTGATCTGCCCGACCCGGTATTCGGCCCGTCCGCCAGCGAGGTCGCCGGTGAGGCCGGCTTCCCACATCATTTCTTCCGCGTAGTGAGCCCAGCCCTCCGTGTACGCGTAGCTCAGGAAAAGCCGCCCGATGAGGCTTGTGGAACGGTTGGAATGCAGCGAGTGCAGGAAGTGACCCGGCCATACTTCGTGGACTGAGGTCGACATGAGGTCCGCGACGCCCGGCACGTAGTCGAGCTGATCCTGCTTCGACCAGGTCGGATCGGGCGGTGCGATGTAATAGGTGGAAGGCATCCCGACGTCAAAGGGCCCCGCCGTATTGATGTAGGCGAAATTCGTCGCCTGATAAGGCGGAGCAAGATCTACCCTCACCGGGTCCTTTGACGGAATCGTCGCAATCTTGTTCTCGACGACAAAGGCACGCAGCACGTCGAGCTGCTTGCTCGCGGCCTCGACGACACCACCCGCGGGCCGGTTGGCATTCATCTTCGCCATGCATCCCTTGCGGTCCTTGCCGGGTGCGAACTCCTTGCAGGCATCGTCGAGCGCGCCCAGGTTGCGTTCAAGGTCCGCGCGCCCGACGGCCAGCAGGCGGTCGAGCGGCACGTCGACGGCTTCGGTTTCCTTCAGCATGGCGGAGAACAGTTCCGCGCCGATGGCATAGTCCTCGGTCTGCATTGCGCGTTGAGCTTCGAGCCAGTCCGCGAGCGCCTTGAACGCCGCAATCGCCTTCACGTTCGCATCCGTGAACGCCTTCTGCAGTTCCGCGTCCTTGACCTTCGCAAAGACGTCCGGAACGTCGTCGCGCAGGAACGGCGCCATGCCGCCGAAGGAGGCAACGCCCTGGTCGATCCAGGTCTTCGGCATCGGCGTGCGCAAATTGCTGCGGATCTGTGCCGTGGCAGCCGGAACATTGTTGAGCCAGCTCGTGAAATCGCGGAGCCGTTGCTCGATCGGAGCATAGGGCTTGGTGAGATAGGGATCCGGCGACAGGAAATCGAGGTTCCAGTCGAAATAAAACGTCGGATTGCGGAACGGCCATTCCGCTCGTTCGAGCCAGAAGAGATTGCGGTCGACGACCGCGAGGAGATAGTCGCGTTCGAAGCGTTGTACTTCCGTCAACATCTCCGTGTCGAAAGTCCGGGCCTGGCCGGCAACCGACTTGAGTCGCGCGATCTCGGCCGCGATGCCGTTCGCGCTCCAGTCGGGGAAACGGCCGGCAAACTCCTTGCGGCCCGCCGCGAATCCCGCCATCGGATGGGCCTGCATCCAGTCTTCGCCGAACTGCTCGACGAATCCAGGCCAGTCGGGCGCCTTGCGCGGCTCCGTTGCCGAATCTGCGCCGCAGCCTCCGAGAACAGCGGTTAACAGCAGGATTGCGCTCAAGAATGCAGATCGCATGGGCGGCTCCGGACACTTTGGATGCGCGACGGTACCAACAGACACCGCGAGCGTCGAGCCGTTCCCGTCTGCGGAAACGCTTTCGCTTGAACGCGGTCCAACACCTCATGACCAGACTCCAACCGGCGGTTGCCTTGTGCGCTCTCCTGGTCGCGACCAGCGCGGCGGCCGCGACACGGATCGCGATACCGGGCGGCGAAATCAACGTTGAATTCGCGGATGAATCCGCCGGGCCCGACCGGGCGATGGTTCTCGCCTGGGTGAAGACTTCCGCGGAGGCGGTGGTGACGTATTACGGGCATTTCCCAGTCAGGTCGGTCGATCTCAGGATCATGCCGGGGTCCGGGAGCGGCGTCAGCGGCGGCCGTACCTGGGCGCATCGCGGCGCCGAGATCCGGATCAGGGTCGGCAAATCTACGTCTGAGAGCGATTTAAAAAACGACTGGGTACTAGTGCACGAAATGACGCATCTCGCCTTCCCGTCGCTGGGCGATGAGCATGACTGGCTCGAAGAGGGGCTTGCGACCTACGTGGAGTCGATTGCACGCGCACAGGCGGGCCAGCTCAGTTTGGAGAGAGTGTGGGACGGTTTCGTCGACGGCATGCCGAACGGCCTGCCGCAGGCCGGCGATCGCGGTCTCGACCGCACGCATACCTGGGGGCGCACGTACTGGGGCGGGGCGCTCTTCTGCCTGCTGGCCGATCTGGAAATCAGGCGCCGTACCGACAACCGGCTAGGCCTGCAGGAAGCACTACGGGCGATTCTCGCTGCCGGCAGCATGGAAACCAATTCTGAACTCGCGCCACTGCTCGCAATCGGCGATCGGGCGGTCGGGGTTCCAGTGCTGTCCGAGCTCTACGGCCGCATGAAGGACACGCCAGCGCCCACCGACTTGGCAGCGCTGTGGCAGCGCCTTGGAATCGAGCGCGCGGGTGGAAACGTTCGCTTTGTCGAGGACGCGCCCGAAGCTGCGATTCGTCGTGCGATCACGATGCGACGGAACTAGCTTTCATCCGGTGAAATTCGCAACACCAATCCGCCGGTTTCCTCCGCGAGGTGCGCTAGTAGCGCGTACAGGAAAAGCACGATCCCGAACATTTCGAGCACCTCCTCGATCCAATAAAGCAGTGTGTTACTGACTGAATCGTAGCCCGACCGATCGGCCGCAATGAAGCGCGCGCGTGTCAGGTTGGGTAGCTGCCAGACGAACCTGAAGTAAAGGAGGGCAAGCATCGCTGAGGCGATGCCATAGGGAATAACCCAGAAAAAGTACAGCGCGCCCTCTGCCACCAGGTACTCCTCCAGGAAATCGCTGAGTTCTTTGTGAATTGCCGTACCTTCGTCAATCCCGAGGAAGAAGAAAAGAATTGTCAGGCCGAGCCAGTAGTAGCGCTTGCCACCGGGGCGATCCCATTGATCGATGTGTCGATCTGCCCGGACTGCGTCGGTAGACTGCGTGTCATCGCTGATGTCACCGTCGATTACGCGCAGGGCTACGGCGCGTCGCAGCCGCAGAAGGTGCAGCGGGCCGCGATCGCCTGAGGACTGTCCCTTCCGGATTTCCTGCCGGGGAGTTCCATGACCGACAGTTCCCCCGCCACGGCAGCTCCGGCCGCGACCCGCACACACGCGTTCGAGTTCCGCGCCACGGGCGGCGAGTACTTCCGGATCTGGATCGTCAACCTGCTGCTGACGATCCTGACGCTCGGGATCTACTCCGCCTGGGCCAAGGTTCGTCGGCTGCGCTACCTGTACGGCAGCACGTCGCTGGCGGGCAGCGCGTTCGAGTACCACGGCGAGCCGTTGAAGATCCTGAAGGGGCGCCTGATCGCAGTCGCGGTTTTCGGCGCCTACGCATTCGCGACTCAGCTATGGCCGAAGTCGATCTTCGTGCTGCTGCCGGCCCTGATCCTGCTGATGCCTCTCGTGGTCGTGTTCTCGCGCCGTTTCCAGATGCGCATGACCAGCTGGCGCGGCATCCGCTTCGGTTTCCACGGCGAGTATCCTGGCGCATTCGTGGCCTACGTCGTGTGGGGCATTGTCGCCGTCGTCACCCTGTACCTGTTGCTGCCGCTGTGGCTCTACAAACGCGTCGGCTTCCTGGTGAGCAATACCAGCCTCGGAACCGAGCGCTTCTCGTTCACCGCCTGGAGGGGCCGTTTCTTCGGGTTCTACTATGCGACGCTCGGACTTATGACCGCGGCATTCCTGGTACTCGCGCTGCTGGGCGGCGTCTTCTCCGGTGCGGCCGGGTCGCAGGACGGGCCGCCGTCCGCTGCCGCCATGGTCGGCCTGGGCACTGCCTTCGTCGCCGGCGTCATCGCAGTCTCGCTCGTCGTCGGCGCATTCTGGGAGCGCTCCTTCACCAATGCGGCCTATGACGGCATCGGCCTCGGACCGCACCGCCTGACCTGCCGCATCCGCATGGGGCGGCTGCTTTGGCTCTACGTCACCAACGTGCTCGGCGTCCTGCTGACGCTCGGGTTGTTCTATCCCTGGGCCTTGATCCGTCGCCTGCGCTACCAGTTCGAGTGCATGGGCGTGGAAGGCGCTGGCTCGCTCGACGAATTCGCCGCGGCGGCCGCGCCGCAGGCCTCGGCCACCGGTGAGGCGATCGGCGAGTCATTCGACCTCGACTTCGGCCTGTGACCCCTGGCCCGTGATCCAGGGCCGGTTCTTCGACGCACGAACTTCGGCGCCGCAACCGGCGCGCATCGATATCGGCGCTGACCGCATCCTGCGGCTGGTCGCGCAGCGGGAAGTGCGGCAAGCGCCGCTCGAAGCGGTCGGGATCTCCGACCGCATCGGCGAAGTGCCGCGCCGCGTCACCTTCGAAGACGGCGCGATGTTCGAGACACCGGAGAACGACGCCGTCGACGCTGCCCTCGACATCGCGGGACACGGCGGCTTCGCCCGGCGGCTCGACCGCTGGGAGCGGTTCTGGGGTGTCGCGCTCGCCGCGCTCGGCGCCGTCGCGCTTCTCTCGTGGGCGCTCGTGAGGTTCGGGGTACCGCCGCTCGCCGATGCCGTGGCGCGCGCGATGCCGCGCTCCGTGGATGTGTCGATAGGCGCCCAGGGCCTGGAGCTGCTGGATGAAACCCTGCTCGAGCCGACGCAGCTGCCCGAGCCGCGCCAGGCCGCGCTCAGGGGTCGCCTTCGCACCATGACGGAGACGGCGGGCGACGGCCACGACTACCGGCTCGAGTTTCGCCGCGGCAAGCGCGTCGGGCCGAACGCGTTCGCGCTGCCGTCCGGGATCATCGTCATTACGGACGAACTCGTCGGGCTCGCACAGCGCGACGAGGAGATCGAAGCCGTGCTGGCCCACGAGGTCGGCCACGTGCGCGGGCGGCATTCGCTGCGCATCCTCCTGCAGAACGCCGGCGTCGCGGCGCTCGCGCTCGCGGTGCTTGGCGACGTCGGCACGGCATCGTCGCTCGCCGCCGCCGTGCCGGTCATGCTGGTGCAGGCCAAACACTCGCGGGACTTCGAGCGCGAGGCCGATGCCTACTCACGGCAATGGCTGCGGGGGCAAGGCCTGCCGGAATCCCACTTCGATGACATGATGTGCCGCCTCGCGAAGGACGACGCGGACCTGGCCTACCTGTCGTCGCATCCGCCGCTCGAGGAGCGGGCGAGCTGCTGACCTGGTCGCCCTTCCGGCCGATACTTTGATCGGAGCATGAACACGATGCCCAGCCTCAGTCTCTCACCCCTGATCGCGCGGATCGTCGCTGCGCTCCTGCTCTGCGCGGCTGAATCCGCGCTGGCCCAGTCTCACCGCATGCCGCCCCCTGACTGGGTGGGCTCGCCCAAGCAGTTTGACGCGGTGCTGGTCTCGAGCGACCTGATGTTGGCCACTCGCGACGGGACGCGGATGGCCACCGACATCTTCCGACCCGCAAGGGACGGCGTACCAGTGAACGAGCGCTTACCCGTGCTCCTCAACCGTACGCCCTACGACAAGACCGAGCTTCACTCGCAGGCGCAGTGGTTCGCCGAGCGTGGGTACGTGGTGGCGGTGCAGGACGCGCGCGGGCGCTACCAGTCGGAGGGCGTCTTCATGAAGGTGCAGCCGCTCGACGCCACCGACAGCTACGACGCGGTGGAGTGGCTGGCCGCGCAGCCCTGGTCCAACGGCGCAGTGGCGATGTGGGGCACCTCCTTCTCAGCACACATGGGCGCGGGCGCTGCGCAGTTGGCGCCGACGGGACTCAAGTCGGTCGTGCTCAATATGGGCGGTATGAGCAATGCGTGGGACCATGGCGTGCGCTTCCGCGGCACGTATGAGATGGGGCGGCAGCTCACCTGGGCCTGGTCGCAGATGCTCGCCGATGCGCGCACGCCGGCGGTCACGGCGCTGCTTGAGAAAGAGAAGGTCGAGGACTGGTACGGCGTGCAGCCCCTCCGTCGTGGCCTGAATCCGCTCTCCCTGGTCCCCGAGTACGAAGGGTGGTACATGGACTTCTTCGAGCGCGCGGACTACGACGCATCCTGGAAGGATCCGATGCTCGCGTGGAACGAGCACTACGCACAGACGGCGGACATCCCGATGCTGCAGGTCGGCGGTTGGTACGACATCTTCCTCGCCGGCACCTTCGAGAACTACGTCGGGTTGAACAGGCTGAAGAAATTGCCGCAGCGGATCCTCGTCGGACCCTGGACGCATGGCGGGAATCACCTTAGGTACGCCGGGGATGTCTCATACGGCAGTGAGGCCGCGATCGTCGACTTTGCGACCGACTTCCACCTCCGCTGGTTCGACCACTTCCTCAAGCAGAAGACGAACGGCGTCGCGACGGAACGCCCCGTGCGGATCTTCGTCATGGGCACGGGGGAGGGAGGCAAGGACGCCGATGGACGGCTCTTTCACGGCGGCTACTGGATGGATGCCGACGCGTGGCCCATCCCTGCCGCGCGTGAGGTGCCTTTCTACTTCCACGAGGACGGCTCCCTCTCGCGCTCCAGGCCGAGCGTGGTGAGTTCGGCCACGACCTACACCTTCGATCCGAAGCGCCCGGTGCCGACCATCGGTGGCGGCGCGTCGGCTCGACTGAAGGATGGGGCGTATGATCAGCGCGAGGACCCGCGGTTCCCGCCATCGCAGGCGCCTTATCTCCCACTTCGGACCCGCAGTGATGTCGTCGTCTTCCAGACCGAGCCGCTTGAGGATGACGTGACGGTGATCGGCCCGATCAAGGTCGTCCTCTACGCTATGGCGAGCACGGTGGATGCGGACTTCACGGCGAAGCTCGTGGACGTCTACCCTTCGAGCGAGGACTGGCCCGGCGGATTCGACCTCAACATCACCGACGCTATCATCCGCGGCCGGTACCGTGCGACGCGCGAACACGAAGTGCTGCTCCAGCCCGGGCGAGTGTACGAGTTCACAATCGATCCGTTCCCGACGGCGAACGTGTTCAAGAAGGGGCACCGGATCCGGGTCGATATCTCGAGCAGCAACTTCCCGCGCTTCGACGTGAACCCTAACACCGGTGAGCCACTCGGGAAGAATCGCCGCATGGTCACCACCGACATCGCCGTGCAGCACAGCGCCACCTACCCGTCGCACATCGTGCTCCCATTGGTCCCCGCGCGTCGGTGAGCTTCGCCTTCACCCCGGGGTCAACAGCGTGCTGACCGTCCTCGCATTCGGCATGGTCATCGTCTTCATGACGCTAATCATGATGAAGCGTCTCTCGCCGTTGGTGGCGCTGATCCTCGTGCCGATCGCCTTCGGGCTGCTTGCGGGCTTCTCCGCGGAGCTTGGCGAGATGATGCTCGCCGGCATACGGAACCTCGCACCCACCGGCGTGATGCTGATGTTCGCGATCCTGTACTTCGCGATCATGATCGACGCGGGACTCTTCGAGCCCTTCGTGAAACGGATCCTCGACCTCGTACACGGCGACCCGCTCAAGATCATCGTCGGTTCGGCGGTGCTCGCGCTGGTGGTCTCGCTGGACGGTGACGGTTCCACCACGTACATGATCACGACGGCGGCGATGCTCCCGCTCTACCGTCGCATGGGAATGCGACTGCTCAACCTCGCCTGCGTGGTGATGCTTGCCGGGGGGGTAATGAACATCCTCCCTTGGGGCGGTCCGACGGCGCGCGCGGCGAGTGCGCTCAACCTCGACATGAATGACGTCTTCGTGCCGATGATCCCGGCGATGCTGGCTGGGGTGGTGTGGGTCATCTTCGTCGCGTACCGGCTCGGGCTGCGCGAGCGGGCGCGCCTCGCGGCGGAAGGAGTGCCGTCGGTGGACGATCTATTGCCGGCTGTCCTCGAGGAGGAACGTGCCAACCCGGCTTTCCGCGAAGACACGGAGCACCGGCGCCCCGACCGGTGGGCCGTCAATGCAATCCTGACCGCGGCGCTGCTCATCGGACTCGTCACTGCCGTGATGCCGCTCCCTGCGCTCTTCATGATCGGCTTCGCGATCGCTATGATGCTCAACTACCCGAGCATCGACGAGCAGAAGTCGCTCCTCACGCGCCACGCGGGTAACGTGCTCGCGGTGGTGGGGCTCATCTTCGCGGCCGGCGTTTTCACCGGCATCCTCTCGGGCACGAGGATGGTGGACGCGATGGCGAGCAGCGTGGTCGGCGCGGTGCCGGACGCACTCGGGCCCTACCTCGCGGTCGTGACGGCCGTGCTGAGCGTCCCATTCACCTTCTTCATCTCCAATGACGCCTTCTACTTCGGCATCCTCCCGATCCTGGCCGAGGCGGGGAAGGCGTTCGGGATCACCGCCGCGGAGATGGCGCGCGCGTCGCTGATGGGGCAGCCGGTGCACCTGCTGAGTCCACTCGTGCCCAGCACGTATCTCCTCGTGGGACTCGTCGGTGTGGACTTCGATGATCATCAGCGCTACACGATGAAGTGGGCGCTGATGAGCGTGGTCGTGCTGATCACGGTCGGCCTCCTGACGCAGGTCATCCCGCTCGTCGGTATCGCGCCGTCGTAGGTCGTCGCCGGGGCGACGCGCATCTCGGGCCGCGGGTGATGGACGTGCTCGTTTGCCTCGCCGAGCCTACCGGCGAGGTTGTCTCGCGGGAAATGCTCAACCAGCAGGTGCGGGCAATGTCGTGGTCACCGGCCACGCGGTGACGAACTGCATCTCCGAACTGCGACGTCAGTCGACCTTGGGAGCGCCACTTTGCGGCTCGTGCACTGCTTCGAGGAAAACGGCATTGACCTGATGCGCATGCGCGACGAGAGCGGCCAGACCGTATTCGCCATGGTCCGCGGGTTGAGCTAGGCTCGCACTCGCAGCTGGTCTTTCCCACATCGCAACCTGGCCGGCTCGACCCGAGTAAGGCGGGGATCGGTGGCGGAACCCTGGCCCGGCTGGCGCTTTCAAGTCGGCGCGTATCGAAGAAGGCCGCCGGCGATCGGCCCCGCCCATGGATGCACGCGCTGAAGAGGATTCGGAAAACAGAGTGGATTCAACCGAGCCCTTTTTCGGACATTCGTCCTATCACGTGGCGTTTGTCGCCATCGGCGCCGGGATTCTCCTCGCATTCTGGATTCCCCGCTTCTTCTCGGGCCGGGAGCCTGCCGCATCCGCGCTTCTAATCGTCGCCGGCATGGTCGCCTTTTCCTTTGTTCCCGGCATGCCGGAAGCGCTCGATCCGCGGACCTCACCCCGGCTGTGGGAATATGTCAGTGAGCTGGCGGTCATCGTCGCCTTGTTCGGCACCGGACTTCGGATCGACAATCTGACCAGCTATCGCCGCTGGCAGCCGACCATCAGGCTGTTGCTGGTGGCGATGCCGCTGACGATCCTCGCGGTGGCCTTGCTTGGATACTGGCTCGCGGGAATGACCGTGGCAGGAGCGATCCTGCTCGGGGCGGTGCTCGCGCCAACCGATCCGGTGCTCGCCGGCGACGTGCAGGTGGGGCCGCCGACCGAAGGGGGGGAGCATCCGGTGCGATTCACCCTGACCGCCGAGGCGGGGCTGAACGACGGGCTGGCTTTCCCCTTCGTCTATCTCGGCCTGATCGTTGCCGCCGAGGGTTTCACGCCGAGCGCGCTCGCATTCGAATGGTTGCCGCGAGACCTGATCTACCGGATCGGCGTCGGCGCCGCCTCCGGCGCGGCGATCGGCTGGCTGCTCGGCAAGCTTCTCTTCTCGGTGCCGCGCGACAATGCTCTCGCCGATACGGCCTCCGGCGTGCTCGCTCTGGCCGGCGTACTGTTCTGCTACGGGGCAACCGAATTGCTGGAAGGCTATGGCTTCATCGCGGCCTTCGTGTCCGGCCTGGTCCTTCGCCGCGCGGAAGAGCATCATGAATTTCACGGCCGGCTTCATTCCTTCAGCGAAACGATCGAACATGCGCTGACGGCCGTCCTGCTGCTGCTTCTCGGCGGAATCCTGCCGCTGCTCTGGACGGAGCTGGACTGGCGCCATGCAGCCGTTGCCATCGCCTTGATCCTCGTCGTCAGGCCGCTGGCCGGATGGGTCAGCCTGTTGCGCACCGATTTGCTCAACCGCGAGCGGCTCGTCGTCGCCGGATATGGGGTGCGCGGGATCGGGTCGATCTATTATCTGGGCTTCGCCACCAGCCACCTCGAGTTCGTCAACGAAGGGCAACTGTGGGCGACGGTCGCGCTGGCCATCCTTATTTCGACGGTCTTGCACGGACTGACCGCCGGCGCCGCGGTGGAACGTGTGACCGAGGACGAGGACCAGGGCGAAGCGAGCGGACGGTGATCGTCCCCGGCGTAAGCTGGACATGCAATTGGCGGGTGGATGATCAGACCGCGGGAAGTCTGCGGGTATTGCACGATGGCGCCGGTCCGGGCGCGATGCCCGGACCGGCCTGCCATTCAGGCGAGGTTCCCGCCTATTTGAAGTTGACGAAACCGACGTAAGTCTCCGTGCCCTCGAGCGGGTCGCTGCCCTCTTCGAACACCACTCCGAACTCGCCGTGCCCGGACAAGCTCCTGTAGGCGCCCGAGCCCTTGCCCCAGACCGACCAGGGACCGTTCAGCGCGAATCCGTCCTTGGGTCGCCCGTTCGCCTGCGGGTGCAGCCGGAGGGTAAAGGCGCCGCTGTTGTCGTCACAGGTGAACTGCGTCAGCGCGTTCACGTTGAAGGCGGCAGGCCCGACCGCGATGACGTCGTCCACGAACTGCACGGTTCCAGTGGAGCAGATCGGCCCCGTCGCAACGAATGTTCCGCGGATCTCGGGATCAAACACGACCTGGGTCGTGATGGTGACCGCCTGTGGCGCATCCGCCAGCAGTGGCGCCGCGGTGCAGGACAACGCGATGGCCACCCCTGTGGTCAGTACGGAACGGATGGGACGAAACTTCGTTTTCATGCCGAATCTCCTCAGGTGTCGTTGCAAGTGGGTGCGACTCCGGCTCGCACGTCGGCAAACTGCGGCTCGCGCGCCCGCCCTGCATGAAGATCGGGTGAAGATTGGCTGAATTTCGCGCGTTGCCGCCTCCGTCGGAATTGTCGTCGGCTTATCCCTGGCTGGTTTGCCGTCCGCGAACGCTTCAGTTCTGGAGCACCTGACTGCGCGTCTCAGGCCCGGCCTCGGCCGACTGCTTCACGGACTCCGCGCCCTGCTTGAATTTTTCCGTGGCCTTGTTCAGCTGCTGACTGCCGAGTGAATAGCGTCAAGGCGCGCCGAGTCCGGAATCCTCCTGATGTAACATCCGGCCGTGTGGCATTCACGCGTCAGGAACTGCTGGCGGGATTCCACATCACCTCGGCGATGACCGCTCCGCCAACTGCGTCATCGAAACGATCCCGCTGCTGGTCGTTGACAAGAGAGGCGTTCATTTGCCTCCAGTGCCTGCAACTACAGCCGAGGGACGGGTCAGGAATCCTCACGAAGAGGTACGGAATGGCTACGGATCCGCAAAGGAAACGGCTTAGCGGCCGTGACGGCGCGGCGGAGTTACACTCCGCTGATGGGGGGCATCATGAATCCAACTATCGGTGGAACCAGCGCCGCGACCCTGGCTGGAATTCTCGCTTCCTCAGCGATGGCGGCCCTTCCAGGCGTACAGGAGGGGGGTTATCCGCATGCGAACGAGTCGATCGGCACGGTCGAGCAGGTTTATGACGGCGCGCTGATGCCCGACGAGGCGGTCGCGACCTTCCGCAACATCGACCGGCTGTTCTCGACGCGCACGATCAAGGCCGGCGGCAAGGTGCGTGAGTTGCCGCCGGCGGAGCAGTGGCTGGCGAACTTCAGCTTCGAGCACGAGGGCGCGACGTACGACCTCTACGACGCGATGGCGCTCGACAACTTCACCGCGTTGCTGGTGTTGAAGGATGGAAGGATCGCTTTCGAGACCTATCAGCGCGGGAACTCCAGGGCCACACGCTGGATGTCGATGTCGGTGGCGAAGTCCATCACTTCGACCCTGGCCGGCATTGCGATCAAGGAGGGGCTGATCGCGGGGCTCGACGCGCCGGTCACCGACTACGTGCCGGTATTGAAGGGCAGCGCCTATGACGGCGTGAGCGTGCGCGACGTCCTGATGATGGCCTCGGGCGTGCAGTGGGATGAAGCCTATTCGGACCCGGGCTCGGATCGGCGCGCACTGCTCCGGGCACAGATTTCGCAGGAACCCGGATCGGCAATGGCGGTAATGGCCGCCCTGCCTCGCGCGGCCGAGCCGGGCACGGTGAATAACTACTCGACCGGCGAGACGCAGGTGCTGGGCGAGATCCTGCGCGGCGCCGTCGGCAAACCGCTGGCTGAGTATCTGTCGGAAAAGATCTGGGTGCCCTACGGCATGGAGGCGGATGCAGGGTGGTGGCTCGATTCGCCAGACGGGGTCGAGATTGGCGGCAGCGGCATCAGTGCGACCCTGCGCGACTACGGGCGGTTCGGGCAGTTCTTCCTCGAAGGCGGATTGATCGACGGCGTCTCGATCCTGCCCGAGGACTGGACGCGCGAGGCGGCCGGGCCGACGAAGCTGGAGGACGGTAGCGCGCTCAACTATGGCTACATGTGGTGGACAGGCTGGACCGCGCCCTCGCGCAAGGACGGCGCGTTCGTGGCGGTCGGCATCCACGGGCAGAACATCTACGTCAACCCGACGCGCAAGGTGGTGATCGTCACCTTCGGCGCGCAGCCCAAGCCCTTGGGCAAGGAGCCGATCGACTCGCTGGTCTTCTTCGATGCGGTGGCCCTCAGGCTGGACTGACGCGCCGTCAGTCGACCTTGGCCGCGCCACTCGGCGGCTCGACGATGACCGCGCTGGTCTCCGGCTGTGCATTGATGAAGGGCCCGCGCTGCTCGCGAGGTACAGGCGCGCGACGGCTCGTGCGCCACAGGCAAAAGACGGTCAGCGCCGCGGTCAGCGATCCCAGCGTTACGAAGTACGCTCTCGAATCAAATCGGCCCATTGCGCTCGCGGCCAGGATCGGGCCGATGACGGCGGCGGCGCCGTTCAGGAGCAGCAGCGCGCTGCTTGCGGCCAACATCTCCGAAGGGTCGAGGCGGTCATTGACGTGCGAGATCCCGAGCGAATAGATCGTCAGCACGAGGCCGCTGGCAAGTGCCGACAACACCAGCAGCAGCGCCGGCGGCATGTCACCCCAGAAGACAATACCGACGAAGAGCGCCGTCGACAGTGCGCATACGCCGGCGGTGACCGCACGGCGATCCAAGCGATCCGCCAGCGTCCCGATCGGATACTGCGTCATGACGCCGGCCAGAATATTGGCCGCCATGAAGGTGGCGATCGCCGCCGTATCCATGCCGCTCAAGCGCCCGTATACCGGCCCGAGTGCGAACACGATCGACGACATCGATCCCGACATCGCGACCGCAACGACGCCCAGGGGTGAAAGCCTGTACAGGTCGCGGTAACGCACCGCGCGTGGCGTCAGTACCACGGGTGCGGGGTGCGCCGACAGCACCAGCGGGACGATCGCCAGGCAGATGAGCGCCGCGACCAGCATGAACGGCGCGTCCGTCGCCGGATCCGACGTCAGCAGCAGGAACTGCGATGCCCCGAGGCCGACGTAGAGCACGACCATGTAGATCGCCAGCAGGCGCGAGCGATTCGTCACGGTCGCGTGGTCGTTGAGCCAGCTCTCGGCAACCACGTAGATGCCCGCGAAACACAGGCCGGTCAGCAGGCGCATGATTCCCCAGGCGACGGGATGCACGAACACGGCCTGACCGAGTGTCGCGGCCGCCGCAACTGCCGCGAAGGCGGCGAACACCCGCACGTGCCCGACGTGGCGGATCATCCGCGGCGCAATCGTCGTACCGAACAGGAATCCCGCGTAGTAGCAAGACATGATCACGCCGATTGCCGCGGTCGAGAAGCCTTCGCCCGTGGCGCGCACGCCGAGCAGGGTCGACTGCAGGCCGGCGCCCAGCATGAGCACGCCCATTCCGAGGAGCAGCGGCCAGGCGGTGGCAATGGCACTGAGAGGCATGGCGGGAAGGATCTAACTGATCAACGAGGGAATCAGGCGGCTTGCACGGACTGGGAGTCCTTCAGTTGGCGCGGATTATAGCGCCACGAAGCGAACAGGGGGCGCGGTCCGGCGCTACACTCGGCATCTTCGATGCGCATGAAACGCGTAAGCCTGCTTTGCTTCGAGGCGCTGCTGCCGGTACTTGCGGCCCTGGCGTTGTCGGCTTGCGAGGCAAGCCCATCCCCTGCCAAAAAAGTCCCGAAAGCGGTCTTCATCATCGTCGATGGCATCCCGCCGGATGTACTGGAACTGACGCCAACCCCAGCGCTGGATGAGATCAGCGCCGAAGGGGCTTATACGCATGCGTACGTGGGCGGTGCTGTCGGTCACGACTCTGAAAGCCCCACGATATCCGCCGTCGGCTACAACAGCCTGCTCACGGGCACCTGGGCCAACAAGCACAATGTCTGGGACAATTCCGTCGAGGATCCGAACTATGCCTACTGGGACATTTTCCGGATCGCCAAGGCCGACAATCCCGATCTCAGGACCGCCATTTTTTCGACCTGGCTGGACAACAGGACCCGGCTGGTCGGCGATGGCCTCGAACAGGCCGGCGGAGACAAGATCGACCATCACTTTGACGGCTTCGAGCTCGATACGGACAGGTTTCCGCATGACGAGACCGGCGATTACATCCGGCAGATCGACGCGATCGTCGCCGAGCAAGCGGCAAGGTACATCCGGGAGACCGGTCCCGACCTGTCGTGGGTCTACCTGCAGCACACGGACGATGTGGCCCACCAGCATGGCGATGGCCCGGAGTTTTCGGCCGCCGTGCGCCTCATGGATTCACACATCGGAGCCATCTGGGCATCGATCAAGGAGCGGCGGGCGAGTCACGACGAAGACTGGATGCTGGTGGTCACGACCGACCATGGGAGAGACGCGCAGACCGGCAAGGACCATGGCGGCCAATCGGATCGCGAGCGAAACACCTGGATCGTGACCAACAGCCGGAAGCTCAACGACAATTTCTTCGCGAATCCAGGCATCGTTGACATCATGCCCTCGCTCGCCGATCACCTAAGGCTCGAAATACCGGGACCGGTGCGCGCACAGCTCGATGGCAAATCGTTCATGCAGTGAATGAGTGCGGCATGGAAACTGCAGACAGTTCGTCGTGCCTTGCGCAACGTTCGCGCTGGACGCTTCCTACTGGCCTGCGCTGGAGTAGAATTCACCACGCATGCTGACCATCGGCACACCCCTGATGTGGACGCTGTTCTCGGCGTTCGTGATCGTCGCGCTCGCCGTCGATTTCTTCGCCCTGAACCGCCAGGGCGCCCACAAGGTATCAATGCGCGAGGCCGCCGCGTGGTCGGTGCTGTGGGTAGCGGTGTCGTTCCTCTTCGTCGCCTGGCTCTGGTGGCATCTCGGCGGACTTGGCGACGATCCTGCCGCGCGCGCGACGGCAAACGTCAAGGCAATCGAGTTCATCACCGGCTACCTCATCGAGAAGGCGCTGGCCGTCGACAACATCTTCGTGTTCCTGCTGGTGTTCACCTACTTCGCGGTACCGGCCGCCTTCCAGAAGCGCGTCCTCATGATCGGCATCCTCGGTGCGCTGGTGCTGCGCGCCATCATGATCCTCGTCGGCGCCTGGCTGATCGCGCGCTTCCACTGGGTGCTGTACGTCTTCGGCGCGTTCCTGGTGTTCACCGGGTTCAAGATGTGGTGGGCGAGCGGCCAGGAGCCGGATCTCGAGTCCAACCTGGCGCTGAAATGGATCCGGCGCCGCATACGCATCGCTCCGCATTTCGACGGGGAGAAGTTCTTCACCACCGTCAAGGGCGAGAGGATGGCGACGCCGCTGTTCATCGTCATCATACTCATCGGCATCGTCGACATGGTCTTCGCGGTCGACTCCATCCCGGCGATCTTCGCGATCACGCTCGATCCGTTCATCGTGCTCACTTCCAACGTGTTTGCGATCCTCGGGCTGCGCGCCATGTATTTCCTGCTCGCCGGCATGCACGAGCGGTTCCACCTGCTGTCCTACGGACTCGCCATCGTCCTGGTCCTGATTGGGGCGAAGATGCTGCTGATCGACGTCTACAAGATTCCGGTCATGTGGTCGCTGGCCGCCACGGTCACGGTGCTGGGCGTGGCGATGGCGCTATCGCTCTTCATCCCGCCGAAGACCTACACGGGCAGCGCCTATCCGTTCGAACGCAAGGTCGCTGCGCGCGATCGTGACAAACGCGGCTGACCGTCCGCGCGTGGAGCTACTTTCCGCCGCCCGCGAACGACGGCAGCGCCAGGCTCCGCATCGTATGCAGGCTCGGCGCAGCGCCGAGCAGCGCCGGGATCGTATTGACGGTGATCGACGCGGTGGCGACGTCGCCGTGGTAGCCGCCGACGGCCCGGACGTCGAGGGGTGGCGAGCCTTCGACCCGGACGCGGTCGTAGGTCTCGGGCGCGCCGAGGTAGGCTTCCATGTGCAGCACGATGCGCGGCTCGCCGTGCACGAAGCCGACGCCGTCCTGCACGAGGCCGCAGATGCGCCCTGCCGGCACCTTCAGGAACTGGCTTGCGACGGGAGCCCGGGCGATCTTTGGCCGAATCTCGTCGGTGACGCGTTCGAGCTTCCAGCCCAGCGAGTCGGCGATCATCGCCACCGACTCGGTCAGGCCGACGTGGCGCACGGTGAGCTTCTTCACTCGCTCGGCGAATTGCGCGGGCGTCAGGCCCGATCCGATCTTCTGCTGGAAGGGCAGGCGCCGGATGCGGGCGTCCTGGATGCGGTCGACCCGCACTGATTCGACGCGCTCGCAGATTGCCGTGAGCATGATCGGCAGCGCGTCCATCGCGAAGCCGGGGTTGACGCCGGTGCCGACGACGGCGACCTTGGCCTTCTTCGCCGCTGCGTCGATCCTGCGCGCGAGCGGGCGATTCGAGAACCAGGGGTACGACAGCTCCTCGGTCGTCGACACCACCGGAACCTTGCGATCGAATACAGCCTGGAGCTGCGGCCACAACCCCTTGAGACTCGAACTCGTGCAGAGCACCGCGACCTGAGGCCTGGTCTTGCGGATCGCAAGGGCGACGTCGGCCTGTACCTTGATGCCGGTTCGATGTCCGTCACCCAGCACGGCCCCGAGATCCCGGCCGGCCTTGGCCGGATCGATGTCCACGGCGGCGACGACCTTGAAGTTCCTGCGGGTCAGCAGCTGGCGGGCGACCGCTGACCCTATCGGTCCGAGGCCGATGACGATCACCCGGGTGGGCATTTGACGTCCTCCCGTAAAGCCTTGATCAAGCACACGGCCATGAGCACCAGGGCGACCCCGAATGGCAGGCCGGTCGTGATCGAGGCGGTCTGCAGCGCCGTGAGCCCGCCGCCCAGCACGAGGACGGCGGCGACGACTCCGGCAAGCAGCGCCCAGAACATCCGCTGCGGCACCCCGACGTCCGTCTTGCCCCCGCAGGTGATGATGCCCAGCACGAGCGAGCCCGAGTCGCACGAGGTCACGAAGAAAACCATGACGAGAAAAACCGCCAGCAGAATGCTGAGGTCCTGCAGCGGGTAGCGCGACAGCAGCTCGAACAGGGCGGTGGCGGCATTGTCGTTCGCCGCGTAGACGATGCCGGGGTCGACAAACAGGCTCTCGTAGAGAGCGGCGCCACCGAAAGTCGCCATCCATGCGAATGTCAGCAGGGATGGCATCGCCAGAACTCCGACGATGAACTCGCGGACCGTTCGCCCCCGGGAGATCCGCGCGATGAACATGCCGACGAACGGCGACCAGGCGATCCACCAGGACCAGTAGAAGACTGTCCAGGACGCCTGCCACGCGGAATCGAGCGACCAGGCATCTGTCCAGCTGCCGAGCTCGAGCAGGTTCTGGAGGTAGTGTCCCGTGCTCTGAACCAGGTTCTCGAGCAGGAACTGCGTGGGGCCGGCGAGCAACACGAATACCAGCAGCAGGAGCGCGGCGAGCAGGTTGACGTTGCTCAGGAGCCTGATGCCCCGATTCAGCCCGGACGCCACGGATGCGGCCGAGACCAGCGTGATCAGGGTGATGAGGCCGAGTTGCACACCCGTCGAGAAGGCGATGCCAAACGCGTAGTTGAGACCGGCATTGATCTGCGCGACGCCGAGCCCGAGCGAAGTGGCGAGCCCGAACAGGGCCGCCAGCACCGCGAGGACGTCGATGGCATGACCGATAGGCCCGTGAATGCGTTCGCCCAGCAGCGGGTGAAACGCGCTGCGTACTGTCATCGGCAGGCCGCGGTTGTAGGCGAAGTAGGCGAGCGCGAGCCCGACCAGGGTATAGATGCCCCAGGCATGAAGCCCCCAGTGCAGGAACGTGAGATCGAGCGCGCGTTGCGCGCCTTCGGGGGTCATGGGGCCGGCACCCGGGGGGTTCTGCAGGTGCAGGACCGGCTCGGCGACGCTCCAGAACATCAGGCCGATTCCCATGCCGGCCGCGAACAGCATGGCAAACCAGCTCAGGGAGGAGAATTCGGCGCGCGCGTCCGGCCCGCCGATCCGGATCTGCCCGAACCGACTCGCGGCAAGGTAAATGCACAGCAGCAGGAAGCCCTGGACGCTGAGAATGAAGAACCAGCCGAATCGGCGCGCGATGCCGTCCTTCACTGTACTGAACATGGTGTCCGCGGCGCCCAGGTTCGCCAGCGTCAGGACCACGAACAAAAACGTCAGGCCGACCGAGAATCCGAATACGATGGGATGGACGCCAAACCGGCCGTCGGCGCGCAGCTTCATGATTCAACCGCCTTCGCGTGGCAGGTCATCGGTGATCCGGTAATAGTCGGCCGCGTCGTCGACGAAGATGTGGCGCTCTGTCGTGAGGCCGGTCGGCGTGTCCAGGCAGCCGGCCGCAATGCTGAGGCGGTCTTCGCCCGCCGGCTCCCAGAACAGGTTGGCTCCGCACTTCGAACAGAACCCGCGCCTTGCGTGGCGGGAGGAGTCGTACCACTGCAGCGTGGACTCGGCGTGAAACACCACATGGCCGCGCGCAGCCGACGTATAGGCGGCGAAATGCCCGTGGGTGCGACGGCACTGGCTGCAGTGGCACAGGATGACGGCGCGCAGCGGCCCGTGGATCGAAAAACGGACACCGCCGCAGAGGCAGTGTCCGGTCGCACGCGGCGCCTCCGCGGAGGGCACTCCTAGAACGGCAACCCGTGGGTGGCGCCGCCCATGCACAGCAGCATCGGGATCGACAGGACGTAGTTGATGCGCGATGCGTAGAGCGCAGTCTTGCGCGCGGCCGCCTTCTGCTCGTCGGTGGCCGGGACGATGCCCAGGATCTTCTTCTGGTTCGGCCAGATCAGCGCCCAGACGTTGAACAGCATGATCGTGCCGAGCCAGGCGCCGACGCCGATCACGAACTGGTAGTTGTTGAATTCGTCGCCCGCCATGCCGAGCGCGAAGGCGCCGAGTGCGCCGGCCCGCGCCAGATACCAGAAGCCGGTGAACCAGGTAACGACCGCAGACCAGCGGAACCACAGCAGCGCACGCGGCGCGACGTACTTGGTGATGCCCGCACCGCCCGGCCCGCCCTTGTCGGCCGCCGCTTCCGCGAGCGCAGGGACCTGCACCGCATTGAAGTAGTAGAGCAGGCCGATCCAGGTGATGCCGGCGACGATGTGAATCCAGCGCGCCAGGCCGAGTTCGTTCCAGCCGCCGTCGACCGCGAACACCGCGAACAGGATCGCGATGACAAAGCCGGTAATTAGTGAACCCTTGACGCTCAAGAGCGGATTCATGGTACGTCTCCCCTGGATTCATTGAAGAATAGGCTACGGCACCCCATAATTCAATGTGTTAGCGTCACCCTGCCATGGTTGAACGCGGCCCCAGCTCTCCTTGTCTCAACATCTGTACGCTGGATGAGCGGGGCGTCTGCCGCGGCTGTTACCGGACGCTCGACGAGATCGCGGGCTGGATCCGCATGGCGCCCGCGGATCAATGGGCCGCTGTGGCGCGCGCCGACGCGCGCCGGGTGGCGTCGGAAAAGGAGCATGGAAACCGATGATTGACGAAGCGACGACCGCGAAGATCCGGGAGCACCTCGATGCTGCCCCGGTCGTGCTGTTCATGAAGGGCACGCCCGACTTCCCGCAGTGCGGCTTCTCCGCACAGACCTCCGGTGCCCTGCGCGCGCTGAAGGTGGATTACCGCCACGTCAACATCTTCGAGGAGCCGGAGCTGCGCGAAGCGCTCAAGGCCTATTCGAACTGGCCGACTTACCCGCAGCTGTATGTGAAGGGAGAGCTGGTTGGTGGCTGCGACATCGTGATCGAGATGTACCGCTCCGGCGAGCTGAAATCGCTGCTGCAGGAAGCCGGCGCGATCGCCTAGTCCTTACTCCGGTTCCGGCTCCAGCAGCGGGTTAGGCGGCTCCGTGAGGGGTGCGGGTGCTGCGGCGAGCCGCTCCGCCGCCGCCTGGTAGAGCGCGCTGAACTGGTTGCAGACCACGCAGAAGAGGTCGGCCGTCCGTTCCGCGTCGTAGACCGCGGAATGCGCTTCTTCCGCGTCCCAGCCGAGCCCGGCCGCCAGCGACGCCCGCGACAACACCGTCTGCCCGAAAGCCACGCCGGCGAGCGTCGCGGTGTCGAAGCATGAAAACGGGTGGAAGGGGTTGCGCCGGATTCCCGCGCGCGCGACCGCAGCGTTCACGAAACCGAGGTCGAATGAGGCATTGTGGCCGACCAGGATCGCGCGCGTGCACTCCTGCTCGCGCACGGCGCGGCGCACCTCGCCGAAGATCGCGCCGAGCGCGTCGCTCTCGGTCGCGGCGATGCGCAGCGGATGCCAGGGATCGATCCCGTTGACGGCGAGTGAGGCGGGGTCGAGCCGGCCGCCTTCGAAAGGCCGCACGTGCTGGCGATGCGTCGCCCCCCGGACCAGCCGGCCCGCGGCGTCGATCTCGATCATCACCGCGGCGATCTCGAGCAGCGCATCCGTTGCCGCAATGAATCCGCCGGTCTCCACGTCCACCACGACCGGCAGGAAGCCGCGGAAGCGGTCGCGCATCTCGGGTATGTCGTCGTTCATGCCGCCACGGCCGCTTCGCGCAACTTCCACTCCAGGGTCTCGCCGGCACACATCGGCACAATCGCGCCCGCCCCGAAGGGCAGGCTCACCGGCACGGTCCAGGGCCGACGCTCGAGCGTGATCGTGTCGCGGTTGCGTGGCAGCCGGTAGAAGTCGGCGCCGTTGAAACTGGAAAAAGACTCGAGCGCCCCGAGGCGCCCCGCCTGCTCGAATGCGTGCGCATAGAGCTCGATCGCGGCCGGCGCGGAAAAGACGCCCGCGCAGCCGCAGGCGGACTCCTTCGCGTCCTTCGCATGCGGGGCGCTGTCCGTACCGAGGAAGAACCTCGCGTCCCCCGAGGTGGCGGCCGCGAGCAGCGACTCGCGGTCGCGCTCACGCTTCAGAACCGGCAGGCAGTAGAGGTGCGGGCGCAGGCCGCCGCGGAACATCGCGCCGCGGTTATAGAGCAGGTGCTGGGGCGTGATCGTCGCCGCTACCCGTGGGCCGGCGCCGCGCACGAACTCGACTCCGGCGCGGGTCGTGACGTGCTCGAACACGATGCGCAGGCCGGGATGGCGGGCAACCAGCGGGGCGAGCTCGCGCTCGATGAACACGCTCTCGCGATCATACGGATCGACGTCGTCGCCGGTCGCCTCGCCGTGCAGCTGCAGCACGACATCGCGCTCCACCATGCGCTCGATCGCCGCCGCGCACCGCCCGAGCGAGGTGACACCCGCGTCAGAGTGCGTGGTCGCCCCGGCGGGGTAGCACTTCACGCCGACCACGAAACCACTGTCCGCCGCGCGATCCACCTCCGCGGCAGCGGTCGCATCGGTCAGGTACAGCGTCATGAGCGGCTCGAAGTCGCTCCCGGGCGGCAGTGCGGCGCGGATACGGTCACGGTAGCGGGTGGCGTCGGTCACCGTCACGACGGGAGGCCTCAGGTTCGGCATCACGACCGCGCGCTTGAATGCGCGCGCGGTGTAAGGCAGCACCGAGGCGAGTTCGGGGCCGTCCCGCAGGTGCAGGTGCCAGTCGTCTGGCCTGGCGATCGTCAGAGTAGGAGTCGTGCTCGACAAGGAGGATTACAATCTTGACCCGCGGGCAGCGCAGACCGGATCATATCGGGCCTGCCGCCGGCAAGTGAATGAATCCGAGGATCCAGGATGGCTGACGGCCCCAGCACCGACGACGCAGATCCTCTCGAGACCCGCGAATGGCTCGAGTCCATCGACGCGGTACTGAAGGTACACGGCCCGGCCCGCGCTCACTTCCTGCTCGATTGCCTGATCGACCACGCGCGCCGCTCGGGCACCTGGCTGCCGTTCAAGGCGAACACCGCCTACCTCAACACGATCCACGTCTCGCGCGAGAAGCCCTACCCGGGTGATCGGGCGATCGAACGGCGCATCGAGGCCCTGATCCGCTGGAACGCGGTCGCGATGGTCGTGCACGCGAACCGCGTGAGCACCGAGTACGGCGGGCACATCGCGACCTACGCGTCCTCGGCCACGCTCTACGAAGTCGGCTTCAACCACTTCTGGCGCGCGCCGTCGGAACATCACCGCGGCGACATGGTCTTCATGCAGGGTCACTCGACCCCCGGCATTTATGGGCGCGCTTACCTGGAAGGCCGACTGACCGAGGAGCAATTGCGGCACTTCCGCCAGGAAGTCGGCGGCAAGGGGCTGTCGTCCTACCCGCACCCCTGGCTGATGCCGGATTTCTGGCAGTTCCCCACTGTGTCGATGGGACTCGGGCCGCTGCAGGCGATCATGCAGGCTCGCTTCGTGCGCTATCTCGAGCACCGCGAGCTCGTCGAGCCCTCGGACCAGAAGGTCTGGTGTTTCCTCGGCGACGGCGAGATGGACGAGCCGGAGTCGATGGGCGCGCTCACGCTGCCCGTGCGCGAGAAGCTCGACAACCTGGTGTTCGTGATCAACTGCAACCTGCAGCGCCTCGACGGGCCGGTGCGCGGCAACGGCAAGATCATCCAGGAACTCGAGGCCGCCTTCCTCGGCGCCGGCTGGAACGTGATCAAGGTGATCTGGGGCTATCGCTGGGAGCAGCTGCTCGCGCGCGACACGTCGGGGCTCCTGCGCCGCCGCATGGAAGAGGCGGTGGACGGCGAGTACCAGAACTTCAAGGCCAAGGGCGGCGCGTACACGCGCGAGCACTTCTTCGGCAAGTACCCGGAGTGCCTCGAGCTGGTCGCCAACATGTCGGACGACGAGATCGCGCTGCTGAACCGCGGCGGTCACGACTCGCTCAAGGTCTGGAACGCCTACGCAGCCGCCGTCTCGCACAAGGGCCGGCCGACCGTGATCCTCGCGAAGACCGTCAAGGGCTACGGCATGGGCAAGGCTGGCGAGGCCCTGAACGTCGCGCACCAGGCGAAGAAGATGGACGACGAAGCGCTCAAGGCGTTCCGCGACCGCTTCAACATCCCGCTTACGGACGACGAGATCGCGCGGCTGCCGTTCTTCCGGCCGGCCGAGGACAGCACGGAGATGCAGTACCTGAAGGCGCGCCGCAAGTCGCTCGGCGGCTCGCTACCCGTGCGCCGCGACCAGGCACCGGCCCTGGCCGTGCCGCCGCTCGCGGCCTTCAAGAGCCTGCTGGACGGCAGCGAGGGCCGCGAGATCTCGACGACCATGGCTTTCGTCCGGATCCTCACGCAGCTCCTGAAGGACAAGAACATCGGCTCCCACGTCGTCCCGATCGTGCCCGACGAGGCGCGCACCTTTGGCATGGAGGGCCTGTTCCGCCAGGTCGGAATCTACTCCTCGGTGGGCCAGCTCTATACGCCGCAGGACGCCGACCAGCTCATGTTCTACAAGGAGGACCGCAAGGGGCAGATCCTCGAGGAGGGGATCAACGAGCCGGGCGCCTTCTGTTCGTGGATGGCGGCGGGGACCGCCTACGCGAATCACGGGATCAACATGATCCCGATGTACATCTACTACTCGATGTTCGGCTTCCAGCGCATCGGCGACTTCGCCTGGGCGGCCGGCGATATGCAGGCGCGCGGCTTCCTGCTCGGCGCGACCGCGGGACGCACGACACTGGCGGGCGAGGGCCTGCAGCACCAGGACGGCCACAGCCACCTGCTCGCCTCGACGATCCCGAACTGCGTCGCCTACGACCCGTGCTTCGCCTATGAGCTCGCCGTGATCATGCAGGACGGCCTGCGCCGCATGTATGTGGAGCAGCAGAGCGTCTTCTATTACGTCACCGTCATGAACGAGAACTACGCGCATCCGGCGATGCCGAAGGGCGTCGAACAGGGGATCCTGCGCGGCATGTACCTGCTGCACATCGGCGGTCGCGGCGCGGTACGTGCGACCCTGCTGGGCTCCGGCACGATCCTGCGCGAGGCGCTTGCGGCGGCGGAGATGCTCGAGTCCGAGTTCGGCATCCCGGCCGACGTCTTCAGCGTCACCAGCTTCTCGGAGCTGCGTCGCGACGCACTCTCGACTGAGCGCGAAGCGATGCTGAAGCCGACCGAAAAGCCGCGCGATCCCTGGGTGCGCGAATGCCTCGCGGGCCGCCAAGGCCCGTTCGTCGCGGCAACCGACTACATGAAAATCGTGGCGGACCAGATCCGGCAGTGGGTGCCCGGCCGCTACGTCGCCCTCGGCACCGACGGATTCGGGCGCAGCGACTCGCGCGCGGCGCTGCGCGGCCACTTCGAAGTGGACCGGCGCTGGATCGTCGTGGCCGCCCTCAAGGCGCTCGCCGACGACGGCCGCATTGACCGCTCGAGCGTCACGCTGGCGATGAAGAAGTACGGCATCGACCCCGCCAAGCCCGAGCCGCTGGAGAGTTGAGCGTGGCATCCAGCACCCCGGTCCTCGTGCCGGATATCGGCGACTTCGCCGACGTCGAGGTCATCGAGGTGCTGGTCAAGGCGGGCGACACGGTCGCCCTGGAAACGCCGCTCATCACGCTCGAGACCGACAAGGCGACCATGGACGTACCGTCCACCGCCGCCGGCCGCGTCGCCGAGGTGAAGGTCAAGAAGGGTGACCGCGTTTCCAAGGGCTCCACCATCGTCGTCGTCGAAGTCGCAGGAACGGCGGCGGAAGTCCCGGCGGTGAAGGCCGCCGCCGCCAAACCGCCACCGGCGCCTGCAGCGCCCGCCATGGCACCCGTTCCCAACCCGGAGGCGACGGTCCGCATGACAGCGCCTGCCGCGCCGGCTGCGTCCGCTGCGCCACTCCCGGATCAGCGCACCGCGCATGCGAGCCCGGGTGTGCGGCGCTTCGCGCGCGAGCTCGGCGTCGACCTCACGCGTGTCACGGGATCTGGCTTCAAGGGCCGCATCAGCGAGGACGACGTCAAGGCCTTCGTGAAGAAAACCCTGGCGGCGCCGGCGCCGCAGGCCGCGGCCGCGGGCACCGCGCTGCCGAAAGTGCATGAGGTCGACTTCGCAGCTTTCGGGCCCGTCGAGCTCAAGCCGCTCGGACGCATTCAGAAGATCTCGGGCGCACGGCTGCAGGCCGCCTGGGTCAACATCCCGCATGTCACCCAGCACGACGAAGCGGACATCACGGAGCTCGAGAAGCTCCGGGCATCGCTCAAGGACCGTGCGGCGAGTCGCGGCATCAAGCTGACGCCGCTCGCCTTCATCGCGCGCGCCTGCGCGAAGGTCCTCGCCCAGTACCCCAACTTCTGCGCCTCGCTCGATGCGAGTGGCCAGAACCTGGTGTTCAAGAAGTACCTGCACCTCGGCTTTGCGGCGGAGACGCCGAACGGCCTGGTCGTGCCAGTGATTCGCGACGCCGGCCGCAAGGACGTCTACGAGCTGGCACGCGATCTCGGGGAGCTCGCGGGCAAGGCCCGCGCGGGGAAGCTGGCGGCTGCCGAGATGCAGGGCGGCTGCTTCACGATCTCGAGCCTCGGCGGCATCGGCGGAACGGCCTTCACGCCGATCATCAACGCGCCGGAAGTCGCAATCCTCGGCGTGTCGCGCGCGCAGCATCGGCCCGTCTGGCAGGACGGAAAGTTCGAGCCGCGTCTCATGCTGCCGCTCTCGCTCTCCTATGACCACCGGGTCATCGACGGCGCCGAGGCCGTGCGCTTCGTCGTTGCGCTCGCGGACGCGCTGGCCGCGGATCACG
>Ga0163150_10000428_pt1 | contig 79277 bp, 63 predicted proteins | sample OliLakLV19P2IB_FD_148628 | JGI IMG/M metagenome (GOLD analysis project Ga0163150, IMG submission 148628) | Freshwater microbial mat bacterial communities from Lake Vanda, McMurdo Dry Valleys, Antarctica - Oligotrophic Lake LV.19.P2.IB | ecosystem: Environmental > Aquatic > Freshwater > Lake >... | reverse complement strand
TCTTTTTAGAATTTGCTTCTTGCGTGAATCGATACGATTTGCGAAACTTGTCTTCTCCTGAAACCCTCCGTGTGTGTGGCTTAATCGTTTTGTCGTTACTACGTTAAACCGCAAAAACGCCTGGAGGTTTCAGGTGTTTTTACGAAACTATCAAAGAATCTCAATCAAGCTTCGCTTGATTGAGGACTAGGAGGATCGTGTCTTTCTTATGAAATCGCTTCGCAATTTATACAACGAACATCAAGGGAAGGTTTCTTATAAGTGGGAACTTTACTTGGATATCTACGACCGTATATTTTTGCCGTTTCGACATCGACCGATCGCGTTAGTCGAAATAGGAGTACAAAACGGAGGGTCGCTAGAGATTTGGCCGAGTTACTTTGCGAACGGAGTTGCATTTGTCGGGTGCGACATCGATTCGCAGTGCTTGCTGCTTCGTTTCACGGATTCGCGAATTTCTTTCGTTCATGGCGATTTAAACACCGATGCATGCTGCCACGCTATCTTCTCGATAACGCCATCTTGGGACATCTTTATCGATGATGGTTCGCATCGGTCTCAGGATATCATAATGAGCTTTATCAACTACTTTCGATTCCTCAAACCTGGCGGAATTTATGTCGTAGAAGATTTGCATTGCGCCTATTGGGCGTCGCATGGCGGTGGAATAGTCAATGCGGTGTCCTCGATGAATTTCTTCAAAATGCTATGCGACATGCTCAACGTGGACCACTGGCAATCTCAGCTCGCCCCCCAATCGTTATTCGCTAGTTTTTTTCCAGGGCCCCAGCATCTTAATGCCGATTTATTTTCTCAGATCATGAGTGTGACTTTTTATAATTCCATGTGCGTTATTGAAAAGCGCGGTGAGCATCAATTGAATCAACTTGGTGAACACATCATTGTCGGAAATGAAGCCTTGGTAGATCGCGCTCCCTTAGAGCTACGGAGTTCCATTCAATCAGGTAGCAGCCGACAATGAAAATCAAAGTTGCGATCCCCCATTTTCTTGGGAAAGAGAAAAAAGAAAAGCATGACTTTAACTTGCCAGCCGATTGGGTGCCGGGTTCGGCACGGGGTAATATAGAGAAACGAGAGCGTTCGTTCCAGCGATGCCTATGGTCGCTCGTGCATTCGGCCATGTTGAATCAATACGTCGTTCACGACTTGCTAGGCGACAGATTCGTCCGTATCGAGGAGCCAATTCAACAGCATGAAATTTCGATACGCGTCACCATTGATGGATACAACATCAGCGAGAGGGTTCTTGGACTATATCGAGACTACATAGAGGTTCACGAAGTACGACTGGAAGATTCAAGGAATCTGGTGTTCGAAGCGAGAGAAGATTTATTGGACAGCACCGATTGCGACTACGACTTGTTCGTATACTGTGAAGACGACATAGGTTTTTCGCCCCCGAATTTCTTTGAGAGAATTGCTTGGTTCGCCGAATGCTCAAAGCAGCTAGGCGTGCTCATGCCACATCGATTTGAGAACCCTGAATTGCCCGATATCGAGCGGGCGTATATTGATGGTAGCATATACCGTGGCCTATTAGACAAATTTCAAACACTGGAACTGAACGCGTTGGAGCTGAAGTATGGTGACCAGTCTATCGTATTCGACAAGCCAACCAATCCACATTCGGCGATGTTTTGTGTTACGAAGGCCCAGCGCGATCTAGTCGTAAGCAAGGGGGTGCAGCGTCGAAATGATTTAGTAAGGGAGTTCGAAAGCGTCGCGACGCTAACCGTACTTGAATTCTTTGACGTCTATAAAACGGATTGGCGAAATCGCAATTTTCTCCAAGTAGAACACCTCTTTACAAACTATTGCTAAACGCTTCACGGCGACTCCAATGACAACTGGCGGGAATCCCACCCTTAATTGCCGCAAAACTTCTTCCGTTTTTTTCCGACTTTTTTATCGCTCCATCGCGATCATATTCGATCGATGGAAATTCACGGAAACCTCTTGGTAATCCACGACTTAGGATCACAAACATGCAGTAGCGCGCAATGTGGGTAACTTGTCGGCAAATCGCCCAAAGCACGGTGGATTCTAGAGTTAGGGCTTTCAGTTAATAAAGTTTGACACGGCGGTAAAGGTTGCTACATTACGCTTCCTGGACGCGACGGCTAGTACTGTCAAAACGACAATGTACTATAGGTGGTATTGCTGTCGTTCCGGTGCAACTTGACGAACGAGCGACGATTGCTCGTGAAATAGGCCAGAATAGTTCGCCCAAGGAATCTTTTACGGGTACGAAACCCTTGAGTGAGCATAATGGCTTTCTGTATACTAGAGTGCTGGGTTTTTGGTCATCGATTGAATCGCCGCCGAGCGCTCTGAAATTCCCTCGACGAAGCTTTTGCAAGGAGTAATACGAAGTTATGGCTACTATGGAAATGGGACGTGAGCGACGAATTCGCAGCAAAACCACCCAAGAAGTACGCGGCAATCGCGCTGGATTAAAAATCGCCGCTCGATTTTGCCCTTCGAATGTGAATGATCCGTTCGATACCGTCCAATGGGAGAAGCGCAAAGCGACCATTAAAGACGAGAGCGGTAGTGCCTTATTCGAACAGAATGATTGCGAAGTTCCGTCCAACTGGTCGCCATTGGCTATCAACGTCGTCGTCAGCAAGTACTTCTACGGCGATCCGAACAAGCCTGAACGCGAGAAGAGTGTTCGGCAGTTAATTCATCGCGTCTCGCGAACGATCAGCGATTGGGGAATTGCCGATGGATACTTCGATACCAAAGAAGACGGCGAGCGCTTCTATCGAGAATTAACATGGCTATGTTTGCATCAGCATGGAGCGTTTAATTCTCCAGTTTGGTTCAACGTCGGACTTTTCAATCAATACGGCGTTCAAGGTACAAAGTGCAATTGGCGATACAACGTCGAAAAGAACCAGGTCGAACAACCTGAGAATCCGTATGAATTCCCGCAGGGCTCGGCGTGTTTCATTCAGAGTTGTCAAGATAACATGGAAGAAATCATGCGGCTGGCAACCAGCGAAGCAATGCTCTTCAAATTCGGTTCAGGAACCGGCACCGATCTATCGATGATTCGCAGTAGCCGCGAAAAACTTTCTGGCGGCGGCAAACCAAGTGGTCCGCTATCGTTTATGCGAGTGTATGACCAGATCGCTGCCGTCGTTAAATCGGGCGGGAAAACTCGGCGGGCCGCCAAGATGCAATCGATCAAAGTTTGGCATCCAGATGTGATGGAGTTCATCGAGTGCAAATGGAAGGAAGAGCAAAAGGCTCATGCCTTGATCCGCGAAGGATACGAGTCGAATTTCAACGGTGAAGCTTATTCGTCGGTAATGTTCCAGAACGCGAATCTCTCGGTCCGCGTGACCGATGAATTCATGGAGGCGGTCAAGCAGAACAAACCGTGGAAGACTCGGTGGGTAAGCGACCGTAGCGAAGGCGACGCACCGACCTATGAAGCGAAGGCGATTCTAGATCGGATGGCCGATTGCGCTTGGCACTGCGGCGATCCGGGCGTCCAGTACGATACGACGATCAACAAATGGCACACCTGTCCAAACAGCGGTCGGATCAACGCCAGCAATCCTTGCTCGGAATACATGTTCCTCGACGATACCGCCTGCAACCTGTCGTCGATTAACTTGATGAAGTATCGCAATGAGGACGGAACATTTGACGTCGACGGCTTTACGTCCGCATGTCGAATCTTTTTAATTGCTCAAGAAATCTTGGTCGATCACGCCAGCTATCCAACCGATCGGATTGCGCACAACAGTCACCTCTTCCGCCCGCTTGGCCTTGGCTATTCCAACTTAGGCTCGTTGGCGATGACAACTGGAATTGCTTATAACTCCGAAGCGGCACAAGGTCTTTGCGGTTCGATTACGGCTCTACTGCATGGCGCGGCGAATCTTACCAGTGCAGAAATGGCGGGAGTCGTCGGTCCCTTTACCGAGTATGAAAACAATCGTGAAGAAATGATGCGAGTGATGCAAATGCATCGCAATGCGGTCGAGCAAATCGACAACAACGGCCCCGATTACTTGAAGAATGCCGCTCGTGTGATTTGGGACAAAGTTCTCGAAAACGGTCGCCAGCAAGGTTTCCGAAATGCTCAGGCGACGGTACTCGCACCGACAGGTACGATCAGTTTCATGATGGATTGCGATACGACCGGAATCGAACCGGATATCGCATTGGTCAAGTACAAGCAATTAGCGGGTGGCGGAATGATGAAGATCATCAATCGCAGCGTCAGTCTTGGACTCCAGACCCTCGGATACGACGATGCGCAAACCCAACGCATCGTCGACCATATTAAAGAGCACGACACGATCGAAGGTGCAGCCGATTTGAAGGATGAGCACTTGAGCGTTTTTGATTGTGCCTTCAAACCAGCCAAGGGCGTGCGAAGTATCGAATGGCGAGCCCATTGCAAGATGATGGCTGCGGCGCAACCATTCCTTTCAGGTGCGATCAGCAAGACCGTCAATATGCCTGCCGAGTCGACGGTCAAGGATATTGCCGACGCCTATTTCTGGGGTTGGGAGCTCGGACTGAAGGCGATCGCTATTTATCGCGATGGCTCGAAGCAATCCCAGCCGCTCTCGACGAGATCAGAAAGCCAGAAGGAGAAAGACAAGATCGTTGAAAAGGTTGTTTACAAACCTCGACGTGAACGGCTACCTGATACTCGGCAATCGTTGACGCATAAGTTCAACATCGCCGGCCATGAAGGCTATTTAAGTGTCGGGCTATTCCCGGATGGTCGACCAGGCGAGGTCTTTATCACAATGGCAAAGGAAGGAAGCACCATCGGCGGTTTGATGGATAGCTTCGGTACCGCAACCTCGATTTCGCTCCAGTACGGTGTGCCGCTAGAAGTCTTGGTCAATAAATTTAGTCACACTCGGTTCGAACCGATGGGACATACGACAAATCCTGAGATTCGCATTGCTAAGAGCGTCGTCGACTATATCTTCCGTTGGCTAGGCAATACGTTCCTTCCTGCGGAAGGGGCAATGGCGACGGAATACGATTCGGATGTGCCACCCGCTTCGGCCGCTCGAGTGAATATCGGTGCGCGTGCGATTCCAAATCCAACGATGGTCACACCGCAATTTTCCGTCGGCGACGAAGCCACAGATTCGAAGACAAATAGTGGCCTGCGAGGAGCGAACGGCGTGGAATTGTCGGCTAGAGCCGATGCGAGCGGTGTCTCTGGACGAGTCGTTAGCGGGTTTGCCGTCAGCACTATCGCTAAGAAGCCAGAGGTAGCCGAGCATCAAGTCGCAAGCTTTCAATCCGATGGTCCGTGCTGCGATAATTGCGGTGCGATTACCGTTCGGGCTGGCAATTGTTACCTCTGCTACAACTGCGGAAATAGCCTCGGTTGCAGTTAACACCGAGCGTGAGGCTATGAACCTCTCGCGCCTTTGCGGGGCGAGAGGCTTAGGAAGATGAGCAGGATTCAACGAGACTAGAGGGTGGCGCATGACCGAGTACGACAGTCCTTGGAAAGAGGCTATCGATGAATTCTTCGAATCCTTTATGGCCATTTGCTTTCCTCCAATTCACGCGAGGATCGATTGGCAAACCGATCCAAAGATGCTCGACAAAGAACTTCAGCAAATCGCTCCCGAGAGTGAAATAGGCGTCCGCGTCGTCGATAAATTAGTGGAAGTTCAACTCATCTCGGGCACAAAAGAATGGATACTCGTTCACATCGAAATCCTGACGCAAGCAAAAAAGAGTTTGCTGAGCGATTATTCGTCTGTTTCTATCGCATCAGCGACAAGTATAATAAGCGAGTCGTAAGTTTGGCGGTTTTGGGAGATTCGAATCCGAATTGGAGACCTGACAGTTATTCGGAGGAAACCTTCGGCTGCCGTGTCGATTTCCAGTTTCCGATAGCGAAACTGCTAGATTTTACAGCCGATATCGGGTCGTTAGAACAATCGTGCAATCCGTTCGCCGCAGTCATCTTGGCTCATATGGGTTCCATTAATACCTTGGGTTCGGATCGATACCGATGGAAAGTAAAGCTAGTAAAGGGTTTATATGATCGCGGTTGGGACGCCGAACGAGTCAGAAAGCTATTTCGAGTAATCGATTGGATGATGGATCTTCCAGAGGACCTACAGTTGGTGTTTCGAAATGATCTTGAAACCATTGAAAAGGAAAAACTCATGCCATACATAACTTCAGTGGAACGTTTAGCAATGGAAGAGGGCTTTAATAAAGGACGCCAAGAAGGCATCGAACAAGGCATCGAACAAGGCATCGAACAAGGCATCGAACAAGGTATCGAGCAAGGTATTCTCGCGGGCAAGGTCCAATTGGTACAACAGTTACTGGGCGATCCGGAAATGGGACTTCAGGAATTGTCGAAACAGTCACTTTCCGAGCAACAGCGGTTGCTCGATGAACTACAGCACCGCCTTCGTCAACGACAATCTAAAACAACTTGACACAAGGCTCGAAACGAAGGCATTCCTAAGGTTTTACCGCCCCAAAATGTTGGCACATTGCCTAGTCCGACAAGGGATTGCATTCATTTTTGACCTTATCGAATGGCCTACCATAGAGTAGCATAGTAGCTTCGTAACTACTTTCCCCCCTTATTGTTGGATCCCTTGCAGCGGCTTTGCGTGCCTGAGGATTTCGGAAACCCTCATGGCTACTTCGTTCGCTGACCTTCCTATTATTGAATCGATCCAATCTGCGATCCGTTCCGAGGGATATACAATTCCCACCCCGATCCAGGCAGCGGCGATACCGCCTCTCTTAGAAAAGCGCGACCTATTGGGTTGCGCACAAACCGGTACCGGAAAAACGGCAGCTTTCGCGATCCCCATTCTTCAGCACCTGCACGAAGCCAGCCGAAAAGCGATTCCCAAAGCGCCAAGAGCTTTGATTTTGGCTCCGACTCGCGAATTGGCAGTTCAAATCCACGAAAGTTTCGAAACCTACGGAAAATCCCTTCGGCTACGGGTCACCTCGGTTTTTGGCGGTGTGGGACAAGGAAAGCAAGTTGCAGCCATGGAGCGTGGCGTGCATGTCCTCGTTGCAACGCCAGGCCGGTTGCTCGACCTGATGGAGCAAGGCTATATCCAACTCGATCGATTGGAGTATTTCGTTCTTGATGAAGCCGATCGTATGCTTGATATGGGGTTTATGCCAAGCATCAAGCGAATCATTCGTGAATTGCCTAGGCAAAGACAATCGATTTTCCTTTCGGCGACAATGCCGCCTCCAATCGAAGAACTGGCAGGTCAGCTATTGCATAACCATGTCACGGTCATGGTTGCTCCGCCGGCCACGACTGCGCAGCGCGTTCAACAGCGAGTGATGTTTGTTGCCAAGGAGGACAAGCGCTACTTGCTTGAGAAACTTTTGAAGGACAATGCCTTGAGCAAAGTTCTTGTTTTTACTCGAACGAAGTACGGTGCCGATCGCTTAGCCAAGCAACTCAAGACAGCCGGTTTAGCCATCGATGCAATTCATGGGAACAAATCTCAGAACGCTCGACAACGAGTTCTGGGTGAACTCAAGACCGGCAAGCTCCGCGTATTGGTGGCAACCGACGTTGCCGCTCGGGGAATCGACGTCGAGGGAATATCGCACGTCATCAACTTTGATATTCCCATCGAAGCCGATGGCTACGTCCATCGAATCGGAAGAACCGCACGAGCCGGTGAGACAGGTGAAAGCATCTCTTTTTGCGATTGCGACGAAGTACCAAGTCTACAAGACATTGAAAAAGAGATTGGAAAGAAGATTCCGATCGATCGCAACCATGGGTTTCATTTAGCAATCGCAGAAGACGAAACACTGCGCGTTGCCAATAGTCGACCAACATCCAAAGGTCCTCGACGCCCTTCTCAAGGAACGCGAGACCGATCGCGGAGCTCTAAAAACTCGACGTCGTCGCGTCATGATGTTCGTGACGGCATGAAGAAATCGGCGACGGCTACAAAGAATGAAAAGGCCGCCGAGCCACAGCGAAAACGTTCGATTAGTGGGAAAGTTAAAACGGTAAAATCCAAGGCTAAGAAAGCCTACGGATTTTCGTTTGGTAAACCCAAATCAAGCAGTTCGCGACCTAAGAAGCGACGTTAGGGCACTTGAAGGCAATTCCATTTTTCGCTTGAATTCGCCGCGGATTGGTAGAGAAGCGGCCCCAGCTTCGATGGAATATCCGTTTCCAAAATATTTGCGCCGCGATCAAGGAATGCTCGGTAGTCTGCTTCGAGTTCCTTAATTTCGGTCACCTGCCGCGTAATAATTTTGCGGTCCAGATTTCGCGAGGTACCAACCATACAACTTGCGCCGCGGCTACGAATAAATTGGTAGAGCTCTAAATCTTCGGGAGGTGTGTGTCCGACAAACGCGATCACATTTCGCCATGGAATGCCAAGCTGGTCAAACTGCTTGGCTTTATCGATGTTCGGAATCATAACCTCCATCATCACACTGGGGTTGATCGCGTAACATGCCTTCACGTCGTTAAAGCTATTAACGATTACCATGCAGTAAGCTTCGGCGTGATGCTTCGTGATCTGTCGGACGCGTTCAGTCGCTGGAACATCTTTCTGATCCAACACCAGAATAGTCTTTCCGCGTGCCCATTCGATCAGCTCATTAAGCGTCGGGATTTGAAATGGAGTCTCCTTGCCATCGACATCCTTCAATTTCAATGCCTTCAACTCGGACAGCGTATGATCGATCACACGACCTTGGCCGGATGAAGTGCGTTCTAACGTCGCGTCATGATGGACCACGATCTCGCCATCCTTGGCATAACGAGGATCGATTTCAAGCAATGCGAAGGTATGTTTGAGTGTGTTCTCAAACGTCGCAATGCAATTTTCAGGAAAACCAGTGTCTGGCCCTCCCCGATGCGCGCTTACGACCGGGAGCGGTTGGCTGGTTGGTTGGAAAAGCTCCTGCATCGCCGATGGAGTGGCAGGAGCGATGCGATGAAGTAGCGACGCCCCTAGGCGATCCTTTAAAATGTCCTGAGCATTCGACGTGTTCAATATGAACAACGCCAGAACGACTGCAATAAGATTTTGCATGGTTTTTGTGATCATTCCTCCCATTTTAGTTCCGTTGCTAGGACGACGTAAAGATAGTATAGCAGCGGCACCATCAACAGGATCAAGGCCGTCGCGCCGATCAGCCCAAAGACCAAGCTCGTCGCCATCGGAATTAAGACCTGAGCTTGAAAAGATTTTTCAAGCAGCATTGGCGAAAGCCCAGCTACCGTGGTAACACTTGTCAGGAAAACAGCCCGCAGCCGACGTGAACCGGCGGCTAGCAATGCTTCGCGTACCGGCATTTTCTTCTCTAAACATTGATTGATATAGTCGACGAGAACGATCGAATCGTTTACGACAACTCCAGCCAATGTTACTAGCCCAAACATGCTAAATAGGGTGAGCGGCAGATGCATTAGGGCATGGCCGAAGATCGCAGCCACAATGCTAAAGGGGATAATGGCCAAAATGATCAACGGCTGAAGATACGAATTGAATTCGAAGACAAGCAGCATGTACATCGACATGATGGCGATACCAAAGCCGATGGCAAGGCTATTAAACGATTCGCCAGTCTCTTGCTGTTGCCCTTCCCAGCGAAAACGCAGCGTCGGATATTTGGCAAGCAACTCCGGTATTAGCGTTTCACGCAACTTGGACGCGACCAGCTCGGCATTGCCTTGCGCGGTATCGATTTCAGCACTGATGGTTATCGATCGCAACTGGTCCATTCGATTGATCTCAGAGTATCCGCGAGACGGCGTGATCTCGGCAAGTTCGTTCAATGGTCTCTCAATGCCGTCGGGGCCTCGCACCCGAAGTTCATCGAGATCGGCTATCGATTTACGTTTATCGAGCGGGTATCGCACCATCAATTTTACTTCGTGCCGTCCACGTTGCAGCCGCATCGCCTCGGCACCGTAGAAAGCATTGCGTACCGTCTCGGATAAATCGGCGTTGGAGAGTTTAAGCGACTGTGCGGATTCTTTGATTCTGAAATTGAATTCAAATTTTCCGGGATTCGAATCGTCGCTAATGTCGTAAACACCCGCGAAACTGCGCAATGCGGTTTTCGATTCTTCGACCGCTGCTTCTAGTGCGGCAACATCTTCGCGTGGGGCCAGAATCTTGAATTCAAGCGGTCGACCACCGGGGCCAATATCGGCGCTTTGATAACTGACGCGTTCAGTGCCAGCGAATTCGCCGGCTTCTTCGCGCCACATACTTAGTATCTCTTTGCTGGTTACATTTCGAACCGTGGCTTCATGCAATTCCACTTGAACCTGTGCGACATGCGACCCGTTGATCCTATCGCCAGCAACCGGATCCCCCTGAGCCGCCGATCCTACTTGTAAGTAGGTCATAATAACCGGTCCACGTGGCGAGTTAGGCGACTCTGGCGGCGGAGTAAGCGAAGTACCGTCTTCGAGCTCTTTGGCCGCAATACGTTCGCTCACCCGTCTAGCTGCCGATTCCATTCGATGGGCAGCTTCCTTGGTGATCGAAAGAGGCGTACCATCTGGGTAGATAATTTGTCCGATCAACATTCGCCCGTCGACATCTGGGAAGAACTCGAACGGTACTTTGCCTGATCGGATTAACCCGTAAGCCATCAAAACCAGAAAAATGGTGGCCGCAGCCGGCATCGCTGGATAGCGAAAGCAAAATTTTAGGCATGGCAGATAGAGCCTTTCTCCAAATCGATCGAGCGCCGCATTGGTAACGACCGATATTCGTTCAAAGAAATTCTCGAGGGGAACGAGTGCTTGCGAGAATGCGTGGCCAATTCTCTGGAGAACGGTCCTAGGCTCGCGTTTTTCATGGGCAAGATGTCCGGGAAGAGCGAAGGTAACTTCTGCCAACGAGATCAGGAGCATCGAGATTATCGCGAGCGGCATCACGGCAATAAATTTTCCCATCACTCCCGAAACATAGAACAACGGTAAAAATGCAATGATGGTTGTCGCGACACTTGATGTAACACTCGGAAGGACTTCGCAAACGCCGTCAATCGAGGCTTGTAAACTCGTTTTACCGAGTCGCCGGTGCTCGAAGATATTTTCTCCGATAACGATTCCGTCATCGACGACGATTCCAACTGCCATAAGAAATGCGAACATGGTTAACATATTGAGCGTATCGCCCATATAAAGGAGCACGGCACCGGCACCGAAGAGGCTGACCGGGATTCCTAGCGCGACCCAGAACGCCAATCTTAAATTCAGGAAGATCGCCAGTAGCAGGAAGACCCAAAGTCCGCCTTGGAGTCCATTGCTGCGGAGCATGCGAATTCGATCGCGGACGTCGACACTTTCATCGCCCCAAATCTTTAGCCCATAACCGTCAGGAATTTTGGCATTCTCGACGAATGCTTTGACTTCATCGGAGATATTGAGCAGATCTTCGGAGCTTGTTCGATCGATGCTGATGACCATCGCTGGCTGGCCATTGATTTCATTGATCGCCGCGACATCTTCAAATTCATCGCGGACCGTACCGATATCACCAACCTGAAGGACGATTCCGTTAGCTTCTGAAATCAGTGGGATTTTGGCGATTTCCTCGCCAAGATTTCGTTTGTTTTTGCCGCGAAGCAGAATTTCTTGACCGTCGGTTTTTAGCTGTCCGCTTGGAAGCTCCATGTTTTCCCGCCGGATCAATTGCGCGATCTGCGCCAGTGTCAGTCCGTACTTGCGAAGCGACTCTTCTTCGATTTCAACATCGATTTGGTACGATTTTGCATTCAAAATCCGTGCTTGTGATACCGACGGCAATTCGAGCAACCGCTCGCGAATGCCTTCGACAAACGTCCGAAGCCTCGATTCCGATTCTGTCGAACGATCGTTCGGACCAATGGCGGCGACTCGAATTGCCGGCAATCGAAAAACGATTTGTTCGACAGTCGATTTTTCACTGCGTTCGGGAAAGAAGACCGACACGCGATCGACGGCCGATCGAATCTCTGACAACGTCCGCTGTGGATCTTTGACGGACGACTCAAGCTGTGCCAGCGTATAGCCTCCGCTTTCTCGACAAATGCTGGTCAGCTTTTTTATCCCGGAAATCGATTGGACGGCTTCTTCAATCTTCTGACAAATCCCACTTTCGACTTCGTCCGGCGTTGCCCCCGGATAAGGTACAGAAACCAGAATTACATCTAACTGAAATTCAGGAAAAGTTTCACGTCGCATTCCAAAGAACGATAGAAATCCACCGATGAGAACGATCGCGAGCAGGAAGTTAACGCCGGCCCCGTTTCGGGTAGCCCATTCAATAGCCCTTCTCATGGATTCGGCCCGCTTTTCACACGGTTCGCTTCAGGCATCGCTTCGGCTGGCGGACTGAGTTGCAACCGAACTTTATCGGTGCCGTCACCAATCAGGTTTGCGACGGGCGAGACGATCGTAAGCGAACCGAATTCGAGCTCCGGATGGGCGACCGCTACCCAATACTCGTCACCGGCATTGTCGGGCCATCGAATCGAACGAATCGTTTGTAGATTCGAAATGACGCGCACCGTTCCTGCCGACCATTCTTCGAGATTGATTTTGAGTGTTGTTGGTTTTGAAGCAGTGGCCGTGGTCGGCTTGGGTTTTTCATCGGCCGGCTTTTTTGTTGGATTCGACTCGTCCATTTTGGGACTGGCAATAATCGAAGGATCATCCACGAATTTCCAAACCTGATTGCCTGGTCGCAGCGCAAGTTTTGGGACTAATATCAGCGGGCGATGTGGAGATGTATGGATCTTGCAATCGACGAACATCCCTTGCAGGAGAGCAGGTGGCGAACGGCTGTTGGTTTTGTTGTCGGTCGATTGCTCGCTACGTTGCATTCGCCGAGGATCATCAACCGTGATGCGAATGGGAACAGTCCGGCTTTGGGCAGTTAATCCGATTCCTTCATATCGACTAAGTTTTCCTTGCCATCGATAGACCGATTCATCTCGTCCGGCAACGCGATACTCGACCGTCACCGGCGTTGGCGGCAATTCATAGCTTTCGGCTGATGCTCGCGGCGTTGAGTCAACGGGCGACATAGCTTGTTTGTGATCCAATACAAGCATCAGTTGATCGGAGCGAAGATTGCAGGACACTTCAACTTGTTGGGTGTCGTGGATCAAGCATAGGGTGGCTCCTTTCTGGATGTACGACGACTGTTCGACCATTTCAGAAACGATGACGCCGGAGATCGGTGCGGTAATCTGCGTTCTATTTAAGTTGACTTTGGCTTGCGAAAGTTGTGTTGCGGCTAGTCGTTCGCCGAGCAGGATTCGCGTGCGGCGCGATTCGAGCAGTTCTAACTGGTTCTGAATTGTCAGACGCTGCGTCGACGCAGCCAATTGCATTCGCCGGGCTTGGTCAAGTTCGGTGGCACTGGCGAAACCAGCCGGGAGCTTTTCTAATCGCTGAAGCTCTTTTTCTTGCAGCTCGACATCTTGCTCAGAAAGCTCGAGTGAACGCTGAGCATTCGAAACCTCTTGGTCCAGTTCTTTTTGCTGTGCGTATTCCGAGTCTCGAAGGGCGGCGAGTCGTTCGACTTCGAGCTGATAATCGGTCGCGTCCAATTTAAAGAGCAACTCACCGGCTTCCACGAATTTTCCAATTCGACAAGCATCACTCTTAAATGCAACGCGACCACCTACTTCGGCCGCCAGTGTTACCTGACGAAACGGAACGACGACTCCGGTTGCGTCGATATCGAGATATTTGTTTCCGTCAAATGGCACGACGGGGCTAGCGTAGACCGTCGCTAATTTTGCTAGACGCGCCTCGGGTGTACCATCGTCATCGTCAACTCGAATGGGGCGGCTTTTCCCCATTGCGGCGATAATCCCAATACCCAGCAAGACAATTAAAATGGGGAGTAGACTGCCGAAGAACCAATTCTTGGTGGAAGACTCGGTTGTTTTGGGTTGCGATAGCGATTTATTAGGGGGAGTCAAATTCACCAAGGTTTCAACCTGCGTTCATGAGTCAACTTCAGTCGGTTTCTAGTCTAACTGGATCAATTCTAAAAGACTAACCCAATCAACTATCCAGTCGCCGAAGTTTGCCGAGCCGGTTTTCCAACGACAACCAACTTGGGAAGCGAACTGCGTCCGCCATGAAAAGTTCGGTTCTGCGACAAATAGTGATCAAAGACGAAGGAACCGGTTGAGGAATTCCCAGATCGAAGACATCTCATAATAGCCGGTTCGCCGCACTCGGGGCATCGGAAACGTAAGCCATGCCTATCGAGGAGTGTATGGAGGCTCTTGGCCAGCATTTGGTTTCCTTGCAACGAATCGAGACGAACGCCTTCAAGAAACGAGAGACGCGATTCGATGTGTTTCATGGTTGCTAAGCGAGCTGCGTCTAAAACCGATGCAAGTTCTGCAATGCACGCCATTGACGTTTCGACCGATTGCGTCGAATTCGGATGCGCGGCGATCGGGTCTACTATTTCTATGCTTGTTTGCAGCCATGCACTTTTGCGTTGATAGCTTTTCTTCAATTCGATCCGAAGCGCCTCTAACGCTTTCAAATAGATCTCTCGATCGATCGAATCGATCCGATTTCGATCGAAATCGAGACCGATTTCAAGGACATTTCGGTCATTTTTTGAGAGCTCGAGCCAAATAAACATCCGTGGTCCACGAACGTGACTGCCGGCAACTTCGTAAGGTTCCGCTAGTACTGGGTCCCCTTCGACCCACAGTGGATGCTGCTGGTCGATCGCCAATTGAACCAGTCGCTGAAGTTTCTCGGAAGGCGTCGGAGCTTGATGTGAAAGCTCTTTAACGGCCTCGATTCCTGCCTTTTCCCAGTCGCCGACCAGCGAAATTGGTTTTTTCGACGGGGCGTCCCACCATCGAATCCATCGACCGACTAGTCCAATACCGAGCCGCTCCAAAGTCTCTTCCGTCGGAATGCGCCGATCTCCGCTTTTATGAAAGGAAAATGGCGACGACTCACCCCCCCCGTCTGGTTGGGGACGCCAGGAGGGGTGAGAAAGGCCTGAAAGTAGGGTCCGCCATCCGTGTTTCAAAATAAGATCCTAATTCGAAAACCGTACTAGATTTTGTTTATACATTTGGTATAAACAAAAAGGGTTGCCGTTTCCAGGCCTGTCAGGAAAATTTTGCGTCTTCGATACAACCGACAGAGAGAACGAGCTGATTCCGTAATAGTCGCGAGATGAATCGTTTTAGCCGTTGATTGGATCGAAGCATCGCTTATTTTCAAAGTCGTCCATTTTCCCATGACCATCCGAAGCCGTTGATAAGTGACCTATGTCGTCCACACCAACCGAAGAGAGTGTAGAACGAACCAAGCAGCAGATTCGAAGCTTGGTCAATGAAATATCGGAACTCTCCAAGTCAGATATCGAGGCAAGTGAGTTTTATCCGAGCGTTCTGCAGCGGATTGTGACAGCCCTTGCCGCTGTCGGTGGAGCGATTTGGTTGCTCGATCAAGACGGAGCGATGCGGCTTTCGTATCAGATCCAAATTGATCCGTCGTTAACCGATGGAAACAATGAAGATGCATTGCGGCACGGTCGATTGCTGGGGCGAGTCATGAGCCAGGGTCGAGCAGAGTTGATTCCGCCGAATTCCAGTTTTGGCGACCAGCATGAATTCGCCAATCCGACTCCCTATCTGCTGGTGATGACGCCGTTATTAGGTGGCAAGCAACCCTCGGGCGTGATGGAGATTTTTCAGCGAGGTGACGCGCAGCCAGATGCACAGCGCGGTTACCTTCGCTTTATCGAGCACATGGGAAAAATAATCAGCGAATGGTTGAAAGGCCAATCGTTGCTCAAAGTTTCCGATCGACATGGACTGCTGACCAGCGCCGATCAATTCGCGAGACTTGTCCATGACAATCTCGACTTGCGAGACACGGCGTACACGATCGCCAACGAAGGGCGGCGGCTCATCGAATGCGATCGAGTAAGCGTTGCCGTCGCCAAGGGCCGAAAGGCTCGTATCAAAGCGATCAGTGGTCAGGACACGATCGAGAACCGATCGAATATCGTATCTGCCCTCAATAATCTTGCAACGCGCGTCATCCGTTCGGGCGAGCCGCTCTGGTATGACGGAACAACCGAGGATTTACCGCCACAAATTGAAGAAGCGGTCGAGGACTATGTCGATCAATCGCATGGACGAACCATTGCGGTGTTGCCGATTTACCGTCCTGAAAAAACGATCGAGGGCGACGTTCTCACGGCGCGGAATGTTTCACCCGAAAGCCGTCATCGTGGTCCCGCCATCGGTGCCTTGATAGTCGAACAGATTGAAACGCAACTCGATCGTGCGGCGTTGCAAAGCCGCGTCGACTTAGTGTATGAACACAGTTGTCGAGCGCTGTCAAATTCGATGACGCACAGCAACCTGTTCTTGATGCCGCTTTGGAAGTTCCTCGATCGTGCGACGTGGATGTTTCGCGGATCGGCCCTGCCGAAAACGCTGGCCATTCTTGGTTTGATTGCGGCTGCGGTCGTCGCTGCCTTCCTAGTTCCGATCGATTTCGATCTCAAGGGGAACGGACAACTGCAGCCGATTTCCCAAAAAGATATTTTTGCGCATGTCGACGGTGAAATCGAAGAAGTCTATGTCACCCAAGGGATGATGGTCCAAGAAGGCCAGCCGGTCGTCAAAATGAAGAACCGCGATCTGGAAGTCGAGATATTGAACATTCGTGGCCAACAAGCTCAAGCGGTCAGTCGGCTCAATAGCATCGAGTATTCAATCAATAAAGGAATCGGCAGTGAGACTGAGCGGCTTCAACTGCAAAGCGAAAAAGCCGAGGTTGAACAACAACTTCGCAATTACGAACGCCAATTGGTAGTCTTGATGCAAAAGGATTCCAAGTTGATTCGTGTGAGCCCGATTACCGGTGTCGTGACGACTTGGGAAGTCGAAAAAAGACTGGCGGCGCGACCGGTCGTTACTGGGCAGTTACTGATGAACGTCGCCGATTTTTCTAAGGAGTGGGAAGTCGAAGTCTATATGCCAGAGAAGCGGATGAAGCATCTTGACGCCGCTTTCAAAGAAACCGACGAAGACTATTTGCCTTGCGAGTTTATTTTAAAAACAGATCCCGAAAATAAGCGAACCGGCAAACTTTCCCGAGACTCGGTGCATCAACGCGCTGAAGTCCATGGCGAAGACGGTGTGGCGGTCAAACTTCGAGTCATCCCCGATTCGATGGAGGGCATCAGCCGCCGACCGGGTGCCGAAGTCATCGCCGACGTGAAGTGCGGCAAACGTAGCTTCGCATGGGTATGGTTGTATCAGCCGATCGAAGTCATCCGAACTTATCTCTTTTTCTAATTCCAAAATGACCATGAAGCCTTCAAAAAAAATTATTGCTGTTGTTCTTGGATGCGTCTGCTTCGCGTTCTCCGGTTGCGATCAACTTAAAGAAACAGTTTTTGGGCAACCCGATCCGAATGCACCGACACTCACTCCAGTTGGACCTTCTGGAAATAATGCCGAGACCGGCGTTTTAGTCGCGGGCGATTCAGACGCGAAGTCGGGCGATGGTCCATTGGATATTACCGTCCCCAGCTCGTTTGTGATGCCGGCGAATGCTCAAGAGCTGTCGTCAGAAATCGCAACTCCTACGTTACAAAATAGCAGTTCGAGCTTTGGATCGAACGTATTCGCCTCGACGCCTAACAATGTTGATTCGAGGAATTCCTTCCAAGGCACCGTTTCGGAGAAAGCCGAGCCTTCCCACGACGGAAAGATTCGCATCGAAACCGCGCATTTGAAATTCGTCAACGATCTACCCATTGCTGCTCAAGCCGATGGACTGATTATGCAGATGGAATGCGAGGAAGGGGATGTCTTAGCCGCCAATACACTGATGGTTCAAATAGATGATCGACTAGCCAATTCTGAGCTAGAAGTAACGCGAAAGGAGTACCAGGCGGCCGTTGAAAAAGCCAAGGATGATTCGGAAATCCAATACTCCAAAGCTTCGCACGAAGTGGCTGGCGAGGAATACAAGATAGCACTTGAGATCGACGAAAAGGGCGTCGGAACCGCAACCGAGCTAAGCAAAAAATGGCTGGAATACAAACGAGCTCAGTTGGCAATCGTTGTTGCCGAAGTAAAAAACAAGCAGGATCTATCGGCGGCGGAAGTATCCAAAGCCAAACAGGGGGCTGCGGAAGTTCACGTGCAGATGCGAAAAATTGTCGCCCCATTTGAAGGAATTGTTGCAGAAAAAGTTAAGGAACGATACGACTGGGTTCGGGTCGGCGATGTGATTTTGCGATTGGTTTCAATGGAACAGATGCGAGTGCAGGGTCAAGTGCGAGTTTCGCAATTATCGGCAGCTCCGCACGAGTTGGTCGGTGCGCCAGCAACGATTGACGTCGAACTTTTTCCTGGTCGAGTTGAACGTATCACTTCTAAAGTTGGCTTTGTATCGCCCGTGATGGAATCGTCCGGGGCTTACAAAATTTGGATTCAGATCCCCAATCAAAAATCGAACAATCAGTGGATCTTCCGCGAAGGAATGCCTGCCAAGATCGAGATATCCACGAAATAATTTGTCAGTGCAAAGAGACAAAAAATCCAAAGGGACCTAAATCGCGATCGATTGATCGCAACCAACATAAAATCTCTTTTCTTTTGTCCTTTATGTCCCTGATGTCCTTTCCATCCCCTTAGTGTCTTCGCTTTTTAGAAAACGATCCCTTCCATGCCGACGATGGCCGACTCACTTGTCAACAGCGCGATGCGACCGCTCGCGCTGCGCAAGCGGGCGGACTTGATCGCAAGTCGAAATAGTTACGATGGCCGAACCTATTGGGTCGTGAAGGAACCGGTTGGTTTAAACTATTTTCGCTTTCATGAAGAAGAATACGCCATCCTTACCATGCTGGATGGAAAGACAAGCTTGCAGTCGATACGCGAGGCATTCCAAGCGAAGTTTGCGCCGCAGCGCATTACGCTGCAAGATCTCCAGCAATTTATCGGAATGTTGCATCGCAGCGGACTGGTGATATCGCAAGCGCCCGGCCAGGGGAGACAGCTTCGTCGGCGTGGCGATCAGAAGCGCAAACGCGAGCTCATGGGGAAGGCAACGAACATCTTCGCGGTTCGATTTCGAGGAATCGATCCAGAGCGGATTTTAAATCGGCTTCTTCCGTATTTTGGATGGCTCTTTAGTACTTGGTGCCTACTCTGTGCTTTGGTCTTCGGGTTGGCAGCCTTGACGCTGGTGTTTGTGCAGTGGGATAAATTCCAAGCGAAACTGCCTACCTTTGAGCAGTTTTTCGCGGCCGACAATTGGATTTTTCTTGGCCTAACCATGGCAGCGGTAAAGGTCATGCACGAATTTGGTCACGGTTTGAGCTGCAAGAAATTTGGCGGCGAGTGCCACGAGATGGGGCTGATGTTCTTGGTCTTCACGCCATGCCTTTATTGCAACGTGTCCGATTCGTGGATGCTTCGCAATAAATGGCAGCGCGTTTTTATCGGTGCAGCAGGGATGTATATCGAACTGATCATCGCCTCCATTGCAACATTCCTATGGTGGTTTAGCACGCCCGGTATGTTCAATTTCCTGTGCCTTTCGGTCATGTTTATTTGTTCGGTCAGCACGGTCGTGTTTAACGGAAATCCGTTGCTGCGATTTGACGGCTACTATATTTTGATGGACATCCTCGAGATTCCCAATCTCCGGCAGAAAAGTACAGAAGTTCTCAAGCGATGGTTTCAGTCGAATTGTTTGGGGCTTGAGTTGCAAGACAACCCGTTCTTGCCACGCCGTAAACTATTCTGGTTTGGGCTTTTTACGATCGTCGCCTCGATCTATCGATGGGTCGTAGTCTTCGGAATCATTTGGTTTTTGCATCAGGTACTCAAGCCTTATGGGCTAGAGGCCATTGGACAGATGTTCGCGATTGCGGGGGTCGCAGGCATGATCTTCCAACCGATTTTCCAGACCTACAAGTTTTTCAAAACCCCAGGAAGAGCCGCCAAAATGAAGCGACGAAATATCCTTACCAGCCTTGCAATCGTCGGCAGTATCGTAGCGTTCATCGGCTGGTTCCCGCTCCCCTTCAGCGTCAAGTGCGCTTTTGAGATTCAGCCTCAAGGGGCGCTCCAAGTTCGAACGATGGTGCCAGGTCACTTGGTGGCTTGGAATAAGCGGCCTGGCGAGCCTGTCCAACGCGGCGAAGTAATTGCAAAACTGGACAATATCGACTTGGCAGTTCAGGAGACCAAATACCTAAACGAGTACGAATTGGCAAAGGTTCGTTTGGACTTGATGAAGCGGCAGGTTTATTTAGATCCGAAACAAAGCGCAATGATTCCAGCTCAAGAAGACGTTGTTGCTTCAGCCGGCAAGCTCCTGAATCAAGTCCGAGCGAAACGCGCTCAATTGTTGGTAGTCAGCCCAAGAGCAGGGGTCATTGTCGAGCCTACCAGCAAGCCGGTTTCGAAAGCCGCGATCGCTGAAGATCAGTTGCCAGGTTGGGCGGGCAATCCGTTTGCGCCTGCCAATAGCCAAGCGTTTTTTTCCGAAGGCGATGTCCTGTGCGTTGTAGGCGAGCCAGCGTTGATGGAAGCAATCATCGTTGTGGATCAATCCGATGTTGACTTGATCGAAGAAGGCGACGAAGTTGAACTGATGCTCGACTCGGCTCGTTTGAACAGCGTGACGGGTAAGATCCTTTCCATATCTAAATCACAAATGAAAGAGAGTCCTGAGAACTTAGCCATTCAGGCGGGTGGACAACTCAATACTGCCCAAGATGAATCCGGAAAAGTCCGACCAATCAGTACCTCTTACCAAGCCACCGTACCGTTGGAACCCAAGCATGTACCGTTCCGATCGAGCTATCGAGGTAAGGCACGAGTCCACTTAGAATGGCGATCGCTTGGATGGCGATTCTACCGTTTCTGCATGAAGACCTTTAACTTTGATTTTTAGTCGTATCGTACCAGTTCTCATGTATAAAACTTAGCGATTTATTGATAAGATTTGGTGTTCGTGGATGGCATGCCACGTTCCGCGTGATAAAAAGATAGTCTACCGTCAATTAATTTTCCAATTTCCAATTTAGGAGACAGCATTTATGTCCAGCGAAGAAACAACGACCAGTACCGATGATTCGGCACTGGCAAGCCAAGCGGCTGCGCGACAAGCTCAGCAGCAGAACATCCAAGTTCAAGTAAAGGACGACAATGCAATTTCGTGCTACGCGAATTTTTGCCGCGTGACTGGATCGCCAGAAGAATTGATCGTCGATTTTGGACTCAATCCACAACCGGTCGGAATTCCAAAGGATCCGATTGTTGTTCAGCAACGCATCATTTTGAATTTCTACACTGCCAAGCGACTGTTGGCTGCATTGCAGATGTCGGTACAACGCCATGAATCCGTCTTTGGCGTGCTTGAAACCGATATCCAAAAGCGACTCCGCATTCAATCGTAGATTTTCTCGATGAAATTGTAAGCGGCACGGCGCGAGCCGTCCGGTGAAAGCGACGATAACATTAGATGCACACCGGGCGGCTTGCGCCGCACCGCTACAAAATCGACTCCAAAAACGCGAATTTGAGCGGCATATTCACTTCATTTACGAACCTTCGAAACGACACTTTCGATGAGTGAGTCCTCGATCTGCGTTTCGATAGTCTGGCCTGCTTTGACCATCGAAGCATCTCGAATAATTCGACCCGATTCAAGGTCACGGCTTATACTGTAACCTCGATGCAGCGTACGAATTGGGCTTAGCGCTTCCAAAGTTGCCGCTTGCGTGGCAAGACGATGCCTTAACTCGACCAGCCGCCGATCCACCGCTTGATCGAGTCGAAGATTTAGTTCGTCTAATCGTTGAATTCGACGCTGGATCGTTTCGTCGGGGCGCATCAGCACCGGTCGATGACGCAAGCCATCGAGTCGAATCCGATAATGCTCAATCATCGACAGCATCGCTCGAGCCATGCGGCCCTGGAAATTAGCAAGTACACCGTGCAGCTCTTCTTGGCTAGGCAAAATGCGTTCGGCTGCTTCGCTCGGTGTTAAGGCTCGGAGGTCGGCTGCAAGATCGCACAACGTCACGTCGATTTCGTGACCAACGGCCGATACGGTAGGAATCTTGCTCGACGCAATTGCCCTCACGACGACTTCTTCGTTGAAGCACCATAGATCCTCCATCGAGCCGCCACCGCGACCCACGACCAAGACATCAAGCTTCGGTCGAAGTCGCTGAGCGATTTCAATGCCTTTGGCAATTTCGTCGGCAGCTCCCTCTCCCTGAACACGCGATGGAATGACAATGATTTCGATACCAGGCCAACGCCGTTTCGCAACCTCTAAGAAATCTTGAAGTGCCGCACCACTTGGGCTCGTTACGAAACCAAGTCGTCGCGGAAAAGCAGGGAGCGGCCGTTTCTTTTCTAGATCGAAGAATCCTTGCTTCGCCATTCGATCGTGCAATTGCCGAAAGGCTAACTGCAATGCTCCGATTCCCTGCGGTTCAACTTTGTCGAGTACGATTTGGTAGGAGCCACGTGGCGAGTAAACGTCGACGCGACCGTAGCCGATAACCGATTGGCCGTCCTCTAACTGAAATTTGAGTCGCTCCGCAGCCGAACGCCAGATTACGGCGCGAATCTGCGATGTTTCATCCTTGAGCGTCAAGTAGATATGCCCGCTTCTCGGTTGCGAATAATCGGAAATCTCACCCGCAATCCAAATTTTCTTGATCTTCTCGTCGATTGCAGCCGCAATCCAAGTATTCAACTGCGTAACGGTTACCGGCGTTCCCGGATCAGATCCAGGCGCCGGCGGTTTGGGGGCGGCAGATTCCTGTCGCTTGGTCTTAGGGGTCCGTGGATCGGGCTCAAAACCCGCGTCGTCCCACAAAAATCGCGTCATCTTGCTTTTGCAAGCTTTCGCAGACTCAAGGCTTTCGTATAGTCGATCGAAATATTGAGAACTTCTTCATTGTAAAACGAATCGTCGAAGATCTTTTCCTTGCTTGCTTCTTGCTTCTTCATCAGATCTTCCTCTTCCTTTTCTGAATCAAATTCAGCTCGTTTAGCCATGAATTCCGATTCTTTCACCGAAGCGGTTTTCTCGTTTTTCTGCTTCAAGTAAAAAGCAATTCGGCGGTTGAGTTTAGCAAAGTCCTCTGAATTGCTCACGCGTTCGCTCGACTGTTTCGCAAGCTCTGCGCGAACCGCGCTATCGATTAAGCCGTAGTTATCGTGAGGTTGCTTGGTCACCTTGTCCATCGGCAAAGCGAAATCCAAATCCGATTCTGAAAGTCCCTCAATATTTGCAGTCATCGAAGGCAACACGACATCCGCTGCGACGCCTTCAAGCTGAGTGCTGCGTCCATCTGGGAGATAGAACTGTTGAATGGTGAGCTTAAGCGCTCCGTAGGGCTTGGCCGCGTTTTTGAAAATCAATTCGCCTACATCGACCAAGGTCTGCACGGTGCCTTTGCCGTGTGACGTTGGATCACCAACCACGATACCTCGATTGTAGTCCTTGATGGCACCGGCAAAAATCTCGCTGGCACTAGCGCTCAACTTGCTCGTCATGATCACCAAAGGACCGTCCCAAGCGACGCTTGAATTATCATCGTCGTAGCTGTTCACTTCGCCGTTATAATTCTTTACTTGAACGACCGGTCCACTGGTGATAAACAGTCCAGTACAACTTATCGCTTCCTGGAGTGAACCGCCACCATTTCGACTGAGATCCAATACCACGACATCGACGTGGGCTTGTTGGAATCGTTCTAGAATTGCTTGAACGTCCGCAGTCGTGCTTCGCACATTGGCCGCACCTTGTCGGGAAGCTTCCATATCGAGATAGAAACTTGGAAGTTCAATATAGCCAACTTGATAGGGCTTGCCGTCCGGTCGCATTCCTCGTTCCAAGATTTCGCCGCGTGCGGCACTGTCGGTAAGTTCAATTTTTGCGCGAGTAATGTCGTAGGTAAGCGTTTCGGTGCCGACTTTCGGCTGTACTTTGAGTCGAACTTTGGTACCGGCAGGACCACGAATCATTGAAACTACGTCGTCTAGCTTCATATCGACAACATCGACCATTTCATCACTTCCTTCCTGACCTACGCCGATAATCTGATCGCCTGGTTTGAGTCGACCGTCTCTATCTGCCGCGCCGCCAGGTACCGTACTTGAAATGACCGTTGTTCCGTCTTCCGACTTCAACTGCGCACCAATTCCGTCCAACTTGAGTCCCAGTTGAATCTTGAAATTATCCTGAGCCCGAGGGGCCATGTAATTGGTGTGCGGGTCGAGCGATTCGGTCATGCTGCTCAAAAACAATTCCAACAACTCGTAGACGTCCATGTCCTTCCGATATTTTTCGATCGTTCGATAGCGACGATGTAATTGCTCTCGGGCTTGTTCGTCGGTCTTTTCGTCAGCTTTCAAGGCCAAGAGGAAATACTTGATCTGCTTGCGCCACCGCTCTTCGGATTCCTGAAAGTTCTTGGCATACTCCACCGACTTGCGATCGACGACGATCGATTCATCGATGGTAAAGTCATGCGGCATATCGATCAGCTTGTGAATGACGGGAATGATTTTCTCCATACGTTCTAGCAAGCGTTTGTAGACGTCATAAGCAAATTGGATGTCGTTTTTCAGTAGATTGTCATCGAGCTTTTTTCGAAATGGCTGAAACTCATCGATGTCCGCTTGCAAAAAATACTGCTTCATCGGATCGAGCTCTTTAAAGAAGTGGTCAAAGCCGCGTTGGGAAAGCTCGTCGTCGAAAGGGCGATGGGTAATGTGAAGGCCAGCAACGTTTTCGCGGACGGCCTTCGTGATCATCCTGTCTTCGGCACGTGGCCCATTGGCTGCTGCGACTCGGGGGAGTTGTTCTGCGAGCACCAAAGAGCTATGAAGCGAAAGCCAACACCCTAAGACACATCCGAAAATGCTAGAGAATCTCAATGAAAAAGGTCTATCTTCAATGCATGCCATCGCTTGTTCCCTGACGATTGTAATGAAAGGAGCCGCAGGTTCGAATTTACATTAATTTAAGTAGCCTGGGCGAAATAATCCTCCAAGGCAATTTGTACCCTTATCGTACGACTTCTCCCCGTCGGTAGCAACATGAGTGCTCAAAGTCACCGTGGTAATTCAGGTGGAGATCGTTTCCAGCTTACCTTGCATCTGGAACTGGGAACTGGGAATGGGTGAGGATCGGAATCTGGAAGCTTACGACACTTAATGTAGTTTGTCACCGGTCAAGCAAAATTCCCTGATCGCTTCATTGGCTAACAGGTAAAAAGCTTTGGCTAAGTGCGGATCGGCGCCTAGTGTCGGAGGCACCAACCATCGCTGTTTCGGGCTGGATTGTTGATACTCCGCGACTTTTTGTCGGAGTTGCTGCACGAGTTCGCCTTCGAACAGCAGGTGCGGTTGGACAACGATCGTCTCGCAACCAGAGCCTAAAGCGTGCAGCAAAATCTCATCGACGGTCAAGTCACTGCCTGCAAAAAAGCCGGTTTCGGCCCATGCGATGGGAACCTTGCTTTGTGCCAATCGATGAGCCGTAAAAGATTTCATTTGAGCGATGGCAAATGGGTCGCTCGATCCGCGACCGATCATAGCGAGTCCAATTTTTCCGCCGATTATTTCGGAGTTCCCCAGTTTTCGACTTTCATCGTGATTTTCAAAGCATTCGGCGACTTGTGGACATGCTCCTGCTTCGAGACAACCTTTCGACTGCTGGCATCGCAATGCTTCCATGAATCTGCGTTCGGATAAATCGATCGTTGCGGCGTTATTTCCCAGTGGCGTCGTCTGACAGATCACCGTCATTCCCCGTTCTGTTACCGCCTTCCTTACTGCGTCGGGAATGTCGGACTGCGCGTGAGCGGCTTCGAAGAGTAGAACCGGTATCACCATCAACTGACGAACACCTTGCCTTTGCAAACTTACTACGCCATCCAAAATGGTTGGCTCACAAAGTTCGAGAAAGCTTGCTTCGACGGGAACCTCAGGAACAAGCTGGCGAATTTGCGTTGCAAGATCCAATAGCTGACGCGCACCGCTGGCAAGTCGCGTACCATGTCCAACGACCAAGAGTCCACATTGCAATGCTTTAAATCTTTCCCACATCAGCTAGCAAACTCGATGAGTAAAAAATCGCTTGGTTCTAAACACTAACCAAAATCGATTTCGCGGTACAATGGACACATAGCAGAAACGTCATAGTACAACAGAAGCGTTGATCTGTGACCACAAATATTCCATTGATGGAATCCTTCCCATTGAATAGTTCCTCGTTTTTTGGATGGTATTGATGATTCGACGTGCGATTATCGCACTTGCGTTGCTCAACGCAGGCGTTCTTATCGGTTGGCTTTTTCACTCGCAGACTCAACCTATCGGAGTATTCGGCCAGCTTGCACCGTCGCCTGCGTCTGTCTCGCCTTTTGCGGCGGTAGTGCCCAATAGCGCGGCGAATCCCACTAGCCCGGTTGCTTGGCCGGAGCAGTCACCGGAAGAAATCATCAACATCAACGTCTACGAATTATGCAATCGAGGCGTTGTGAATATATCGACCAAGCTGATTCGTCAGACTTCGTTCTTTACCGAATCCGCCGTCGAAGGGAGTGGGAGCGGGGCCATTATCGATCGCTTGGGGCACATTGCCACGAACTTCCATGTCATCGACGGTGCGCGTGAGATTAACGTGACATTGTTTACCGGCGATTCCTACCCAGCTATTCTCGTCGGTCATGATGCCGACAATGACATAGCCGTACTCCGGATTTCTGCGCCTGAAGAGTCACTTTTTCCGATCGCATTTGGTGACTCTTCGTCGCTGCGAGTTGGCCAGCACATCATCGCGATCGGGAATCCGTTTGGCTACGACCGAACGATGAGCACTGGGATTATATCGAGCCTCAATCGATTGATCACGTCGAAGACCCGACGAAAAATGAAGTCGATCATTCAGATTGACGCGGCATTGAATCAAGGCAATTCAGGCGGTCCTTTGCTCAATTCTCGAGGCCAATTGATCGGTATCAATACAGCGATCGCGACGAGCACCGGCGACAATGCGGGGATTGGATTTGCAATCCCTTCAAACACGATCGCGCGTGTGGTTCCACAACTGATTCAGAACGGAAAAGTATCGAGACCGACGATAGGGATTATCGAAGCCTTTGAATCGCGACAAGGATTGCTGATTCGCCGCACTACCCCAGGCGGACCAGCCGAAAAAGCTGGATTGCAAGGGGTAAAAGTCACACCTCGCCGAATCCAACGTGGCCCATTGGTATTCGAACAATACTCGATCGATCAAAGTTCGGCGGACCTTATCATCGGTGTCGACGGATCACCGGTGAAGACCGCCGATGATTTCTTAAATGTAATCGAATCGAAGAAGGCAGGCGACGTAGTGCGAGTTACCGTTATTCGCCAAGGTCGTCAGGTTGATGTTCCTGTGACACTCGGTGCCGATGAATGAGGTTCGCAAGCTGGAAGCCACGTTCGCGAACCGATCAATCAAATGTTTAATCGGAAGCGAGGATCTCGCTGATCACTTGGACGGCTGCCGTCAAGGATTTCGCGGCCATTCGAAAATTCGTATGACCAGAAACCTCGGGTTGGATCTCGGCAAATAACTTAGCAGCTTTGCGAAGCTTTGAGAATTTCTTATTCGCCAGATGCAGATACTGAGCTGGATCGTCGGCTTCGATCGCTGGCCCGACTGCCAACATAAAATCGTATAAATCTCGATGGACTTCTGCTAGCTCTTCGTCGTCAACGGCTTCGTCGCTGTGCTTGAGAAATGCGCGCACCATCCAAACGTGACTCGCTTGGGCGTCGATTGCAATCATTTTGGCGTGATTTGAATCGTTCTTCATATTTCCTAGTCAATATCGATAGGGCCTAAAACGACCGTTGAAATTTGAGCCGACGGCGTACTCTACCATGTGGAATGGGGTAGAATAAGGAACGAAGATCTGAAAAACGCTTAGCACCATCAAGTCGTTTTGTTTTTTGCCGGACATTTTTTTCGGGGGACCGAACCATGCTTCGTTCTTGTTCAACCATACATCGTTCCAATAAGACGCTAGCGGGCCTAGTTCTCGCATTGGCAGCGATGCTCTCAAAGCCAAGCGACGTTCAGGCGTGGAGCCATCATTGTCACTCGTTTGGCCATGGTGGTTTTTCGAGTTGGGGGGCGTACGGCATGGGGGGCGGATTTAGAACCAGCGGCTTTGGAAACTATGGCGGTTCTTTTTACGCTTCAAGCTTTGCTCCGTCGTTTGGCTTTGCAAATCCAAGGTGTCTAAGTTATCGGTCAACGTTCGTAAACTTTACACCGAGTTTTTATAGCTCGTTCTACGCTCCTTCTTTTTACTCGTCATACTACTGCCCGCCGATCTATTCCAGTACGTATTATCCACCGATTTTTTACCGGCCTGTAAATCCAACTCCGGTCTTTTATTCTGTTCCGCGAGTCTCGCCAATCTTCGGTCCGCTACCGAGAGTCCCTTTCTGCGCTACCAGTCAGCCTCAACAGATTTCCACGGTTGCAGTGCCATCCAAACAGGCTCCTTGGTTAGCATCTGCTGTCGAATTGATCGACTTGATGGTTCAGCAGGGAGGTGTCGACGAAGGGCTGAAAGCTTGCGAACATCTAATCCAAGTTCGCGATCAACTGCCAAGTGAAATCTATTGGCGGGCCGCCCTACTGGCAGCCGTGAGCGGTCGAGAGGCAAACCAAATCGTCGCCTTTATTGACCGTGCCGAAAAATCGGGTGATCGCTTTAGTGTTCGACAATTGCCTGGTGGTTCTTTGCGAGCCTATGTTAAGTCTACCAAGAATGCATCGATCGACGATGCGATGAATCGACTGGCTCAGTCCGCACTGAAAAATGCCAAGCCAACCGCTGAATACACAGCCTTGTCGGCACTCCTTGCATTGGATGGACAGCCTTCAAGGGCTCGAGTATTTCTTACCGCAGCCGCGAATGCAAAGTTACCTAGCGACACAACGATCGTCGCATCGCTAGCAACCTTGGATCGTTAGTCGAGAATCGGTACTTTGTAACCAAGTGCTCCGATAGCTTTGCCGGGCGGAAGGTTCTTATAGTTGTCGTGACACAGCGTGCATTTTTCCATGACAACTGGAATGGCCGTTGCACCCAATAGGAATTGCTTCCCGTCTTCGGTAACCACTTCGTCATAGTACGCTTGCCCAGCCACAATCTTTTCGATCGCCCGCTTTTCAAAACCTTCTTTCGGCGCGTTGGCTGGCTCGTATGGGTCGCCTGTTGCATCGAGCAATCGAACTTCGTGCCACCCTTTTTTCTTGACCGCCTCGAATAATGCTTTAAAAGCACTTCCGGCTGGAAGCGCGTTTTTGTCATCGACATAATGCGTTGTGATCAGCACAATGCTCGTCTTGTAAATATCATCCAGCATTCTAATTTCGCGCCGCGTTCGCTCGATGGCTCGACTATTCTGAGGTTGGTCGGCAGCCATACCGATAGCCGTCACGATCATGCCTCCAGCCAAAATTAGGCCTGAAAATATAACGAATCTCGCAGAAAATTTACGTTTCAAAATTACGCTCCTTAAATAAATGACCTATCGCCAAACAGGATCCTTATGTCCAATTCGAGAATACCGCGTCAGAATCGAGCTGTCAACATGCTGTTTCATGGAGTTGCTTAAATGTTTTCACAGACTGTCGAGTATGCCTTGCGAGCGGCTGTCCATTTAGCGAGCAAGTCTCCGAATCCTCAGACGACGGCGGAAATTGCAGAGGCAACGCAGGTGCCGATGGCCTATCTGTCCAAAGTTCTTCAAGGGCTACGGGCAAAAAAGATTGTTCATTTGCAGCGCGGAGCGGGTGGCGGCGTGTCGCTTGTCCATGAACCTTCCCAGTTAACGATCTTAGATATCGTCAATTCGGTCGAACCGATCCAGCGGATCAAAACTTGTCCACTGGAACTTAGGTCTCATGGGACGCGTTTGTGTTCGCTACATAGCCGCATGGATGAATCGCTCAAGAGTATGGAGAGTGCCTTTGCAGCCACGACGCTCGCCGAACTCCTCGATGAACGCAATCCAAGTATTCCACTGTGCGAGGGAACATCGAGCTAGCCGTCGGCTTTTTCGGAAGTCGATTCGAGGATATCCAACAGTACTTTGTCGGTCGCTAAGCCTTCCGATTGAGCTTCGAAATTGAGCACGACACGATGGCGCAGGGCCGGTAGGAAAACTCGACGGACATCTTCAAAGCTGACATTGAAACGACTATCGAGTAGTGCTCGAACTTTGGATGCAAGGGCGATCGTCTGAGCACCGCGCGGGCTCGCCCCCCAGCGTACAAACTGGTTGGTTACTTTGGCGGCAAACGGACCTTCAGGATGCGTGGCCAGAACAAGTCGAGCGATATAATCTTGAACGTGCGGAGCGAGGATGACTTGCCGAACCAATTGTTGCCATTGGATAATCTCACTGCTGTCCATCACTTTTTCCGGAACGATAACCGTGCCTTTGGTCGTCCGATCGATAATGGTGTTGAGCTCTTCCCGTCCCGAGTAACCGACAACTAACTTGAATAGAAAGCGGTCGAGTTGGGCCTCCGGGAGTGGATAGGTTCCTTCTTGTTCGATTGGATTCTGCGTCGCAAGAACAAAGAACGGCTTTTTAAGTTCGTAGCGTTTGCCGGCAACGGTAACCGTCCCTTCTTGCATCGTCTCTAAAAGTGCCGATTGCGTTTTGGGAGTTGCGCGATTGATTTCATCAGCCAGACAAATCTGCGTGAAGATTGGGCCTTTTTGGAACTCGAAGGCTCGACGCCCTTCAGCGTTTTCGACAATCATGTTGGTACCCAAGATATCTGAGGGCATCAAGTCGGGGGTGAATTGAATGCGATTGAAGTCGAGGTCCATCGTCTCGGAAAGCGTACGAATCAACATCGTCTTTCCCAGACCGGGAACACCTTCGAGCAAGCAATGACCGCCGACAAACATTGCCGTCAAAACGCCTTGAACGATGTCTTCATGACCAACAATGACTCGACCAATCTGATCGCGGACGGCCGAGTAACGTTGACGAAATTGTTCGGCCTGAGCCTGCATCGATGCGGCATCACTCATATTCTCATGGTTCTTTCTTGGATTGTGCTCGTCGCTTGGCTTCCAATAAACGGGCAGTATACGATACCTCGTCTTTATCGGGACTCGATAAATTCAAAGGCATATCAGGGCGTAAATCAGTATTCGATGGTGGAGCGGCGGCGGAAAATTGCTCGACTGCGGATTGAGTCGCGAGCAGCGCGTCGTCGGTCGGAGCAAAAGTTGCCGATGCTTTTTGTCTATCCAATTCGTCAGCCACATCGGACTTGCTCGAACGCAAACGTTCCAAACGCGTTCGGCGTTCGGAATCGGCGGCCGTCTCTCGGTTGCTAAATTTAGTGAATATCCATCGAATAGGCAGCATCGCATCGAGCGAGACACGCCGAACGAACACATCGCTAAAGAAAAGGATCGCACCTAACAAAATGGCGAGTGGCCAAACGTCTTCAAGCGATCTCGCTTTTTGCAAATCGCTCCGAAAGGGATCGTCGCTTACGAGCTGTTTAAGTGATTCGTTTTCCAGCGGTTCCATCACACGACCGGTCGTGCCGCCAACAGGCGTCAAACCCGCAAGCTCTTCTAATAATCGACGATTGGTATGTCGGACGCGATACTCATCCGAGAACGGTACCGTCACGCCCGAAGTGAGAGGGGCTTTGCCTGGAGCCGGGATAATATTTAGAATATAAGCTCCGGAAGCGACGATATCGAATTCTCCGACATAGCGACCAGGGGCTTTCTGTTTCAGCGAAAGCGAATGCGGCTTGAGATCGGGTCCGATTGCGACGCCTGACATTTCGAGAAAGTTCACCAAGCGATCCTCTTGATCCATCGCTGTGACAATGACCTGAACCTTGCCATCGCGTGTTTGTGTTGCGACTTGATATTTCCCGTCATCGACGGTCGGTCGCATCGTCCACCGAACAAGCTGAGAAAAGAATTGATCGTATTGTGGCCAACTGACCCAATCGGGAGTCCAAAGTTTCGTTCCGTCACTTGTGAAAACGGCAGTCCTTCCGAGTCCATACGTCCACGTGGCAAGAATACTTGCATTGATCGGTTCGTTCGGCGCCGGTGACAGCAGTGGAACTTCGACCAGCGGGTTCTCTTTGCGCTGCGTTAAAACAAAGCCTTTTAATGGCGGGAAACTGGCAATACCCGTCATCGCTTCGTGAGAGAACGTAATCTCCGGTTGCACACCACCTTCGGGCTCGAATATCAATGGACGTGCAACGCGTCGAGCTTCCTTCATGAAAATCTGCGGTAAGACTTTCGGATTCGAAGCAACGTAGTAGTTGCCGCCCGTATCGGTAGCGATGGACTGAAGCAAATTCGAGCCAGCCGGACCGTGCGTTCCTACAGCCACCGTCGATATTTTAATTCCTTCACTTCGATATCCGTTGAGCAGACCTCGGCTGGGCGGTGTTGGATCACCATCGCTAATCACAATCATGTGCTTGATCGACGCCGGAGTCACTTTGAGTGAATTTAAAGCCATGTTGAGAGACGAATCGAAGTCGGGCATGTCGCCAGGTGTCATACGGCTCATTCGAGCCTGCATGATACTCCGATTCGGACCAACTTGAACCATTCCCGTCCGCCCTCCCCACATCCATGAATTTCCGGACATGTCGTACTGGACAACTCCGCAATAGTCCATCGGACCGAGCGCATTCAATGCCGATCGAGCAATCGATTTTTGCCAATAGTTACCTTGCGCCATTTCCGAAGCGTGCATCACCATCGCGAGTGCCCCGACGGCATTGATCTTGGCATTCTTGATCTGAAAGTCAACGGGCATCGCTTCTTCGAGTCTCGTGTTGGACCATCCGCCCGCACCAAACGCTTCCGGCCCACCCAACATCAGAAGACCGGTACCGAATTGCTGGACGCTTTGCACCAGCGATTCGATCTGATCGTCGGAGAATGATTGCAAGTTCGATGCGTCGTCGCCGACCGTTCTCGCGACGCCCGCCAGAATGACGCTATCGTATCCTTGCAATTCGATGAGGCTCGTAAAAAGATTGCTCGTATCGCGAACTTCAACTTCGATATCGCTCCGTCGCAAGGCGTCGACCATCGGATCGTATCGCCCGACGTTGTTGGAATTCTCGATCAGCATGACTCGACCTTTGCCTCGTGCATACGTAAAGGCAGTCGTTCGATTGTTTTGCGGGATCGAGTCGGCACTTGGAGAATCGGGAATGAATTCCGCTTCGTAGGTATAGCCTGCCGGTTGGTCAACGCGATGAGGTATCGGGATGACATTGACCTCTTGATCCAAAGTAACAGGACCATCGGCAACGGTTTCGGTTTGATTGCCAACGCGTCGCGTGACACGCAATCGACCTTCGACATCCTTCGCGTGTGGTCCTTCGGTGTAGCGTTGGATGACGACGCGAGCTTCGACCGGTTGTCCTTGCCGGACCTGGCCAGGAATATCGATTTTTTCGATCAGCACCTCCGATGTGCTATCCAAGTGAATCGGTATAATGTCGATGCCGATCCCATTTTCGCTAAGTCGCTTTGCCGTGGCGCTCGCTGTCCCTAACGTCTCGTTGCCGTCGGTCAGAATCACAATGCGTCGCGCCGAGTTTTCTGGAAAGCTAGCTTGTGCGAGTTTCATTGCCGATTCGATATTGGTGGCGTCGCTTTCGCCGAGATAACTTTCGGGCTGGCTAATCGGTGGCAGATTTTCATCGAGCGGCGCGAACTCGATCGAGGCTTCGCGACTAAAAATAATCATTCCTGCTCGATCTTGGCGATTGGCGCGGCGGTGTTGCTTGGTGCTCTCGATCGCGTACCGCAACATCAACTGCCGCTTGGCCGCCGGAATGCTATCGCTTTGGTCTAATAAGTAGATGACCGAAGTACGATCGCTGATCCAAATCCAATGAACACCCGCCAATGCCGCGATGACTAAGATTAAAACCGCACATCGCAGTAGAATCGCGATCCACTGACGCGTTGCCCCCAGTCCAGCAAGCGACTGCTGGCCGAGCCACCAAATCCAGGGCACGAGCAATATCAAACCCCAGTACATCGGGTATTCAAAGCCTATTTGCCAGTGGCCCATAATGCGATTAGGTAAAAAGAGTTCCGGTTCATCGCTTTCGATTGTACCTAGTTTTCGTCGGCTTGGAGCGATTGGCGAGAAAGCATTTTTCTTCCCGGCTATGCATGGGGCTTGCCCTGAAGAATTATAAAATACTTTACAATGAGCTCTCGTGCCTCCTCAACATAATGCACTCGCAATGGAATCCATTGAATGAGCTCGTTGCCGTCTTATGAATTGCTTGGGAAATTCTACCTCGGTCGGAACTATGATTTAACAGCTCGCCAGCTAAGCGAGACGAATTTGTTATACGATTCGAAGGATCTTGTGACACATGCCCTGTGTGTCGGCATGACTGGCAGCGGAAAGACAGGACTCTGCCTTTCGCTGCTCGAAGAAGCTGCCATCGACGGTATTCCGGCGATCTGCATCGATCCGAAAGGGGACCTTGGAAACCTGCTTTTAACTTTTCCGGAGCTGTCACCGAGCGATTTTCGTCCCTGGGTTGATCCAGGCGAAGCGAGTCGAAAGAACATTTCCATCGACCAACTCGCGGAAGAATCGGCGAATGCATGGAAAGCTGGCTTGGCCAAATGGGACCAAGATGGAGAACGTATCCAACGATTTCGCGATGCGGTGGACGTCAACATTTATACGCCGGGGAGCACGATCGGATTGCCGCTCACGGTCCTCAAAAGTTTCGATGTACCTCCGCAATCAACGCTCGATGACCCAGAAACACTTCGCGAACGCGTGTCGAGTTCGGCTTCGGGTTTGTTGACTTTGCTTGGTCTGGAAGCCGACCCGTTGACTAGCCGCGAGCATATTCTTCTATCGATGATTTTCGATCATGCTTGGAAGAACAAACAGAATCTCGATCTGGGTGAATTGATTCGCGAGATCCAAACTCCGCCCATCGATCGCGTCGGAGTCATCGACCTCGAGACATTCATGTCGACTTCCGACCGCATCAAATTGGCGATGAATCTCAACAATCTATTAGCGGCTCCCTCCTTTGCGGGTTGGCTTGAAGGCGAACCGCTGAGCATCAAAAACTTGCTGTATTCTGCCGATGGCAAGCCGCGTTTATCGATTATCTCGATCGCGCATCTCAACGATGCTGAACGAATGTTCTTCGTAACGATCTTCCTTGGCGAACTCCTTTCATGGATGCGAGCTCAACCTGGGACCGGTTCATTGCGTGCCCTATTCTATATGGACGAAGTCTACGGCTACTTTCCACCGACGGCCAAGCCACCCTCCAAGCCGCCGATGCTAACGCTCTTGAAACAAGCTCGGGCATTTGGACTGGGCATCGTATTGGCGACCCAAAATCCAGTTGACTTGGACTACAAAGGGCTCTCGAACATGGGAACCTGGTTCCTCGGTCGCTTGCAAACGCAACGCGATAAGGATCGAGTCCTCGATGGACTCGAAGGAGCAGCCGCCCAAAGCGGTAAAGGATTTAATCGAGCAGAAATGGAACGAACACTCTCGGCTCTGGGCTCTCGCGTTTTTCTATTGAACAACGTTCACGAAGACAATCCCGAGATTTTTCAATCTCGATGGGCGCTGTCCTTCCTGCGAGGTCCACTGTCCAGAGAACATATCCAAAGCTTGATGAGCGGCAAGCGATCGGCAGCAGCCGCGACTGCGACCAAGTTTGCTGGAAGCCTTTCGAGTGGCGACAAGAAATCGGGAGCAAGTGCTCGACCGATCGTGCCTGCCGATATCGACGAAAAGTTTTTGCAGTATTCGAAATCGCCGCGCTCAGGTGCCAAGCTAATCTATCGACCAGCCATACTCGGCCAGGCAGCCATGCATTTTGTTCGCGCTACCAACAACATCGACTATTGGGACGATACCAGTTTGATGGTTGCGATCGCCGACGGGGTCCCCGATCCGTTCTGGAGTTCGGCAACCACCATACCTGCGGGTGTTCTTGAACTCGGATCGAGCCCCGAATCGGATTTTCTCTTTGCCAATCTACCTTCGGCTTTTTCGTCCGCCAAGAATTTTAAAGACTGGGACAAGGACTTGAAGGAGTATCTTTTTCGAAACCATCAAGTGACGATCTACAACAGCAAAGCCCTGAAGAGAAACAGCTTGCCAAGTCAACTAGAAGCGGATGCGAGAATAGAACTTTCGCAAGCCGCTCGCGAGGCTCGCGATCTGGCCGTGAAGAAACTCAAGGAGAAGACCGAAGAAAAACTCAAATCGTTGCAAGCCAAAATCGCGGCTGCCGAGCAGAAGATTCAAAAAGAAAAAGCCGACGAAAAGTCGCAGTGGATGAACTCGATTCTCAACGTTGCAACCTCGGTTTTAGGTGCCGTTTTGGGGAACAAGATCGCGACGAAAACCAACATGACCCAAATGACATCGGCCGCCAAGAAAATCGGACAAGCCACCGGTGCTCGAGGCGATGTCGCTCGAGCCGAAGAAGCTCTTCAAGAAATCTTGGAGATGAAGTTGCAAATGGAAATCGATTGCCAAGCCGACGTCGATAAGATCACCGAAGAATTTAGCGCAGAAAACCTGGCTCTCGAAACGATCGAGGTACCAGCTCGAAAAACCGACACTCGCGTCAAGCTGCTCGCGCTCGTTTGGGTTCCTTGGCAAATCGATAGCAATGGAATCGCTACGCCGTTAGTAGAACTGCCCGAAGCTAGCCGTTCGCTCTATCACTCGAACGATCGTTTGGATGACTTATCGGCGGTTGGAAAGTCGGCAGGAACTTCCGTCTGAGTCACCTTGCCGGTTGCTGCCCATTCAGTACCACGCAAGAAAAGAGTGATAAACCCAACGCACTCCATCGAGTAATCTGCGTGGCCCATCGGGTTGTGAAAGACGCGTCCCTTCCCATAATCGATTGTCATCAACATCGGTTCATGACGTCCTGAACCTTTATGGTCAGGACTCGAGTAGGCCGTTGCGAGGATCTTCATTCCTTCTCCGGGGCCTCTCAAGCGATCGTATAGTTCATCTTGAGTATGCAAAAATGATCGAGGAATCCCCTTGGTGATGGGATGTTCTGCATCGCGAATCACGACTTCGAATTCATGCTGCGAACCGTGACTTCCGCTTTTGCCCGGACCATCGTCTTTCACCGTCTTCCCATCGCTATCCAGAAAAATATTGAAGCCACTCTTTTCGTTCCTTCCGCCCCAACCACCTAAACCGATCATGCGATTATAAGCGTCCCAATCGCCGAACGCATTATCGGCAGCGTGAACGACGACTAGACCGCCACCACCTGCGACATATTTCTCAAACGCAACTTTCGTTTCGTCAGGCCACGGTTCAGCCGCGTTTCCAAAATTAGAAATGACTACTTTGTATTGATCAAAGTTTGGCTTGAAATCAGGATCGGCTTGAGCTTTCTTGAGATGCGTTCGTAGGACGCCGTCGTTAAGCGGATATTTCGGCAAGTATTCGTCGCCGTTCCAGGTAAACTTAGTTCTCGCGATATCGACTTCGTAAAGTCCACTCGCTTCCAAGTAGCGCTTCATCATCATGGTCGTCTTCGGCCAGGCCGCATGATTGTTCTGACCGTCGATGATCAAAGCCTTTAGCTTTTGCTGGCCCAAAGCTGGAGAGACGACCAGACTTAAAACCGCTAGTAACGTTAAGATTCGCGTTTTCATCAATATGATCCAAGACTTAATTGGGGTAGCTATCGATTCAATGCCGACGGAATAATAAACGATAGTGGACCATTAAGCACCCCGCAACGATGCTATCGGCACCTTTTTAGCAACTCGGCGTCATTAAGAGTGAGCCGACGGCGAGAGCCGCAGGTCCAGCGTTTTAGGGTGGCACGCTCTGAGTTTGTTTTAACCTTGACATTCCGCGAGCATCGGATATCATACATCCGGATGAACGGATGGTTTCAAAATCGGAATTTCAGCGGAAAATGACGACTTCTCCCCCAATCGTACTATGGATGCAGAGCCTTTCGGATCAGACCCGGGGGAGGCTTCTTCGCCTTGTCGAGCGAGCCGAGCTTACGGTTGCCGAGTTGTGTTCGGTCGTGCAGCTCCCGCAGAGTACGGTAAGCCGCCATCTCAAAGTTCTTATCGATGACGGGTGGTTAACGTCCAGACGCGATGGAACGAACAATTTTTACCGAATGTCAGGCGATCAGCTTGAAGCGAGTCGACGTCGATTGTGGAACTTGGTTCGCGAGCAAGCGATCAATGCCATCATCATGTCACAAGACGATGCTCGTTTGGAGCAGGTTCTGGTCGAACGACGTTCTCGAAGCCAGGCATTTTTTTCGAGTGCGGCTGGACAATGGGATCGATTGAGAACCGAACTTTTTGGTGGTCGCGTCGATAGCTGGGCGTTGGCAGCGATGCTCGACCCAACGGCAATTGTTGGCGATCTTGGCTGTGGTACTGGCTCGATTGCTCAAACAATTGCACCATGGGTTCAGCGTGTCGTAGGTATCGATTCGTCAGCCGCCATGTTACAAGCGGCAAAGCGACGAATCAAAGAACCTACCAACATCGACCTTCGACGCGGCGAGCTCACGTCGATGCCGGTCGCGAGTGGCGAGCTATCGCTTGCGCTATTGATTCTCGTCCTTCCGTATGCGGAGCAACCGGTCAAGATACTCGCCGAAGCCGCTCGCGCAACTCGCAGTGGTGGTCGCTTGGTGATTGTCGATATGCAGAGTCATCAGCGGGCAGAGTATCGAGAAGAACTTGGGCACACTTGGTTGGGTTTTACGCGGAATGAAATCGAGGATTGGCTTACGGCTACCGGTTGGCACTTGTTGCGATACGTTGAATTGCCACCCGATTCCGAAGCGAAGGGGCCAGGTTTGTTTGCGGTTACGGCAACAAGAAAAGATCCGTCGGATAGTGTCCTTGGAAAAAGCGAAGAGATTGAATTGATTGAACGAAATTGAACCCCACGTGCTGTTTGGCTATTGGCCTAGATTTTCATCCTGAAGGATTGGCTGGGCAGCGCGTCGGGTTTGATTTTTGAGTTTGTGTTTGACGTGAAGCGTATCGCATGATGGCTTCACATCCTTTTACGTGTAGGAGTTAGAAAAGTATGTCCACAATCGCCCCTAAGGCTCCAAGCAAAGCTTCGAGCAATTCCAGTCGTCCCGCTTACAAGGTCAAGGCCTTTGACTATTTGGAACAAGGCCGAGTCGCCGAAGCACAGGAATTGGCTGCTCTTGGAAGAAAAGAAATTACGTTAGCTGAAGACGAAATGCCAGGTTTGATGATTTTGCGTCAACGGCACGGCAAGACAAAGCCGCTCAGCGGTGCCCGCATTATGGGTTCACTTCACATGACCGTTCAAACCGCAGTCTTGATCGAAACACTTGTCGATCTGGGTGCCGACGTTCGCTGGGTGAGCTGCAATATTTTCTCGACCCAGGATTCAGCGGCCGCTGCCGTTGTCGTCGGTCGTGGCGGGACCATGGAAAATCCAAAGGGTACACCCGTCTACGCTTGGAAAGGCGAAACGCTTGAAGAATATTGGTGGTGTACCGAGCAAGCGATGACTTGGCCCGATGGTGAAGGTGCCGACTTGATCGTCGACGACGGCGGCGATGCAACGCTGCTCGTTCACAAGGGAGCCGAGTATGAAAAGGCTGGTAAGATTCCGGCTTTTGATGCAGCCAACGAACCGGAAGAATGGGGCGTAATCCTCAAGTTGCTGCGAAGCGAATTGGAAAAGCATCCCGGCAAGTACACGAAGATGGCTGAACGTCTTCAAGGTGTCTCGGAAGAGACCACCACCGGTGTCCATCGACTGTACGAAATGCAGAAGAAGGGGCTGTTGCTCTTCCCAGCGATCAACGTCAATGACAGTGTGACAAAAACGAAGTTCGATAACATCTACGGCTGCCGACATTCGTTGGTCGACGGACTCAATCGAGCTACCGACGTCATGCTCGGTGGAAAAATTGCCGTTGTCTGCGGCTTCGGTGAAGTCGGTAAAGGCTCATGCCAATCGCTGCGTGGTCAAGGTTGCCGCGTGATTGTTACTGAAATCGATCCTATCTGCGCACTACAAGCTGCGATGGAAGGTTACGAAGTCAACACGTTGGAAGACGTCGTCGGCATCGCCGATATCTTCGTGACCGCTACCGGCAACAAAGACGTTTTGACGGTCGCTCACATGGCGAAGATGAAAGATAAAGCCATCGTCTGCAACATTGGTCACTTCGATAATGAAATCGACATGGCCAGCCTCGAGAAACTTGCTAAAGACGGCAAAGTCGAACGAATGAATATCAAGCCGCAGTTCGATCAGTGGAGCTTCAAAGATACCAAGCGATCGGTCTTGGTACTTGCCGAAGGACGTCTGATGAACCTTGGTTGTGCTACGGGTCATCCAAGCTTTGTGATGAGCACCAGTTTCACCAACCAAGTCTTGGCACAATTGGAACTTTGGAAAGAGCGCGCAAGCAGCAAGTACGAAAACAAAGTATACGTCCTACCGAAGCACCTCGACGAAGAAGTCGCCCGACTGCACTTGGAAAAACTCGGTGTGAAACTTACCAAGTTAACGCCAGCCCAAGCCGAGTATCTTTCGGTAGATCAAAACGGCCCTTACAAGCCCGATCACTATCGATACTAAGATTTGGTAATCGGCACGATGTCCGCGCGTTCCTAGGCTCTTGTCTGGGAACGCACTGCCACCGAGGCTCCGCCGCGTGTTGATTCAATGCAGAGTTTGTTTTGCGACGATTCGGTAGGCGGTTCCTGCGAACCTTTTGGTTGTATTCCTCGCGAGATTTTTAATGCGAATTCTCATTCGGATGATTGCCATACTCTCTATCATCCGAATCGCAGCGGCGGTCGAGCCAGCGACTACTGAATGGAGGCAGTTCCGAGGGCCGTTTGCTTCTGGTCATGCGACAGCCAACGATTTGCCCACGACGTGGGGGAGTTTTCTCGAACCGTACAAATGGCAAGTTTCGATTCCGGGGCAAGGATGGTCGTCGCCGATTGTGGTCAGCAATCGCATCTGGTTAACAACGGCGGAAACAACTGCCCTTCCTGAATCGAAAGTAGTCCAAAAGCTCGTCGACAACGGCCAAGGGATCACCGACTATCAAACGCATCAGTCAGTAACCCTTTATGCAATCGAAGTCGACGTCGCGAGCGGCAAGCTCTTACGAAAGCTCGAGCTCTTCACCGTCGATCATCCGCCTCCGATCCATTCGAACAACAGCTACGCTTCGCCGACTCCGATAAGCGATGGTGAACGGCTCTATTGCCATTTCGGTTCGTTGGGAACCGTTGCCGTCGAGTTAGTCTCGGGATCGATCGTATGGAAAAAAGCCTTCGCCGTCGATGACATGACAGGCTCAGGAAGTTCGCCGGTCCTTGTTAGTGATCGATTGATTTTGGTTTGCGATGGGGCAGATGAACAGTTTGTGGTTGGGCTCGATAAACGGACTGGCGAAGTGCTTTGGAAAACCGATCGTCCTCCCATCGAAGCCAAAGAAAATTTTCTTCGACGAGCGTTCAGCACTCCGCTGGTCATCGCGCACGAAGGTCGAACACAATTGCTAGCAGCGGCTGCTCAGTGGCTCGTTTCGTATGATCCAGAGACTGGTGCCGAGTGGTGGCGATGTCGAACGGCGGCTGGATATAGCGTCGTTCCACAACCTGCCTTTCACAATGGTCACGTCTTTGTCTGCACTGGGTATATGAAACCGGAACTTTGGGCGATTCGCGCAGACGGGTTAGGCGATGTTTCTTCATCGCATGTTGCTTGGACTCATAGCCGTCAAGCTCCCGAAATCGCCTCGCCGATCATCGTCGACGATGCGATCTATTTCGTTTCATCCCTTGGCGTTTTAAGTTGTCTAGATACGAGCGATGGTAGCTTGCGATGGCAACATCGATTAGAGGGTAGTTATGCTGCAAGCCCAATCTATGCTGATCGGAAACTTTATGTAACCAATCAAGCGGGACTAACCACCGTCATACAACCGGGCCATCAGTATACGGAGCTTGCAAAGAATCAATTATTTGGCGAAGTGATGGCGTCGATGGCCATCGCAACAAACGCATTGCTCTTGAGAACTGATCCGATACTCTACTGCATCCAAAAATAGCCGTTGCATGGATTTTGCTGAAAAGCGTCAATACTACTTACTCTTCTTCGCGACAGCAAGTTTTTCAAGCTGCTCAGCGAGATCCTTGCCGTGGCCATCGGTGTTCTTTTCGGAGTCGACTGCTAAGATCTTGCCGTCCTTACCGATGATAAAGCTAATCCGATCGGCGACCATTGCCGTGCTCTTCAAAACGCCGAACATGGCTGCGTTTTTTCCTTTCGGATCGCAAAGAATCGGATAGTCGAGTTCAAGGCTCTTGGCGAATTCAGCGTTCTTCTCAACCGTATCGGTACTGGCTGTGAAATAGGCAACATCAAATTTCTTGAGCAACGCACCGTCTTCTTTTAGCGATTTGCATTCTTTGGTGCAGCCACCGGTGAAGGCTTTGGGAAACCAGGCGATGATGACCGCTTGCTTGCCGACAAAATCCTTTGCAGCGTAGGTCTTTCCATCGCTGCCTTGCATTTCAAAGGCAGGGGCCGTATCGCCAACTTTAGGAAGTTCGGCTATCGCGAGCGACGAAACAGCAGACAGAAAAAGAGCGATGGCAACTGCTCGGCTATACAGACAAATTCTCATGATCAACTACCTTTGGAAAATGAAGGGGAGGGGTATTGCGGCGCTTGGCGGGAACGTAATTCCATCAGATTAACACATCCAGCGATGTTTTTACACTCGCTTTCCAGAAATTGCGTTCGAACAAGCTGCCATTTATTTGGTGCGCGGGCGTCCCACCCACGATTTAAATTGGAACAAAGCGGCAGATTCTCGAAGTTAGCGAGTTCGTCGGGCGAAAGATCGCTTTGATCGGGTGACAAAAATCGAGTTAACGCTATAATCCAGCCATATTCCAGCTTTGCTTCGATTCTTTTGAAATCTCGATACGTATGCTCGTTCGTAAACCCATCTTCCCGAATGTTATCGAACTCAATATTCAAGCCGGGCATCTCATCGGATGTAATGTTTACCTAGTTTACGACGCTGACGAATGGGTGTTGATCGATATCGGCTACAAAGATCATGTCGAAGAATTAGTCAACCTAATTCGAGAACTAGATTTTCCCTTGTCGCAATGCAAAACCATTATTGCGACGCACGCCGACGTCGATCATGGACAAGGACTTGCATTGGCCAAGCAAATGCTGAAGACAACCGTGACTGCTCATCCTCGGGCCGCGAAGTTGCTCGAAGAAGGTGATAGACTTCAAACGTTTGCCGAGATCGTGGCTCAAGGAATTTCGGAAGAGATGCCGCCGGTCCAGTGCGAAAATCTCGTCACTGATGGCGATATTATTAAGGTGGGCAATATCGAGCTTCACGTTTGGTCGACGCCGGGACACGCCGATAGCCAGTTGGCGTTTCGCTTAGGAGACTTGCTGTTCAGTGGCGACAATATCTACCGAGATGGTGGCGTCGGAGCGATAGACGCCCATCATGGCAGCAACATCGAAGACTTTATTCGATCGCTCGAACGCATTCGCAACGACGATCTTCAATGGTTGCTGCCTAGCCATGGTCCGTACTTCAAACACGACAAAAAAATGATCGATCAATCGATCAATCGTCTCAAGGGCTATCTGCATCTTTCTGATTTTGGGACTTGCGCCATCGACTGGCCCTTGATGGAGCAGTGGGAAGAAGAAATTGCTCAGGGCAAGCTACCAAACTAGTCCGTAATATCTCGCGATTGATCGCGTTCGTACTGCGTCGTGCTATACATATCTAGGATAAGTTGGATATCGCAAGAACGCTGGACGACTTGACGTCTGGCGAACATTCGCAACTGGGTCGCGATCATGACTTCGGCAGGCAACGTCGATACTTGGCCAAAGAGTCGAGCATAATTGACGAAGCTTGGGACGTTGCTGGTAATAAAACCGTACATCATGCTGCAAACGCCGATCACCTTGCCGGTAAAGATACCGGTGTTGATCGCCGATTTCGAATAGTCGCCCATGATACAACCGAGGAATTGCATTCCCGTCGCAGCTTTCCCTCGCGGATATTCCATGTTGACCGCACCGTACGTATTCTTCAAATCGCTATTGCAAGTCCCAGCCCCTAGATTGATCCAGCTCCCGAGATAGCTATGCCCAAGAAAACCATGATGCTGCTTGTTGGTGAAGGGCTCTACCACCGACGCTTCGACTTCGCCGCCGATTTTGGTGGTATGGCCGAGCGAAACATTATCTTTAATGGCTGAATGTTCTAGGATCTTACATTTTTTACCGATATAGAGCGGCCCACGCAGCAATGAATAGGGGCCGATTTTGGCTCCCTCGTCGATGACGATCGGGCCATTATTGGTTTCGCATATAACGTATTGCCCGATGGACGCTCCTTCGCCGACAAAGACTCCATCTTCCCTTTGTTGATACGGGTTTTCTCGGATCCGACGCTCTAAATTCGAAGCCAGAAATTGCATGTTGGCGGCGATCACTTCGTGCGGTGCTGCGAAGGTGGCCAGCATGAGTTCGGACGTTTGCATGTCCACCGTGATCGTATGCAAGGGAACTTGGAGTTCCGATTGCTCTAACCTCGCGACATCTTCGAGAGTCCAAGGTGGGTTCACGATTGCCGCTATCGAATCTCGATCGCGAACGACACACGGTTGCGTACCGGAATCGCTAACCATCTTCTGGATGGCCATGCGATTAGCTTCATTGGGAATGACCCGAGCATTTAGCATTAACTTGATGTTCGATCCTTGGCCAGGAACGCTCATCGATACTTCGTTGAGAACCTTCAACTCAGGAAAGTCGATCGCTTGGATCGGTTCCATGTACCGTCGAGAAAGCCCGTATATTTCGACTCCGAGGGTAGAAACCAAATCGAGCAATCGATAGCTTCCGCAAGTGATCGTGGCAGCCAAGCGTCCTGTGGTGATGGGCGCAAGAGCATCGCAAAGTTGATCTTCAAAAACGACAATAGTCATAATTCTAAAACTTCCAACGGAATTCGGCACGCGTACCAAAAATATCAGGCGCATTGTCTAACCAACCGTGCATCAGATCAACGCGTACCAGCGACCAATTGTTAAGGGCTTTTTGCCATCGCGTTCCCAAGCCGTATTGAGCGCCAGGCGCCGAGCTCAGGCGATCCTCGCCGTAGGTATCCAAGGCGGCAAATTCGAAAGCCAGTTGCCGACGAAAATCTTGGCTCAAAATATTGATTCCAATCGCTCCGCCATACGCATTCGAGCCGGTAGCATCGAGCGTTGGATAACCGGTCAAGTTGTCCGATTCAAAATTGATCCCCGTGTTTCGCAGGATTCCACCGGCGTCTGCCGCTCGAGCCACCGATTGAGTTCGTCCATACCCAAAGAACGCATTGTAGTACGGAACAACGTTACTTGGCGATTCCGAGATCAGCGAATTCTCCCACAACAACAACAAACCGTCGGCAGTACGTGTGTCGCGCGGTCCTGATTGACCAATGTTCCCAATTGCTCGAATTGAGTTCGAAACTCGCGACCAATATCGGCGCGTGTAGGCGAAGGCCATATTATGGTACGAACGATCTAAGCCTCGACGATCGTCGAGAAATGCGTAATCGGCTTCGATGTAACCGTCGTAGGCTTCAATAAACCAAGCCGTTCCAAAAACATCGGCGGCGCCATTGTCGTTACCGAATGCTGGCGACGTGACTTGGTCAAAACCCATAAAAAACGTCGCATCAAAATTGGACCAATTCAGCCTTTGACTTTGCTTCCAAGGAAACGCGACAGCGGCACCGTTGATTGCGTCTTCCATCCAAATACCATTCTGATACAGCAATGGAACCTTGCCGAAAGTGAATGGCAAATCAAAGGGCGCGTCGACTCCCATAAGGCCACCGGTGATCGCGCCGAGATCGCCTTCGAAAAAAAGCGTATCAAATTTCGCATCGAATTCATCTTCGAATCGGACGTTGCGACTATCGCTGAAATCGAGACGCGTAAAACGATTGTTTTGATCGAGCGGACCCATGAATGCATGAATGCGTTCGGTTCCAGTCAACCGAAGATCCATATCGAGATTGAGCCGATTGGCGATCGATCGAACATTCGTTCCATTGTTTCGATGAACTCCTACCGCTGCCCGATAATCACCATAGACCAAGAAATGAGGGGTTAATGGATTCACCTCGGTAAATACGGGAATCGCGGGATCGTAGATCCCACCGGTATAAAACGGTCGCCACCATTCCACCCACGGTCGCTGGACGGGAACAAAGTATTTTCCATAGTACGTCGCTGTGTCTAAGCACGGATTGTATGGCTCGGCTGGAGCGGGCGTGCCGAGAAAATCGGTCGGTTGATAGGGAACTCGGGCACCACTCTCGCTTGAAACTGGCGTCGAGGATTTTGGAGAGGAACCGGGGAGCAGCGAATCAAACTGCTCTCGATAGTTGGGGCGTTCTTTCGCAACCGATTGGGGAGAAGCGGATCGTGGCGGCGTATTGTTCGGAAACAGATCTGTGTCGGGGAGCAAGCTCGTCGATTCTTCAAGTGTTGCTTTGTCCCATACTTTCGAAGGAGCGACAGGCGTTAGATCTCGCGGGATTAAATCTTCATCGGCGATAGCATTTGCAAGATGCATTACCCCAGTCAATGCGCTACCCCACAGACTGACTCGCAAGGCAGTCTGGAAAAAATGCAAAAGATTTTGATAAATGCCAAACATGCGGCTAATTGGAAACAGGTTGCGATTATCGAACGACGAATTCTGTCGAATAAGGATGAACGTCGAATATTCCTTCGTTCATTCCTCGAATCATGTCCGGCGTTCCACCGACGAATCTCATAAGGTATGCCGGTTCGACTCGCGAACGCATTCGCACGCTTAGCCGATAGCGACCAGGCAACTGAAGGCAGTTTGCCGGCACGCGGTACTTTGCTTCCCAGCCATCGGCAGGTGGAATACTATGCGATTCCATCCGAACAAACGGTGGGTGATTCAACACGGTGTACGGCACGACACCTGGTCGCAGATACGGCAAGGGGTCGATATCGACATTGAACGGCAAGTACATCTCGCGTTCTGTCCCTTTGACGTTGGTTATCAAAAACTTAGTTTGCAAGTTGAACAATTGATTGTCAGCAGGCAGTCTCTTAGCGCGAACGTCGGCCGAGTGGAGATCGCGTAGGTCACCAAGACTATCGAGGTCGCCCGACTCCCAGACACGCTGCCCATCGGGTCCGATCAACACGACGTTCAGCCACAATTGCGGCTGGGCACCGAGCGAACCGCTGGGCATGTTATGGCCTTCGCTGGTATTGCAAACCAAGAAATGAAATACGAGATCCTGGCCAAATCGTGGTTGATTTTTGAAAACTGGGCCTTCGATTCGAGAACCGTTTTCAAGGACCTGTTGCGACGATTGTCTTTTCGTCGCGATCAACTGCCGATTGGAGTCGACTACTTTTCTCGCATCTCGTCGTTCTTGCGAATTCTTCCACGTTTCTGGAAAGCGAGCGTCATTGGGGGATCTCGCAACTGCCGACTCGAATTCTTCAGTCCCCCATCCCGCGCGCCAATCGAATTCAAGCCACTGCTTGGCGGTCCAGCGAAGCGATTTTTCATTATGTGGAAAAATCCCAGGATGAGCGATCGAATAACCGGGGCCATAGAATGTATGGTTCGAGTGCTTCCGATCGGTGCGAATCGATTTACCTGATAGTTCAGCACATGCGCCGGTCGGATAGCCAAGCGGCATACCCGGCACTTGCCCCATATGACAATCCTGGCATGAGATCCCTTTCTTGTGTGCGGGACCAGACCGATATTGCTGGTAGACGATTTCGAGTGCGATTCCAGGCTGCACAACGACTTGATGACAGCCCGCACAAAAGGAACTGTCACCTAGTTGTTCGAATCGAATCGCATCGCGATGCATGGCTTGTCGAGGTCGCGTATCATGAGGATCGATCGTTACTTTCCATTTTTCAGCGTCGGCAACGACAGCTCGAACTCCGTCGCCACCCAGATTGCCCACGATCGGATCGACAAGCGAACCGGGTTCGATGCGTCGCTCACCGTTAACGCGACCGTAGCGTTCGACGACGCGATGGCAGGCAACACACGTTATCCCTTCTCGCAGTACATGCGGACCATCCAAAAGTGACGCTTCCCGTGGATAACATAGTTGTGTCGCGATCGGAGCATGGCATCGCACGCAAAACGTACCGACTGTGCCGCGTGTCAAGTCGTTGATCGTTTGCTCGAAGCGTTGGAACATCGGGGAAACGGCAGCATAAGCGTGACTGGATACTCGCCATTCGTCATAGATTTTTTGATGGCACGTGGCGCATTGAATTGCCGAAGGGTACATCGAGTTGGCAAATACTTCGGCGTGCGGATCCACGCCTTTCTGCTGCATATAGCTTTCGCCCTGTTCTGTCAGATTGCGTTCTTGTCTCTGTCGTTCTGCAGCTTCATTCGGTCCCATGGAACTCAACGGGTCTTCGTTCGAGGCGAGATAGTATTTGGATGGGCCTTGGTGAGAAACAGGAAGGGAATGCGGTGCTTTCATCGGGCCTTTGTTCCCTTGATTCACGAGATAAGCTTGCAACTCACGATCGCTAGCTTTCTCAGCCGTCGAATAGATCGCACGAGATGCGTCATCGACTGGCGGACTACAAATGCCTGGAACCTGAGGCAGTGCGGAATGCGAGACGGCTACGACAACGCAGATACTCAATGCTGCTTTGCAAAGTATTCTTGCGAGCATATCGATTCCTTCGTCAGATAAAATGCTGGCTAATCCTGCCGATCGAGACTCGATCTCGTCCGTTGATGATGACAACCGCTACTACACGATCGACCGCGAGAACTGGTATCTCCAGAACTCTCGAAACATAGCAAAACGTACTCCTAACCGGTCGATTTTGTTCCATCGAAATAATCGCTACGAACAGCGCAGTTGAACGCTAAAAAGAGATTTTGATTTACTTTTCTTCTCAAGTTTACGACTCACTGTCTTCCTCGATAGCAGAGTTGTGATGGAGAAAAGTTGTAATGAATGAAACTCAAGATCGCGCCAAAGCCTATTCGTTCGACCTACAAGCTGACCAGTCACATGGAAGCCTTCGCATTGGCAACGTTCAGTCGCCTGTGACGGTAAAACAATTTTCCTGGTCGGGATACACGATCGAAGTCCCGTCATCCATTTCCAGTAAACGATGGCTTGGAAAGTGTGGCAGCTTGAGTTTTCAGGGAAATCAATACGCTGTGAACTGTAAGAGTCACGAAGTCCAAACGGACGGGAAGTTCTTACTTCAATTGGAGCGAATCGATAACGATGCTGCTAAATCGCGAAATCGAAAGAAGAAGTCAGCCCTCACCGGCAGTATTTCGTTAACTTCTAAAGATCCGGTTTTGGGCATCGCTGGCTGGCTGAGCCTCGTCGCACTGTTTCTGATTCTTCCTGGCTGGGGAGAAAACTGGGGCACGAGCAAATATCTATCGGATGGCATCTACTCCATTGTCTCCAACGGCAGCCAAGCTTGTCGAAATATTCTCGGCAGATAAAACAAAGTTCCCCCGGCGAATTTTGCTCGTAGTTCCGCCTTTGGGCGCAGCCGCGTTGACGGGTTGCATGGTTGCAAGGATACTCATGGACCTTAATTGTCCTTGATGACAACCAACTTCTATAGTCCAAGCACCGCAGTAGAGGATACCGTTTTTCGATGGCCTACGACGTTACATTAATCACCGGCGATGGTACCGGACCAGAGCTTGCAATGGCAGCTCGGAAATGCGTCGATGCAACTGGAATAAAAATCAACTGGGATGTTCAGGAAGCGGGTGTCGATGTCATGGAACGGTTGGGCACTCCGATTCCGGAGAGCACTTTGGCCAGCGTCAAGCGAACTCGATGTGCGTTAAAAGCTCCGATTACCACCCCCGTCGGCTCGGGCTTTCGAAGCATCAACGTATATTTGCGACAAGAGCTAGGGCTCTTTGCGTGCATTCGCCCCTGCAAACTTTACCCTGGCGTTCGAACGTTCTTTTCAGAAACGGGACTCGACTTAGTAATCGTTCGCGAAAACACCGAAGATCTCTATGCGGGCGTCGAGTTCGAAGCCAATACGCCTGAAACGTCGCAATTGATCGACTTTATAAACGGCTTGCCGAGCGACAAGAAAATCAAGACGAAGGCTTCCGAGACCGGCGTCTCAATTAAACCGATCAGCGTTTCGGGGACCGAACGCATTGTTCGCTGTGCATTCGAATACGCTCGCGAAAACAATCGACGCAAAGTTACCGCCGTTCATAAAGCCAACATCATGAAGTATAGCGATGGACTATACCTTCACACCGCTCGCGAAGTCGCCAAGCAATTTCCAGACATTGAGTTTGAAGATCGTATCGTCGACAATATGTGTATGCAATTAACGCAGAAACCCGAACTGTACGACATTCTCGTATTGCCGAACCTTTATGGGGATATTATCAGCGACCTTGGAGCCGGTTTGATTGGCGGGTTGGGGATCGCTCCAGGAGCCAACCTCGGCCCGAACGGTGCTGTCTTCGAAGCGACACATGGTAGCGCTCCGAAGTACAAAGGACAAAACAAAGTCAACCCAACGGCTTTGATCTTGTCGGCAGTTCTCATGCTGAAGCATCTTGGCGAAGTCGACGCATCCCAGCGATTGGAAGCGGCCGTCGCCAAAGTCATTCGCGAAGGCAAGCACGTTACCTATGACTTGAAAGCGAATCGCGACGATCCGACTGCGGTTGGAACACGGGAGATGGCTGAGGCGATTTGTCGTGCATTGGCGTGACGTTATCAGCGGTAAAGCTAATGGATTAGGGCCGTCCTCGATCCGATTGGTTTTGTTTCTTGCCAGTCAACTCTATGCTCTGGTCGTAAAGTCTCGCAATTGGCTTTACGATCGAGGCTGGAAAAAAGCCTTCGTAGCTCCGGTTCCAGTCATTTCAATCGGTAACCTGACGGTTGGCGGGACAGGAAAGACACCGACTGTTGCGATGCTTGCCCAGTGGTTTCGTCGCCGCGATATTCGCGTCGCTATTCTCTCGCGAGGCTATGGAGCCGGTGCCGATGGGCGAAATGATGAAGCTCGAGAGCTTGAAGGGAAGCTTGACGACGTCCCACATCTTCAAGACCCCGATCGATGTGCTTCGGCAACGATTGCCTGCGAGGAACTTGCAACGCAAATCCTGCTCTTGGATGACGGGTTCCAACATCGTCGGCTAGCGCGGAATCTAGATGTGGTTCTGTTAGATGCGTCGGAACCCTTTGGCTATGGCTTTTTGTTGCCGCGAGGCCTCCTTCGCGAAGGGATTCGTTCACTCCGACGAGCTCACATTGTCATGCTCACTCGCTGCGATATCGTCGCCGCTCAGCGGCTAGCAGATATTCGAACTCAAGTTCAACGCATCGCTCCCAAGATTGTCTGGGTAGAAACGGAACATCGCCCGTCGAAACTTAAGAATACGTCCGGCGAAGAACAATCGATCGAATGGCTAGAAGATCGCAAGTGCTTTGTTTTTTCCGCGATAGGTAATCCGTCTGCCTTTCTTGAAACAGTCCGCAAATGTGGAGCGGTGATCGTCGATAGCCACGCCTTTCAAGATCACCACGCATTCACCTCTTCGGACGTCCAGCTTTTACGCGACGCCGTCAAGTCGAACCCTAATATCGAATGCGTACTCTGCACCGGCAAGGATCTTGCGAAGATAGACATCAGCGTGTTAGGCGAACGTCCGCTATGGATGCTAGAAATTGCAATGACCATCCGCATTGGCCAAGAGGCCTTCGAAGAACGACTCGTCGAAATGATCGGTCATATTCCGGCAACGGAGCTCTAATTGACTGCATGTCATTATGACTTATTTGCGAAACATTCTCGGGTCAAACCTAAACGGTTGCCCCATTTCTACTTTGAGTCTTTTGAATTGAGGATGCTGTGGATTCAGAAGTAGGTTCTTTTCCAACGAATTGATCGCGGAAGGAACGATAAGAACGAGTGACGTTCGTCCTCGAAGCCAATCCGTTCCAATAGACTGCAACTCAACCGGTGCCGGATATTCACGCCAGTTTTTCGGAAGTTGAATTTCAACGATTTCACTTGTCGAAATCAAATCAGGGAGTTTTCCTCGAATAGATATCAAATCCGCAGGGATATTGCCCGGCGCAACATGGACAAACAATTCAAGTGCGCCAAGCGAAAGATTTTCCGACGCGTATACCATCGGATGTCCTTTGTAGTTCCATCGCCCGCCTGTTCTCTCTGCGCCGTATCCACTAAAGGCAGTGGTTTCATACTTCGAACGGCATAGACGCCAAACATCCATGATTAGCTGTATACGCCAAATTCGATTCGATGTAGTAGATTCATAACATCTTCAAACCCAATCCCTGTATCTAGAAGGTCGATCGGGCGCGCGCCATTCATCGCATGATTCCCGGTCATCAGCCACTCGCGCGCCTTGACTCTATTGCCGAGAATGTCCGTTGCCGTCACTATGACTTTACTGAAACGGTAGATTAGCTCCGATTCAGAAGGCTTAAGCGTCGATGCATTCGCCTTTCGTCGCGCAGCAGTGCGTTTTGAAATACGAAGCGATTTGCAAATCACATCTTCACTGACAGAGGACGATTTGACGACACACTGGATGACTTTCGAAGGCAAACCAAGCCGGATGATTTCAATAAACTCAAAATCAGAACACGGCGAGCCAACGACCGACGAGCCACCCATAAACTTCGTCAATTCTTTAAGATATTCCATAGGGTCCTCCACTGCGGTTTGTGCCACATGGCATTATTCTCTATGCCACATAGCAAATCAATACGAAATTGACCCGTTTTTTCCAACCGGGAAAAATCAGATTTTCGACGCCAGAGCTGCCGCCGAAAGAACTTGAGGGCAATAGGCCCGCAAAACCTATTTCTCAAGAAGCGTACCGATGCTTTTTAACAAAGCCCGAAGCTGGTCGTCGGTGTGCTTCACTGAAAGACTTATCCGCAATAGCGAGCGATCGAGAGGCACGGTCGGAGGTCGGATCGCCGGGACAAAGTGCCCATGTCGACGCAGTTCTTGCGAATATCGAACGACTTCCTTCGCATCGCCGAGATAGATCGGAATGATCGGGCTGTCTCCAGAACCAACTTCAAATCCGAGCTGATGAATGCCTTCTCGCAATGTGAGGCTCTTTTGTTTTAATAGCCGCCGCTGCTCGGTCATCGAATGAACGAGCTTGAGTGCCGCTCGAGACGCACGAGCCATGCCTGACGGCATGGCCGTGCTGTAGATATATGGACGAGCAAAATTGCGAAGGTACTCGATGAGAACGTGCGAACCGACGACGAAACCTCCCAAGCCACCAAGAGCTTTACTCAAGGTTCCGATCCGCACGGGCACTCGCGTTAAAAGATCGAGACTCTCGCACACGCCTAGTCCATTGTCGCCGTAGATGCCTGTCGCGTGGGCTTCGTCGACGATCGTAACCATCTCGAATTCTTCGGCAAGTTCGACAATAGCCTGCAGCGGTGCAATGTCGCCATCCATACTAAAGAGCGAATCGGTGACAATAAAAGCTCGCTCGGCCGTCCCGCGATGCTGGCGAATCAAGACTCGAAGCAGGTCGATGTCGGCATGGGGATAAACACAAATTTTGGCTCGAGAGAGTCGGCAGCCGTCGATCAAGCTCGCATGGTTCAAGGCATCGCTAAAAATAATATCGCGGCCACTCGCCAAAGCGGCAACCGTTCCGACGTTCGCTGCGAATCCGGAGGAGAAGATGATCGCAGCTTCTGTCGTTTCAAATTTGGCAAGCTCCGCTTCGAGGGCGGCATGATCGGGTCCGTAACCGGAAACCAGCGGACTAGCTCCGCTTCCCCATCGCATGGCTGGCGTGATGGAATTCTCTGATGGTGAGCCGATAGTGCTAGCCCCCGGTTCCGAAAACGCGGGTTCCGAAAACGCGGCAGCTAATAAATCGGGATGGCATGCTAAACCCATGTAGTCATTGGCACCAAAGTTGACGAGTCTCTGTCCATCGATTTCAATCGTCGTGGCATCGAGGTGCTTGGCGACCAGCGTCGAGCGCGACAAGCCATTGTTTCGACGTTCTTGGAGTAAATCATTGAGCCAGTCTAGCGACATAGGCAATTCCTAGCATTTCTTTGAATGTCTCGATGAACCGTCACGCCAGTTGCATGCGGTTTTGTGGTTGTTCTCGCTACGGTGTTAGAACATATCGACTAAATTGCTGTCGCTATCAAACTGCAACGGTCGAGGCTCTGCGATGATTTCGAGAGTCGCATGATCTTTTGCCTTCTGCAGAAGCACCTGGCTGCATTCGACTTCTTCAACATGAAGCGTATTGGGGATCCACATGGCGGGATAGTCTTCGTTCCGCCCCCATCCGCTGAGCCCCATCGCGGTCTCGATGGCCGTTCGATCGTTTGGAAAGTCAACTGGAACCATGGCCGCCGCAATGTGGCCAGCGGTTATACAATTGATTCGCGTCTTAACCGGGTCCATCTGCTCAATAACGCGACGGTGACATAATTCCGCTATGCCAATTCCAGCCGCGTTTCCCTCGGTTTCTTCGCTCAACGAGCGAACGTAGATATGCTCGATCTCCGGTCGTTCGTCGCCGATCGCGCTCCGATTGTTGTGCTTGCGGCCAACGATATTGGTGTCCATTCCCGAACCGCTAAAGTTTTTCCCGATGGCATCGAGAATAAGGAGTTCGGCGGAATCGAACGGAAGCCTTGGCAGCAAGTCGCGAACTCGATTCAATAGATTCGGTTCCTCCGTTTCGATCCTTTCGGGAGGCAATCCGACAATATCTGCCGTCTCTTCATAACCATTTTCGAGTATCGCAATCCCGCCGGCGATATGGCAACGTGCGATCACTTCTCTAGCAACACTTCGGACGATCTGATCGAACGTGTAGTTCTGAATGACTCGATGATAGACGATCGCGCCGGCATGTTTTCCCAGACCGATTAACATCATCTTCATTAGCCCGCTTTCGACGGAACCAAAGAATCGCGTGTGCGGTTTGATGCGATTGACGACAATGACCTGGTCGGCAGCAAAGGCATGCGTATCGAAATGAACAGGAAACCCTTCCTTGGCTTGGCATACAACGGCGGTATCCATACTCGATCGAATCTCGCAACCCATCGAGTCCGATGTCACTCCGTAATTTTCTAGCACACGAAGTTGCCCTTGGGCAGTACCACCGCCATGCGACCCCATCGCCGGAACAATAAAGGGTCGGCCCCCCAAAGCTTTGACTTGACTGACAAGCTGCTTGGTAATCGCCGCGATGTTGGCGATACCTCGAGAGCCAACGGTGATCGCAACGCTTTGTCCCGTTTTGATTGTGCGGCTTAGACCGGCGTGCTCGACAGCTCTTTGGACTGCTGCGTCGATACTGGCGACACAAGGTCGTGAGAATTTTTGACGAACGCGAAAGAAGTTCGGTAGTGTGGCATCGGTACTCACGATGCTTCTTTCGGTACGAGAAATTGGAGGTGATGATTGCATAACGCTTCGAGGTTGAACCATATAATTTTCCAATGCTGTGACAGCCGAGTTACTCGAATCGGGCTTCACGGTTGCCAATGCTTACGAAGCCATTCTAGGGCTTCTTCGCGAGTGCCTATCTCGCAATCAAGTTGAGCCGTACGGGCCAATTTTATCAGTCGCGCGTATTCTGGGCCAGACGGTATACCTAACGACATCAACACTTCGCCGTCTATCAGCAGCGGTGGGTTAAGTTCAGTTACCGGTAAGCTCAAGGCCGTTCGACAGCGGTCGAGCAGTCGCGAGTCGCCAAACGCTTGAATCAGCACGGCTCTGATGAAACAAAGCGTCGTGTTGACATGTTTCGATATGAGCAAAGGTTGTAGAAAGGACCATTGCAATTGCTCGGATGCCAAGAAGTTCCGGGCGTTGGCGAGGCAAAATCCAAGCGATGCCGCATCCTCGTTGGATAGCCGCCACGACGATCGAAGTTTCGCTACTGTCTGCTTGACGATTGAAACATATTCATGCGCCGATGCATTTTCGACAATCGCATAGCCGAGTACGGCAAGCGATGCGACAAAATTCCTTTCGTCGATCGCCGACAATCGTTGCAACGTTTTTTGGCGGGAGACGGGATCCTTGAACGATAACCAAAGTTCGGGAAAGACAGCTTCAAGCAGACCGAGTTCATCGAGCAATTGAATGGCCGTCGATCGTTTTTCGTGCTCGAGCATTTTTTGCATTTCAGCGGCGATGCGTTCGGGGCTGACGACTAAAATCGTCGATGCCATATCGACAATCGCCAATCGAGTTTGCAATTCTATATCGAAATCGAATCGAGCCGACATTCGGATGGCTCGCAGCAATCGGAGTTTGTCTTCTGAAAATCGGGCAAACGGATCACCGATCGCTCTGACAATGCGATTCTTTAGATCATACTGGCCATCGACAAAGTCGATCACCTTTATTGCGATCGGATCGTAAAAGAGTCCATTGATCGTAAAATCGCGCCGCTGAGCATCGCCTTCGGGAGTTGTAAACTGCACGCGGTCGGGTCGACGACCATCCGAATAGTCACCGTCGCTGCGAAACGTCGCAACTTCCACTTGATGAAGGACGCCATCGATTCGTCGGTGTACGCAAACGACACCAAAGGCAGCTCCAACGAATAGTGTCCGGTGGGCTCCGAAAATGCCACGAATTTGCTCGGGCGTTGCTGATGTCGCGACGTCATAATCCGATGGCTCAATGCCCAATAAATCGTCGCGGACGCAACCGCCCGCAAAATAGGCGATATGATGTTGCTCGACAATTCGCTGTACGATACTTTTAGCGAAACGTCGCTGCGGCGAATCGGATGCGAGTCGGATGGTCATAGAGTGCTTGCTGGGCTTGTCGGACTGAATGTTTCAAGGATTTAATTGTATGGCAAAGGATAACGTTTCGTCGCCTCGACATGGAGTTGTCGGTGTAGTTTACGAAGCTAATCGCTTTTTAGTCATCCGAAGATCGATGAAAGTTCGGGCTCCGGGCCTGCTTTGCTTTCCTGGTGGACATATCGAAGCTGGCGAAAGCTTTGAACAAGCGATCATTCGCGAGATGATGGAAGAGTTGTCGATGTCGATTCGCGTTCGAAAGCATCTTTGGTCTTCAGTAACACATTGGGGGACTAAATTAGAATGGATGCATATTGAACGCCTTGCGCTGGACACCGCCCCTGTTCCCTTTCTTGACGAAGTATCCGAAGTGCATTGGATGCAGGAATCCGAACTCTTAGGCGGCTTAGATGTTTTGGGGAGCGTTCCTGATTTTTTTGAAGCTTTGCATCGCGAGGTCTTTAGCCTTGGCTTCGATTGAAATGACGAAACCGTGAATCGAATTTCGAATCCTCAGCAGATCGACCCAGTGATGCAAACCAGCGGTAACCGGCAGAGCTTTGCGTGGCTAGTCATCGGACTGTCGGCTGGCTTGACGGCTATTCCTTGCACGTTCTTTTGCGATACATTGATCGCTCAGAGCGTCGCGAAGTTTCAACTTCCCGGTGATATCAACAAAGCAGTTCAGCTTGCCGAAGTCTTTGCACATGGATCGGGCGTCATCGCCATCTTCGCGACACTTTGGTGGATCGATCGCGACCGTCGTCGCCTGATTCAGTTTGCGATGGGGATGACGTTATTATCAAGCGTGATCGCAAATGTCTTGAAGTATCCTTTTTCGCGGTACCGACCAAATTCCGGTACGGCCATATCAGGTGTCGATAGTTGGTTGGCGATCTTCGACGGCTCGTTTTGGGACTCGACGCATCGAAGCTTTCCGTCGGGACATTCGGCAACCGCTGTGGCGCTGGCGATCGGGCTATCGATCGTCTATCCGCGCGGCAAATATTTTTTTGCAACCTTCGCCTTGATGGCGTGCTTGCAAAGGATCGTTTCGCAAGCTCACTATCCAAGCGACGTTCTGGCTGGCGCAGCGATCGCGACTTTATGCTGTTGGATATGTATGAGATTCAGCAAAGGCGTTAGATGACGCTCGATATCTCATACCGCAATTCTTGGATCAGCACTTAGTGCCCTTTTTTATCGGCCTTGCCGTGGGCATCGGAGCCGTGTCCGCCGGAGCCGTGAGCGTCGGCTTTTTCTTCGGCAGCGTGACTAGCTTCGTGTTCGGCCTTACGCTGTTGGTCCTTAGCTTGTCGAGTAATCACCATTCGCTTGGCGGTTTTATGATCGCCGGTCGATGCATGTAAAGCTAACGGACCAAATTCTTTGGTGGTGTGCAGCTCGGTAATCACGACATCTTCAGCGGCCGTTTCACCTACTGACTGAACTAACGTGTCCATTAAATTGCTCTTAAAATCGGTGAGCAGCGGGTCACTCAGGAGGGTCGGGTCAGCTTGTCGGCAGTATTCTTCGGCTGCCTGACGAACCTGGAACTGATTGAGCTCGATCAACTGCCGACTTTGGAGTCGGTGGTTGACGGGGACGAGAGCGTGTATTCTAAGATGAACTACGCCTTCGTCTGGACCTTGACTTACGTAAAAACTGCCAAGATCGACTTCGCATGAAAGCGACTCCTTGGCTTGACTGGCTTGCATCCGAATCATTCCTACAATTCCAGCATGCAAACCGATCATGACGAGGACCAATAGTCCGATCCAATAACGGCGAATCGTGTCGATCATAATGTTTGTAGGGGTTCTAGAGCTTGGTTAGCTTGGAAATACCGGGACGGATAATACGAATCGTGGAACACTAGGTCGTAGTTTGAGCCCAAGCCAAGTATTTTTATTGTTTTTGCAACGAAAGTAACGAATTGTGCTGGAAATCGTTCTTGAAAGCCCGTGGATAGTCGGAGCTATCGGTGCCCTCCTGACCGTCGTCGCAGCCTATCTTGGGCTAAGTTCAGGGCGTCCGGGAGGACTTTGGGCGGCTGCGGCCGCGCTGGTTTTAACCTTGCTCCTGGTAGCGATCAGTGTGTGGGTCGAGACGGAGCAAGAATCGTTGCGAGCGATGATACATCAAACCGCCAGCGACTTGCAAAACAATCGTCGAGCGGAAGTCATCGCCGCTATTTACGATAACCCAACGGAAGAAGTTCTCGAAGCTCGACAATTGTTAGCGCAAGAAATCTATCGTTTTGATTTTGCCGCCGTCAAGAAGATCCATGAAATCAAAATCAGCGGTCTTAAATCAGAGCGCCGAGCGCAAGTCAAAATGAATGTTTTCGTCGAAGGTCAATTTGGTAGTTACAAACTTAAAGTCCCTCGCTTTGTCGAACTGACACTCTATCGTGTCGGTGACCGTTGGCTGGTCTACGATTTCAAGCACGACCAACCGTTCGTCGGTTTTCAAGGCAATTGATCCGTTCTGCACTTTACGTAATTTGAGAGTGAACTTGACAATTCAAGAAATCGACGCAGCCTACAACATACTAATGACTCGTTTGCGTGATTTGCAAGGACCAGACGGTTATTGGACGGGCCGACTTTCCAATTCTTCGCTATCGACTGCCACGGCTGTGAGTGCATTAGCGATCTGTCTTGGTGAACGACAGCAACAACCATCGAAATTGTCGGCATCATCTTCGGCATCATCTTCGACACCATCTTCGGCGTCCTCAATCGATAATGAGTGTCCTGATAGCTGGAAGCGTCTGATCGAAAAGGGTTGCAGCTATCTCTGTCAGGCTCAGAATCCCGATGGTGGATTCGGCGATACCGACCGATCGCATTCGAATATCGCTACAACTCTGCTTGCCATCGCTGCTTGGCGTTTAGCAGGTAAGCAAACAACGTTCGAGGACCGCATTCGAAGGGCGCAAGCGTATGTCGATAACCAAGGAAGCTGGGACGGTCTTCGACGCCGATATGGCAAGGACAAAACCTTTGTCGTTCCGATCTTAAGCAACTGCGCGTTGGCCGGCATGGTGTCGTGGCGAGTCGTTAGTCCATTGCCCTTTGAGGCTGCTGCCCTCCCACAATCGTGGTATCGATTTGCTCAAATACCGGTGGTAAGTTACGCGATTCCTGCGTTAGTGGCGATCGGACAAGCTCGTTTTATTCATGCTCCGACCCGCAATCCGATTCTATGGATTTTACGCAAAGCCGCTTTGCGTCGCACGCAGCGTGTCCTTCGCCAAATGCAGCCTGATAGCGGAGGCTATCTCGAAGCAACGCCGCTTACCAGTTTCGTATTGATGAATTGGGCCTCGATCGGACTGGTCGATTCCGATGTCGCGGTAGCTTGCCGAAAGTTTATCGTCGATTCCGTCCAAGCCGATGGTAGCTGGCCAATCGATACCAATCTTGCGACGTGGGTAACGTCGCTGGCCATGGGGGCGATGATCGATGGCGGGGCTGGGTCGGATGTAAAGGACATAAGGGACATAAGGGACATAAGGGACGGAAGGAGAAGAAATCAAAGTGGAGATGCGGTTGCAAGAGAGGGCGAATTGGGTTGTGTGAATGATACGACCGTTAATTGGTTGTTGTCTTGTCAACATAGGATTCGACATCCGTTTACGGGGGCCGAACCTGGCGGGTGGGGATGGACGAATCTAAGCGGGGCGGTTCCCGATGCGGATGATACGCCGGCCGCCCTATTAGCATTAGCTTCATGGACAACATCGAGAAACGGCGGCGAACTTACCCCCCAAATTTGTTTGGCGGTTGAATTGGGCGTTCAATGGTTGCTCAAGCTTCAAAATCGAGATGGGGGTTGGCCAACCTTTTGTCGCGGATGGGGAAAACTCCCGTTTGATCGCAGCGGATCAGACTTGACAGCACACGCCATTCGAGCGCTTTCGAAATGGGCTATCGAGTCTGATAATCCAACTCGATCGCAACCAAGCAAGCCGACGCTTCCGCTGACTACGATTCAGCGAGCCATCGAACGCGGAATGCGATTTCTCCGAAAACAACAGCGTCCGGACGGTGCGTGGCTGCCGTTATGGTTCGGAAATCAAGATGCACTCGATGAAGCGAATCCGTCATACGGAACGGGTCGTGTGCTGGTCGCGTTAGGTGAACTGTCAAACCGTCGAGGGCTAGGGAATGAACTACATTCAGATGATATCCAACGTGCACGCCGAGGCATCAAATTCCTAATTTCAGGTCAAAATGCCGATGGAGGCTGGGGAGGTGGCCGGAGCATCCGTTACGCAAATGTCGCGCAGAACATCGACTCCGATCGCGTTTCAGTTGTAAGCACGATCGAAGAAACGTCGGTCGTCATTGAAGGACTTTCCGCGTGCAGGACGCTGTTGGAAGGGACTTCAACGAAAAGAGAAAACGCGAGCGACATTCGCATCCACGAATTCGATCATGCGTTTCAGCTTGGGGTCGCATGGTTAACTAAGAAAATTCAGAGCGGCGGTTGCGAAACGAGCCAACCGATCGGATTTTACTTCGCAAAACTTTGGTATCACGAGCAAATGTACCCCTACGTCTTCGCAGCAGCGGCCCTCAATCGAGTTCGAAGCCTCTCGGTGCGCGGGCTACTTAAAGAGTTCTGACAAGTGATTGGCAAGTGCTAGACCGCGCGTGTGAATGGCGATCGTCTTGCCGTCGCGTCCAATCAACATCAAGAACGGAATGCCGGTCAATCCAAGATCGATTGCAACCGGATTCTTGAAGCCCGTCAGATTAGTATCGGTGGCACGCACATGAATCCACGGCAATGATTCCGAGGCTAGGAAATCCGACATATCTTCCAGTCGCTCGTCGAGATTCACACCGACAATTTCGAAACCCTGATCGCGGTATTTTCCGTAAAGCTCACGAAGGTTAGGAAATTCCGCTCGGCACGGCCCACACCAACTCGCCCAGAAATCGACCACAACCACTTTGCCTTTCAACGCATCGAGATCAAAAGCTTCTTCGTTTGGAATCCGCGAAAGACCGGCCATCGTGAAGGGTTGCCCAATCGTCGCGATTCGCTTTTTAAAGCCATCGATCAATTTTAATGCATCGTCTTTTAGATCGGGTGTTTTAATCCAATCAAGCCGCTTCTCGATCAGCTCCGAGATCACCCCAACTTTTTCGAGCTGGCCACTGAACTCGATATTCGTAAGGTTTTGCATGAGATACCCGATCGTCCACTGCGTCTCGGACAAATCCTCGACGGCTTTTAAGGCGGCTTGAAAATCGCTGATCGAAATCGTCGAATCATTCATAGCCGAATTCAGAGCGGTAAACTCGGGGGTACTTCCAACTTCGAGATACCAAAGCCGCATCGCAAGTTGCGGGTCGGCATGTACTGAGAACGCGGCGACCGTTTTTTCTTTGGCTTTTTCGTAGGCTTCGTCGAGTCCGTGTTGTTGAAGAACTTTAAGGGTCTGAGCACAAACATGAAAATCGGGAAGTTTCAACGTCGGTGGGTCGCTGAGTACAACGTCGAGTTGGTTCAGCACTGGAACTGCATCGGTGAGACCAGCCGCTAAATCTGAAAGCTCGAAGCCTAGTAGCACAATCGACGCTTGATGCGCCACGAGCTTGCTTTCGATGTTCGACGATTGCGATGCAAGTTCTCGCAGTTGAGCAGCAGATTTGGGGTCGCCCAGTCCGGCCGCATGTGAAAGGGCTTCTAGTTTGGCGAGCAACGAAAGCTCTTTGTGCAAGCGAATATCCGAAACAATATCGAGACGCTCGGCTGCTTCGAACTTTCGATCGCTTAGAACTCGAGCGAGCTTTTCAGCATCCTCTTGCGTCATTCTCGATGCGGCGGCATTTTGCAACAATTCTTGCATGGCTTTGTCGATCGACGCAAGAAAGCCAATGATTTGCTTGGCGTCCGCGTCGGGTGACAAGATCAATGCCGGAAAAGGCGTTTCAACGCTTGGAACAACCGTTGGTAGGTCGATAGAAGAAGACGGTTGTTTGACAGCCGCGAGGTCTTGGTTCGACGATGCGACCTCATTCGACAACTGAGATGGGACATTTGAGACGAGAGCGTTTGATACAGAAGCATCGCGATTCAATTCGGATGAACCACTTTTACGATCGTCCAGCTTGGTCGTCGATTCGCTATTGCAGCCAACAAAAATCAGCAACAAAACAACTAACATCCAATCCAGTTTTGGCATGAGACGTTCCACCAGGTAAATTTTGGTTTAATACCATGAGCGGTACGATTCTTAACGGACTTACCTTAGCACGCAAGCACACTACCAAGCAAAGTGCGCAAATGCCTTATTGGCATCGGCCATGCGGTGGGTATTTTCTCGCTTGGTGATCGCAGCACCTTCTTTGCGGTATGCGGCGAGCAACTCATCGGCGAGCTTGAGGTGCGTTGCGCGCCCCTTCTTGTCGCGAACTGCCGTTAGCAACCATCGGAAGGCAAGCGACTGTTGTCGATTACGGTTGACTTGCATCGGTACTTGGTATGAAGCACCGCCGACTCGCTTCGAGCGAACTTCGATGTAGGGCTTGATGTTCTCGATGGCAGCTTCGAAAACTTCGATCGATGGGCGATCGTCAATTTTGGCTGCAATGGCATCGAGGGCGTCATAGAAAACGTTTTGCGCAGTCGACTTCTTGCCATCGTACATCAGGCAATTGATGAACTTACCAGCCAACAGCGAGTTGAACTTAGGATCAGGCTTGAGGGTGGTACGGGAGGCAGTAATCTTGCCCATGGCGTGTTATTCAACTTAAAATAGAATGGGTCTAAAACGTTATTCGAAAAATGGCATTAAGCCTTCTTGGCACCATAACGACTGCGTGATTGCTTGCGGCCATTGACGCCGAGCGTATCGCGGCTTCCGCGAACAACTTGGTAACGCACTCCCGGCAAGTCGCGAACACGACCACCGCGAATCAGAACGATCGAGTGTTCCTGAAGGTTATGCCCTTCACCTGGAATGTAGACCGTGACTTCTTTGCCGTTGCTGAGCCGCACACGGGTAATTTTGCGAAGAGCCGAGTTCGGTTTCTTTGGCGTCATGGTTCGCACCAAGAGACAAACACCCTGTTTCTGAGGGCATTTTTCGAGAACTGGGCTCTTAGTGATAGTTTTTTGGACGACGCGGTTGCGGCGAACTAGTTGGTTGATAGTCGGCATTTCGATCCGGACGAAAAAGGAAAACTCGATTGAAGTGAATTGTTTAGCAGCTAATTTCGTTCGATTTTAGCGTTTCAGTACCAAAGGTGGGACTTGAACCCACACGTCCTTTACGGACACTGGATTTTGAGTCCAGCGCGTCTGCCGATTCCGCCACTTTGGCCTCTATTTTGTACCGCCAACGCAGCCAAGAGTTTCGACAGGCAACTCCAAAGCTCTGCGGCGGGCTTCAAAGTGTAACCGCCAAGGGGCCTAATCGGCAAGAGTAACGCGGGGTACAAAACGAGATATTTCCTATTCTAAAGCGAAAGAAGCTAAAAAATTCGGCTTGACGCGTCCACCATGTTTGGGACAAGTTGGAGTAATGCTGGAGCGTAGGAATGCTCTGGCGGACGTTGTCGCCCTACAAAATCACGCGACCCAGCGAGTTTTTGGAAGGAAAATGGGCGGTAGCTGCGTTTCTGAAAAATGGAAGTTTCTCGATTTTATAGCTAGGCAAGGAGGCCTCGACCTATGGCAAGTTCGCCACGCGTTGCTCAGTTGGTTTCTCTCAAATCGCTCTTTCCACAAGCTGTTTTTACGGCTGGATGCGACATTCAAGTATCGACTTGCTCACGAACGCCCCATTCAAAACAACCCAAATCGGCCAATCATCTTTTTGTTGCTGGGGTTGATTCCTTGGAAAACGACGACGAATCGGCGGCCTCCGCGATCGCCAGAGGTGCTTCGGCAATCCTCAGTGAACGCTTGCTTCCCATTTCAGCCCCACAATGCCTCGTCGGCGATGTGCGACTGGCCTACGCCAAACTGCTCCACGCGTTGCTCGATAATCCTTCTCAAAAAATGCTGACCATCGGCGTCATGGGGACGCACGGAAAGTCGAGCGTTTCGCTGATGGTCGCTTCGATGCTGAAGAAGATCGGAGGCAACGTCGCCTACTGGACGACATTGGGAGCCAATCCTGAGTTGACTAACGGTGCGATAGGCAATTCCGATCCGTCGGCCAAGTCGCTGACGAACTGGATGGCCAAAGCCGCGAAAACCAAAATGCCAGCCGTCGTGATCGAGTTGAGCAACGAAATGCTTGTCGACCGAACTGCCTCGGGGATCGAATTCGATGTCCTGGTGATTCCGAGCTTTCGCAAGTCTCAGAAACATGATCGACTGGAATCGCGCGGTGTCGAAACAGGGCTTCTCCGGACGATCGAACAGCTCAAAGAGCATGGGCTGGTTGTTTTCAATGCTGACGATGCGAGACTCAATCGCTTGATCGATCGGCATCAAATTCCGGCGATTGGATATGGATTAGACGCCGACGCTCAGGTTCGCGGCAAGTCGATCAGTCGCGAACGGGGCATGCAGACGATGATGATCTCGGCTGGCAATTCCCTCATGCCTTTGTCGACGCCCCTCATCGGTAATCATCATTTACGTCATCAGTTGGCCGCCGTGGCTGTCGGCTACGCGTTTGGCTTAGAGCTATTCGAGGTCATCAGCGGAGTTGAACGACTAAAAACTCTTCCAGGACGTATGCAGAGTTTAACCTGCGGTCAAGATTTTTCTGTTTACGTCGATGCAGCCGATCAAGCTGATCGTTTGGCTGTCGCCTTGCACGCCATGGCTCCGCTTGGCGGACGCATCACTTGCGTTGCCGAAGTTCCTGAATGTGCCGACGCAGATCAACGAGCCGCCTATGGACGAGTCTTGAGTCGCGCTGCCTCGCGAGTGATTCTTACTCAATCGAGAACTTCGACGAAACAAGGACAAAGAATGATGTGGGAAGTGCTCGATGGTTGCGATCATCCAGCCGCAGTCAACCTTGTTCCCGATCGCTCGGCCGCCATCGAACTTGCAATACGGAGCGCTGAACCAGGCGATCAAATTCTGTTGGCGGGCTGGGGCAACGATCGATGGACCAACGCTTGCCATAAACAAACTTGTTCCGATAAAGAGCAAGCCGAAATTTGTTTACATGCTCTCAATAAGCACCGCGAAGAAGCGCCGGCTTTTGCGCAATCGCTTCTACATCCGAATAAGATGCACGATTAGCATTCCAACGCTGATGGCGCTATCGCCGGTTGTTGTTGGGTTACGCAATGAATAGCACCGCGTCCCCAGACGAGGTCGCTGGAATCCAACGGCACTACGGTTCGGTCTGGCATCAGTTCCCGTAACGTCTGTATGGCTGCTTCGTCGGTCTCGCGAAAACCGAACGTTGGTACGATTACAATGCCGTTGGCGATATAAAAATTGCAGTAGCTTTCAGGGACACGTTCTCCCTGAATGAATCGCGGTGGCGGAGTTACGAGCCGAACAATTTCCAGTCGAGCGTCATCGGCATCGCGCATCGATGAGAGATTGTCAAACTGCCTCTCGAGCTTGGCGGCGTTTTCGTCGTCTGTCGTATAAGAAACGGCGGCCGCTAGTAAACCTGGACGCACAAATCGGACGAGTTGATCGATGTGGCTATCCGTGTCGTCGCCAGCAAGTTCACCGCCGTCGACCCACAACACTTTGCGTATCCCCAATTGAGTCTTGAGTTCTTCTTCGACCTGCGAACGCGTCCAATCTGGATTGCGGCTCATCGACAACAAACATCGGCTGGTCGTGAGCAACGTTCCGTTTCCATCGGTTTCGAGTGCTCCACCTTCGCAAGTCAATCGCGACGCCATGCGTTTGCAATTGGCGATCTTGCATATCCGCTCAGCGTTTGCCGCGTCATTGTCGAATGGCGGATACTTCCCTCCCCATGCGTTGAAATTCCAATCGACTCCGGCAAGTTCCGATCCATCCTGATTCAGGACAAATGTCGGTCCGAAGTCTCGTATCCAACAGTCATCGGTAACAACATCGTGAACTTGGATCTTCGGGTTTGCTTCAAACAATTCGACCGCGATTTGAAAAGCATTCAAGGGGCCGCCGAGAACATGGACGGTTTCGACATCGGCTAAAATTCGTATCAGCCGTTCAAACGTTCCAGGAATGCAATCGAAACGATTCGGCCATGTATTAAGATTATGAGGCCAAGCAATCCAAGTCGCAGCGTGCGGCTGCCATTCGGCAACCCATCGAAATGGCATGTTGTCATTCGAGGGCGACGTACCCATTTTGGCCAGATCGGAATGTACGTTTTTCATCGATCAATCCAACGTTGCGTCAAACCTTGATAGGCATCGATTCTGCGATCGCGAAGAAATGGCCAATGTGTTCGAGCGGTATCGATGACTGACAAATCACAATCGACGATGACAATTTCGCTTTGGTCATTAGCAGCGCGATGCATCAGATTTCCATATGGATCGAAGGCAAACGAAGCACCCCAAAACTCGAGCTGCGATTCGTGACCAACGCGATTGGCAGCCGCGACATAAACACCATTGGCGATGGCGTGCGATCGCATCATCGTTTCCCAAGCTGCATGCTGACTAGCACCAAAAGCCGCTTTGTCATCGGCGTTCCAACCGATGGCTGTCGGATAAAGCAAGATCTCTGCCCCACGCAACGCAAAAAGCCTCGCGGCTTCCGGATACCATTGGTCCCAACAGACGCCAACACCGATCGTCGCGAACTTAGTTTTGGCGACGGTAAAACCGGTGTCACCGGGCGCGAAGTAGAATTTTTCGTAATAGAGCGGATCGTCTGGGATGTGCATCTTGCGATACATTCCCGTCATCGTTCCGTCGACATCCAAGACGACTGCCGTATTGTGGTATAGGCCGTGTGCACGACGTTCGAAAATCGATCCCGTAACAACCACTCCAAGCTGCTTTGCGACCTTCGCCATCTGATCCGATGTTGGTCCTGGAATCGCTTCCGCGAAAGCAAATTGACCGTAGTCTTCGGATTGGCACGGATAGCGACCGGCAAAGAGCTCCTGCAGACAAATAACGTTCGCTCCGTCCTTTGCCGCCCTCGCGACCGACTCCATGGCAAGCTCTACATTCGCCTTCGGATCGTCGCTACAGGCCATCTGCACTAGGGCTAATCGAACTATTTTAGGCGTTTGCGATCTCACTCGCTTCTTTTGCTTTCACGGCTTTAAGGAGACTGAATTGCGTGACCGCTTCGTATCCCCATAACATACCAACGACGAAAGAAGCGATCATTCCGATCATGGTTACATTAGCATGAAATCCGTTTAGGACCAGTAGTAAGAGAGCTCCACCAATTCCAAGTGCTGACACAGACAGCTTCCCTAAGAAAACAAGTTCAATTTTTTTCCGGCTGCTGTTTTGAATCGCTTGTCGAGCGGTATCGTTGGCCAGTGTTCGAAGTGCGGCGAGATTCTTCGAATTCTCCGGTGCGGCCTTTCGGCGGGTAAACTCCCCGGGCTGATGCTCGGCATATTGATCGCCCGAACTACTGTCCAATCCGTTTTCTGGGGTTATCGAGCTGCTATTCTCGGTGGTGGTAGGAATCGTCGTAGACGAAACTGGAGCAGGCGTTGTTTCCCTCGATTTGGACGATGCCGTTGCCGGACCGGACGTCAAAACTTCTGAATCGGGAGTCCATTTGACTCGCTGGAGTAGCCGAGCCATGTAGTCTTCGATCGATTCTTCTCGACCTTCTTCCTGTTCTACAGCTTGTGGGGCTTCAACTTCCGGCGCTTCATAGCGAACTTCTTCGCAAGAAGGCGTTTCATCAAAAGTGGATTCGCTCGAGTCGCCGATCGGCACTTCGTCTCGAATAAACGTGGCTTCGGGTTCCTGAAACGATGCGTCTGAAATCCTCAATAGGTGATCGTCGATATCTAGATGTTCTGAAGCATCACCTTCTCTTGTGAATCCCGACGGCACTTCATGTTGTGGAAGTTCTACTGCGTCGTCAATCGATTCAAGCCAAGCATTGGTATCCTCGGCATAGAGTGGGTTCAGTTGAGCAGCCGACCAACTCGATTCTACAGCAGGTACATCGTTGCTTTCGATCGCGTCTTCCGAGGCATTCGAATCAGACTCTGTAAACCAAGCTGGTAAAGTGGACTCTGAAGCGGATGGTATTGAAACCGCTTCGTGAGCCCGATAGCCGGTAGGAACATCGTCGTTAGCTGGATACTCGAATGCGTTTTGAGAAGTTTCGTCGCGAGTTTCCGCATGCTCGATAACTGGCTCTTCTCGATATGCTGTTTCAGCAAACGAATCGTTAGCGAACAAGTTCGAAGTATGAGAATCGTTTGCGAACGGGTTCTCACCGAACAAATTTTCAGCAAACGTATCTTGACGATGCGTGTCTTGATCCATCGAGTTCAACGCTGGCTCGACCGACTCCTTCGTCGCGATGGTCCTTGTTTCGAACAAGCTTGGATTCTCGATCAGTCTGGCTAGGACATCGTCCAAGCGACTCAGTCGACCTTCGATCGATTCGGAAACGTTTGCTATCAGGCTTTCGCAGTACTGAGTGATCGTCGACATGCGGCCATCGAGGTTCTCGATCGCTTGCGTTACTTCAACAATGTTTTGGTTGATAACCGGAATTTTATCGAGCTCCGTAACTGACTCGATCGCTCTTCGGGAAAGCTCATTGATTCCATCGCTTGCTTCTTGAACGGCGCGCTGTAGCGGTTCCATAACAGCATTCACGTCGATGGGTTCTGGCTTGGGTAATAAGTCCTGAGCTACCGACGCTGATAAAGCTGCCGTTGTGTCGACGCTGGAAGACTCGATGTTTCGGGTGTTTTCGACCGGACCGTCTAGGGTTAGCGATTGCCCTACGTCTTGCGTCTGCGGATTGCGAATTCGCGATGCTTGATCGACGATGTTGCCAGGCGTTACGCGGTGGCCTGTCGTGCGTTCGGAACTTAAATGGCCGGCCGGATAAACGACCAGCCGCGTTGCCCCGCACTGGATCATCGTTGGTTCGTCGATCAGCCATTCGCGAACGCTGCGACCTGATATTCGAACCTGTCCCCCCATGGCGCGAATGAGCGTATGGTTTTTGCCAAAAATGACGAGGGCATGCACCGATGCTAAGCTGCTGTCGTCAATACAAATTGAGCTTTCAGCGTTCGAGCCGATGGTGCATCGCGGCTGAACAACATTCCAGTTTTGATAAACCAAACCAACGCTATCCAAAGCCTCCAATTGTCCGACGATCGAACTGGCTGCCCTGTTCTTGGACGTTGATCTATCCGAGACTGTCGATGTAGGTTCCATTTTCTAAAGCCGGATTCCTCGCCGTCTTGGGGCGTCAAAGCACGAAACATTGCCGAATCTGACAATGCACTTCTTCCTATCGGTCAAAAAGCAGTGTCCGCTTGCATAGACATCAAAAAAACTTCTCGGTTTCTTTTGAATAGCACCGGCAACTTGGGATATCTAGTGTTTTTAGGGAGGGCTGGTGGCTTCGACGCCATGGTAAATCGGATTGAATATCGACTTGACCTCACAAATGTCCAGCATGTGTTCACTCCTTCAGGATTTCGGACAAACCTTCGAACCGCAGTTGAGTTTTCATCGTAAAGCATTCCATATGTTCGCTTTATGGCGATTATTCGATCCCTAGTTTCCCTTTTTTCCTTGATTCCCGTTTTTTGACTACAGATTTTCAATGACCGATTGTTGAAATCGCCCTATAGTACAGATGCGAATTCGCACAGCCCTTACGGGGGGTGGGTTTCGCGATAAATCGAGTTTAAGTTGTCCTCAGCCTCAAAGGCGGTACCACCATGTCACGGAAAGAAGCCCTTAGCAAGTTGCGAGAAATTTTACTCGTTCGACGCGAAGCTTTGCGAAAAGCATTGGCGGGCGATTTGAGCTTGCTGCGTCAACTCGCAGACGATGGAGGCGATGTCGTCGATGTCGCGATGGATACTGCACAGGACGAAATCAGCAGCCAATTGGCTGAAGTTGAAAGCCGCGAGCTCGGTCATATCGAAGAGGCCTTACAGCGACTTCGCGAGGGCCGTTACGGTGACTGCGATGCTTGCGATAAGCCGATTCCACTGGCTAGGCTGCAAGCGGTCCCTTATGCGACGATGTGTATTGCCTGCGCTCGATTGCAGGAAAAGATCATTCCGCGTTTCTCCAGCTTCTCCGGCGATTCGACCGAAGCCAATGTTCGGTAGCTAGCTTGCTAGGAAGGCGATAAGCACGGTGGCTGATTCCACGACGTCGGTCGAGCAGTTGAAAGAGCTTGTCCGACACTTCGTCAATCAACGTCGATGGAAAGAGTTCCACACGCCCAAGAACTTAGCAACTTCGATCATGATCGAGGCAGCCGAATTGAGCGAACATTTTCAATGGCTTACGCCCGAAGAATCGCTATCCCAGGCGGCGAACACCGCACCTGACTCTCCGATCGCAGAAGAACTCTCAGACGTGCTGAGCTATGTCTTGGCCATGGCGAACGTTCTCGATATAGATCTTGACGATGCCCTTAGACTCAAAATGGCAAAGAACGCTCTGAAGTATCCACTTCCTCCAGAGTAGCATCGACTCGCTTGCCTACAATTGCGATGGTCTTGGGCCCGCACTTCGTAATGAGTACCGTCGCCGACTCGGTGCCGTGTAGCTTCATTTCTCGCCGAATAACTTCGGGCGAAATTTCTACATTGCGAACTTTAATTTCGAGGACACCAACGTTCTTCTCTCGCAAGTAGGATCGAAGTCGCTTTCGATCAAACGACATCGAAGCCTCGATCTGAAACCAATCTGTCAACGGTGTTGAAGATGTCGGGAGCTTTTCCGCTAGCAGATAGCCCCATTGGTTACCGATCAACGAAGCATCGAGCATATTTGCAAGGACACCTTGAAGACCCGCTGCACGCACGCAACCGTCCGCATCGCCGATATAACCGCCGATCGATTGCTGGCCGTTGATAACGCGCGACCACTGATCACACTGTGCGCTTTCTGAATCAGTCACCGTCCAGTGATACCAATCACTCGATCGAAGCATCATTGAAACGGTCGTGGTTCCTGCCGGATAAGCAGCAACGTTCCACCACCATCGCTGTTGACGCACCGAGCCACCCCAACTGACAAACTGTCGACCGATCGGCAAGGGATTCACTGCGAGCGCTGGCCGATTTTCGTCATCGAGCGATGAACTGAACGTATCGAGCTTAGTAGCTGGCGCGAGTTTAATACTGCCGCCCGATGATTGCCTGATCAACTTGGTAATGAATTCCAGACTAGGCTGAAAATAGTCGACTTGTGTTGTCCGAAACGAATCGGGCCGACGATCGGGGTCGATATGGACCCAAGCAACTGAGCCAATATCGTGAACTTCTGCGGACGAACAGACAACCTCGGTTTGATTGGAAGCCGCATGCATGAAGAGATTGGCGCGTGTTAAAGCACAGGCGACTTCGCAGCGATCGACTGCGGTGACGAAACCGCGACGAGCCAAGGCGATAGTATCCGCACCAGCTCCACAGCAGAAATCGACGACAGGTACGCTTTTAGGAAAAGCCGAAGCCATCATCTTCGCGACCTTCTCGTCGCTCGATTGTTCGAGAAGTTTAGCCGTCCAAATCCAACGCTCCGAATCAGAGAATTTTTTGGCTGCTCGATTTCGCAATCGGCTTTGATGTGCAACGATCGCGCTTGCATTCTTGCCGTCACTCAACCAATCTCGACGAAGCTTGGTTTGTTCTAATACGAACTCGACAAAGTCCTGCCATTGCTGCACTTTGAAGCCATCATACGTATCCAATCGCTGAGCCTTTCGATATCATCCAAAATCCTCGTCGTTTGAAATCGTTATTCCATTTCCCATTATGCTTCAACGAATCCTACAAACGCTTTTGATCGACCGGACACTATTCTATGCGCTAGCAGCTCGAATTTGGCAAGCCATATCGGGTCCGATCACGATCTCTTTGGTCATCGCATCGCTATCGGCCAAAGAAGCCGGGATTTACTATGGTCTTTCAGCAGTAGTAGGCATTCAGGTTTTTTTTGACCTTGGACTTCTCAACATCCTAATTAGTCGAGCCGCACATGCGGGCTCGGATTTTAGCGATCGACTTCAGCTTGGGCAGTCGAATGCGTCCGAGACTTCCGATCGCGATATTCAGTTTGCGAGAATGGCCGATCTTATTCGCGGCTCCGAGCGGTGGTTTTTAGGCACAAGTCTCCTTTTTTGCGTCACGGCGTTGGCCTTCGGTTGGGTAACGCTGAGCCGAACCGATACTCCCTTGGCATGGAAGAGCGTGCTGGTCACGATGGTTGTGCTCGCTACCTGTTCCTTTGCACTAGCCCCCTATCAAGCGATCCTCGAAGGGATTGGGAAACGAGAGTTGATCTATCGATTGCGGTTTTACCAAGCGATTACCGGAAGCATGGTTGTTTGGTTCGCCCTCGGAACCGGCATGAAAATATGGTCGCTTGCGCTCGCAACGGGCGTCCAATTATTATGGCTGCTCTACCTTCGATATATTCATGAAGCCGACTTTTTTTCGAGCTTCAAAAAGACCAAGTCAGGGACTTCGGATTTTTCGTGGTTCCGCGAGATCGTACCGCTTCAATGGCGACTGGCCTTTGTCAGCTTGGTCTATTTTCTCGCAACTCAGTTTTTTGTCCTGATCGTTTTGTATTTCGATTCCGACATTGCCGCTGGCCAGCTCGGCATGACCCTGACGATTGCCGGTGCGATTCAGATGTTTGCATTGGCATGGGTTCAAACGAATTTCTCGACAACTTCGCTTCAGCATGGGATTGGGAATCGCGAAGCGGCGGGTATTCATTGGAGGAAAGTGGCAGCCGTTTCCACGACAATTTTGACGCTTGCCTTTGCCGCCTTTGTTTTCGGGCTACTTCTATTACCCTACCTGGAGCGTGGTTTGGAAAACCGATTTGTCACCCCGTGGCAGCTCGGAATCTATGCTGTCGGCTGTATTGCCAATCATTTCATTGCAATACAATCGTATTATGTTCTTTCGCGACGCGGGAGACCGTTTATGATTACCATGGTCATTGGATACCTTTCGACAGCTTTCGCGGTTTGGATCGGTGGTGCCTTCCACGGAACGCATGGCTTGCTTTTGAACTATACGATGATGATCGTCTTGGTTTGCTTACCGCTTCACACGTGGGCGTATCTCTATTTCCGAAAAACCGACGCAGCATCTTTCGCGTAAAAGAATCGACTTCGCCATCGAAAAAGGAACATCGCCTTGAAACGTCTAGTTTGTCGCGAATTCTGGTTGAGCGCTACCGAGTGGTTCAAATGGTTCGTTTGTTTCTTTGCGATGTTTGCTGCATTGACTGCGCAGGCCCAGCCGGAGGAATCGGTTCGGGCAGAAAAGCAGATGGCACTCGACAACGCCTATGCCGAAAACGACTATATGCAAAAGCGTCCATTGGCGAGCGCACTCGAACTCGGCTTTCGGCATATCGAAGCAGATACGTTTCTGATCGATGATCGACTGCTTATCGGCGGCTCGATTCTGGATATGCAAAGCAAAGGTACACTCGAGGAGCTTTACCTTGCACCGCTTGCCAAACTCGTTGAAAGTCAGAGCGAACTTGTCACGAACGGAAAGACACCTATTCGATTGGTGATCGATATCAAATCGGACGCCGAGCAAACTTATCGGGTCATTCGTTCGCTCTTGGAAAGGCACAAAAGCATGTTGACCAAGGTTGTTGATGGGCAAGTAGAACCCGGCGCGGTGTCGATTATTATCTCAGGCAACTGTCCACGCGAAATGATTGAGGATGAAAACCCACGTTATGTGGCAATCGACGGACGAATTTCTGACCTCGATTCGGACAGCCCGATCCATTTGATACCGATGATCAGCGCTCGATGGGGCTCCCATTTTCGCTGGTCTGGCAAATTAGAAATCACCAAGACCGAAGAACTTCGCTTGAAGTCGATTATCGGTCGCGCCCACGCCGGCAATCGACTGATTCGATTTTGGTCGACGCCCGATGTCGATGCCGTTTGGACAACCTTGCGCGGCAAAAACGTTGATCTTCTTGGTACCGAAAACTATACCAAGCTCAACGATTTTCTAATCCCCCGAGCATCACCGTTTACGCCATAGTGTCGTTGGCTTTCTCGCTCCTAGGCTGTGAAATTATCGATGCACTTCGTCCCAATGTCGCCTTTCGCTCCGCGAAAGTGGCGTTAACGGTGCGCACTTTCGCGGAGCGAAAGGCGACAATGACCAAATTTCAGTCCACTTTCAATCGTCGGTAAGCGTCGGCAAGGCTTTCATCGAGTCCGACCGACCATTTCTTCCCTTCGGTTTCTAGCTCCATGTAGTTAGCTCCGATTGCTATGACTGTACCTTCGACGCTTCCCAAAGTTAGTTTGTCTCCGACTTTGAGATGCAGTGTTTTTCCTTCAAGTCGTGAACCGACCCAAACTTCAGCACCGTCGCGACCGGCGACGAATCCCGTGACTTCGGCTTGCGAAGCGATGTCAAATTTCGGTTCCGGTTTCACTTCGACCACTGGCGGAGGATCGACGACCTTGATCGTCAATGTTTGCTCGGAGGTCTGTCGCGGCAGTCCGTTATCAGTCGCCGCAAGCGTTACGACATACGTGCCGATCTTTTGTGGCATCCAGTCGATTTCAGCTCCATCTTTTCCAATTCGAAATCCTTCTGGTGCTTCACCCACGATTTCGTAGTGAACGCTTTGTCCTGCATCGACGTCCTTCGCCCCCGGATCGTAGCTGAAGGGCGATCCACGAACGGCTTCCGTCGAAGCGGTCTCGGACCATCGCGGAGGATGGTTGGCCGGCGAAAAGAGATTGCGTCCAACGATCTCGTTGGAATACTCCGCCAACGATTTCTTTATCCGAGGCGATTTTCCAGTCGGCGCAGGCTGCGTCTCCGAAGCAATATTCAAGGCCAGCACTTCGGTGACAAGACTGATCTCTAATTGATAGGCTTCGCGTTGGACCGGCAAGATTTTTAATTGAATGATCCGATGAAGATAATTCGTTTCGTAAAATGCATAAAGCAATTTCGTTAGGTTTTCGATCGTTCCCCGACCGGAGATTTGGAACTTAAAGCGTTTGAAGACGCCTTTCTCTGTCGTTTCACCGCCGACAATGTTTTGCTGCGGCGACGTTAGCTCGGCTTCTTCGATTAAACCGATGAGCCATTCATGATACTGCGCGACAGCTTGTTCGCTATTGAGGGGCAGCGACGTCGGCGTGACCGCCGTGAGCTTATTGCGATCCATCAACCCGTCGGTGATCAACGTTTCGCGTTTCGAAATGTCCGACTCGAGTCGTTCGATACGATCTTGCTTGACGCTTATTCCCTTTCGGATGGATGTCCAAAAATAGTTTCCGACCGCCAAGGCGACGACGGCACCTACGCCGATTGCGAGTATTCTTTCACGTGGTGTCATGTTCGAGGTGCCTCCTCATTGGTCACAGGCGTTACATCGTTGGCGGAGGGCTGCGGATCGTTTTTTTCAACGGCATCTTTTGGTACGGCACCTTCGGGCACAGCGTCGTTTGGTGCGGCGTCGTTTGGTGCGGCGTCGTTTGGTGCGGCGTCGTTTGGTATCGAGTCACTTGGTTGAGACTCGTTGCTCTTGATAGTAGTGGGCGGTACCGAATTTTTGGACTCGAGTTTAGGCTGCGGCGGAAGTGTTGTTGGATCGACGACGGTCATCGAGGCGACCGTGACTAGCGGGTCCACTGTCCAGCGGTAGGCCGATTTAGGATCGGGGTTCCTGTTTACACCTTTCGTGCCGACTTGATGCTTTCGGTCGCGGAAATCTTCTTCGAGTTTCGGCCCCAGCTTCTGATCGGTAATCGCAACTTTCGTTTTAACTTCGCCACTATTGGTGACCGCATTCAAAACGATGTTCGCATCGAGAACCACCATTTGATCTGGCGGCAAGGCTTGCTTGGAAAGAAAGCTCAATTCATCGAGCCATTGTATGTCGCCGGAAAGAAAGCCTTCGACCTTTTTCCAATCATCGCTGTTCTTCACGGCAAGCTTGAGCGACGGTTCCATCTCTGAAAAATTCTTCGTCAATTCTGCAATCTTAGCATCGAGTGCCTGATGGGACGATCGATACCACCATAATCCACCGCCGACCAGGATGGTCGCTGCAGCGCCAGCCAAAATATACTCGCGAATCGGTTTCTTTTTCTCCGAGCGATGTCGCGGATGAAGAAAATCGATAAACGATGGAGCGGGTTTCGACTTCGGCGAGAGCTTTCGTTGGAGTAGCAAACCGATCAGTGGTGCGAATCGACCTGTGTCGTTGGTTGGCTCAACCGATTTTTTAAGTTCAATCAAAGAAAAGGGATTGATCGCCTCGACGGGAACTTCTAGCTCTGATCGCCACGCTTGAACAGACGCGTCAGCAGCGGCAGGGTCGCTCCAGAGTACAATCCGCTCAATTTCAAGTCCTGGTCGAGCGTTCATGGCAGCGATCATGGTTCGCCGAATTTCGCCGATAGGCAAAGGTCCGCGTTCTCCGTTGTCATCGGTTGCCATGCGAACGGTTCGCATAAAGCTAACATGACCTTTTTCAAGCACGACCATATCGGCTTCATCTGCCAGGATATCGATCAGCAATACCGTCGAATTCTTTCCGACAGGACTGTTGGCGACCGCGTCGGCCAACGTTCCAGATGCCATCGGTCGCAACCCAATTTGCGTTACAGTAAAGCCGGCATCCAAACATACTTTGCGAATTTGCGAAATCGTCGATGGGTTGATCGTCATCGCAACGACTTCTTGCATCTCGGCACCGTCGACGACCGAGCGATCGGTTTGTGGTAACGGTGCAAAGTCGATCGGCCATGTGTCGCCAACGTTGGCAAATTGTCGCATGGCGGTGAAGCGAACCATATCGGGAAGGTCGTCTGGATCTCCCATCGGCAACATCATATTGCGAAGCTCGACACGACTTCGACCGACCGCAACCAGAATCTCTCCGCCCGTCACCCCGGCTTTCGATGCCAAGGCACGAATGACGTTTGTCAGTTGTTGCGAGTCCATCTGATCATTGGCACCATCGCCAGTGATACTTTGCGAAAGCACATGCTCTAAGGCGACGGAACCGCTGCCGACGGTTCCGACCACCATTCGCATCTCGCTTCCATCCCATTCAATTGCTACAACACGCGACACAGGTTTTCCCTTTTAATGAATTCGGTCGAAACCGATTGTTTAACTTTCTATTGTCCGGCCGTCGGAAGCCCCATCGAACGTTGACCGAGCGTCGCGTTCGAAAAGCCTCGACCCAGGTGATCCATTCTCCGATAAGAAACTACCAACGGGAGTTGTTCCGCGGCATCGATCACCACTTCTACTCTCGCAAAGGCGGCACCTTGTTCGTAATAGCCGACAACCTGAGCCCGATAGACGTCGCCGCCACCGGTAACCAGCGGCAACAGCGACCTCATCTGCTCAAGTGTTACATAACCCTCAACCATTGGCCACGTTTCGAACTTTCGATTCTCGGAGTCGTTCAGTTCGGAGCGTGCCGCCATCAATTGCTCTACTAATTCTGGCGTCATCCCAGGAATTCCCGAGACGATCTCGAAAGGAGCTTCATTGATATTAATCCGTCCTGGAATAATTGGACCATCTACTGTCGTAAGTTTGTCCATCAAAAGAGGAAGGAACATCGCCATTTCAAGCGGATTGTTTTGAAATGGTGATTTGTAAGTGACCGGTTGATTTCCTTGATTCACGGTAATCGTCGCACCAATCAAATCGAGGATTTGATTGAATTGTCCTTTGGGCTGAGCGGATAGGTCGATCTTCACGGCATCGCTCGTCCAAGCGACCTGTTTGGCTCCGGTAGCTCCAACAACTCCCCCTTTACCACCTCCGCCTCCACCATTATTCCCTCCTGAACCTCCTCCTCCATTATTTCCTCCAGGGCCGCCTTTGCCTCCTTTACCATCGCCCCCTTTACCATCGCCCCCTTTACCATCGCCGGGGCCACCTTTTCCACCTTTACCATCTCCAGCCCCCCCCTTACCG
>Ga0163150_10000425_pt1 | contig 79423 bp, 58 predicted proteins | sample OliLakLV19P2IB_FD_148628 | JGI IMG/M metagenome (GOLD analysis project Ga0163150, IMG submission 148628) | Freshwater microbial mat bacterial communities from Lake Vanda, McMurdo Dry Valleys, Antarctica - Oligotrophic Lake LV.19.P2.IB | ecosystem: Environmental > Aquatic > Freshwater > Lake >... | reverse complement strand
TGCACCGCGTTCCGATCGCGAGCGGAGTGGCCGACGTGGTGACGAGCTTCGACGCGCTCGAACACCTGCTCACCGAGGACGTGCCGCTGGTCCTCGACGAGATGCGTCGCGTCGTGCGACCAGGCGGACGTTTCGTCCTCTCGATCGCACGGCGGCAATCGCGCATCACCGTCAACGGCGCAGGCCTGCATCCGACGGTGCGGCCGCTCCGCTGGTGGCTCGGCGAGATCGCGCGCGTCGGCAAGGTCGTCTCTTCGCGTCCCTTCATCGAGGGCACCTTCCATGCGTGACAACGCCACCGACATCGCGGCGCTTCAGGCCGGGCTCGCGCAGCGGAAGCCCGCGCGCTCCGGCGTGCGTCTCTACACGGCCGACTTCGACGGCGTCTCGCTCTGCGACTTCTATCGCGGCCGCCACGCGTTCCTTGTGCTCTCCGGTCCAAGCCTCGCGTCGATGGATCTGTCGCAGCTTTCGCGGCGTGGCATCGTCACGATGGGCGTCAACAACTCGTGGGCGGTGCATCGTCCGACGCTCTGGACCTGCGTCGACTGCCCCGACCGCTTCATCGACACCGGCTGGAAGGACCCTGGCATCTTGAAGCTGGTGCCGATGGAGCACTGGAACCGGCGGTTGCGCGTGGCGCTTGGCGAAGGGCGCTTCCGGGCAAGCCAGTTCCGCGTGCGCGAGATGCCGTCGGTCTTCCTCTACCGCCGCAACGAGCACTTCGACCCGACGCGCTTCCTCGCCGAGGACGCGATCTGCTGGGGCAATCCGTCGAGCACGACCGACTCGCTCGGGATCAAGGGCAAGCGATCAGTGATGCTCGCGGCGCTGTCACTGCTCCACTACCTCGGGTTCCGCAACGTCTACCTCGTCGGCGCGGACTTCCGGATGAGCGAGACGGAGAAGTACGCCTTCAACGAGGGACGGACGAAGGCGGCGATCCGCCACAACAACGTGCTCTACGAGTCGCTCGATCGGCGCTTCAAGGCGCTCGCGCCGCACTTCGCCGAGCAGGGCTTCAAGATCTGGAACTGCACGCCCGGCAGCGGGCTGACCGCGTTCCCCCAGATGGACTACGCGAAGGCGGTCGAGCGCGCGGGCGCCGAGTGCTCGAAGCCGATCGACACGCGCGGCTGGTACGCGCCCGTCAAGGGCGAAGTCGACAAGGAGAAGAAGCCATGAGCTCGAACCCCGACGCGCTGAAGTACTTCCTCTACATCCCCGTTTGGGCGACGACGCAGCAGCCGCCATCGACGACCGAGGGTTCGACCGAGGTGTCCTCGTCGAGCGCGTCGAGCAGTTCGACGACCGACTCCGTGTCGAGCGGGAGTTCGAGCGGCGGGTCTTCCGGAGGATCAACCGGCGGAACGTCGGGCGAGTCGTCCGGCGGCGGAAGCTCGGGTGGCGGCGGCACCAGCGGAGGTGGCGGTTCCTCCGGCGGAGGCGGATCGAGCGGCGGCGGTGGCTCCAGCGGAGGAGGCGGATCGAGCGGCGGAGGATCGGGCAGCGGCAGCTCGAGCAGTTGCTTCCTCTTCGGCACGCTCGTCACGATGGCCGACGGCCGGCGCGTTCCGATCGAGACGTTGCAGCCGGGCGATGTCATCGCGTCGCTCCAGATCCCCGGCCTCGTCGTCGACGTCGACTACCGCGCGCAGTACGACTGGCTCTCGACCTGGGGACTCGACGGCGTCGTGCGCCGCGCGCAGCCGGTCGGCCAACTGCGGCTCGGCACGCACGACGGCTTCGTCGTCCTCAACGGCCGCGTGAAGTGCACAGCCGAGCACCCACTCCTCGTCCGCCGCGACGACCAGTGGGGATTCGTTTCGGCGGAGTTCGTCGTGGTAGGCGACGCGCTCTTCCTCGACGGGATCGGCGAGGAGGTCGTTGCCACCGTCGAGCGCATCGCGGGCCGCGTGCGGACCGTCGCGCTCCACGTACCGACGACGAACACCTTGCTGGTCGACGGCGTCTGGGCGCACAACGACACGGGGCTCACTCAGCTCACCTCGACGAGCTCGTCTGCTTCGTCCTCGTCTGGCTCGGGGAAGTCGAGCGGATCGAGCTTCTCAAGCAGCTCCGGCACGATCGCGCCGTCGATCCTGACGAGCGGTGGTAGCAGCAGCATCGGCGTGAGCGCGAGCAACGGGAGCAGCAACAACACGGCGGTGTAGCCCAATCAGACGCCACGTTGGATCATGGGTCGCACCGGCGCTTCGAGTCCAGGAATAGGTATACCCAGAGCGGCCGCTTCGTGTCCGGAGCATAGTCAGCCGCAATTTCTGCAGCCTCCTCGACAATGGTAGGAACTGCACCGAGCCCAGGAATGAATGAGGCAATGGCCCCGATACGTCCGATCCATGTCTTGCGCTCTACACGAATTCCTTGGGCGTGTAGAGCATCGAGCAACAACGAGTTGGTTGTGTCGATCGAAATGGGATTGCCCGATAGGAGGGAGTCATCGACGCATCGCCGGAAGTGTTGAATGCGGGCGTCACGGAGGACTCTAACAAGTTGCATCACGTCTGTGATCCGCAGCTGTGGTATTGCCACGAAGAAGTCACGAGCAGCTTGTGCCCGCCTCCGGTTTTGCACCATCGTCGGGTCCATTAGGACAGCGCACTTGGCAGTGTAAAAGGCGGCTGTATTATCCCAGTCAAGCGTAGCGGCATTGAACTCGCGCGCTAGCGCAAGTGCTGAGTTGGCATGAAGTATATACGGGTAGACCGAGTCGCGGATCACATCGAGATCAGCCCTCGAACGCGATCGGCGCCTAGACTTCAATATGGATCGTATGGTGCGTTCACACTCTGCATCAGACAATGAGCGATCCTGACGCTGCATTGCGTAGGCGATTCCGTAAGGCACACGGATGGCATCCGTATAGTGAGAATCGAAATGCGCGCGGATTCGAGGTTGGCACGCATCCCATCCATCTACTGCAAATCGCACGTGGTCCAGCCACTGTTCTGGATGTCGAAGGTCCTCGCGAACGGCACCCTCAACTTGAGGCCACAACTGATCTAGTCGAGTCGAATAGTCATCAACAAGGACCACGCCTTCGGAACGAAGGATGCGAAGGTCTTCTGCGAGATCACTAAATGCAGGCAGCGTTGATTCGGTGATGCGCTCAAACGCGTTGGCGTCGAGCATGATCTCGTTAAAAAAGAGTAGGGACTCATAGTCAAGTCGAACCCGGTCACCATCGAATGCGAGGGGTGGGAGGCGATCCGTGTGACGGCTCGAACTCTCCGCCACCGGCGATCGAGCGCTACCAAACGAGGGAAGAAACAATCGTTGCGAGAGGGCTGCCATCGTTCTGCTTCCCGAAACACTCTCACGAGTCGGGCTTGAGTTGGGTGGAGGAAGTGCCCGCCTCCGCGAGAGTTGGTTCATGCACCGGGCGAAGATCCTATGCCTGTTCCCCGTCGGTACCGCAAGACGCCGTGTGGGTTGTGGGTTCGATCCGCTGTCCTGAGCCCCGGGGGACGTTCAGCCGCCATGTCGGGCGACCGGGAACGGAGTGTCATCTCGCCACGACCGAATCTGACTCCGCGTCAGCCCGTCCCGCCAGTCTCGCGCGAGACACAGAGACTCTCGCCCGGATCGGGCTTCGGACGGCCCGGCCCCGGGTGTCTCGGGCCGCGGGCTCCGAACCCAGCCGCGACCGACCGTCGCTCGCAAACCCTTGCGATCACTGACCCACCAACGCGAACGCCCCGGCCTTGCGGTCGGGGCGTTCATCGTTTACCAGCGGGTCGGCTTCGGTCGAAGCTTGTAGCCGCTCGCTTGAAGTAGACTCGTTCGCCCGAGTGGGGCCCTCTACGGACCGCCGTCGGGGTATCGACCCGAGCGCTTGCTACCTGCAAGCCGCCGTGACGTCGACCATGTCTCTGTTCGGTCTCCGGAGGCTCTCGAAGAGGGTCGGTCCAGCACTACTTCAAGCGACCGGCTTCGACCGAAGCCGACCCGCTGGTGAACGCACCCGAAAGGGGAACGCCCCGACCGCAAGGTCGGGGCGTTCGCGTTGTTGGGCCCGTGAATGCAAGGGTTTGCGAGCTGTGCCCGGACGAGGCTCGGCTCTCAGCCTCGCGGCGCGAGACAACGGGCGCGACACCCGGTCGGCGCTTGAAGCCCCCGATCGGGGCGAAAGTCTCTGTGTCTCGGCCGAGACTCTCCCAACGGGTTAGCGTGGTGTCGGATTCGGATGTGGCAAAACGACACCGCCTGTCCGCTTCGGTGGACTGGGCACTCGTCTGCCAGCCCGCTCGACCTTGCCGCGTCGCGTTCAGGCGATCCTGCGGTCGGCAACCGGTCCAGCCCTTTCCCACTATCCTCGGGTACCGGCGAAACGACTCGGCCGTACACGCGAGCGAACGGCCGCGTTCGGAACGAACCCGGATGAGCTCCAGACTCGCAGCAGTTCGACGCAACGGGAGCTATCCTTCCCAAGGGTGTCCCATGGCTTTCCCGATCGTCTCTCGCGTCATCCTTGCGACCGGTCTGCTGGCGAGCAGCGCGGTGCTGCACTTCGGGATCTGCGATTGGGTCCTTCGATCTTCGCCGTGGGAACCAACGGCCTACCGGAACCTATGGGTAATTTCGACCAAGATCGCCCCGGTGTCGGCGACTCGACCCCACGCCACGACGATCGAGGGCCGGGTCTTGCGGGTCAGCAACGACACATCGCCAGCAGAGGGCTGGGCCCTCGGAGTTGCCGTCCCAATCTTGTTCCTCTCTGCAGCGGCTGCGCTACTGGTCTCGGTGCCCCGCCTTCGACGTCTCGCTACCGGTCATTGTCCACGCTGCAACCATGACCTGAGATTCGAGGCAGCAAACGGATGCAGCGAGTGCGGATGGCGAGGGGCATCGTGGCCCGAGCAGTAATGGCCGCGGCTGGGCCCTGCGGTAGGAGAGCTGGGGATAGGCGATCCCGCTTGCATCGCCGATTCCGCTTGCATCAGTCTTTCGGCTGACCGTACCGTGTCCGCATGTTCAAGGACGGTTTGCGGGCTCCCCGGCAAGCTGGCCTTCTTCACGCAATCGGTGGGGAGAACGAGGTGCCATCATGCTTCAATAAGTGCTACGCGTTGCACTTATGTATGGTCTTGGCGGTGGTATTCAGTTCGGTGAGAATCGCGGCTGCAGCAGCGCAGGTCGAGATCGTCATTCTGAAGAACTGCTCATTCTGCCTCGTGCCGAATAACGCCACCGCGTGTACGAACTGCGGTCTCGGGGCGCTGTCGGATGCCGCCTGTCTACTCCACTTTGACCTATGCGACCCAGGGCCACCCGATCCGCGGCCAGCGCCCGATGACGTCGACGAACTCCTCGATGATGTCGCAAATCGGCTCGATGTGCGCATTGACGCAGGTGACTAACGAAGGGGCCGGTTCAGGTGTTCCAATCGGCAGTGGCCACGAGAGTCGCAGAAACTTGGCGTTCGCCCGTGCCTAAGGAATCTAAGGAATCCTTAAGGACACTCACCTTCAAAAAGCACTTTCAAACGGCTCCTCGGCCATTTCTCGACGATCCGAACTCCGGCTGCCAGATCAGACATGACGGCGCGAGGGCTGTCTCGGTCCAGTCGCGAGCACTGTGACTCGATCGACGCCCTTGCGGCTTGCCGAACGCCTGCCGCGTTGATGACGCTCCCCGTCACCGACGAAGTCTTGGAGGATTCGGCCGGCCGCAGGACTCGCCCGGCGGATGCGCATCCCCGGCGCGCAGCGCTGCCCCAGGAAATCGCATTCATCTGCAGGAAAAAGCATAGTTTTTCCGGGGTCGGCATTTTCACGACGGCATCATCGCCGTCACCATGACCTTCGCGCGAAAACTCCTCTTTGATCACACGAAACCCGTCGTCTGCCACTGCGTCTCGCGCTGCGTGCGCCGCCTCTTTCTCACGCAGGACGAGAAGTGGCGCCGCGGGCTGATGGACCGGATGCGTGTCCTCACCATGCATGTCGCGATCGACGTGCTCGAGGCCGCCGTCCTCGGCAACCACCTTCATGTGGTCGCGGCCACGCATCCCGATCTCGCCGCGCTCTGGGACGGCCGGGAGGTCGCGCGGCGCTATCGCTCGCTCTATCCTGATCATACGCGCTTTTTGAAGGTGAGTGTCCTTAATGATTGAGGCCCAACGAACAAATCGCCGTCGATTTGATCGACGGCGATGTCATGAGCGAGCGAGCCGCACGCCGAATGCAGAGAAGCAGGCATCGGGCTGCCGCGCTTTCGTTGACGTCGCGTTGGCTCAACGCGCTCGATTCAGCTGCATCGATCCCTGCAGAGCCTTCGCTTTCTCCAAGTGCTGGGCGACGTGATCTCTCATCGCCTCCAAGTGCTGTTGCACGTCCGCGATGCTGGCGTTCTTCGTCAGCTCCTTGTCGATGATCGTCAATACGTTCTCGTGACCCCTCACCATCGCGTCGATATACGCGCCGGCGAATGCGTCCCCATCAAGCGGCACTAGGAGGCTCAGAGCGCCCGCGCCGTCCCTTTGCAATTTCTCGACGCTTGAAGTGATGATCGGAGTGACGCCGATGCGCTGGCCGAGCTGCATGGTCTCCACCATGTGGGCACCGTGGACTTTATGCAACATCTTCGCGAACTCCTTTACGGGCTGACCGATCTTCTTTGTCTGGGCTTGGCTCGCGGCAAGTACCTGGTTGAGATCGATCGCGATGACGGTTGCCAGAACTTCGCTATCGCCCTTGCCGTCAGACTCCCGAGCAACTGCCGCACGTTGCGGCGAGCCAGGAATGACCGGCGAGTCGGGAAACTCCGCGCGGGACGCCTGATCGGGCGTGAACTGGAGAGCTTCAACGTAGGCTGGGTGTTTGCCCTTGATGTCTTGGTCGACCATCTCGCCAAACGCTTTGCGCGCTCCCTCCACGGTCGTCTTTCCCGTGACGATGTCATGGTCAAGATTCAGTGTGAGAACGTTGTGGCCTTCCAGATCGCAGCGCGCTGAGAGCTCACCTGCCGTGCGGTTGATGGTGCTGCTCCCGTCGAAGGCGATGAGGTCGGCGACCTTGTCCTGCGGCACGTTGTAGGTAATTGTGTGTTCCATATAGTCGACGTGCGGCAACGGGAAATCGTGCGGCGTTTCGATATTCATCACGGAGATGCGCTTGAATGGGCCGGGGTTGTGCCAAACCATTCGATACGACGTCGCCTCTTGTGGCTGGCCGTACTTCGCGATCATCTGTGTCGCCCCCAAGCGCGGGCGTTCGGCCCACTGCGCAAGCAAATCGTTCACGCCTTGCGCGTCGACGCTCATCATGCGCGACGCTTCGGTCATCCCCGACATGCGCGACGTGCGCGGGTTGTCGTAACTCGATGTGCGCGACTTGTCGTCATCGGATGAGTTGCGGTAACTGTGGTCTGTCGCACCCATGCGTGCGCTCGAAGCCGAGGTCGCAGAGCGGCTGGAAACAACGTTGCTGTCGTCCGTTCGATCGTTGCGATGACAACCGGACGTGGCGAGGACGGCGGTGACGATGATGAGAGAGGAGGCGAGCACGCGCGGCGCAATGAAGTCCATTGGGATCTCGATTCAGGCAGCAACCTCGGGCCACACGACATTGACGTCAACTCGCGGGTCTTCGGTGAAAAGCGAGTGTTGGCACTGCGGCAGCGCGAGTCGCGCTGGCGTCTACGAATCGGCATCACTTTCGGGGGAGCTGGGGTACCTTTCGACCTTTCGCTCTATACGCTGAAGAGTCTTGATCTCGCCTCTTTCCGATCGCGTCTGACTGTTTCACGCTGTTTCACGAACTGAAACGCGCTCCTGCGAAGGCGACTCATGTGCGTCGCTGTCATCGTCACGGCTGACAGGAACAGCGCGGACTTCAAAGAGCGGGAATCAATATGGGAGAGTAGGGATGGCCGTGATTCACACGACCATCCCCCTCATCAAACCGGAGAAGGCGGTTTTCCCGCACCCGGCTTACCCGACGAGTTCATCGCGCAGCTGTCGACGTGCGATTCACGCGTGGTCCGAACTGATGGAACTGCAGGCGGTCCCGTAGGCGGTCCTTCATGAATTCGTACCACGTCATGGCCGCATGAAGGACACACCTTTTCAACCACCTTTTCAACCAGCGGCTCGGGCCCCGCCCACCTCAGCATCACGAACGCTCCTCGCCGTTGACCAAATCCACGCGCGATCCGCGCGACTCCCACAACCAACCCGAACCTCACCTCGCGACTCTTGCCCGTTGGAGGATCGCATGTTCCATTGCCCCGCAGCTCGTCCGTTCGTTCTCGTTACCGTCGCCGCCCTTGCAAGTCCCGCAGTGGCGGTGCTTCCCCCAGTTCAGGTTGGTGATCTCACGCAGTCGTCCGCCGTCGTGACGGTGGACGGTGCGCTCAACGTCACGTTTGAGTGGGCGCTCGCTGCGCAGCCGGAGTCGATTGTCGGCTCGGCCGGCGCGACGGCACCATCGTCGACGGCACCGGCGAAACTCGTCATCACCGGCCTCCTGCCAGGCAAGGACTACGTCGTTCGCGCGAAATCCAGCGGCGATTTTTCGGCCGACTCGGCGTTCGCGACGCTGCGTCCGAATGGTCGTCCCGGATTTCGCTTCGGCGTGTCCGGTGACTGGCGCGGCGAGCTGGCACCGTACCCAGCCGTCAAGAATGCCGACGAGCGTGCACTCGACCTCTTCATCCGTCTCGGCGACACCGTCTACGCCGACTACCCGTCGCCTGACGTGTTCATTCCGCAGTGCATTGCGCTCGACGAGTTCAGGCTGAAGCACCGCGAGGTCTACTCGCCGCGCTTCGGGCTCGACGCATGGGGTGAACTCGCACTCGTGACGCCGTCGCTCGCGACGATTGACGACCACGAAGTGACGAACGACTTCGCCGGTGGTGAGTTCACCACGGATCCCCTGTATCGCGCGGTGCCTGCGAGCCTTGAGACGCCGCAGCTGCTCGACAACGAGCGTGGCGGCGACGCGGATGCGGATGATCCTGCCATCTGGACGCACCCGACCGATCCTGCGATGAGCCGCGTCCTCTGCGTCGCCAAAAATGGCGGCCTCCGCGTCTATGACCTGAGCGGCAATCTTGTGCAGACAGTCGCACCGGACGCGATCCGCTACAACAACGTGGATCTCATCACTGGGTTCGAACTGAATGGAACGGCCGTCGACATCGCAGTGGTGAGCGACCGGCTCAATGACCTGATGGTCTTCTTCAAAATCGACGCTGCGACGGGCACCGTGATAAATGTAACGGATCCGACGCTGCCGCGCGTCTTCCCGAAGCAGGACGTGAAGGAGCAGGAAACGGTCTACGGCGTCGGCACCGTCACGCGCGACGACGGCAGGCATTACGCATTCGTCAGCCGACGAAGCACGTCGGTCGTGCGGCAGCTCGAGATCATCGCGAACGGTTCGACCGTCGCATGGACGCCGGTGCGCGACATCGTGCTGCCCGCAGAGTTTGACGGCTGGGTGCCGGAGAATCCGCAGGTCGAAGGAATCGTCGTTGATGCATTTCACGACGTCGCCTACGTCGGGCAGGAACAGGTCGGCTTCTGGAAACTGTCGGCTGATCCGGCATCCGTCGATGCTCCGGTCCTTGTTGACCGTGTCCGCGACTTCGGCGGCATTCTCGGGCCTGGCACGTGGCTCAGCGCGGATGTCGAAGGGCTCACGATCGCTGACTTCGGCGCCGGCGCCGGCGATCTCATTGTCTCGAGCCAAGGTGACTCGACGTTTGCGATCTATGACCGCGTGACGAACGCGAAGGTCGGCCGCTTCGCGATCGGCGGCGGCGCGATTGACGCCGTCGAAGAGTGCGATGGCGCCGCCGTCTCGACGAACACGTTCGGCGGCATCTGGCCCGGAGGTCTCCTCGTGGTCCAGGATGGCAACGATCTTCCCTCGGTCCTTGGCGAAGACGACGGCGAGATCGAGAACGTCGCCCGTTCGTTCAAGTACGTGTCGTACGCCGATGCTCGTGCGGCGGCGACGGCGCCGGCGATCCGCGTCAACGAATCACCGCTGTATGTCGCAGGAATCACAGCGTTCGAAGAATGGAATCCGCTCGACCCGGTGGTGTGGCAGGGCACCGGCGATCCGCGCATGGACGGTCGTCCCAAGCTTTACCGCGCCCAGGCGCACGGCAAGGATGCCGCGGTGTTCATGCTGGACGCCCGCAGCTTCCGTGACGAGTCGCTTCCATCGGCGAATCCCGCGGATCCCACGTCGGTGTTCATGTTCCTCATCGAAGCGTTCAATCCGAAGCGAACGATGCTCGGCAAGCCGCAGGTCGAACAGCTCAAGTCGGATCTGCTCGCCGCGCAGGCGGCAGGAATCACGTGGAAGTTCGTCCTCGTCCCCGAACCGATCCAGAATCTTGGCGTGGTGGCAGCCGGCGACCGCTTCGAGGGATATGCCGCGGAGCGCACCGAGATTCTTGCGTTCGTTGACGAGACGAATATCGAGAATGTCGTCTTCATCGCCGCCGACATCCACGGCACGCTGGTGAACAATCTCAAGTATCAGATCGGTGTCGGAGAGCCGCAGATTCCGACGGATGCCTGGGAGATCTCGACGGGTTCGGTGGCCTTTGATGCGCCGTTTGGTCCGACGGTGCTCGGACTCGCGTTCGCTCTCGGCCTCATCAGTGAATCGGAGTACGCGCAGTACCTCGCCGCGCCGACGTTCGTTCAGGATGCGATTGTCACCGGGCTTGTGAACTCACAGTTGTCCGCGCTCGGGTACGACCTGCTCGGCTTCGAGGGCAGCACGATTCCTGCATCGTTCACGGTCGGTGGTCCGGTCGCCACGCACGTCTTCGGATGGACCGAGTTCGATATCGCTCCGGGCAGCAAGCGGCTCGTCGTGACGACCTACGGAATTGATCCGTACACCTCCGCGGATCTGCTTGCGGACCCGGTGGCGGTCGTCGCGCGGATCCCGCAGATCGTGAGTCAGTTCGAAGTGGACGCGGTCGGTGTGCCGTGCGTCGGCGACGTGGATGGGAGCGGAAGTGTCAACGCTGCCGATCTCGGCGCGCTGCTCGGCGCCTGGGGATCGCAGGATTCGGCGTTCGATCTCGATGGATCGGGAGATGTCGAGGGAGGAGACTTGGCAGTGCTCCTGGCCACGTGGGGAATCTGCGACTGAGTCAGGGGAGATTCGCTGCGGTTCCACGCGCACGGCCGTCCGGCACACACCGGGCGGCCGTCGCGGTTTTTGGGCGGCGTACTTTGCCTCGCCACGCACTGTTACACCAGCTCCGCCAGCACTTCGTCCGCAATCAGCATCCCGCTGCGCGTAAAGCGCAGACGATCGTCGTGCCATTCGAGCAGGCCGCGCGCCAGTCCGCTGTCGAGCACCGCGACACGCGCCACACCGCGATCGCCTTCGCGGCATCGATCAAACGTGGCGCGATCGATTCCTTCACGCAGCCGCAGACCCAGCATCAGCAGCTCGCCGGTTTGCGTCGGCCGGTCGACGCGTTCGACATCGACTACCGGTGATGCTCCCTCGCCATTGAGCCACGACGTGATGCGCGGCATGTTCTTCCATCGCACGCCCTGCGCGTGTCCGCTGGCGCTTGGGCCAAGCGCCCACCAGTCGGCGTTGCGCCAGTACTTGAGGTTGTGCCGGCACGCCTCACCGGGCTTTGCAAAGTTCGAGATCTCGTACTGCTCGAACCCGGCCGCGCCGAGTGTGTCGAGCGTGTGTTCGTACATCGCCGCTTCGAGGTCTTCATCACACGCGATGAACTGCCCCAGCTGGAGCCGCTTCGTCATCGCGGTGTTCGGCTCGTACGTCAGTCCGTAGCACGACAGATGCTCAGGCTCGAGCGCCAGCGCCGATGCAAGATCGCGCTGCCAGTCGTCGAGTGTCGAGCCGGGGATGCCGAAGATGAGATCGATGTTCAGCCGACGGATACCCGCGGCCCGGAGCCGCGCGACGGCGCGGCCGACGTTGACTGGATCGTGCCAGCGCTCCAGCGTCTTCAGGTGCTGTGGATGAAAGCTCTGTGCCCCGACGCTCGTGCGGTTGACGCCGGACTCCGTGAGAATCGCCGCGATTTCTTCGGTCACCGTTTCGGGATTTGCTTCGACCGTCCATTCGACATCTGCTGCGAGCGGCAGCCGGTCGCGCAGCGCCGTCAGCGCGCGACGCAGAAGATCGGGACGCAGCAAGGTCGGTGTTCCGCCGCCGACGAACACCGTTTCGATCGTCTGACCGTCAACCAGCGGCGCGAGCGCGTCGATCTCGGATTCGAGCCGCGCCACGTACGCCGGCTGACGATCGTCCGCATCGACGAACGAATAGAAATCGCAGTAGTGACACTTATGAAAACAGAACGGAACGTGCGCGTACACCGCGGTCACCGCAGGCTGCACGTCGGCAACGGCCATGGCCGCAGTGAGCTGCGACGACGCGAGCGGCAAGGAAAAAGTTCGCGACGCATCCGGTTCCACGCGTCGAGCATACGAGCGCTGCGCCGGCGCGCGAGCCACGAATGGCTTCGATGGCTCAGGCCGCCTTGGACTTGCCGCCGCGGTCGGTCGGTGCGGCGCCCTTGGTGTCGGCTTCCGCACGAGGCGCCGGTGCAACGGCCACCTTCATCATGGGAATCTTGATGTTCGTGCCGCAGTTCCGGCACCGCACAAGTTTGCCGCGCGCTGTCTGGGGTACTGCGAGGATCCGCTGGCAGCCGAGCTGAGGGCACATGATCCGCAACACATCGTCGCGCGGCTTGCCGTCGTTGGGATTGGGGTTTGATCCTGCCGGGGTCACATGGTGCTCCAACCGGTTGATCGGCCCATCGCCCATCGTGCTTGAGCCCCTTCTGAGCTTCGCGCGGGCGCAAGGGCCCCCTCGTTTCCCCACGCAGCACACGTCGTCGAGGGCGGCACACCGCACTGCGTCGCCCCGTACAATCGCCGTTTCCGACCATGCAGGGCACTTCTCCTCCCCTGCTTCTGAGCCACTCATGACTCTCTCCGATCCCCCACGTCCGTTTGATTCCGGTTCCGTCGACCGACCCAAGCGTAACCGCATTCACAACGCAGCGGTTGTCGGACTTCAGTGGGGCGACGAGGGCAAGGGCAAGATCGTCGACTTATTGACCGCGCGGTACGACACGATCGTGCGATACAACGGCGGCGCCAACGCCGGACACACGGTGGTGGTCGGCGATCAGAAGTACGCGCTGCATCTCATTCCGTCCGGGATTCTGTATCCCGACAAGCTGAACGTGGTCGGCAACGGCACGGTCATCGACCCTGAGAAACTGCTGGAAGAGATCGAGAAGCTGCACGATCGCGGCATCGCGGTCGGCGAGAACCTGAAAGTCAGCGACCGCGCCCATGTCGTCATGCCTTATCACAAGGAGCAGGACGCGGCGCGCGAAGAGTTTCTCGCCACGAAGTCGGGCAAGGACACGGGTGGACTCTCGATCGGCACGACGCGCCGTGGCATCGGTCCGGCGTACGCCGATAAGGTGTCACGCTCGACCGCGATCCGCATCGGCGATCTGCTCGATCCGCTCATCCTGCGCCGCAAGCTCGATCTCATCTGCGGTCTCCGCTCGGTTGAACTCGAAGCGCTCGGCCTGCCCACGCGTCCGCTGTCGGCCGACGAATTGACCGAGCGCTATGCGGCCGTTGGACAGCGGATCCGCCCGCATGTCACCGACACGGTCTACCTGCTGCACGATCGTCTCGCGGCCGGCAAGTCGATTCTCTTCGAAGGTGCGAATGCGTGCCTGCTCGACATCGATCACGGCACGTATCCGTACGTCACGAGCTCGAATTGTTCGACGCTCGGTATCCCTGCGGGCACGGGCATTCCCGGCAGCCGCATCGACGTCGTCTACGGGATCATGAAGGCGTACTCGACGCGCGTCGGCGCCGGTCCGTTTCCGACCGAGCAGCTCAACGACATCGGCACCCGCATCCGCGAGCGCGGGCGGGAATACGGAACCACGACTGGCCGGCCGCGGCGCTGCGGATGGCTCGATCTGGTCGCCGTCCGATACTCGGCGATGGTGTGCGGCGCGACTGCGATCGCATGCACGCTGTTCGACGTGCTGACCGGTTTCGACGAACTGAAACTGTGCGTGGCGTATCGTCTGCCGGATGGCACTCTCACCGAGCGGTTCCGCCCTGACGCCGATCGCCTCGGCGTCGTGCAGCCGGTCTACGAGACGCTGCCGGGCTGGACGGAAGACGTTCGTGAAGTGGAAGATCGAGCGGCGCTCCCGCTGAATGCGCGCCGCTATCTTGAATTCATTGAAGCATTCGTCGGCGTGCCTATCGAGATCGTGAGTGTCGGACCTGAGCGGAACCAAACACTCGGCACGCGCGAACTTGTCGGTGTCTGATGCGTCTATGCCCGCTAGCGCTGTCAAACTGTTGCTGGACTCATCCCCCGCGTGACCCTCCTCGCTCCGATGTCTGCTGCGAAACCCGAACCGCTCCCCGCGGGGCTTTCGCGTGAGCGCATGCCTCGCCACATCGCGGTCATCATGGACGGCAACGGCCGATGGGCGCAGCGAAAAGGACTCCCGCGCGCCCTCGGCCATCGCGCCGGCGCGAAAGCGGTGCAGGTGATTGTGGGCGAAGCCTCCAAGCTCGGCATCGAGGCGCTCACGCTGTATTCATTTTCAAGCGAGAACTGGAAGCGCCCGCCCGACGAGGTGAGCGCGCTGATGGAACTCTGCCGTGAATACATCCGCGCCGAACAATCGAGGATGGTTGCGAGCGACATCCGGTTTCGCCGCATCGGTCGGCGCGACGGCATGCCGGCGATCGTCCTCGACGCGCTTGACGACGCCGAACGTGCGACGGCGCACTGCCGCGGCCTCACACTGTGCCTGGCGCTGAACTACGGATCGCGCACCGAGATCACCGACGCGGTTCAGGCGATCGCCATGAAAGTCGCTCGCGGTGAACTCGTGCCCGATGCGATCGACGAGGCGACCATCGCGCGGCATCTCTACACACACGGCCTTCCCGATCCCGACCTGCTGATCCGCACCGCAGGCGAACGGCGCGTCTCGAACTATCTGCTGTGGCAGATCAGCTACGCGGAACTCCATGTCGCCGATGCGCTTTGGCCTGACTTCGGGCCGGCGGAACTGCACGCAGCGATTCGCGACTTCGCAAGCCGCGAACGCCGGTTCGGTGATGTGACCGCGCAGCCGCCGTGCGTGTCAATCATCGATCACTGATGCGTCCGCTGCGGCAGCACGTACTCGATCACAGCGAGCGAGGGCATCGGCGGATAGCGCAGCTGGAGCCGGTAGCCGTGCAGATCGCCGGGATCCGCGCCGGCGGCTGCACACACCGCGGCGACGATCGAGGTGTACTTCGGGACGTCGGTCCCCAGCCAGGCCGCGCCCTGCAATGGCGTGAACGCTTCGCTGAGATGCAGTCTGCCGTCCGCGCGCGTCGCCTGCGGATACGCAGGGCGTTCGGGCAACTGGCCGTACAGACTGGCGGTTGGCATGGGGCCGCCCTCGGCGGAACTCCCTGCGATCGAACGGTGCACGAACACGTCGAGGATTGCGATCTCGGCGGGCGTCGTGAGCGCCACATGATGTTCCGCGCACGGCGTGACCGCGCATCCCCACCGGGGCAGTGACGCTCGATCGATGCAACCGAGCATGCACGTTGTCGCCGCCGTGATGCCGACTGGACCGTGCGTCAGTTCGAAGCGTGTCGTCCCTTCTTGGCTGGTCGGCACGGCGCGCACCGACGGCAGCGGCCGAGAACAGAACGCGCTCATGAACGGCACGCCGCCCGCGGCCACCGTCGCATCGATCGGCATCGCTCCGCGCTCGCAGCCGCGCAACGTTGCGAGGGGCCACGTCACATCCGGGCGCAGCCGGCGGAAGTCGACGAATCCGGCAACTACCACGAACGCGAGACGATCGGCGTCCGCCGAGGGCAGGACGAAGCAGGCATTGAGCTGCACGCGGGAGGCAGTCCCCCAGATCGCGCTGTTGCCTTGGAACGCCAGCTTGCGAGTGACTTCGTCGCGCTGCACCACCAGCGGCGCCGCGCGCTCACCGAGACTCGCGAGCATGACCGCGAGGGTTTCGCGATCGCCGGCATGCGTTGCAACCAGGTCGTCAAGCGCCGCGATCGCGGAGCGGAGCGCGGCGAGGCATTCGGGCGGCGCCCCCGCTTCTTCCATTCGACGCAGAAGGATCGCCAGTCCCGGACGGCCGGGGAGATGGGTGACGGCCACCTGCGGCGCGTCGTCCCCGATCACCTTCGACACCTTCCACGTGAGATTCTTGTTCAGCCCGAACTGCCGCGAGACATCTTGGGGCCGCGACGGGTCAGCGCCGACGGAAAGCAGCACCCGGGAAAGCGCCTGGCGCAGGTCGCCCGTGATCTGGCGGGCCGACGCTTCGAACGAGCCGTCGACCGGATGGTGCGGATTGGTGTGATGCGAATCGGAACCGTCACGGGGACCCCCATTTGCGAGCAACGCGGGACCTGTAGCGGGACGGAGCAACGGTCGAGGATGTGACATGCGATGAAGAACGATCGGAGGGTGACGGGGCAACGGGCCGCGTTCGGAACAACCGGTGAACGCTGGCGTTATCGCGCTTCGGTCGCGGCCGCCCTCTGGAGGGCAATGGCGGCGTGCGACGGAATCGTCCTCTCCTGCTGGACGCGGCCTGCGCGGCATCATGCCGCAGTCGCGTCCCCGGGGGAGCGTACAGCGAAAACGCCATGTGGGTGCCCTTTCGTGTTGGCACAGCGTTTTTTCGGATCGAGCAGGAAGGGTCCTTAGCTCGGCGTTCAGAGCCGACCACTTGCTGCGCGCCCGCGCGACGCTGGGCCGCGTTGGCCATTGAGCCCGCTCTGAATTGAACCCATAGCGGTCGAATCGCCCAACTCCGTCTTGGCGCGTCCCCGCGTTGCGATATTCTGCCTGAGCACCGACACTTACGCTCCTGATGCCGTACCTGATACCGTCGAAGCAGCGGTCACAGAATGCCACCGTGGCGCCGGTACGTGCACTCACCTTTCCGTGCCGCGGCCTCCACTGCGGACAGCTCAATCGACGGAGACCTGCATGCGGCGATCACCGCCCCTCGCGCCTCAATGGCGACCCGCTACCCGTTGGTCGCTCGCGCTGCTCTGCGCGTCCACCCTCGTCACCACATTCGCCATCGCAGTCCCCAGCAGCGCTGCACCTCCCCAAGCCCGAACCCAGCCGCGCGCCGATGCGGCGCTGACTCCGGGCGAGACGAGTGCCTCGCCCGACGTCGTCGCGGCGCATGACGCCGGTCTGGAGATCGTGCCGATCGACGAAGGCCGGCTGGACGCTGAGACCCTGCGCATGCTCGCCAAGGGTGCGCTGCTCGACCTGCCGACAGCGGACGGTCCCGTGCGCATGCAGCTTGTCGGACGGTCGGTTTCTTCGTCGGGCACGCAGATCTTCACGTTCGCGGGCGGCCCCGAATTCGGCTCGCGCGTCGGCGCCGAAGCGCGCCTCGCCGTGCGCGACGGTCTCGTCGGTGGATTCATCCGCCCGCGCGACGGCTTTGAAGTCACCGTCACACCCATCGATGCGTCGCGGCAGCGGCTGCAGTTTAAGACTGCATCCGACAACGAATGCCACGTCTCCGGAACACCTGCGCGAGTGGCGCCGAGGGACGGCGGCATCGCAGGTATCTGCAACGACTCCCCGCTCGTCGTCGATGTGCTGGTGCTCTACACGCCGACAGCCGCAGTGGCGGAAGGTGGCTCGGCCGCGATCGAACTGCTCATAGAGTCTTCGATGGCCGATGCAAACACGTCCCTTAAGAACAGCGACGCACCGACGCGTCTCCATGCGGTGAAAGTGCTGCAGGTCGACTTTCCCGAGTCGGGAGTGGCTCAGACGGACCTCGAACGCCTGCGCAATCCGGCCGACGGTTTCGGCGACTTCATCCACACGTTGCGTGATCAGTTCGGCGCCGATCTCGTGCACCTCGTGTGCGTCACGGGCGGCGCGTGCGGCGTCGCGTACCTGTTTGAAGACAACGATGGCGGCGCATTTGGCGTGACGGCGTCCGGCTGCCTCGACGGCTACACAGTGGCGCACGAGATCGGCCACAACTTTGGATGCTGCCACGCCATTGGCGACGGGGGCGGCTGCGAGAGCGGTGGCTACTTCCCGTACTCCAATGGCTGGCGATATGACGGGAACTCCGGCACGCAGTGGCGCACCGTCATGGCGTATGCGCCGGGCGAGCGCATTCCATACTTCTCGAATTCTGGCATCAGCTTCGACGGCGGCCCGACCGGTGTGCCCAGCAGCGACGCCGCCGCTGCGGCGAACGTCGAGACAATCATCATGACCTCGCAGGCCATTGCGAATTTTCGGTGCGCCGTCGGTCCGCTGCTCGACTGCAACGGCAACGGCGTTCCCGACGTGATTGATCTGATCGACGGCACGAGCCCCGACTGCAACAACAACAGCATTCCCGACGAGTGCGACATCGCCTCCGGCTTCAGCGCCGACAGCAATCTCAACGGCATCCCCGACGAGTGCGCCAATCTGCCGACCAAGTTTCAGCCCGTCGATCCGCCCAACGACTTGCGCGTGCTCGACTCGTTCGGATTCTCGGTCGCCATCGGTCGCACCAACACCGCCAGCGACGCGGCGCCGTTCTTTGTCATCGGCGCGTTTGGTGATGACGAATTCGCAAACAACGCAGGTGCCGCGTATGTGTTCAACATCACCGGCTCCACGCTCTCGCAGACCGCGAAACTGACGGCGTCCGATGCGCTCAGCAACGCCAATCTTGGACGCGCCGTCGCCGCCTACAAGCGGCCCGCCACTGTCATCCCGGCCGTCACGGCCCGCAACTTCGCCGCTGTCGGCGCGTACCGCGCCGCCGACGGCACGAACCCTGAAGAAGGCGCTGTCTACGTCTTCACCAATCAGACTGGCACATGGCAGCAGTATGCAAAGCAGAAGCCGGCCGATGGCAGTGCGAACGAGTGGTTCGGATTCTCGACCGCGTTCACCCGGATCGGCGCTGACGTGAACGATCAGCTCGTGGCCGGCGCACCGCAGGCCAGCGACGGGAAAGGCGCCGTCTACGTCTACCGCTACAAGGACGATCACACAACGACGCTCGCCCGCAAGCTGGTGGTGCCCTTTGGCGCGGCTGGTGACGATTTCGGCTGGTCGGTCTCCATCGACAATTTCGTTGCGATCGTCGGCGCGGGTCCGCCGCCCGTCGTCGTGCAGCGCGCGATTCTCGCCGCCGGCGCGCCGGGCTACGGTTCCGACACCGGTCGGGTGCGCCTCTACGAGCGCGCACTCACCGCCAATGCGAACTTCCCGAGCACCGGCCAGACGATTTTGCTCGATCCGAACATCGCACAGGCTGGCGATCGCTTTGGTGGCGCTGTGTCCATCACCGACAACTGGCTCGCGATCGGCGCTCCTGGCCGCAACAGCGAGCAGGGTGAAGTCTTCGTGTACGAGCGCGTCGCGATCGGCACCTGGCTGTTGCGCAAGTCATTCACGAATCCCAACGGTCTGCCCGGGGACCGGCTCGGCACGTCGGTGTCGTTGCACATCGCCAGCGACGGGGCGCTCTGGCTCGCCGCCGGTGCACCGCGCACCGACACCATCACGTCCTCCGGTCTGCAGCCTGACACCGGCCTCGCGATCATCTGGCGCAAAGCGGCCGGCAGCTCGACCTGGCTCGCGGTCAATCCGCATCTGCCGACCGACCTCGCAGCGGGTGACCAGTTCGGCAGTGCACTCAGCATCTATCAGCGGGGCGGCTCGATCGAAGTGCTCACCGGAAGCCCGTTTGACGATGACACCGGACTCAACTCCGGCTCGGCGTACCTTGTGCATCCGTCGTCGAGTCCTTGACGACTGAGTGTCGATTGATGGGGGATTGCCAAGTGATCGCTCGGTTCGTTCCTCACAGCCTATTTTTCTTCATCGTGATTCCGACGGATTCCATGCGAACGTTTCCACACTTCCAGCCATGCGCCGCTTTCCTGCGTGCCGCTCGCAACGCTCCGTTTCTCTTCGTGCTTGTCGGCATGCTGTCGCTCATCGTGGAGGCGCGGGCGATGGCGGGCGATCCGCCTGCGAGTTGCGGCAACCCGGCACACAGCTGCTTCGACGTCGCGCTCGACCAGACGGGGTGCGCGAACGTCGACTGCTGCCAGATCGTCTGCAAGTTCGAGCCGGCGTGCTGTGACATAGCCTGGGACGAACTGTGCGTGGCGCTCGCAGTGAAGTTCTGCTCGCCGTGCGGAACGAGCATCAACTCGTGCTTCGGCAATCACACGACGCAAGGCTGCGAGCAGTCGAACTGCTGCAGTTACGTGTGCTCGATGCCTGACTTCAGCTACTGCTGCGTCCTCGCCTGGGACGCGGCGTGCGCGGAGATCGCGGAGACCGCGTGCCAAGGCTGCGGCGCACCGGGCGCCGGCCCGTGCCGAGTCGTGCACGAAGGCTCCGGCTGCATTGACGCAGCATGCTGCGACCTCGTGTGCAACGTCGACCCGATCTGCTGCGCGGCAAACTGGGACGAGATCTGCGTCCAGTGGGCCGCGATCTTCTGCCCGGGCTGCGGCGACGCGTCCGCGGGCAACTGCTGCGTTGCGCACGTCACCCCGTATTGCGATGATGCCGACTGCTGCGAGCTCGTGTGCAGCATTGATAGTTTCTGCTGCGATGTCCGCTGGGACGTTGTCTGCGTCGTCGCGGCAAGCACGTTCTGCACACTCGACTTCTGTCCCTGCGGCGATCCGGCAGCGGGAGCCTGCAAGACGGTGCACACGACGCCCGGCTGCAACGACGTCGAGTGCTGTGCACAGGTTTGCCTCTTCGACACCTATTGCTGCACCATCGCGTGGGACACCGCATGCACGCTCGCTGCTGATGTGCTGTGCGCTGAGATCATGATCTGTGGTGACGTCGGCACCGGGTCGTGTTTCGTTGCGCACGCGACTCCCGCGTGCGATGACGCGGGCTGCTGTCAGGCGGTCTGCAGTGTTGATCCCGTCTGCTGCACGTTTTCCTGGGACCAGACTTGCGCCGCGCTCGCGACGGAGATCTGCTCGGACTGCGGTGACATCGATGCCGGATCGTGTTTCAACGCGCACGGCAGCCCCGCGTGCTCGAACCAGAATTGCTGCGAGGCCGTGTGCAACACGGATCCCTTCTGCTGCGAGAACGAATGGGACGGCGTGTGCGTGACCTTCGCGCAGGCGCTGTGCGATTCGCCGATTGACGCGTGCGGATCGAACCTCTCGCGCTCCTGTTTCATTCCCACCGCCTATCTGCCCGGCTGCGAAGACGCCGGCTGCTGTGTGCTCGTCTGCAGCACGGTTGATCCGTTCTGCTGCGAAGTGCAATGGGACGCCGTCTGCGTTGAGCATGCCTTCACGCTCTGCGGTGGCTTGGCCGAGTGCCCCGGCCGCGGTTCGTGCCTCTTTGCCAACGAGTTCCCCGGATGCAACGATGCCATCTGCTGCTCTGCGGTGTGCGAGCTCGATTTGCTCTGCTGCACGCTCGGCTGGGATCAGCACTGCGCCGACTTCGCGAAGGCCATTTGCTACGGCCAGACCGCGTGCCCCGGCGAACTGCCATGCAACCAGTCACATGGTTCGCCGGGCTGCGAAGATCCGGCGTGCTGCAACATCGTCTGCACCATTGATCCGCTGTGTTGCATTCAGAAGTGGGATGTCAATTGCGTCGCGTTTGCCAACGCCCGCTGTCAGCCCAAGCCGGAATCCAACTGCCCCTGCATCGGCAGCTGCTTCGAGATTCATGCGAATCCGGGCTGCGACAACGCTGCATGCTGCGCGGGCACGTGCTCCATCGATCCCGCGTGCTGCGTCACAGGCTGGGACGCCAGCTGCACCTCGATCGCGAGGCTCATCTGCTGCGGCGAAATCGGGTGCGGCAACTGGTGTTCCGGTTCGTGCCTCGAAGGACACGCGCAGCCGTTCTGCGACGACGCCGCATGCTGCTCCGCCGTGTGCGATGTCGATCCGTTCTGCTGCGTTTCGGCGTGGGACGGTTTCTGCGTGAATCTTGCGGAGCTGCGCTGCTCGTCGCTTTGCGGACTCTCCGGTTCCGGCAGCTGCTTCGTTCCGCATGCAACACCGACTTGCGAGGATTACGAGTGCTGCAATCTCGTGTGTGCCGTGGATCCGATCTGCTGCACACAGATCTGGGATGCGGCATGCGTGACACTCGCCGCAGGCAAGCGCGGTCGGCGTGGCCTCTGCGAGGAACCGCAGTGCGGCGGCATCTTCGCCGAGTCGTGCTGCAACCCGCACGACGGTCCGACCTGCAACGACGCGGCCTGCTGCGAGGCGATCTGCGACCGAGATCCGTTCTGCTGCGATGTCGCGTGGGATGAATCGTGCGCCGGCGCGGCCCGCTCCAACTCGATCTGCAACTGCGTGTCGGATTGCGGCGATCCTTGCGCCGGCTCCTGCTGCGAGCCGCACGAAGGACCGCTTTGCGATGACGAGAATTGCTGCGAGGCCGTCTGCACCATCGATCCCTTCTGCTGTGAACTCGCCGGTGGTGCGTGGGATCAGATCTGTGTCGGCATCGCGCAGTCGGTCGCACAGTGCGACGATCCGTGTCCGCTGCCCGGCTGCGGTGATCCGGACGCAGGCGACTGCTGCCTGCCGCACATCACGCCGGCGTGCTCCGATAAATCGTGCTGTGAGATGATCTGCAACAGTGATCCGTTCTGCTGCGACTCGCAGTGGGACATCACGTGTGCGGCGAACGCGGGCCTGGACTGCCCGATCTGCGAGAACGAAATCTTCTGCGGCGCCCGTTCGGCCGGTTCCTGTTTCAAGGAGCATGCGACACCGTTCTGCGACAGTCTGGGCTGCTGCAGCCTCATCTGTGTCATCGACGAAACGTGCTGTGAAGTCTCGTGGGATGCGTCGTGTGTGAAGCTGGCGTTGGGATTCTGTGGCGGGTGAATACTTCAGACTGACCGACGCGTGACGTAGGCGCGAAGTGTCGAGCCGAGCCGAAGGAGGAACACATCGAGTTCCTCCGGCCCGCCCACGCGCCCAATGCGCTCGCCATCCTCGACATGCTCGGGCCGCAACGCCTTCGTCCACGCGTCGGCATCCGCCGACTTGCCGCGCGTCCGCACCCGTACACCCCGCGCGGGACCGGAGCTGCATGCGCGGATTGCTGCACGGAGTTCCGCCTCGACCACCCGCGGCCGCGCGAGAACCTCATAGCGCGTGAACCATCCCTCGTCGGCATGGCCGTGCGGCGCTGCGTCGGTGGTCAGAATGCCGAGACCGCGCGCCGGTTCCGCGAGTCCGAGCTCCCGTGCCAGACCGCCGAGCAGTCCGCTCCGCTCAAGCGCGGGATCGGGCACCAGCAGGAAAGCACCGAAGTCACCGCCCGCAGCAACCGGCACGGTCACGACATCGCCGGCACGCGTAAGCCCCTCCGGAAGCATTGTCGCAGTGCGCGCTGCCAGCGCCGGCGTCATCGAACCGTCCACGAGTGCCCCCGTGTACGCCACCGCCTGCACCAGCGTCCCGTGCTCGCTGATCCATTCGATCGCCCAAGGCCGTGCGGTCTCCGACGGCAGCACGGCGGGATCGATCCCCGGTCCCAGTTTGATCGCGCCGCCCCGTGCCGCACGAACAATCGCGCAACATGTCGCCAGCGGCGGCTCGTACTGATCCGGATCGTGGCGGCGCCGCCCCTGCGCCTCGTCGCGTCGCGCCGGATCGATGTGCACAACGCTCTCCTCGACGTTGACATCGCGGACCTCGCCGATGCGCGTCGCACAGGCCGCGTTCGCCGCGGTCATCCACGCTCGCACCTCGGAGCAGTCGACCCCGATGGTCGGCACCACGCGCGCGAGTTCCTTCGTGTCACCACCGATCCCGCAGCAGAGATCGATCGCCTGTCGAGGCGCTGCGCGCTGAGGCAGGTCGTGCACCACGGAGGCGAACCGCCTCGCCTTCCAGGCGGCAACGCCGCCGGAGGTCGCCTGCTCCACGCCCTGGGGATCGCACAGGAGCCGATCAGCGTCCGCGAACTTGTTCCGGGCTTTGCGCCGCGCCGCCACCAGATCGAGCGCCACGGCCACGACGGTTGCGTCCCACCGCCGGCGCAGCCGAGTGACCGCCGCGACGTCCCCGGCATCGCAGGCTGCCGCCGCGGCCAGGAGTTCAGCGTCCGCAGATGCCCGTTGCCAGTCTGCCAGTGCGTGCTCGCGTCTCATGATGGCTGTTGGAATGCGCGCCGTCAGCGTACGGGCAACTTGCGGCTCATGCCGGGTCTGAAAACGACCGATGCAGACAGGAGTATGTTCGCACCTCGCGTCGTCGAGCGGCGCGACAAAGAGGGGCTCCAGGCAGTGACACTTTCGAGACGCACCACCATTGTGGTCGGACTGACGCTGCTGGTCCTGTTCGGAGGACTGCACGCCGTCGTGTCACGCGTTCTGCTCGGCGGATTTCAGCGTGTCGAGCACACCACCGCGATCCTCAGCGTCGAACGGGCTGATCAGGCGATTCAACTGCTGGCCGCGACGCTCTCGATGAAGCTCAGCGACTGGGCGTCATGGGATGACGCGTATGCGTTCACCGGAGAAAGCGACGAGGAGTTCATCGCCTCGAACCTTACTTTGATGAGCCTCGAGAATCTCGGACTGCGGTTCATGATTTTCCTCCGCCCCGATGGCACGGTGTCCTGCGCGCGAGCTCGGACCGCGACCTCGACGGAGGTCGCACGCGAGCTTCCGCCAGGTGTCCTCGAAGCGCTCATGACCCCCGGCGTGCTCGTCGAAGGAGAGACCAGCGACGACGAACGCAGCGGCATCGTGATGACTCCGGAGGGGATGCTTCTGGTCGCCTCGCGACCGCTCCTCACCAGTCTCGGTGCCGGTCCAGCCAACGGGCGGCTGGTGTTCTGCCAGCTCTTCGATGCAAAAACCGTCGCGGCGATGTCTGCCCGGCTGCGACACTCGATCGAAATCCGCCCGCTCGATAGCGCGATGTCAAGCGCCGATCGTGCGATCGTCGACACGGTGGCACGCTCCGGTGTGCCGACAATCGAACTGGTCACGGACTACCAAAAGCGCGGCATCGGCGTCGTGCGCGATCTCAGGGGAGATCCCGCTGCCGCAATCCATGTGACGCTGCCGCGCTTTGTGTATCAGGAGGCAATCACATCAACACGGCTGCTGTTCGGAGCTCTGGTCATTGCGACGATCGCGTCTGTCTCGGTGACCCTCCTTGCTCTGCGCCTCACGGTGCTGTCTCGACTTGCGACATTGCATCGTGAAGTCGCGCTGATCGGCAGCGACGGGAACCTCACCCGGCGCGTCACCCTGCGCGGACGCGACGAACTCACTGATCTCGCGCGGACGGTCAACATGCTCCTTGGCCGTGTGGAAACGTCGCAAGAAGAGCTGGCGCGCCGCGCTGACGCGCTGCAGGCGGCGTCGGAGGAACTCCGCGTGGCCCGCGATGCTGCGGAGGATTCGAACCGCGCCAAGAGCGAATTCCTCGCGAACATGAGCCATGAAGTGCGCACGCCGATGACTGCGATTCTCGGCTACTCCGACATCCTTGCGGAGCACATCAGTCGCCCCAAAGGCCCGTCTGCAAGCGAGTACAGCGGCGACTCGTCGACGGCAGGCGTGCAGCCGGTCGAGTGCATCGACACCATTCGGCGCAACGCCCGCCATCTGCTCACCATCATCAACGACATTCTCGATCTCTCGAAGATCGAAGCTTGGCGCCTGCAGATGGAGCACATGGAGTGCTCGCCGCTGGCCGTCGGCCAGGAAGTGCTCGAGCTGCTCACCACGGGCGCCGCGCTGAAGAAGCTCACGCTCAAGCTGCAGCTCGCGGCGCCGGTGCCATCCAAGATCCAAACCGATCCGACCCGGATGCGCCAGATCCTGCTCAACCTTGTCGGCAACGCCATCAAGTTCACGCGCGAAGGCACGGTGACACTGTCTATGGGCTGTGATCGCGAGCGCGGTGTCCTCGTGGTCGATGTCGTCGACACGGGCATCGGGATCCGACCAGATCAGGCGAGCCGGCTCTTCGCGGCGTTCTCCCAGGCTGATGCATCGACATCACGTGTCTTTGGCGGAACGGGCCTGGGGCTCCTGATCAGCCGCAAGCTCGCGTCGCTGCTCGGCGGCGCACTCGATCTGCACCAGTCGAGCGACTGCGGCTCCACCTTTCGTCTCCAGATCGCGACTGGTCCGATCGCGGACGGGACCACATGGATCACGCGCGCGGACGGCATGACGGCAGACCCCGAGAAGCGGCAACTCGCGGTCGCGGTTCCCGCGGACAACGCTCCGCTGGCGGGCATGCGCGTGCTGATTGCAGAAGACGGTCCTGACAATCAGAGGCTGCTCACGTTCATCTTCGACAAGGCGGGCGGCATTGTCACGCTGGTCGCCGATGGTCAGGCAGCAGTCGATGCCGTCGTCGCAGCCCAGCTCCGTCAGGCTCCGTTTGATCTCGTCGTGATGGACATGCAGATGCCGGTCCTGGATGGCTATGGCGCGACGCGCGAACTTCGGACGCGCGGCTATACGCTGCCGATCCTGGCCCTGACCGCCCATGCCATGGAAGGCGACCGAAACGCCTGCCTCGCGGCCGGCTGCGACGAGTACGCGACGAAACCGGTGGATCGAGCTTCCCTCCTCGCGGTCTGTGCTGGATGCGTCAGCCGGAGTCGCGGCGTGCGGAATGCCGCGTAGCAGGCCTGTACCGCAATTGATCCACGCGTTGACGCCGTGACGAAGGTGCCCTACCTTCCGCGCCGCCATGTCGATCACCCAATTCATGAAGACCCACTATCGCCACTTCAACGCGGCGACGGTCGTGGATGCCGCCGACGCGTACAAGCTCCATATGCGCAACGGCAACGCCATGATGGTGACCCTCGCCGGGGCCATGAGTACCGCCGAGATCGGGATCTCGCTCGCCGAAATGATCCGGAAGGGCCTGGTGAACGCCATCACCTGCACCGGCGCGAATCTGGAAGAGGACATCTTCAATCTCGTCGCCCACACCCACTACGTGCGGGTGCCGCACTGGCGTGAACTGTCGTCGAAAGAAGAAAAGAAACTGCACGACCGGCACCTGAATCGGGTCACCGACACGTGCATTCCGGAAGAGGAGGCGATCCGCCGCCTGGAGAAGGCGGTGCTCGATGAGTGGACGCGCGCCGACAAGGCCAGTGAACGCTATTTCCCGCACGAGTTCTTTTATCGCATTCTGCTCGCCGGCAAGCTCAAGAAGTTTTACGACACCGATCCGAAGAACTCGTGGCTGCTTGCCGCCGCGCAGAAGAACCTGCCGATCATCGTGCCTGGCTGGGAGGATTCGACGCTCGGCAATATCTATGCGGCGCACTGCATCGAGGGCGATGTCAAGAACGTGCACACCGTGCGCAGCGGCATCGAGTACATGATGATGCTCGCCGAGTGGTATACGGCGACGACTGCGGCGCCGAAGGGCCGTGCAAAATCGTCGAAAGGCCGCACCATCGGCTTCTTCCAGATCGGCGGCGGCATCGCGGGCGACTTCCCGATCTGTGTCGTGCCGATGCTGCATCAGGATCTGCGCCGCAAGGGTGTTCCGCTGTGGGGATACTTCTGCCAGATCTCCGACTCGACGACGAGCTACGGCAGCTACTCCGGGGCGACGCCGAACGAGAAGATCACGTGGGGCAAGCTCGGCGTGGACACGCCGCGCTACGTGATCGAGAGCGATGCGACGATTGTGGCGCCGCTGATGTTTCAGTACATCATGGGGAAGTGAGCGAGCGACGGGTCAGCTCGGCGCCTTCGACGCCGTGCGCCCCGTGCGTTCGAACACTTCGCTGAGGAACCGGTAGACGAGCTTCGCCGCGAGCATTTCGCTCGCCCACTGGCCCGGCGTCGGCAGCAGTTCGACGACATCGAAGCCGACAACTGTGCGCCGCGCGCAGAGGCGCTTCAGCAGTTCGTTGACCTGCGGCCATGAGAGCCCGCCCGGCTCGGTCGTCCCTGTCGCCGGCATGATTGATGGATCGAACGCATCGAGATCGATCGTGACGTACACATGCTTGGACTGCTGCGCGACGATCGTGTCGATCCACTTGTCGTCCGCGCGGCCGCAGAGATCGTGTCCCCAGAACACGCGGCGCTTGTCCATGTTCGGCACTTCGACTGCGTCGATCGCGCGGATGCCGACCTGCGTGATCGGCGCCAGTTCGCGGGCCCGCGCCATCACGCACGCGTGATTGTTCGGCGAGCCGTGGTACTCCTCGCGCGTGTCTCCGTGGGCGTCGATCTGCAGGATCGAAAGGTCCGACCACTTCTGCGTCACTGCCCGCATGGCACCGATCGAGATGGAGTGCTCGCCTCCGAGTGTCACGGGAAACTTGCTGTCGGCCAAGATCGCCGCGACGGCCTTCTCCACTTTCGGAACGAGGCCGTCAGGCGTGCCGGTGTGCTTCACGGGCGGCAGCGTGTGGATCCCGCGCTTGTAGACCTCCGACTGCGTTTCGATGTCATACAGCTCCATGTTGGCGCTGGCTTCGAGCAGCGCCGCCGGTCCCTTGTCGGCGCCTTTCTTCCAAGTGCTGGATCCGTCGTACGGGACGGGCACGATGGCGATCGCGCTCGTGTCGTAACTTCGGAATTCTTTTGGCAGATCGCCAAACCCGGTCTTCGTCGCGCTTTGAGCCATAGGCACGCAGGATATCGCCCGCTCAACAGCCCGTGGCGAACGTGCTTCAAGAACGAGAGCGAGGATGATCGGACAGATGCCAGGCGCCGCGACGTGCGGTATCCGCATCGATCCCGTGACGACATGCGCGCCGCGTCACGTTCAACGCTCTGGCCAGCCCCGAAGGGGCGCTCCAACAGGAGCCCAGGGCACCGCCCTGGGTCACGTCACGCGAACGAATTCACGAGCCCTGTAAAAGCGCGCCAATGCGTCACACGAGCGCCGCGCGACATTGATGAAGCACCCTTACAGGGCTTCATCAGCCTCGGCCGGTTCAAACCCAGGGCGTTGCCCTGGGCTCCCGTTGGGATGCACCGTTGGTGCATGGAGCTGTGGGTGACGACCTTTGCAACGGACTGTTAAGAAGACGGGAGCGTGGCGGATGCGTGCGCGCCTGATCGTCTCGAAGAAGCGGCACCCGCCTCATAAAGCACCACACTGATGCGACCGTCACCTTCGATTGCGCAGCGCTTCACCTTGGCCGGATCGTCGATGCCCTGTTCACACAGCTGGGCGAGCAGCTCGTCGCTGTCACCATCTCCTTCCGCATGTTGGCCCGCATCAACTGACCATCCCGAATGAGCGTGAGCGGCGCAGCACGAAGCCAAGGTCGCAGGCGCGGAAAGGTGAATCCGAGCCAGTCCACCGCGTAGTCGCACCCGATCAGCGTCAACACGAGCACGAGGCCTTCGGCGAGCGAGTGGTGCGGACCGGCCATCGCGTTCTGCGCTGCATCCGCGATCAGGACTATCAGCAGGAGATCGGCGATGCCGAGTGAACCGGCTTCGCGGCGGCGCACGCGCAGCAGGATGAACAGCGCGGTGTACATCACAAAGCCACGCACGACGACCTCAAGCAGGTGCCCCTCCGGCAAGAACATCTGCGACCAGTCGATCGCAAGAATCGGCGTCATGTGGAACCTCCTCGACCGAAGCGTACTGATGCGCTATGCGCAACGAGAACGGGCGAACGGCCTATCAGACCGTCCGCCCGTTGACGTTGCTGCGGCAAGTGCCGTGTGTCGCTTACGGAATCGGCGTCCAGTCCAGGCCCGGAGCAACCATCATCCCCCCTGACTCCTTCTTCAGTCCCTTCATGAGCCAGCCGTTGATCTGACCGTTCTCCGCGTTGCGCCACACGATGTCGCTGTCGCCGTCCTCGTCGAGATCAGTGTTCATAGCGACGGACCATTGCGCGCCGACTGCCGGTGCGATCAGCCCGCCGGCCACCTTCGCCGAATTCTCCAAGAGCCAGCCGTTGATGTTCCCGTTCAGCGTGTTGCGCCACAGGAGGTCGACGTCGCCATCGCCGTCGATGTCGGCTGCGGTGACGGGCTTCCACGTCGTCGACACCGGAGCCGTGCCCGCGAGCGGCACGATCGTCGGGAAAAACACTCCATTGAGCTGCCAGACACTCACGTTGCCGTTGAGCGTGCGCCAGAGAATGTCGGCGCGGCCGTCGCCGCTGACGTCGCCCATGCCAAGGAACTCAAGCAGCACCGACACACCGATCTGATGCTGTTGGGTGACGGTGGCGCCGTTCATGAGCCAGACGCGGACTTGCCGGTCCTCGATTCCGTTGCGCCAGACGATGCCGTCACGCCCGTCTCCGTTCGTATCCTCAAGTCCAAGGACCTCGAAGTACTGACCCGGTGTCGAGCCCATGAACACCACTTCGTCGACCAGTCCGTCTTCGAACAGCCACATCCAGATACCGCCGATGCCGGGCACCCGGAACAGCAGATCGCGATCGCCGTCACCGTCAAAGTCCGCGCCGCCGCAGGCCGTCATGAGCGGTGGGATCAGGGACTCCAAGGTGGTCGCGGCGATGACGCCCAGTCCCTCGATGTCGAAACCGACCACCCATCCTGGCGGCGCCATCCACAGTGATTCGGCACTCGCCAGTTCGCCGGACGCCACGGGAGGCGTGAGCACCGGGTTGAATCCTCCCATGGCGCTGCTCGGCTCACATCCAGAATCCGCGCGGCCCAAGAGGTCGACCGGCGGTTCAGACGAGGCGTCATCGGGACATTCGAAAGCGGCTGCGAACGACCGAAACATGACTTGGCAGTGATCGCACGTTTCATACGCGATCGTCCAGCTGCAGTAGGCCGTCGCGCCCGGCGACCAGTACTCGTCGCGAATGGCCAGACGCGCCAGCCGGACGCGGAGGTCCGGACCCGCCGCGTTCGATTCGCAGTTGGGCGACATGACATACCAGCCCGCCGTCGTTGAGACGACGCCGGACTCGCCCAGGAGCGACGTGTCCCAGTCGGGCGTAAAGCCGACGGAACCGATCTCCTGGAGGCACTGATCTCCTCCCAGCGTGACGAACGTGTCGGCTTCCACCGACGGATCAGCCCACGGCGGGCAGAGCGGCAACACCGTCGTCGCTTCGCCGACAGTGTGAAACGGTGGTCCCGGCAGCACGATCGTCGTGTTCCACACGAGGAGCACGCGGTGGTCGACGTTCGTGCATGACGCGAAGATGTCCATGACGTGCACCGTCACGCCGCCGTACGTTTTCGTGAATGCTTCCGCCTCGAGCCCCACGACCTGTGCGTGGGATGAAGCGGTGATTCCCGAAAGGGTGATTCCCAAAGCAGAGAACCGAGAAACTGTGCGCATGGCACAACCTTTCCGCGACAGCGTGGGTCGCGCGATGGTCAAGTCGGAACCGGGTGTGCGCGTACAACACCGGTCACGGCTGGACGTGTCGGAACAGCTGAAATGTGCAGCCGGAGCGAACGGCACCCTCAGATCGGCGACACTGCGCGCGGCCGTCGGTGGACGGGAGGCGCGCAGCGACAACGATTCATTCAAATCACCGTTCTATCAGTCAACGCGTGGGGCACCGGCTGTCTGTGTGCCGTTCCCGACAAACGTGCAGGCCCTAAAGACATGAAGGCCGAACCTGCGGTAGTACGGCGTGGCGGCTGCTGGCGCTGACACGTCGACCTTGGCGCCCATTACACCGAGTGGCCGACGAATGTAAAGCCCGCGCCCGAAAGAATGTTGTAATTTCTTTGCTCACGGCGCGCAAGGAAAAGGCGGCGCCTCGCGGCGCCGCCCGTTGCAGAAGTCCTCAGCCCGCGACTTCGATCAGTCCAGATGCGCTTCACACTCAAGATAGGTGTAGCCGGCGAGCCCTGCTTCGTATGCCTTCACGAGCTGGTGACTCTCCGAGACTGACATCTTCTTCGTGCGCACAGCGCCTTCCACCTCGCGGCGGATGTCCATTGCAAGCCGTGTCGCGTCGTACTGCACGTAATGCAGCACTTCGCGCACGCTGTCGCCCTCGATGATCTCGTCGATCCACCACTGGTTGTTCTCGTCGAGACGGATGTGCGCGACGTGCGTGTCGCCGAACAGGTTGTGCAGATCGCCGAGCGTTTCCTGATACGCGCCGACGAGGAACGCGCCGAGATAATAATCCTCGCCGTCGCGCAGCTCATGAAGCTCGATCGTCTTCTTGATGTCGTGATCATCGACGAAGCGATCGATCTTGCCGTCCGAGTCACACGTGAGATCGGCGATCGTCGCCTTGCGCGTCGGCTTCTCGTTGAGGCGATGAATCGGCAGGATCGGAAACAGCTGGTTGATCGCCCAAATGTCAGGCAGCGACTGGAAGATGGACAGATTGCAGAAGTACGTATCGCTGACTGCGGTCTCCAGATCCTGCAGTTCCTCTGGCACGTTCGACATCTCACGGCACTTGTCGCGGATGCGCGCACAGGTTGCCCAGAAGAGACGCTCGACGAGCGAGCGGTCCGCAAGGCTCATATATCCGACGCTGAAGAGGGAGAGCGCTTCGTCGCGCGCCTGCAGCGCGTCGTGATAGCACTCGAGCAGCCGTCGCTCGGAGACCATCGAGTACGCGTCCCACAGATCGGTGATCGGCCGGGGCACTTCGGCGCCGGGGGCATAATGCTGCTCGAGCGAGATCGGCACCTGGAACCGGTCGAGCCGGTTCGCGCCGAGCACGTCGAACACGAGCACGCTCTGCTGCGCCACCATCGCGCGGCCTGATTCCGTCACGATCGTCGGATGCGCGACGCCTTCTTCATCGCACACGGACATGATCTTGTAGACGACGTTCGATGCATATTCCTGCAGCGTGTAGTTGGTCGAAAACTCGAAATTTGTCTGGCTGCCGTCGTAGTCGATGCCGAGTCCTCCGCCGACGTCGAGGTAGCGCATGCCGGCGCCCATCTTGGCCAGCTCGACATAAATGCGCGCGAGCTCGTTGACGCCAGAGTTCACCTGCCGGATGTCATGGATCTGTGATCCCATGTGGCAGTGCAGCAGCTGCAGGCAGTCGGCCATGCCGCGGCCGCGCAGGAACTCCAGCACTTCGATGACTTCGGATAGCGACAGGCCGAACTTCGCCTTGATGCCAGAGCTGTGCCGCCAGCGTCCGGCGCCGGGCGTCGCGAGATTCACACGCACGCCGATACGCGGCCGAATGCCGTACTTATCAGCGTGCTTAATGATGAGCCGCAGCTCGGTGAGATTCTCGATGACCGGAATGATCGTGCGGCCGAGTTTCGCGGCCAGTGTGACGAATTCGATGTAGCGGTCTTCCTTGAAGCCGTTACAGATGATCGGCCGCTCCGGCGTATCGCTCGTCATGCCCATGACGGCGAGGAGCTCCGGCTTGCTGCCGACCTCGAGGCCGTAGCCGTACGGCTTGCCGTACTGGCGGATCTCCTCGACGACGCGGCGCTGCTGATTCACCTTGATCGGATACACCGCGAGATACTGCCCGCGGTAGCCGTTGTCCTTGATGGCCTGCTCGAATGCGTCGTGGAGATCTTCCATGCGCCGCTGCAGCAGGTCGCTGAAGTGCAGCAGGACCGGCGTGCGCAGACCGCGCTCGCGAAGCCCGCGCACGACCTGGTGCAGATCGATCTCGCGGCCGGCCTCCTTCGTGGGTCGCACGACGACGTGGCCCGCCTTGTTCACGTCGAAGAAACCCTTGCTCCAGCCGCGCAGGTTGTAGAGATCCGCCGAGTCGTCGCAGGTCCAGCCCGGATCCAGCGTCGGACGGGCCGCCCTCGACCGCGAACCGTTGGTAGGCGGGGGGACGGGCGACGGGGTGGCGGGTGATCCAGTCGGCGCGCTGGTCGTCGGTTCAGCCGACGCTGGTGCCAGGGGCGGAGTGGAGGATGCGGGTGTTGATGGCTGCACCGGGCTGCCGCCCTGCGTCACCGTCGGGCTCTTAGACATGTCGTGGAGGTGCCTTTCGCGGTCCGAGACGTTGAATCATCAGGAACAGACGGTCCCCCCCCGGAGGGGATGGACATTGTAGATATCAGTCCCTGCCGCCGCGTTCTTCCGCGCGGTGAATTTTCCCCGCGAACGGAGAAGATCGCACGAAGCTGTTGCCATGCCCCCCAGATTCAGCGCATATTGGGGAGGATTCACGATGAGCGGCATGTGGGCACTCTGCCTTCGTGCGGCCAACACTGGGAGAGAGCAATGTCGATTCGCCATAGCGGGAGCAAGAGCTGGAGCCTGAGTTGGAACCTGCCCGTCGCGGCTGCCCTCGCGGGCGCCTTTGCCGCAGCTCCCTGTGCCCTCGCCGGTCCAGACTGGGATGCCGACAATGAGACCGATGCGGGTTCCACGATCGGCACCGCGCAGGTCATCAACGTGGCCGGTGGCCTGCAGACGATTTCAGGGAGGCTGACCGGCACCGCGTTTACCCTGGGCTCGGACTTTCAGGACGTGTATCAGTTCGCGATCACCGATCCGATGCAGTTCCTGATTGATCTCACCGGCGGCGGAAAAAACGGCAATGGCAGCTTCGCGAACTTCGACGCGTGCCTCTGGCTCTTCTCGGAAGACGGCACGCCGCTCCTGGGCAACAACGATGCGTTCCCCGGCAGCAACGGCCCGATGCTGACGAACATGTCGAACGGCGGATTTGAAGTCCTCATCTCGAAGCCCGGGATCTACTACCTCGCAATCTCGGGATTCGCGTCGGAGCCTGTGAACCAAGGCGAACCGCTCTGGCCGAGCGTGGTGTTCAAGCCGGGCATCATCGCCGGTGCGAACCCGGACCAGACCTGGGGCGGCGATTGGTCCGGGGAGGGCGAAACCGGGGAGTATCTGATCAGCGTGCAGGGCGTCAGCGGTGTTCCAGCGCCGGGTGCGTGCGTGCTGTTCGCCGCAGCCGGGTTCGGTTTCAGGGGCCGCCGACGTCGCCGCTGAGTGCTGACATCAGCTTCGCTGCTTCGTCGACGACGCCTGCCTCCCGGAGTGCCTTCAGCTCCGTCGAGGACAGCGACTCGATCGCAATCCGCAGTTCCTCAACCGCGTCGCGCGGATTGCTTCCCGCGGCGGCGGTCGCGCGCGCGAACTCCATCTGAGCATCGATCATTTCCGGCGTGAGCAGCCCCTTCTTGACGCGTATGACGTCAAGGGCGATGCGGAGGTCAGGCAGCGCATCCGCGGGTCGTCCGAGCTTGCGCTTGACGCGGCCGACACTGAGATGGCTTCGGCCGATGCGATAGTCACCGGGCTTCGTCGCTTTCTCCACTTTCGTCAGTGCCGTCTCAAACAGCTTCAGCGCCCCTCCCAGATCCTGCTGATCCTCCAGCAGGCGCGCCTGCGCGTTCAACACCGCAGCCACTTCCACACTGTCAAGCCCGCGGGCTTTCTCCTGCACTTTCAACGTGCGGACCAGCAGAGCGCTCGACGCCGGAAAGTCACGTTTGCTGCGCAGGCAAGACGCGAGATGCTGCATGGTCATCGCCGCTTCCGGCGCATCTTTGCCATGCAGGCGTTCGCGCATCGCAAGCGACTCGCGATACCAGTGCTCGGCTTCGTCCAGCTCCTTGTTTTTCAGATGACCGCGGGCAAGGTTGTGCAGCGCCTCGGCGATCTCCGGTGTTTCGGTTTCGCCGCTCTCGGCAGCAGACGCCTTGCAGAACTCCACGACGTCGTGCAGTCGTTGAATCGGGCGGTTCTCACCTTCAAACCCGAGGCGGATCGCTTCGACCGTGTTCAGCAGATTCGCGGTCACGACAGGATCGACATCACTCGGCACCTTGGCGTTTTCCTCGATGAGATTCAGCCAGTCGAGCACGCGCATATCGAGCGATCCCTCACCGGTTTCGGGATTGATCGACTGAAACGGCTCACGGAACGACGCGAGACGCTTCCGCTGCCGGATCTGTTCGAGCTGCTTCTGCACCACGATCCAGCCCACGGCCGCGGCGATCATGAGTCCGATGAAGACGGTCGTGGCCGTTGCGACACGATGCCGCCGCACCCACTTGCGCATCACATACGGAATCGAATCCGGCCGCGCGAGGATCGGCCGCTGGTCGAGATAGCGTTCAAGATCCTCGGCCAGCGCCTGCGCCGATTGATAGCGCTCGTCGGCAGAACACTTGAGACAGGTCAGCGCGATGATGTCGAGATCACTGGTGCACCGGCGGATTGTCGAGGGAGCGGGCGGATCGCATTCGATGCGCGCCAGCAGCAGATCGGTGATCGAGAACGTGCCAGTCGGCGGCTTGTACGGCCGTTCGCCCGCGAGGATCTCGTACAGAATCACGCCCAGCGCAAAGACATCGGTACGCACATCGATGAGATCGGGATTGCCGCGAAGCTGTTCCGGTGCGGCATACGCGAACGTGCCGAGAAACTCCCCCGCGACCGTCGCCTCGATCATCTCGTCCGTGCCTTCGCCGCGTGCCGTGCGCGCCAGACCGAAATCGAGCACGTGCGGATCGAGATGTTCGTCAATCAGAATGTTCGCTGGCTTGAGGTCGCGATGGATGACGCCGCGCTGGTGCGCGTAAGCGATCGCCTTGCAGATTGCGAGGAACATGCGAAGCATCCGCTCCAGCGGAAGCCGCTCCGAATCTTTCAATACCTCGCTGAGCGGACGACCGTTGACGAGCTCCATCGCGAAGAACGCGAGTCCGTCTCCCGTGCGCCCGCTCTCAAAGAGCATCACGATGTTGGGATGGCGCAGGCTCGCGACCACTTCGACTTCGCGGTCGAAACGCGCCCGCTGCCTTGTCGTCGCAAGCTTTCCTTGCAGCAACGTCTTCAGCGCGACTTTGCGGCGCGTCGACAACTGCTCGGCGCGATAGACCACACCTTGCGCGCCGCGATGAATCTCTCCTTCGACGCGGAAGCCGGGCACGACATCGATCGAGCCGGGGATCCGTGGTTCGGCGCCTGCGACCGAGCGAAATCGATCGCGGTTCGCGTCGACGAAATCGCGCAGCAGCTCGTTGTCGGCACGCAGCCGACGGACCACTTCGCGGCAGACCGGACAGCGGGTCGTGTGGTCGCCAACATCATCCAATCCCTGAGCACCGACGGCGAAGAGCTCGAGCTGTTCGCGATCGGGACAGAGAAACGTCGCCCCGCCTGACGAACCCGCAGAGAGGCTTCCAGACGAACCGGCGGCGGAACCGGCCTGATCGAACACGTCCGCGCTGGTCGCGTCGAAATCCTTCGGGTCATCCGTGCGGGGCGGCAGCGAACCGTCAGGGGGCACAGGCATCACGCCCCCTCGTCGTACGTCGACTCCAGACGTTCGACGATCTCACGCAGCCGCTGCGCGACCCTCGACTTGGCGAGATAGACGTCATGAACCGAGATGCTCAGCTCTTCCGCCACCTGCTGCGGCGCGCGCCCGTGCGCCACCACGAGCTCGAACGCGCGGATGGTTCGCTCGTCCGTCTTCGTCGTCTGGCGCAGTTCCGTCATCGCCTCACGCATGATCGCCTGGCGATGCTCGGCATCCCACGCAGCCTGCAGCCGATCGGGATCGAGGTCGCCGACCGCGTTCGCTACCGCGCCGTCGGATTGCACTTCATGACGAGTCGAACGCTTGCGCCGCAAATCGAGAATGCGATAGCGCGCGATGCCGACGAGCCATGCGCCGAGCCTTCCCTTCGTCCGGTCGTACTTGCCTTCGCGATAATCCTGGATGAAGCGAACCAGCGTTTCCTGGGCGACATCTGCAGCGTCGCTGTCGGTCAGCCCGAGGTTCCGCGCAAAGCCCACGAGAATGGGCCGATAGCGCGCATCGAAAGCCTCCCACGCCGGCTCATTTGCCGCGTCGTGCAACGCCTCGAGCATCGCTGTCGTCGTTCGGGTCAAGTCCACGATCGATTCGGAGTGTACAGCGAGAACGGCGAGGATCCCAGCGGCAACGCCCGCGTCGTCGCGCGTTCCCGCCAGCGACCGTCGGGGGGGGTCGACCGGTTAGCCGTCTTGCAGGCTCCGCGTGATCGCGGCCTCGTGCACGGGCACGCTCGCGCGGTCCATGGCGTCTTTCGCGGCGTAGAAGGCGTCCGCGTCGACGTGCGCCGCATCGACATCTGCCGCCGCGATAAACGCCTTGACTGCTGCGATCCGCGCTTCGACTTCGGCGACCAGCGTCGGATCGAGCGCCGCGCGGACGCGATCAAGTGCCGTCGAGATCCATTGCACGTCGAGATTCGCATTGACACGCAGGTCGATCACTCGATGGATGTGCATGTCCGACTTCGCGTGCACGAAACTCTCGCGCTCGGTGCGCGACACTTCCTCCCGCGTCAATCCGTAACTCGGAACGACCTGGGTGCTGGCGCGCTTGCCGCTGCGGCGCTCGACAGCGCTGACATCAAGCACCCCGTTCTGATCGACGAGGAACTCGACTTCGACCTGCGGGATTCCGGCCGGCATCGGCGGCACACCCCGCAGCTCGAACTGGCCGAGGCTCCGGCAGTGCTGGACCAGTTCGCGTTCGCCCTGCAGCACGTGGATCTTGATATTGGTCTGACCGTCGACGGATGTCGAGAACATCTCCTTCGCGCGTGTCGGAATGGTCGCGTTTTTCATGATGAGCTTTGCAACGGCGCCGCCGACGGTCTCGATGCCGAGCGACAGCGGCAGCACGTCGAAGAGCAGGAGATCACGACGGTCACCGGCAATGATCGCCGCCTGCACTGCCGCGCCGAGCGCGACGACCTGATCGGGATCGAGCGCGGTATACGGCGTGCGGCCAAACAGCTGTTCCACCTCGCGCCGCACCAGCGTCATCCGGGTGGTGCCGCCGACCAGGACGACGCGGTCGATGTCGCCCGGTTTCACATCCGCGTCAGCGAGCGCGCGACGGCAGCACGCCAGCGTGCGCTGCACGAACGGCATCGCGAGCGTCTCGAGATCCTCGCGGGTCAACACCCGCCGATAGACGCGATCATCACCAAGGGCGATCTCAAGTGTCGTCGACGCACGATCAGACAGCGCGATCTTTGCGGTCTCAGCAAACCGCCGCAGCGCCTGTTGCGCGGACGGAGGAAACGTAAGTTCAGCACCGAACTGCGCCCGGATTTCACCCGTGGCCAGCTCGATGATCGAGCGGTCAATGTCATCGCCGCCGAGCGCGGTGTCGCCCGCTGTCGCAATCACGTGCAGCAGATCGCCGCCGGCCTCGAGCTCGCCCGCCGCGATCTCGAGGATCGAGATGTCGAATGTTCCGCCGCCGAAGTCGTAGACCGCGATGCGCTCGTTGGCCTGGGCGCCGCGCCGTCCGACGCCGTACGCGAGACTCGCGGCGGTCGGTTCATTGACGATGCGCACAACGTCCAGTCCCACCATGCGGCCGGCATCGCGCGTTGCCTGCCGCTGACCGTCGTCGAAGTACGCCGGGACAGTGACGACCGCACGCGTGACCGCCATGCCGAGCGACGCCTCGGCGATCGCCTTGAGGCGCCCCAGCACGTGCGCCGCCACTTCCTCCGGCGCCACACGCCGGCCGGCGATGTCGATGTTCGCTCGGCCGCGCGGTCCGGCAACGATCGTGTACGGCAGGGCTTTCGCGAGGTCGCCCAGTTCGGCGGCGCTGCGCCCCATCAGCCGCTTCGCGCTGTAGATGGTTTCGCCGGGAAACTCCACCGCCGTGTCGCGCGCCAACTGGCCGACGACCGGATCGCCGGCCTGGAATCGGACCACGGAAGGAAGCAGCGCCTCTCCGTCACGATCGCGAAGAATGCGCGGACCAGCTTGGTCGCAGATCGCAACCAGCGAGTTCGTGGTGCCGAGATCGATTCCGACGATGCGGTCTGCCTGCACGCTCATGTGATGCGGGCGATGGTAACGGCCCCACTGGCGAAGAGGGCCTGTTCAGTCCCACTGCAACCGTGGGCCGTCACCGTACATCAGGTTGGTGAAGGCGAGGCACGCGTCGTTTCCGTCCGCACCGTCGTCAATTGCGAACGCGTTGTCCGGCGAGCCGTCCATGCTTTGCAGGCCGTCGGCAAAGAACGAAGTCACGAAATTCACGTGACCGTCCCCGAACGCCTGAAATCCGGCCCACGTTCCGTCGCGGCCGTACGTCAGACTCTGCGGATTCGCGATGCCGTTCGCGGGTGCCCGCGTGCCCAGGATCGGGAAGCGGGTGTCAAATCGCTTCTCGGTCCAGTACATCGCGCGGCTGCCGTACAGCGGGACGTGGGCATAGGAAACGTGGCTGCCCGTGACGAGGTCGGCTGTGAACTTGGAGTCCCAATAGCGTTTCGACGCAGGATCAACCTCCCGGTAGTCATAGTTGGCGCACTCGCCGACCATCGGATTGCGCTCGTTGCTGGAAACGAGCGCGCGCGGTTCGACGAACCGTTCGGCGATCAGCAGGGCATAAAGATTCGCCGTGGTGTCAGCCGAACGCGCCGACGACCCGAGCCGCTGGCTCGGCGTCGGCGCCCCCTTCTCGCTCGTGTTTTGACCGGCAATGAAGCAGCTGATCGTGATGTCCCGGAGCTGGACCTGATCTTCCATACTCCGCACGCTGCCGGGAGTCGTATTGCCCGAACCAGTTACCGCGGTATTCAGTCCGGACAGGAGCACGGCAAAGAGGACGACGAGAATTGCCATCGCAACCAGAATCCCGACGAGCGAGGTTCCCCACTGCCGCCAGTGGGGCCGACGGCGGGGCCGACGGATCACGATCGGCAGACTGACTCCTCGCAGTGGGCGCCGTGGGCGCAGTGGGCGCAGTGGTCGCGGTGGGCGCGTTGCGCGCCCCGTCGAATCGCACAGACCGGGCAGAATTCGCTGCATGCGTCGTCCTCCGCATCGGGGTACGGTGGCTGATCCGACTCAGGACGGAGCGACGTTGCAACACCCTGCAGTTCAATCACCGCAATGAGAAGGTCACGCGCCCGGCTCTTTCGAGCAAGGGCCTCAGCGATGAAACTTGCTTTGTTGTTCTCACGGACACCGGCACCGGTGTGGCCGAGCGCTCGGAGGGGCTGCTGTCTATTTGCAAAATGATGACGATGATGGCTTCGGTGAGTGTGCATCACGAGTTTTCCGTTTCTGGTCCGCGGCCGTCACCATCACAGGATGATCGGGGACAGCTGCAGCGGCGTAAGGTCCTCTCCCCCCGCTTCCGCTACGAATGCGGACGAGACGGACGATTGCTCAATGCGTTGAGAAGCCGTTGGGTGGTGTCCGCCTTTCACGATCCGGGGCGAAATCGCACCCAATCTGATTGGAACGCAGAACTTAAGGGGATCGCCCGAAATCTCGTAGGCGATTCGCCGAAAGGACGCCCGCGGTCCCCGACTTCTCACCGGCCCCCACGGCATGGATGCCCGACGGGGTCGGAGTCCGACGGGGCTCTGGTCTCCGCAAGGATGCTCCGGCGCCAAGGACGGCGCGGACATCGGCGGCGAATCTCTCTCTGACAACACATTGCTCACTCTCCCGGGGAGTCCTGGCCTTGCCTCGGTCAGGCTCCCCAGTTTTCTCACCGAGTGCGGGGTTTCCTCGTCGCCATACGGCGAAACGTGTTGTCAGGCGCGGTCGCGGTCGGTTTCTGTCCGTTCGTTCTTTCCACATGCACGCATGCATGCATTCATGCATTCATGGAGCTCACCCATGCAGCGCCCCCGTCGAACATCGATCAAGTCATCTCATCGTCTCGCCGCTCCGTTCGGAACAACGCCAACCCCCGAGGGCACGTCGTTCACGGATCGGTGGCTCTCGTCGCTGGCGCCGTCACTTCGCGCCGGTCTTCTCATGGGCATCGTTCGCGAAGCCGCCCGGCGTGCTGCCGACGATCCGTTCGGAACGCTCAGCGGCGAAGCTGCGGAACTGCTGCTCGGTGCGTGCGCCGAAGCGCAGGGGCTCACCGTACGCGAACTGCGCATGCTCGTGCCGACCATCGGCGTTGAATGCCAGCGGCGCATGCGCTCGTCGCTGCGCTGCGCATAAGCCCGCCTTCACTCGTCAGCGCCTTGCCGGCTGACGGCCGGGCTCTGGCAGCGCGTCAAGTTCTTTGTTGAAGCGCACGAGCGCTGCCTTCTCAAACGCGTCACGCAAGGGCATGAGCGCGGGACAGATTCCTTCAAGGTGATACGCCCCCTTGCCGCGCGGATCACCCTTGGGCATCGCCCACTCGATTGTCGTGAAGATCGTTTCGTGACCGTCGACGAGGCGCGGTTCGCACGCCGGAGCATCGTCAAAGATCCCTGCGCTGCGCGCCGCGTTCAGAATCACCGCAATCTGTTCCGGCGTTGCAGTCCCGCTCCAGTCGGTGGCACCGCGCTGCGCAGCCGCGCCGCTGCCCACGCGGAACGCGCCGTCCGCGTCAAGTTCGTAGCGACGGTGCCGGCCTTCGCGCATGTTGCGGTCTGCGTACATCAGCGCGATCCCGCCGGTGCGCGACGAAGCCTCGCCCGATCGCACGACTTCCGTGGGCGTGGCGCAGCCGGTGATGACTCCGAGCGCCAGCGCCGGGAGCAGCATCCGGCGATGTCGTAAGCTCAAAGACTGCCGCATCACTGCGGGACCTCTCCGACGCCCGTCGGCTGCTTGAAGCGCGCGTAGGGATCGGGACCGAAGTCATACCGGCGCGGCATCACCATCATTTCGTCGGGCGGCTCGTCAGTCGCCCACGCGAGCGCAGCAATCGACCGCACGACGCGCGTCATGGCAGCGTCGAAGGGATCACGCAGCGAGGCCGCATCCGTGCCCTCGGCGCCGGCCCTGATCGTCGCGCGGCGCACGAAGGTGCCGATGCGTCCGTCTGCCCGCACCGTCAGCACCGTCAGCACGCTGGACGGCGTCGGCGCCAGCAGCGCCGGATTCCCCTCGTAGTCCGCGGCATCGATGTCGCCAAAGCCCGATTGCTTCACGATCAGCCACAGGTCAGCGAGCGACTCGCGGGTGAGCTGACGAACGACACCAGGTCGCGTCAAAACCGTAATGGACTTGCCACTGTCGCCGTGGAGCGAACCGTCCGGAAACACGATGTATTTGCTGCGGGCGACGTGGGCCTGCGTGCGGTCCTGCAGATCCCGGGCCGGCAGAATCGTCAGGTCAATCGTGAGATCCTCGGGGATCGAGCCCAATAGGTCGGTGGGCAGATTGGTGGCGGAATCCGTCACCTGCGCCGGCGCGGCGCAGCCGCTGAGCCCCAAGAGAATGCTGGCTGCGAGCGAGCTGAGGATGGCGAGACGCAGCACGATCCACGGCGTGGTTGGCGACATGGATGGTGAGGGTACCTCACGCGGCCATGCCTGTGGGAGCAAACCTCTTGTACCCTAGTAAGGCGATCCTCCGTCAGCGAACAGACTGGCGGAACACCTCCCGGAATCATCGATGCGCACGAGCGTCACCTGGCTGAATGACTATCTCGACCCGCCCGCCACCGCCGACGAACAGGGGGAGCTCCTGACCAACGCGGGCTTTCCGATCGACGGCAAGGACGTGGCGTCCAACGGTGAACCGTGGCAGGAGATCGAGATCACGAGCAACCGCGGCGACTGTCTCGCGCACATCGGGTTTGCACGGGAAATCTGCGCCGTCAGCGGACGTCGTCTGCGCTGGACGACGCCCGTCATCGAGGCGACCGGTCCGGAAGCACGCTCGATCATCACCGTCACGAACTCGAACACCGAGCTGTGTCCGCTCTACACCGCGCGCGTGATCCGGGGCGTGACGATCAAGCCAAGTCCGGAGTGGCTGCAGCGGCGACTGATCGCGATCGGCCAGATACCGCGCAACAACGTGGTGGACGCGACGAACTTCGTCCTCTTTGAGCTTGGCCAGCCGACGCACGTCTTTGATCTCGCGCTGCTGACGGGGAACGAGCTGCGCGTGCGCATGGCGAAGGCGGACGAGCCGTTCCTTCCGATCGGTGACGGCGCCGCCGAGGTGAAGCTCCGCGAGACCGACCTCGTGATCGCGGATCGCGACAAGGCCGTCGCGATCGCCGGCGTCAAAGGCGGAGCGCTGACTGCGGTCACCGACGCCACGCGCGACATCGTCATCGAAGCCGCGGCGTTCAGTCCCGTTGCGGTCCGCGCCACGTCCCGCGCGCTGCGCATCAGCAGCGACTCGTCGTATCGCTTTGAGCGCGGCGTGCACCCGGCCGAAGTCGCCGCCGCCTCCGACCGGCTGGTCCAGCTGATTCTTGAAACGGCCGGCGGTGAACTGTGCGCCGGCAGCGTGAGCGATGGCGCACCGCTCGCCGCATCGCGCACCGTGACGATGCGCGCCTCGCGTTGCCGGCAGCTCCTCGGCATTGAGATTCCGATCGAGACAATCATGGCACGGCTCGCGGGGCTCGGCTTCGATCCCGAGCCGCTCGATGACGATCGCATCACCTGCACCGTGCCCGCCCGGCGCATCGATGTCGAACGGGAGATCGACCTGATTGAAGAGATCTGCCGCACGCATGGACTGCAGCACATCCCCGTCGCCGAGACGATGCCGATTCGCGTCGTGCCCGTGCAGCCGGCAGTCGCCGGCGCCCGCGCGACCAAGGACCTGCTCGTCGGCCTCGGCTGCGTCGAGTGCGTCACGCACACGCTCGTCAGCGACAGCGCCGCGGCCGCGTTTCTGAGTGGCGGCCGTTCGACGCTCCTCGTCGACGACGAACGCGCCGGCGGTGAACCAACACTGCGACCGAGTATTCTTCCCAGCCTGCTGCGCGTGCGCCGCCACAACCTCGACAACGGATTGGCGCACCTCGATCTGTTCGAAGCGTCATCGACGTTTCACTTGGAGAGATCGAAGCACGTCGAGACAGCCGTGATCGCCATGACGTTCGACGCGGCGGGCAATGGACCGGCTGATCGCGACGACTGCTATCGCCGCTGCCGCGGCACCGTCGAACGCATCGCCGTTCTCCTGTGCGGACCGGCGTCGGTGGTGGAGGTCGTACCCGCCGGCCCCGATGCAGGCCACGCGCCGTGGCTCGCACCCGGTGGCCGCGTGCGCATTGACGGACGCGATGTGGGATCGATGGGACTGCTGGCGCCCGCCGTGATGAAGCAGTTCGGACTGGAAAGGCCCATCGTGGCGGCGGAACTCGCGCTGGGCGAACTGTTCCAGCGATACCCGCCGGACACGAGCGCCGCAGCGATGCCCGCGTTCCCCGCGATCGAGCGCGACATCTCGGCGATTGTCGACGAGCGCGTGCAGTGGGCCGACGTCGTGGGGCTGATACGTGGGTTGACGCTGTCTCAGCTTGAGAGCCTCGCCCATGTGGCGACCTATCGCGGCAAACAGGTCGGCGCCGGCAAGAAGTCCGTGACGATGCGGCTCGTCTTCCGAAGCACGTCACGCACGCTGCGGAGCGAAGAAGTCGATGCACCGGTCGCGCTCGCGATCGAGGCGCTGCGGACCACACTCAGCGCCGAGGTTCGGACGACATGAGCGGCACCCTGCACGATTTCGCGTCAATGTCGGTGCGTGCCTTCACGGCGGCGCTCGCGGGACGAACGCCTGCGCCGGGCGGCGGTGCCGTTGCAGCGCTGACCGCAGCAAACGCAGCGGCTCTGGTTTCGATGGTCGTCGAGTTCTCGCGCGGGAAGAACTCGTTCGCGCTGTTCGAAGGCGAGGCGGACGCAATTCTCGCGTCGCTCGACGTGACGCGCGAAGCGTGTCTCGCCGCAGCGAAAGCGGACTCTGACGCGTACGCATCGCTGAGCGCGCTCTGGAAGCTGCCAAAGGACGATCCGGCGCGCATCGCCCGATGGAAGTCGACGGTGCATGCGGCAATTGCGGCGCCGCAGCTCATCGTCGCTCTCGCCGCCGAGATCGCAGGTCGATGTCGGGTGCTCGCAGGATCGACGGCCAAGCAGCTGGACAGCGACCTCGCGATCGCCGCGGATCTGGCGGGATGCGCGGCCCGCGCGGCCGCCTGGAATGTCCGCGTCAACCTGCCGAGCGTGGCGGATGACGAGGAACGCACGGTGATCGCCCGCGCACTCGATCGCTCCCTCCACGTGATCGACGACGACATCAAGATGACGCACGGCGTGATCGAACGCCGGTAGGCGCGGGGCGGTCGCCCCCCGCCCGTTGCCACCGCGAACGCCGTAGCGGCCTTCTCGAGAGGCCGGTGCGGGATTTGTATCAATGCCCGGTGCCCCGGTTGGCCGATCTCACTCCCGGCATGACCGCTCGCCTCCCTCACGCTGGACAGACCACCCCTTCCGATGACAGCACTCCGCGCGGCCCCTGGGACCGACCCGACCGGGTCGACATCCCGGGCATCGCGCAGCCCGCGGTGCGCAGCGTTGCACCGGCGAGCGCCAACGAGGCCGAGAAGCTGGGGCCGGCGCGGCCCTTCCTGCAGATCTGGTACCGCTGCTGTCACGTGTACGGCCGACTGCAGAAGAACGACGAAGCCACGCACTACGTCGGCAACTGTCCAAAGTGTCGCGCACAGCTGAAGGTCGCCATAGGTCAGGGCGGAACGTCGCGTCGACTGTTCGAAGCGCGCTAAATGGTGCGCGCTCATGGTGCGCGCTCATGGTGCGTGCTCAGGGTGCGTGCTGATGGTGCGTGCTCAGGACCAGTTCACCGATCGGCAGCGCTTGGGCGTCAACGGCTGCATCAGCCGACTCATCACGTGGATGAAGCGCATCATCTTCGGAATGGGACGTCGCTCGATGGTCGCCTTCAACGTCGCCACGATCAGCGGACTTCCCTGCAGCATCTGCTTCGCGGTCTTCGTGCCGGGCGTGATCTCATCGACCGTGAGCGTGAATTCGACGCCTTCGGCCAACTCCTTGAGATCGTAGCGGACGACGCATGGCGGATCGTCGAGCTGCGTGAACCGAAACGTGTGCGCGAAGCGGCGCGGAGGATCCCATTCAAGGATGTCGCCCACGATGCTTGTATACGCGCCGTCGCCACTCCGCATGCGCAGCCGCGCACCGGGCGCTGCGCCGGATCGATCCATGCGCGTGTTGAAGAAGCACGGGATCGGCGCGTCGGAGCGCGTGATCTCGTGCCACACGTCCGTGATCGATCCGTGAATCACCGTTCGGAACATGCGACGGCGAGCATCGTCGGCGACGGGCGCGGACGCCTGTTTCGATTCCCGTACGGTTCCACCCACATTCGCAGATTGCTCAGGCACGTCGAGCTCCTCGGAGTTTGGTCCGCGCTTCGACGCGGCTTTTGATGTCGCTGACTTTGCCGGCCCAGAAGGCGCTGTATTCATCGGTCCAGCGCTTGTGAATCTCCTGAATCGGCATGACGTTGAACCACAGCCGCCGTTCGCGGCCGTTGCGTTCGCTGATGACGAGTCCCGCGCGCTCGAGCACACGCACGTGCTTGAGCACCGCGACATCGCTGAAAGGAAAGTGTGAGCCCAGCGCGGCGATGTTCATTCCTGGCCGATCCCGCAGCAGATCCAGCATACGCCGGCGTTCTGCGCTGACGAGAGCCTGAAAAACGAACGTGGTGCGATCCGGTGGCATTCCTAACCAATAGGTTAGCATTGATTCGGCGGCATGCAAGTAGATTCCGCCGCCCTGCGCAGGACCACCAGTCGGCGAAGGTCGAGGCGACCTCTTAGGATGCGGCCCATGCTCTCCGCCCTTGCCGGACTCGCGGTGCTGATCGCCGTGGCGACCACGCTCGTGGTCGGGCTGTACGTCTGGACCATCGCCCGTGAAGCACTCCATCCCCCCCAGGGCGGCGCGGCGTGGGCACTGGCGCGACACCTGCCAACAACGCCCTCGGAGATGGGACTGTCCTTCCGGTCGTTCACTGTCGATTGCAATGGATTCGGCATGCCGGTCTGGGAGATCGATGTCGGCGCGAGCGGCCTGCGCTCGGACGGGCCGAGCGTCGTGCTCGTCCACGGATGGGGGCGTTCGCGGATCGACTCGCTCAACCGCCTCCCGCCGTTTCTCGACGTCGCTGGTCGGCTGTACCTCGTCGACCTGCGCGGTCATGGCGACGCCGGCGGACGCACCACGCTCGGTTCGCGCGAAGCGGACGATCTCGCTGCCCTGCTCGCGACGCTGGCACCAGCCCCGATCGTGCTCGTGGGCCACTCGCTCGGCGCGGCGGCATGCATCCGCTGCGCCGCACTTTCCTCCGCAGCCGAACGGATCGCCGGTGTCATCGCGATTGCTCCGTACGACACCGTCGCTACACCGATCGCCGCGCGGCTCGCAGCCCGGGAGCTTCCCCGCGGTGCCCTGCTCGCGCTCGCAAGCGCGCTGCTGAAACTGCGTGGCATCGCGTTTCATTCGACACTTAATGCGGCTCGCGCGCTCCGCTGTCCGCTGCTCGTCGTGCAGGGGGAGCGCGACCGCATCTCGCCGCCGGCCGATGCGCGGTCCATTGCCGAGGCAGCCTCGGGCCAGTACGTCAGCATGCCGGAAGCGGAGCATGCCGATCATCAGACGCGCGAACCGGAGCGATTCGCTCTGTGCGTGCAGCAGTTTGTTCGCAGCGCTGTGCGCGAACCTCATCGTGCTGCGGGGTCCGGCGCGCCGTCAAATGACAACGGGCCGCGCGAAGATTCGCGCGGCCCGTTCGTCGTCGATCAACGTTAATGACACTTCACCGTGGCGTCACTTTTGCGGCGCGAGCAGCCGCGACTCAAAGCGGAATCCCTTGCTCACCGAATGCAGCTGCCACGATGCCGGCCCGAGATAGTTCCGCAGCAGCTCGGGCTTCAGCAGCTCAGTCAGCGTGCCGAAATTCGCGTCGATGCCGGCGGGCAGTCCCGTCGCCGCGCGCTCTTCGATCTGGCCGATCATCTCTTCGAGCCACTCCATCATGGCGTGCTGGGCTTCGATCATCATGACGGTGTTCGAGAAGCCGTATCCGACCAGATCGTCGCCGTCGACGCCGGCCATCGCCGCCTTGTAACCGCGATCGTTCTCGAGCGACGCGCCCCCGGCGGCGTCCTTCGATCCGATCGCACGCAACGATTGCTCAACCCCGTCCGCGCCGCCGATGATCACGAACGGACCGCCGAATCCGACGGCCATCGTCATGAACGCCGGATCGCCCGCGTAAATCGTGTTGCCGAGGAAGTCGCGCGGCGCCATCCCAGCCTGCGGGGCGAACATCTGGATCATGCTCTGCACCGGCTTCGGATCGTTGACGGTGATCGCCGTCATGGTCGACTGGCTCTCCAAAGTAATCGGCTGCTTCAGCGAACTCCACATGTGCATCCCCGGTCCCATGGCAGCGAGCGCCGGCCGCACGATGGGATCGTACGGTTCCATCATCGGCTGAATCATGCCCTGCATCTCTTCGGGCAGCGACGCGAGAATGTCATCCACCACCCTCATGATCCCGGAGAACTGCAGGTTCATCTTCGAGTAGCTCATCGCATCGCTAGGAACGATCGACGGAACTTTCTCGATGGCAGAGGCGGGAAGCAGCGACAGCAGTCCGACCTTCCCGGCGGGCGTGTACACCCCCATCGTTGATGCGAGCTGCGCGCTTGGCGTATCGATGCTGAGGCCGACACCGAGACCGCGCACGTCACCGAAGAGCTTGCTGACAAACGGCATCGACATCGATGCTTCCGGACCGAACGAGGCGAGCAGCTGCTGGGCGGGTCCCATGAGCAGCCCCGCATAGGCGTCCGTGCCGGCCGAAAGCTCCATCGTTCCGCGGAAGTCTTCGCTGTCGCCGATCGTCTCCCGCTTGTCCCCGTCGACGAGACCAAGCAAGTCCTGCATGGCGGGCGCCGCTCCTGCAATGAGGAGCCGACCGGCATCGCGCGTCACATACAGCTTGGTCGGCATTGAGAACGGTCCGTCCATTCCTCCGTCCATGCCATCCATCCCGCCATCCATTTCGTCGTCGCCCTCATCGTCATCGCCGAAGCCACCTGCAGCCGCGTCGTCGTCTGCACCTTGGTCCATCGTGATGACGTACACACGTCGACCTTTGATGTCTTCGACCTCGAACTCCGTGGACTTGTCCTTCTCCATCTTGGCCACGCCGGCGTCGTAGAGCTTGCCGAAGTTCTCCGCTTCCTGGCCCCAGTCAACGAACGCGATGTACCCGGGCTCAAACATGCCGGTTTCCTCGTTCATCTCAGCAAACATCGCGAAGCCGGCGGACGCGGGCCACTGGACGGTGTCACGGTCGACGCCGAGTTCCTGCGTCATTTCTTCGACGCCCTTGTCGAAGTCCTCGCGCCACTTCTTGCTCTCGGCCTGGACTTCCTTCGATTCCCACCACGCCGCCATCGGGGTCTTCTGGAATCGAGTTCGCGTCGCACCGATGTCATCGATGCCCATGATCAAAATCGACTTCTCGGGCGCGAGACGCTTGATCGAGAGAAGATCGGCCGCAGAGGCGGCGGTGCCCAGCAGGAGTGCACCGCTGCCGGCGAGGACGAACGCGAGGGACAAGACGAGTGGCCGAGAGGTTCGAAGCATGATCATGGACCTGTTGGAGCCGGATAAAGGATGAAGTGTGGATCTTCTTGGGAGGAGGGTGGGAGATCTTTAGCACGAGGGCGGAACGCGGAGGCGGAAAAGGCTGAAGGAAAAAGGCAGAAGGCAGAAAGGAAGAAGTGCGGCCGTCGACTCCACGCGACGCGGGATCGCGGCGGAGATCCCGTCATCCTTCTTCCGTCATCCTTCATCCCCCCGACGAGCCGTCTTTCAGCGCCGGCGCGACCCCGACTGCCTTGCGGGCGGGCGGTGACTGGTAGTTGTGCCCCGAGTTCGGGTTGTTCTTGTTGAAGGCAAAAGCGTCACGATTGCGGATGAAATCTTTGACGTACCGGGCTGGAATCGCGAAGCCGAGCGACTCGCCACCCAGGATTCCCATGTTCGTGATACCGACCACCTCGCCCCGGGTGTTGAACAGCGGACCGCCGGAGTTGCCCGGATTGATCGCCGTATCGGTCTGCAGGTAGGTGAGTCCCTCAAAGTTCCGGCTCACCGTCGACACGACCCCCTGTGTCATGGTCCGCTCGAGTCCGAGGGGATTTCCGATAGCGAACACGGACTCTCCGACCGGCACCGATTCGGCGCCGGCGAGCGGTGCGAACTGAAAGTCCTCTCCTTCGGGATGTTTCATCTTGATGAGCGCAAGGTCGACATGACTGTTGATCGCGATGAGTTCGATGTCATCGACGTCGACGCGCTTGAGCGTTCCGTCAGACTGCGGAAGCCAGACGGTGGCCCGGAGCGTGATCTCGCCTTGCACAACATGTGCGTTGGTAATTGCGTATCCGGCTTTATTGATAATGACACCAGAGCCGAGTCCGGCCGGCGTCGACACCTTGATCACGGTCGGACCAATGACCCGTGCCTGCTCCTTGGCCGGGAGTTCCGGCGGGGCATCGGCCACGAAGAAAAGCGACTCCTGTTTGACGACAGCCGTGGTGTCGTCGGGCTCGCTCAATTCAACGGTTTCCACATCGTCAACGGAAAAGTCGAGCACATCGCTGCCGACATCCACCCACACGCGGCGATCGGTGCGCTTGAGCACTTTCCCGATGACCTGTGCCCCGCTCTTCAGCTGCACGGTGTCAGCGAGTGCCGGAGTCACGAGGAGGGACACGACCACCAGGCACGAGAGCATCTGCTGTTGAAAACTGGTCATGGAGTGAATCGCGATGAATCCGTCGATCGAGCGATGGCGGCGCGAGCCGACTGCAACGGTCCCCTTCGCGCCGGGCCGCGCAACCGCTCGAAATGCATTGCGGAGACGCGGCTACTATACGAACCTTCGAATTCACGCGGCAAAGACGAGCGTGCGGAATCCGCCAATTGGTGACCCCGCGATCTCTGCTGCATCACCCAACGACCCCCCCACGCCGAATTCCCCCCTGCAATCATGAATTGTTTCCGCACTCCCCCGTTGATTTCCTCACGTGCCGCGGCCCTGTCATGCATCGCACTGACAACGCTGGCGGCGTCAGGAGCATTGGCGGCGCCGGCTGACGACGACCTTGCCGGCTGGTTCGGCTTCGACGGGCTCGAAGTCGTCAAGATCGAACGTGGCGCCGGTCCGTTCATCGTCGCTGACATCAACGGGGACGGACTGAACGACCTCGTCGTGGCCAGCAATGCCAAGAGCCGCATCGAGATTCATTATCAAAAGGCCGGCGCCAAGCCGACCGACGACGTTCCGGCGCCGACCCGCACCAATGAGCTCCCCGAGCACTGGCGCTTCCGGCGCGAAACGGTGAGCGTCGGCCACGCAATCACGGCACTCGAGCCTCTCGACTTTGACGGGGACGGAGTGCTCGATCTCGTGTACTCCGGAATTCCCGGCACGATCGGATTCCTCCGTCAGACGAATCCTGGCGTCTTCGTGCTGGACCGCAAGACGACAGTAAAGAATCTCGTGCCGGGCCGCGATGCGTTCGCGATTGCCGACCTTGTCGGCGACAGCGCGAAAGAGATCGCGGGACTCGTTGCAGGTCGGCTGACCGTCTGGCCGCTCAGCGGATCGGTGATGGGGGACGCGATCGAAGTCGGAGCAACCGGCGACCAGATCATCGCGCTGATTCTCGGCGACTTCGACGGCAATGGCAGAACAGACATCGCCGGCATCGTGCCGGAGAATCCCGCACCGGTGCGGATGTGGCTGAGCAGCAGCGAAGAAGGCACGAAGGGCCTCGGGCCGCAGCTTCGCTTCGAGATGCCGCCGCTGCGTGAAGCGACGGCGATTCAGCTCCGCGGCAAGGACCGGCGTTCGACGAGCCTGGCCACGATCGAGCGGCCGACAAAGCGGATCGTCGTGCATGACCTGAAGGCAGCTCCCGTCGACTGGAGCGGAACGCGCGAAGCGCCGCTGGTCGTGTGGAGTTTCGCCGACTCCGGCAATCGCAAGCGCTCGGTGGCGACCGTTGATGTCGACGGTGATGGATACCTCGATCTCCTCGCAACGAACACGCTCGCCAACGCGGTCTCGCTCTATCGGCAGGTGCCGGGCAAAGGGCTGCAGCCACCCGTCAACGCGCCGGCGTATGCGGATCTCACTGCCGTCGCCGCTGGTGACGTCAACGGCGACAAGCGTGCCGACATCTTCCTCCTGAGCGAGACCGAAAGCGTCGTGGGCCGGACCGCGTGGTCTGCGGACGGCATTCCGTTTCCGCAGGCGATGACGATCGCTGCGGGTCACGTGCCCGTCGTGCAGAGTCTGCTCGCGCTCGATGAAGGCACACGGCTCGCAGTCGTCGCGAAAGACGGACGCAACTACGTGCTCGAACTGCTGGCGCTCGACAGGAGCGCCAGCGACGACACGAGAGCCGAGCCGATCAAGCTCGGAACGCTGTCGAAGCAGCCCGACGCGATGCTCGCGCTCGACGCGGATCAGGACGGCACCACCGACATCCTGCTCTTTACCGCCGACAAGCCGATGACGATGCTGCGCAAGGGCGAGAAGCAATACACCGTGCTCGAGAGCAAGGACATGGGGCAGTTCGGACTCGTGCAGGCGGCGAACGATCAGAACACTGCCGTGTTGGACGTCGATGGTGACGGCAAGGCCGAGCTCATCGTGGCGGACCGCAATTACCTGCGGGCGCTGCGCTATGAAGAGACGCCGGCAGCCGGCGCCAGTCCGGGCTGGCAGGTCGTGAAGCAGATGAATGCCGATCGCGCGGATGCGAAGCTCGTGTCGCTTGCAGTCTTGCCCGCCGGCGCGGGTGTTCCCGCACGGCTCGTTGCCGCGGATCGTGAGAACTCGTCGTTGCTGCTGTTTGGTCCGGATGCGCCATCCGACGGCCAAGCCGCATCACTGGCGCAATCATCGGGCCAATGGACGCAGACCGACACGCTGATTGTGAACGGCTTCAAGTTCTCGGCGATTCGCGCCGGGGCGTTCAGCGGCGACGGCCAGGCCGACATCGTTGTCCTGGGCGACGACGGATTCGCCATTGCGCGCATCGCCGGCGAACGGCTGGCGCTGACTGAACTGGCATCGTGGCGTTCCGACGTGCAGCGGCGCACGCATCACGAGCTCGTGGTCGGCGACGTCAATGCCGACGGTCACGTCGACATCGTGGCGCTCGATGCAGGCGAGCAAATGGCCGAGATCCTGACCTTCTCCGAAACGCTGCGGATGCTGTACGGCATCGGATTCAAGGTCTACGAGACGCGGATCTTCTCCGGCGGCGAGCCAAAGGAGTTCGAACCGTCGGCGGGCGTGATCGCGGATCTGACGGGCGACGGTGCCGACGACCTGATCCTCCTTTGTCACGATCGCATTCTGCTGTATCCCCAGTCGACGGTGCCGGCGGCGACGCGCCACGATTGACATGGAACGGGGTGAGAACAAAATGTGATGAGTCCTTGCGCAGTCCGCACGTGATCCGTCGCCCCCGCGTCACAATGCAGCCGTGGATCAATCCTCTCCCTTCAGCCGGCGCCAGTTCATCGCGACCTCAGCCATGTCCCTGGCCTTCGCCGCCATGCAGCGCGCCGTCGCCGACGATGCGAAGGCGGTGACGACGCCGCTCCGCGAGCAGAGCGGACCGCTGGCTCTGCCGCCGGGATTCAGGCAGCGCGTGTTCTCGCGCATGAGCGAGCCGATGGACGATGGACTGCGCGTGCCGGGCAAACACGATGGCATGTGCGCGATGCCGGTCTCAAGCAACGCCGCCGACGCGCGGAAGGTGCTGCTGATCCGCAATCACGAGATCGATCCCGCGATGGAAGCGCAGTGCGGCGCTTTTGGCGACAATCTCGAACTCATCGATCGCATCGACCGCAGCAAGCTGTACGACAACGGCTTTGGCGGCAGGCCGATGCCGGGCGGCACGACGACGCTCGTGTACAACCTCGACACCGAACGCGTTGAGCAGCAGTTTCTGTCGCTGGGCGGAACTGGCGTCAACTGCGCAGGCGGCGTCGCCGACTGGCGGGAGCGCACGCCAACCTGGATCACGTGCGAAGAGTGGACCAGACGCGCCGACGGCAAACTTGTCGAGCGCGATCACGGCTACTGCTTTGAAGTTCCCGCGCGGGCCGATGCCGGGCTTGTCGCCGCGCGGCCGCTGCCGGCGCTGGGCCGCTTTCTGCACGAAGCTGTTGCGGTCGACGCCGTCCGGGGCATCGTCTATCTCACGGAAGACCGCAGCGACAGCGTGCTCTATCGCTTCCTTCCTGCGACCGTCGGTGCACTGGACGCCGGTCGTCTGCAGGTGCTGCTCGCGGTGGAGAAGCCGAGCCTCGACACGCGGAACTGGCCGCCGGTGGATGCCAAGGGCACAGTCCTCGGTCCGCCGGTCATCTCCGTGCGTCCCGGCGATCGTTTCACGGCCCGCTGGATCGACATCGACGGGATCGACAGTCCAAAGGACGATCTGCGCTTCCGCGCCTTTGAGCGCGGCGCCATGCGCTTCGCGCGCTGCGAGGGGATCTGGCAGGGTGGCAACGGCATCTACATCGCCGCGACTACCGGCGGGCCGATGAATCTCGGCCAGCTGTGGCGCTATCGACCGAGTGAGTTCGAAGGCACCGCCGACGAGGCAACGAGACCCGGCACCATCGAACTCTTTCTTGAGAGTCATGACCGCACCGTCTTGAAGAACTGCGACAACCTGTGCGTTGCACCATGCGGTGATCTCTTCGTCTGCGAAGACGGCGAAGGACGTGACGGCATCGTTCGAGTGCGCCCGGACGGCACGGTGCACCGGTTTGCACTCAACATGCTGAACACATGTGAACTCGCCGGCGTGTGCTTCTCGCCCGACGGATCGACGCTGTTCGTCAACGTGCAGGAGCCCGGCATGACGATCGCTGTCACCGGTCCTTGGCAGCGATGACGCTCAGTCCCCAACGCCGGTTCAGTTTGAGGCTGACACCTTAACGGAATCGGAAAGCACTGTCAATCTCGATCGATGCGTGATCACACCGCACAGCCGACGTGCGGCGGCGGGACGCTTATCGCTGCGCGCGAACACATAACGAATGACGACGGGTACTCTCTCGCGAAGCCCGTATTCATGGAGGCGTGAGAGCTTTGCCGTCGACCACTGCCGCCATTTCAACACGCATCGCGCGCCTGAAAACTCTGAGACCTCTGACGTACCTGTCCCAGTTGCGCTCGAATGTCGTCGCCGACTCCATGCGCGCGTGGCGACGGAGCGCGCGTGACCGCAAGGAACGCCAGCGACACGACGCAAAGGAGCAGCCGCTGCGCAGCGAGCTGTTCAGTATCGAGCAGCTTGAGCGGCACGCGAAGCTTCTGGCCGAGGCACAGGAGATCGCGGACGCATCATCTCCCGACCGGCTGATCCCGAGGCTCGACGAGAACGAACGCGTGCTGGTGCGGGCGTACGAGCTGGTGACCGCTGCGGTCGAGAACGGCGAACGTCTCGCGCCCGCCGCGGAGTGGCTGCTCGACAATTTCTACCTGATCGAAGAGCAGATCCGCACCGCGCGACGCCACCTTCCCGCCTCCTACAGTCGCGAACTGCCGCGGCTCGCGCGCGGGCCGCTGAGCGGTTATCCGCGGGTGTACGCCATCGCGCTCGAGCTCATCGCGCACGCAGATGGCCGTGTTGATGCTGGGAGCCTGCACGCATTCGTCGCGGCCTACCAGACGATCAAGCCGCTCAAGCTCGGCGAATTGTGGGCGCTCTCTATTGCCGTGCGGCTCGCGCTGATTGAAAACCTCCGCCGGGTTGCGGCACGCGTCGCCGCGACGCAGCAGGAACAGGATCTCGCGCACGAGTGGGCAAACCGCATGCTGCGGGCCGTCGAGCAGAATCCGTCGGATCTGATCGTCGTCATGGCCGACATGGCCCGGGCGCCGCTTCCGTTTTCAGGGGCGTTTCTCGGCGAGCTGCGCCGCCATCTGCAAGGACAGAGTCCGCACTTCACGTTCGTGCACAGCTGGCTTGAACATCGGCTCGCGCAGCAGGGACAGACGATCGAGCAGCTCGTGCAGGCGGACGGTCAGGCGCAGGCCGCCGACCAAGTCTCGATCGGGAACAGCATCGGCAGCCTGCGCGTGCTGGTCTCCAGTGATTGGCGCGACTTCGTCGAGACGCACAGCGAGGTCGAACGCATTCTGCGCGAGGATCCGTCAGGGGTCTATGCGCAGATGGACTTCGCAACGCGCGACCGCTGCCGCCACGCCGTCGAACAGATTGCACGCCGAAGTCCGTTGACGGAAGTCGCTGTGGCGCGCGAGGCGGTGCACCTCGCCCGCGTGTGCGCAGCGGAGGCGAAATGCAGCCCGTGCAATCACGTCGGATATCACCTGATCGACGAAGGACGCGCCGCACTCGAGCGCTCCGCCCAAACGCGGTCCGGGCTGCGATCCGGGTTGCGGTCCGCGCTCATCCGCATGGGACCTGCCGCCGGGTCCTCGGTCACGCTCGGAATCTATCTCGGCGCTGCGCTGCTGATCGCGGCGCTCGCAAGCTGGGCGTTTATCGATCTCGGCATTGCCGCCGGCATTCTCCCGCTCATCGTCGCGATCCTTGCGATCCCCATGGTGATCTGCGCGTCGCAGCTCGGGGTCGGCTTTGTCAACTGGTGCGCGACCGTTCTCGTGCCGCCTCGTCCGCTGCCGCGCATGGACTTTCGGCGCGGGATTCCTGCCCAGGAGCGCACCATCGTCGTGATGCCGACGATGTTCAGCACCGTCGACGGTGTGGAGCGGCTGATCGAGTCGCTCGAGGTGCTTCACCTCGCGAATCGCGACCCGCACCTGCACTTTGGACTGCTCGTAGATTTTCGCGATTCGCCGGCGGCTGTCGTGCCCGGCGACGAGGAACTCCTCCGCGCCGCGTGCGAGGGCGTCGAGGAACTCAACCGCGCCTACGAGCATCTGCGCTCGGACATCTTCTTTCTGTTTGTGCGCCCCCGCCGCTGGAACGAGCAGGAGGGGCAGTGGATGGGCTACGAGCGCAAGCGCGGCAAGCTCTCCGATTTCAACACGTGGCTCGCCGGCGGCGCGTCCACGGAAGCTGGTGCAGCCGACTCCGCGGCGCCATTCACGCACATCATCGGCGACACGTCGACCCTGGCTACGGCACGCTACGTGATCACGCTCGACACCGACACGCAGCTTCCCCGCGAGTCGGCGCGGCGCATGATCGAAGCGATGGCCCATCCGCTCAACCGTCCGGTGCTGAACCGGACGTTGACGCGCGTCGTCCGTGGCTACGGCATCATGCAGCCGCGCGTCGGCGTCAGTCTGCCCAGCGCGCAGCGTTCATGGTACGTGGCGCTCTTCGCCGGCGACGCCGGCATCGATCCCTACACGCGCATGGTCTCCGACGTGTACCAGGATCTCTTCGGAGAAGGCAGCTTCATCGGCAAAGGCATCTACGACCTCAGCGCATTCCGCCAGACATGTGAACAGTTTCCCGACAACACGATTCTGAGCCACGACCTCATCGAGAGTGCGTACGCCCGCTCCGCACTCTTGAGCGATGTTGAACTCTACGAAGATCATCCCTCGCGCTACATCGTTGACGCGAACCGCCGTTCACGCTGGATTCGCGGCGACTGGCAGATCCTCTGGTGGCTGTTTCCGCGCGTTCCGTCAAAGTCGGGCCGACTGGTGCGGAATCCGATCTCGCTGCTCGCGCGATGGAAGATGTTCGACAATCTCCGGCGCAGCCTGGTACCGCCGGCGCTGATGCTGCTGCTCATCGGCACATGGCTTGGTGCCCCGGCGCTCGCGCCGGCTGCCCTCCTTGTCGTCGTCGCGGTGCTCGCGCTCGTTCCGACGACCGGATGGGTGCGTGACCTGGCGCGCAAGCCGCACGATCTGCCCGTGTCGCTTCATCTTCGAACCTCCCTGTCGTCGATCGGCAAACAGGCGTTGCAGGTGCTTGTCACGCTCACACTGCTGCCGCACGAGTCCCTGATCAGCGTGCAGGCGATTGGCCGGTCGCTCCTGCGCATGATCGTCACCCGCCGTTCGCTGCTTGAATGGACGACTGCAAGCGATGCGGAGCGAAGCGCCCGTGACACGTTCGGCGCATCCGTCAGCGCGATCTGGTCGGCGCCCGCGTGCTCACTGATCACAAGCGGCCTGCTGCTCGCGTTTCAGCCCGAGTGCCTTCCGCTCGCCAGCCCCCTGCTCGTCCTCTGGTTCATCGCGCCGACAGTGGCGTGGCTGCTGAGTCGACAGCACGCCGCAGCGCCGGCGGAGATCTCGGACGGACAGCGCGTGTTTCTTGAAATGGCCGGACGGCGCACGTGGCGGTTCTTCGAGCAGTTCGTCACGGCGGAAGACAATTGGCTTCCGCCCGACAATGTGCAGGAACACGCGACGAATGTCATCGCATCGCGGACGAGCCCGACCAACATTGGCATGGCTCTCCTCGCCGACCTGGCAGCGCACGACTTCGGATATTGCAGCACGCAGCGGCTGCTTGAGCGGATCGGCAATACGTTCAAGACGCTGGGCCGAATGGAACGCTATCGCGGCCACCTGTACAACTGGTACGACACGCGCACGCTCAAGCCGCTTTTTCCCCTGTACATCTCGACGGTTGATAGCGGCAACCTCGCGGGCCACCTTCAGATTCTGCGCAGCGGATTGCTGGAGATGATTGACGGCAGTGTCTTGCCGCAGCGACTGTTCGGCGGCATGCGCGACACCGTCCGCGTGCTGCTTGAAGATGCCGAACAGGCGCGCAGCGACGAGATCCAGGCCGGCGCGCCGGCTGTTGAGAGCGGTCATCGCGCGCGTGGCGCACCCGAACTCATCCGGCGCCTCGCAGCCCTCGATGCCATGCTGGGTGAGCCCGCCGTCGCCACGAATCACTCGATCCGGGCTTCGGTGCAACTCCTGTCACGCATCGCGTCGGAGGCGCAGTCGCTCGTTGGACTGATTGAATCGGATGGAGCGGTCGACGCTGATCTCGCGTGGTGGGCGGCCACGCTGGAGCGCTCGTGCGTTGACTATCGCAATGACGTGCTGCACGTCGTCCCGTGGGGCGCCGGTGCCGAAGTTCCGGAAGATCTCCTGCAGGAACCTGCGGCTGCGGGGCTGCACGCGCTGCTCGCGCGACTCGACGCGAATCCGACGCTGCACGACATCGTTGTCGTGGAAGACGTCGCGCTCCCGTTGATCGACACGCTGCAAGCTGTGGTCGTGATGGATGCGACATCGGCGTGGCTGACCGGACTGCGCCAGTCCATCATAGAAGGCGCCGAGCATGCCGCTGCGCGCATCAAGTCGCTGGAGCAGCTCGCGTCGCAATGCCTCGAGTACGGCGAGATGGACTTCACGTTCCTGCTCGATCCGGCGCGCGATCTCTTCGCCATCGGCTACAACGTCGGCGAGCACCGCTTTGACGCCGGCTACTACGACCTCCTGGCATCGGAAGCGCGCTTCAGCAGTTTCATCGCCATCGCCCGCGGGCAGATCGGTCAGGAAAACTGGTTCGCGCTGAGCCGGCTGCTGACGACGACGGGCCGCACACCGGCGCTCCTCAGCTGGAGCGGGTCCATGTTCGAGTACCTGATGCCGCTTCTGGTCATGCCGACGTTCGAGAGCACGCTGCTCGATCAGACCTATCACGCGGCGGTGCAGCGTCAGGTCAGCTATGCGCGGCAGCGCGAGATTCCATGGGGGATGTCCGAATCCGGATACTACACCACCGACGCGCACATGAACTATCAGTACCGCGCGTTCGGCGTGCCGGGACTCGGACTGAAGCGCGGACTCGCGGATGATCTGGTCGTAGCGCCGTACGCGAGCGCGCTGGCGCTGATGGTCACACCCGGTGCGGCGTGCCGCAACCTCGAGCTGCTCGCGAAACTTGGATGCGCTGGTGCGTTCGGCTTCTATGAAGCGGTCGACTACACGCCCTCGCGCCTGCCACGCCGATCCGCATACGTGATCGTGCGCCAGTTCATGGCGCATCATCAAGGAATGACGCTGCTGTCGCTAGCGTATCTGCTGCTCGGCCGGCCGATGCAACGGCGTTTCGTCTCGGACCCGATGCTGCGGGCGACAGTACATCTCCTGCAGGAGCGCGTTCCCCGCGCGCTGTCGCCGATCTTTCCGCACGCTGCCGAAGCGAGCGCCACCCGAATGCCCCCGGCCGAGGAACAGGGGACGATGCGGATCTTCACTGATCCGTCGGACGGACCGCCTGAGGTCAATCTGCTCTCGAACGGCAGGTATCACGTCGCTGTCACGAATGCCGGCAGCGGGTACAGCCGCTGGCGCGACGTGGAAGTCACACGCTGGCGCGAAGATCCCACGCGCGACTGCTGGGGCGCGTTCTGCTATCTGCGGGATCTCGACACCAATGTGCTCTGGTCGACATCCTGGCAGCCGACGGCGAGACCATCGAAGCGCCATGAAGCGATCTTCACGCAGGCCCGCGCCGAGTTTCGCCGTCTCGATGCGCGAATCGAGACGCACACCGAGATCAGCGTGTCGCCGGAAGACGACATTGAACTGCGGCGTGTCACGATCACGAATCGTTCGGACACCCTGCGCACGATCGAAGTGACGAGCTACGCCGAAGTCGTCCTCGCGCCGGCGGGGCAGGACCTGTCGCATTCAGCGTTCAGCAATCTGTTCGTGCAGACCGAACTCGTGCGCAATCGTCATGCGATCTTCTGCACGCGCCGTCCGCGGTCGGCGCAGGAGCGGCCGCCATGGATGACGCATCTGATGACGTGCCGCGGTCAGACTGTCGGCAACGCGACGTTCGAAACGGACCGCATGAAGTTCATCGGGCGCGGCCGGACGCTTGCATCGCCCGCTGCAATGGATGCGGGAACCGTGCTCACCGACAGCGCCGGGCCGGTGCTCGATCCGATCGTGTCCATCCGGCAGGTGCTGAGCCTTCGGCCGAACGAGAGTGTGATCGTCGATCTCGTGACCGGCGTCGCGGAATCGCGCTCGATGGTTGAAGCGCTGACAGAGAAGTACTCGGATCCGCGCCTGGCCGATCGCGTGTTCGATCTTGCCTCCACGCACAGTCAGATCCTCCTCCGTCAATTGAGCGCAACTGAAGCCGAGGCGCAGGCATACGGCAGGCTCGCCGGGTCCATCATCTTCGCGTCGTCACTCCGCCGCGCGAAGGCGAGCGTCCTCCTGCGGAACCGGCGCGGACAGTCCGGCCTCTGGGGATACGGGATCTCCGGCGATCTGCCGATCGTGCTCGTGCGAATTCGCGATGCGGAGCGTCTTGAGCTGGTCCGTCAGGCGGTGCGCGCCCACGCCTACTGGCGGATGAAGGGACTCGCCGTCGATCTCGTGATCTGGAACGAGGACGACTCGGTCTATCACCAGGTGCTGCAGCGCATGATCATCGACCTCGTCGCAGCGAGCACCGAAGCCGCGCTCTTTGACAAGCCGGCTGGCATCTTCGTGCGGCGCGGCGAACAGATGTCGGAGGAGGACCGCTCGCTGCTGCAAACCGTCGCGCGCGTCGTGCTGCTCGACGAAGCGGGAACATTCGCCGAGCAGTCGGAGCGGCGCGATCGCTCGGAACTCTTCATCCCGGCGTTCACTCCCATACGCACCCGGCGCGAACCCAAGCCCAACACCGAGCTGTCGCATGACGAACTGATCTTCGCGAACGGTATCGGCGGATTCAGCGCTGACGGCCGCGAGTACATCATCCAGCTGGAACCTGGTCAGCAGACGCCGGCGCCGTGGGTCAACGTCATTGCGAATCAGCATTTTGGCACGGTGGTTTCGGAAGGCGGCAGCGCGTACACGTGGTGGAACAACAGCCACGAGTTTCGCATCACGCCGTGGTACAACGACCCGGTCACCGACGTGAGCGGTGAAGCGATGTATATGCGCGACGAAGAGAGCGGTCGTGTGTGGTCGGCGACGCCGCTGCCCGCTCCACGTTCCTTGCAACGGCCGGACAAGGAGGCGCCTTCATCATCGTCCTATGTCGTGCGCCACGGATTCGGATACAGCGTGTTCGAGCATGCGGACGACGGCATCGTCACCGAGCTGTGCGTGTTCGTCGCGCCCGAGTCGCCACTGAAGTTCGCGCGGCTGCGCATCACGAACGACTCCGGCCGGCGGCGCCAGCTGTCCGCGACCGCCTATTGGGAATGGGTGCTCGGCGAGCTGCGCACCAAGACGCTCATGCACGTGGTGACGGAACTCGACCCGATGAGCGGCGCGATCTTCGCGCGCAATCCGTACAGCACGGAGTTCGCGGACCGCGTGGTGTTCGTCGACTGCAGCGAGCAGGTTCGCACCGTGACCGGCGACCGCACCGAATTCCTAGGGCGCAACGGATCTCCTGCGGATCCCGCCGCGCTGCGCCGGGCGCGGCTGTCCGGTCGCGTCGGCGCCGGCTTGGATCCGTGCGCGGCGATTCAGGCGCCGTTCACGCTCGAACAGGATCAGGAGAAGGAGATCGTGTTCCTGCTGGGTTCTGCAGGCAACGAAGACGAAGCGCGCCGGCTGCTGCGTCGCTATCGAAATCCGTCCAATGCGCAGCGCGCCCTCGACGAGGTCGGCGCCTTCTGGACACGCACGCTCGGCGGCGTGCAGTTCGAAACACCCGATCCCGCTGTGAACATCATGGCGAACGGCTGGCTGCTGTATCAGTCGCTTTCCTGCCGCATGTGGGGTCGCACCGGGTTCTATCAGTCGGGCGGCGCGTATGGGTTCCGCGATCAGCTGCAGGATCTGATGGCGCTGCTGTACGCGCATCCAGTGCTGTGCCGCGATCATCTGCTCCGCTGCGCCGGGCGACAGTTCCGCGAAGGAGACGTGCAGCACTGGTGGCACCCGCCCGGCGGGCGCGGCGTGCGCACGCACATCTCGGACGATTACCTGTGGCTGCCCGCCGTGACGTGCCGCTACGTGGCGATGCTCGGCGACACGGGTGTGCTCGATGAGCGCGTGCCATTTCTTGAGGGACGTCCAGTGCGGCCCGAGGAGGACGCGTACTACGACCTGCCGCGCGTGTCAGAGCACACTGGCACCCTCTATGAACACTGCCTCGCGGCGATCGACAACGGTTTGCGTTTCGGCGAGCACGGCCTGCCGCTCATGGGCTCGGGCGACTGGAACGACGGCATGAATCTCGTCGGCGAACACGGCAAGGGCGAGAGCGTGTGGCTCGGCTTCTTCCTGTATCACGTGCTGACTCGCTTCATCGAGCTCGCGACGAAGCGCGCCGATTCAGAAACCGTTGCGCGCCTCACCATGGAAGCAGAGCGGCTGCGCATCAATCTCGAAACGCATGGCTGGGACGGCGAGTGGTATCGGCGCGCGTACTTCGATGACGGAACACCGCTCGGTTCCCAGTCGCGCTCCGAATGCCAGATCGACGCCATCGCGCAGAGCTGGTCGGTGCTCTCGGGCGCTGGTGCGCCCGAACGGACGCGCCGCGCGATGGAGAGCGTCATGCGGCGGCTCGTCGGTGTCGGCGACCGAAGCATCCGTCTGCTCGATCCGCCCTTTGATCAATCGGAGATGAATCCCGGCTATATCAAGGGCTACGTGCCGGGCGTGCGCGAGAACGGCGGCCAGTACAACCACGCGGCCATCTGGACGATCATGGCGTTCGCGGCGCTGGGCGATGTCGAGCGGGCGTGGGAGCTTCTGCAGCGCATCAATCCCGTCACGCTCGCGGGCACGGCGGAGGCACTCGCGACCTATCGCGTCGAACCGTACGTCGTCGCCGCGGACATCTACACCGTGCCGCCGCACACCGGCCGCGGTGGCTGGACCTGGTACACGGGGTCCGCGGGCCTGATGTATCGACTCATCGCCGAGTCGCTCCTTGGGCTGCGCCTCGAAGTCGACCAGCTGCGCATCGCGCCGCTGATTCCGCGCTCATGGACCACGTACAAGATCCACTATCGATATCGCGAAACGATGTACCACATCACGATCCGCAACGCAGGCGGCGGACCGACGGTGCGCCGCGTGATGACGGACGGCGTCGAGCAGCCGACGAAGAGCATCACACTGCTGGATGACCGTCGGCCGCATGAGGTGGAAGTGGAAGTGGGATGAGCGCGTCAGGGGGGCCTGTCACTGGTCTCTCCGGAGACTTAACACAGAGGGCACAGAGGACACAGAGGCCACGGAGGAGGCACGGACACATGGGCTGGCGCGAGCACGACAAAGAAGCAGAGGAAGAAAACAAAGGGATCAAGAGGGCCGAAATCCGCGCCTCGCACTCCGAACCCTCTCTTCAACAGTTGCGCACAAACGCAATGGCGCGTGTCCACTCTGTGGCCCTCTGTGTCCTCTGTGTTACACCTCTGGTGCCGGGCTCCCTGCTCGCGGCTCATCGCTCGCTCATCGGCACGTACTTCGCCGCGTGCGGACCGACATAGAGCGCTGCTGGCCGAATGAGCCGGTTGTCGCGCAGCTGTTCGATGCAGTGACCGCTCCAGCCGGAGATTCGGCTCATGGCAAACATCGGCGTGAACAGATCGAGCTCGAGGCCGAGCGAGTGGTATGTCGTCGCCGAGTAGAAGTCGACGTTGGGCCAGATCCCCTTGCTGCCGACCTCGGCCGCCATCAGCTTCTCGATCGCGGTCGAAAGTTCATACAGCTTTTCGTTGCCGGTATCGGTTGCGACCTGCTTGGAGAAGGTCTTCAGATACGTCGCGCGCGGATCGACCGTCTTGTAGACGCGGTGGCCGAAGCCCATGACCAGGCTCTTGTTCGCCAGCTTGTCCTTGATGTACGCCTCCACGCGATCGAGCGAGCCGATCTCGTTCAGCATCACCATGACTTCTTCGTTGGCGCCGCCGTGCAGCGGCCCTTTGAGCGTGCCGACGGCTGTGGTCATCGCGGAATACATGTCCGACAGCGTCGCGATCGTCACGCGTGCCGCAAATGTCGAAGCGTTCAGACCGTGATCGGCGTGCAGGATCAGGCATACGTCCAGCGCCCGGACCATCGCGGCGGTCGGCTTGTGACCGGTCAGCATCGTCAGGAATGAACCGGCGATGTTTTGCGTGCGATCCGGCTTCGCAAACGGCTTGCCCTTGCGATGGAGATCGAAGTTCGCAATCAGCGCCGGTGTCTTCGCGACGAGCTTGAGCGCCGCGCGCTGGTTCGCTTCGATCGACGTGTCGTCGGCGTCGGGATCGACCGTCCCCAGCGCTGAGACGAGCGTCCGCAGCGCGTGCATTGGTGTCGCAGTGGTGGGCAGCTTGGAGATCAGTGCGTAGATCTCGGGCGCGAGGTCGTACTCGGCGCGCAGCGCTTCTTCAAATGCGCTCAGTTCGGACTGCTTCGGCAGCCGGCGGTTCCACAACAGGAAGACCGTCTCTTCAAATGTCGAGTGGCGGGCGAGGCTGTCGATGTCGATGCCGACGTACTCGAGGATCCCCTTCGCCCCGTCGATGAACGACATCTCCGTTTCGGCAGCGACCGTGTTGGCGAGACCCTTGTCCCAGGCCGGTTTCGTTGGCGCGGCCTCAGAGGACGATTTCGGACTGGTGGCGTTGGCGGGCTCGACGGCAGCTGACATACGTGACTCCAAAAAGCGATCCGGCAGCGGATGATGCGGAATCGTGCATGGTAGAGGTGCCGGGGGGTGCGCTGCAATTGCTTTGTTTGGATGGAGGTGCAGTCGAGCGGTCGAATCGCGCAGCGTTGGAGGGCGACGTTGGACGTACACTCGCGCGTCTTATGCTGGTCCCCATCGGAACCGACCTCGACGGCCCTCGACGTGTGATCGCGGTCCCCGTGCTCATCGCGTTGAATGTGGCGTGTCATGCCGCGATGCGGAGCGGCGTCGGCCGCTTCTGGACCGATCCCGACTCGGGAATCAGCCCCATTCGTGCTTGGATCGAGTTCACGGCGTTCAACCCCCGCGATGTGCACTGGTGGCAATGGGTCACCTCGCTCTTCACGCATTCGCCGGACGGCTGGTTCCACATCGTCGGCAACATGATCTTCCTGTGGGCCTTCGGGAAGCCGCTGGAGAGCCACATCGGTGCCTTCCGCTTCGTGCTCCTGTATTTCCTCGGCGGCTTCGCGGCCTGCGCCGCGCATTGGCTCGTGTCCAGCAGCCCCGCGATCGGTGCGAGCGGCGCCGTCTCCGCGGTGGCCGGGCTGTTCATCTGCTTCTTTCCGCGCAGCCACACGCGCGTGCTGTACCTGCTGATGATGAGCGTAATGGTCGTGCCGAGTGCATGGCTCATCGGCCTCTTCGTCACGATCGATGTGCTGCGATTTCTCATGGATGCGACCGGGCAGGTGCGGAGCGGTGTCGCGTCAGGCGCACACCTCGGCGGGACGGTGTTCGGTGTACTCGGCGGTCTGCTGCTGCTGAAGCTCGGCATAGTCAAACGCACCGACTGGGATCTTCTCTACGTCATGAAGCAGTTCTGGCGCCGTCGGCAGATGCGGGCCGCGCTGCGCGGCGCTTCGGGAAGCCCATGGATGAGCGGCAAGCCCGTGGGCCGGGTCGCGAAGGCGGGACCGCTGGACGCGGCAACGGCGAAGGAAGCGGAACTCCGTGCGCTCGTAAGCAGTCGGCTGCGCGAACGCAAGCCCGCAGCGGCCGTCGAGGCGTATCGCGAGCTCGTGAGCGCGATGCCGCAGTCCACGCTGCAGCCGGAGTTGCAGCTCGATATCGCCAATCATGCGCTGGCGTGCGATGAAGGGCTGCTGGCAGTTCAGGCGTACACCAGCTTCCTGCGCGCGTATCCGAACGACTCGAAAGCGGATGAGGTCAAGCTGCTGCTCGCGCTGGTCTACCTCCGCCGTCTGCACCGGCCGGCCGACGCGAAGCCGCTGCTCGCGAATCTCGACGAGAAGCTCACCGATCCGGCGCAGCGCGATCTCGCCCGCGCGCTCCGCGCGGAGTGCGCCGCATGAGCCGCGTGCGGATCAAAATCTGCGGCGTCACACACGAGGAACACATCCGCGCCGCGGCCGAGAGCGGCGCCCATCTGGTCGGCCTCGTCGTGTGGCCGGGAAGCCCGCGGGCCGTGACCGTCGATCGTGCCCGCGAGCTCGCGGAGACTGCCCGGAAGGCGGGACTCGAGACGGTGGCGCTCACGGTGGATGGCAACGAGCCGCTCATCGCCGCGCTCACATTTGTTGACCGCATTCAATGCCACGGCAACGAAGTGTGCGACGACCTGCGGAGGATCCCACAGCCCACGATCAAAGGGTTTCCGTTTACAACGGACGCGCTGCGAGCGTGGGGGGCATGTCCACACGCCGAATGGCTGCTCGTCGACAGTGCCCGCGGCGGCAGCGGCATTGCGTTCGATCACGCGGTGCTGGCGCCGCTCCTTGCGACGTGTTCCAAGCCGGTGCTGCTCGCCGGCGGATTGAATGCAGAAACGGTCGCATCGGCCATTGCGACCGTGCGACCGTTTGGTGTCGATGTTTCAAGCGGAGTCGAGCGCACGCGCGGCGTCAAGGACCCCGAACTGATCCGGCTCTTCTGCCGCGCGATCACTTCTTCGTTCGAAGCGTGATGTCGCCGGAAGCGGTGGTCACCGTGAGCGTTCCTTCGGTACCGGTGAGTGTCCCGCCGCGTGACTTCGCGAGGAACGGCAGTTCCACCTTGACGTCGCCGCTCGCAGTGCTCACGGTGCCGGCGGGGGCAGTACCAGCAGGAACTTCCATCCACACGCTGCCACTCGCGCTGCGCGCGGAAATGTTGGTCGCGCCATCGAACTTGGCAAAGATCAGGTGCACATCACCGCTCGCGACGTCGACGTCGCATGAACCGGTCAGTCCAAACGCAGTGATCGATCCGCTCGCCGCGCTGAGCTTCGCATCACCGATGGTGCCCTTCACATGAAGCGATCCCGATGCGCCGCTCCATTCGAAGGTATCCACGGGTGCAAGGAGCGTGATATCCACGTCGCCGCTGGAGGTCTTCGTGGTCAGCGTCTTGGCACCGAACGTGCCGCCGATGTCTCCAGACGCGCTCGTGATCCGGGCCTCCACCGCGCCGAAATCGCCCGAGATCTTCGCAGCGCCGGACGCTGTCGAGATCACGAACGGCACGCCCGCGGGCAGCGCCACTCGGATGTGTCCCGATCCCGACGTCGTTCCGGTAAACGACCGCGTCCGCGCCGGATCGCCTTGGCGCACGATCAGCGTGTTGCCTTCTCGCACAACATTGACTTTCACGAGCTCGATTTCGCGCTCCGCCGTTTCGTTGCCGCCGCTCGTCTCAAGGATCACTTCGGCATCGACGTTGACCGTCTCGCCCGTGGACACCGTGAGTTCCACATCGCAGAACTGTGAGCTGATCGTGATGGCCTGCGGCTTGGCCTCGACCGTGCTCAATGTGCGCGACGCTTTGCCGTCGAGCGGAAAACATCCGGCCAACGCGATTGATGACAGAGCGAGAGCGGCGAGCGCCGGACGGCCCAGCGAATGCGTGAACAGTGAGGCCATGGACATTGGCTGATCTCTCCCAAGGAAAGCGACTTGAATGGCGTGATGCGCGCTTGACGTCGAGTAATGGGAAGCCGCGTCCCCGATTTTCACCCGTCGCTGACCGCCGCCACAGTTTCCGCCACAGTTTGCGCCACAGTTTGTGTGGACGACTTGGGTTCCACAACAGTTCCGTTCCGACCCTGCCGCCCGTTGTGATTGTCGTTGTGGCCGACGCTGCGCTGGCGACCGCCCATCGCCGCGATCCACTCCCGCAACTGCCCCGCGCGCGTCTCCCACGACGGGCCGAACCGCTCGCTCAGAAACGTCTCGTACAGCAGCACCAGCAGTCGATCGAGCGTGAGCAGATGATCCACCCGCTGCTCGAGAGTCTGCCGCGGTGTCAGGCGATTCTCCTCCTCCGGTTTCGGAAGGGTGAGGCCGCTCACGGCGAACCGGTCCCCGTGCAGGGCGAGACGGAACTCCTGTCCGTGCGCCGCGACGATCAGCCCGACCTTCCGCGGCCACTTACCGGACTGCAGCGCCTTCGCCGCCTCGGCCACCTTCGTCGGTGCGTCGCCACGCAGGCTTTGCGTGCCCGTCACGCCCCACGCACATTCCATGTCGAGCAGTCGTTCGATGACGACCGCGACCGTTGGACCGGTGCCGCGCGGCCCCGTCTCGACGATGCCTTCCTGCGTGTCGCACTGCCACCAGAGCCAGAGGAGAAACAGGTTGCCGAGAAAGTCATTGGGCTCGCCCGATGCCTGCGCCCATGGAATCTCGGGGCGGCCAGCCGCGCGGAAGTGCGTCGCCGCGGGATGCTCGCCGTCGGTGCCGTCCGTGTCGACGCCTTCGGGCCGGCGCACGAGCGCGTCCGGGAGCGCGTCATCGAGCGCGGCGGTGCGACCGCTGGCGCCGAGCAGATCGAGCGCGACCGCGCCGGCCCCTCGCCGTTCGAGTCGCACGCCGCAGGCAATATCCAGCAGCGACTTGAGCTCCTGGAACTGCACGTCGCTCGTGATCGCCGCGAGGAGCAGTCCGCTCGGAAGATCCCAGAGAAACGGCGCCATCGTGATCCGCCGATACTTGCCTTCGGCGAGATCGCGACGGCCGCGCTCTTCGGCTTCTTCCTTCGCTTCGCGACGTGCGCCGCGCGAGAGCGCCTGCTGACCATCGGCGTCCTGACCGCGCCGCGCGTCTTGGGCCATCGCGCGATAGGCGCGTTTGATTTCGGTCGGGACTTTCGCGACATCAATGCGCATCGCGGCGAGCAGCGATGCGCCGAAGCCGCAGTGCTCGTACGTGAACTCCGCGTCAAACACGTGGCGACCGGTGCAGAATCCGCTCGCTACTTCTTTAGGCTCGCCGATCGACGGCGGACGGACCAGCTGTTCGCGCAGCGCCCCGAACAGTGCTTCGTCGGGCGAAGCAGCGACGTCACCGGACACAGCGAATCGTGAATAACCGACAGATCCAGAGCGGAGAGGCATTCCGGCAATTGTCGTCGCATGTCACCTGACCTCACCGCTGCGTGTCAGCTTGTCCACAGCGATTGCGCGAAGTCAGCCCGTCCAGGCGCCCAACAGCAGCGCGAGATCCGCAGCGTTCACGACACAATCGTCGTTGAGATCCGCGGGGCACTGCCCGCACTGCCCGCACGCACCCCACGCGCCAAGCAGCACCGCGAGATCGCTGGCGTTCACTTTGTCATCGCCGTTGAAGTCGCCAACCAGTTCCGGCGGCACGAACGGTCCGGTGAAGAATCGCACGTTGTCGAAGTTCGCCTGCGATCCGGCGAGCAGCACGAGATGAATTTCGATAGGCGTACCGATGGCCGGATGATCCACGGGTGCCGTGAATGAGAGCAGCGTGGTTTCGAACGTGCCTGGTACTGGTTCAAGCGAATCGTTGTCCTCCACGAGCGTGATACCGTCGGCGACGAGGCGCACTGCATAGTCCTGCATCGGACAGCAATCGGAGCGCCGTCCCACCTCGACGAGCAGCGTGTACTCCTGGCCGCCTTGCACGTTGACGTTCAGAGTCTGCTTGATCGGCAATCCAACCGAGTTGACGAACGCAGTCTGAATGCCGTCGGCGACGCCGTTTGGAAATCCGTTCAGCGGTGCGCAGGTCGTCCCCAAGCCGGGGTTCCACGTGCTGCCGTTTGTCCAGCCCGGCATCGGTGGTCCAAACACACAGGGTTGCAACACCGGCAGTTCAAAGCTGTGATTGACAACGGGGATCTCGTCCGCGAGCGCCATGCTGGCCAAGAGTGAACTGGTGATGAACGCGAGCAGCGGGATGGCTCGTGTGGTGCGTGGCAAGGGTTTCACAGGGAACTCCAGAGGGTGGGCAATGTCGAAGCGCACCATGCGCGACTCGTCCCTCTGGAAGGCGCAATTCACGGAGATCCAGTCCGACCGGGTTCCAGAGATCCGGCGCGGCCGCGGTCGCCGTCACGCCGCCGTGTGTTCTGTCAGCTTGATCGAGTGGCTGCCGTCCTTTGCGACGACATCCGTGGCAAGGCCGAGCTGCACCAGCTGCGCCATCGGTCCATGCGGCCTCGTCTTCTCGTCCGCCAGCCGGCCCTTCGCGGCGGGGTTCGCGTAGGTGTTGAACACCATCGCTTTGACCGTCGCGACGAGCCCTCCGAAGTTCGCGAACGTGTGATGAACAGCGGTCGCCTCGTAGCCGGAATGCACCATGCAGTTCTGGCATTTCGGATTGCCGCTCTGCACGCCGTAGTGTTCCCATTCGGTGGCGGCGATCAGTTCCTTGAACGTGTCGACGTAGCCTTCCTGCAACAGGTAGCACGGCTTCTGCCAGCCGAAGATGTTGAAGGTCGGCATGCCCCACGGCGTGCACTCGTACTCGCGCCTGCCCATGAGGAACTCGAGGAAGAGCGGCGACTGGTTGAACTTCCAAGCACGCTTTCCGTCCTTGCGATTCGAGAGGATCATCTCGAACAGTTCGTTGGTGCGCCGTCGCTCGAGGAAGTTCTTCTGATCGGGCGCCTTGTCGTAGGCGTAGCCCGGTGAAATCATCATGCCTTCGACGCCGAGCGTCATCATCTCGTCGAAGAACGCGCGCACTGAATTCGGATCCGCGCCCTGGAAGAGCGTCGTGTTCGTGGTGACCCGGAATCCCATCTCAACGGCGAGCCGGATGCCGGCAACGGCTGTCTCGTACGTGCCTTCACGGCAGACGGCGAAATCGTGATGCTCTTCCTGGCCGTCCATGTGCACGGAAAACGTCAGATACTTGCTCGGCTTGAACATCCCCTCTTCGAGACGCTTCTTGAGCAGCAGCGCATTCGTGCACAGATAGATGTACTTCTTGCGCGCCACCAGTCCCTCGACGATCTCCTTGATCTGCGGATGAAGCAGCGGTTCGCCGCCGGGGATCGAGACCATCGGGGCGCCGCACTCGTCGACGGCGCGGAAGCACTGCTCAGGCGTGAGCTGCCGTTTGAGAATGTGAGGCGGGTACTGGATCTTCCCGCATCCCGCGCACGCGAGATTGCAGCGAAAGAGTGGCTCGAGCATCAGAACGAGCGGATAGCGGCGATTTCCCCGCAGCCGCTGCTTCATGACGTACGTCGCCACCGTCCACATTTGACTCATCGGAACGGGCATTGCGGGAGTTCGGCTCAGGTCTCGTGCGAGGAAGAAAGGGACGTTGGTCCGCAATGCGGCCGGCACGTCCTGACCGGCATTTGACCGTCTGGCGGTTGGGGGGCGAATTCTAACGCAATCGCCCCGCACGCACCGAACCATGCCAACGACGTGGCGTAGGGCGGCCTCATGCTGGCGGCCGACCGTTCCGAGATTTGTTCGTTTGGGGTTCCGTTCTCGGGGATGCCCGAGCCGGAATCCGCGTCAGCCGCCGCGGGGGCGGTTATCTTCGGTCCGGGCCGACTGCCCGTACCTGCTCTGCGATGGATGGCTGCCCTACCGATGGCTGAAGCGCCGACGAACGAACCGCCTGATCAGGCTCCCCATCACTTGGTCCCAAGTGATCTCGCCCAAGGCGATGAACTCCAGCGTGAGGAGTTCGAAGCGACACCCGCTCAGCCGGAGCGCGACCGAATCGACGAACGGCTGCTGATTGCCAGCCGATCGGGCGACCGGGAGGCGTTTCGGACGTTGATGGAGCGCCATCGCGACGACGTGCTCCGTTTCCTCGTCCGATTCCTCGGTTCCCGCACCGCCGCCGACGACGTCTTCCAAGACACGTTCCTGCAGGTCCATCTGGCGGCTGACACGTTTGATGCGGAACGGCGGTTTCGCCCATGGCTGTTCGCCATCGCCGCGAACAAGGCCCGTGATTATCACCGCCGGCACAAGCGCCGCGCGACCACCAGCCTGTCGACGCCGGTCGGACAAGGCGACGCCTCGCTCATCGAACTCCTGAAGGCCGAGAACGCCGCGCCCGACTCGCCGACGGAGCGGAACGAGATCCAGGGTGCCGTCAAACGCGTTGTCGACGAAATGCCGACGCACTACCGCGAGATCCTGCTCCTCGCGTACTTCCAGCGCATGAGTTACCAGCAGATCGCAGAGTGCCTTGCCATCCCGCTTGGCACCGTCAAGAGCCGGTTACACGCAGCAGTCGCGAACTTTGCGGCGAGCTGGAAAGCGACGCAAACGGGACGCGAAGATCACTTCTCTCGGGATCGGACGAACGATCGCGAGGCGCACGGCGAATAGAGGCGTCCCGCATCCATTGCCTTCTTCCCCACCGGCTTTCCCAACACGCTCCACCACGCTCCAACGCATGCCTTCCGACTTCACGCCACATTCTGACGACGTTCCTTCCGAGATGCTCTCGGCGGCTGACAGTCGCATTCTCGATCTCCTCGTCGACGCGGGTTTCGACCTCGGAGCCTTGCCGCCGCTTTCCGCCGACGACCGCCTCCGCGCCGAGCGGCTCGTGGGGCTCGTGCGGTTGATCGATGTGTATCCGGACGGCTCGAGCGATGAAGGAGTCGATGCCGAGACGCTCATCGCCGCGACGCTCGCTCGCGTGCAGCAGGCCGAGGGTGAGCGTGCCGACCGCATGCGCCTCGATCCGGCGCGCGAAGCAGACATTCGAAGCGGTGGGCGGAAGGGCTTCCGGATGGGCGATTTGGTCGCTGTTGCGAGCATTGCGATCCTCGCGACCACGGTGCTCGTTCCACTCTTCAACTGGCGAAGCGCCCAGGCCATCGATACCCAGTGTGCGAACAACCTGCGCATGATTGCGCAAGGCCTTGAGGTCTATACCGCGAGCAATGACGCGATGCCGATGGTTGCCGGCCTCGGGCCGGATCTGGCCACGTGGCTCGGGTACAGCAACGCGGACAACCTGAACGTGCTCGCGGCGCAGAAGTACTGCCCCCCGGGGTGCATGTCCTGCCCAGGTGATACCGAGGCAAACGCGTGCTACGCCTATCAGGCGCCGACGGCCGAGCGTCGCCCGGCTTGGAGCCTCGGACCGAGAGTGGTGGTCGTCGGCGATCGGAATCCGCTGATTGACCTCAAACGGAACGGTGAGACGATCGCCTCCGTGGCTCTGAACGCAGCCAGCCACAGCGGCCGCGGGCAAAACCTCCTGTTCAGCGACGCGTCGGTCGAATTTGACGACTCCCCCTACCTGTCCGATGCGGGGACGTTGAGCATCGACAACATCTGGCTCCCCTTCGGCGACCAGGCGGACGCGCTGACCGTTCCCCCCGGAGCACGACGGGTCATGGACGCGTTTCTGCTGCACTGACCGCGGCGGGGATCTTCCCAACCAAACTCAGCAGTGAAGTGGCCTGCCTGGCACTCGCCTCGCACTTGCCTCGCAGGGGGGCTTCCTGTACCTTCCTCGATTCTCCTGCGACTTCCTGCGATCGGGTTTCCCTATGCCCAAGAACAAAAGCCATAAAGGTCTGTTGAAGCGGATCAAGATCACCAAGTCGGGCAAGGTGCGTTTCCGCGCCCCCAACAGCCGCCATTTGAAGAGCAATAAGACCGGTGTCGCCGTGCAGAGCTATCGCAAGCCGCGATACGCCCGCGCGGGCGAACTGAAGGCACTCAGCAAGATGCTCTTCCGACCGCTGCGCAGCGAAGAGCAGCATGAGGCCGAACTCAAGCGCAAAGAGGCCGAGGACGCGGCTGCTGCCGCGGCTTGATCGCGATTGCTGCGACTGAGTTCCTGCGACTGAAAATTCCGGGGTCTGGCCGTTCGGGTTCCAAGCGAGGTGTCCCCTCCCCCGCCGTCCGCCCATTTTGAAGGTGTTCGTTCGATGCCCCGTACACGCAAAGGCGCGGCCCGCAACAAGGCCCGCCGCAAACTCCTCCGTGAAGCACGTGGCTTCTACGGAACCAAACATCATCACAAGCAGCAGGCCAAGGTCGCGCTCTGGCGCGCCGGCCGATACGCGTGGCGTGACCGTCGCGCGAAGAAGCGCGACTTCCGCGGTCTGTGGATCACGCGCATCACCGCAGCCTGCCGTATGCGCGGCACCCGCTACAGCCTCTTCATCAATCAGATTCAGAAGCAGGGTGTCCTTCTGAACCGGAAGATGCTCTCGCAGCTCGCGATTGAAGATCCCAAGACGTTCGACTCGCTGGTTGCCATGACGAGCAAGTAGACGAGCAAGTAGCGCCGGATCATCAGGTATCAGTCACAGCCGCCCGACCAATGCGTCGGGCGGCTTTGTTGCTTGACATAGTCATTGAGGATGCTGGTGAAGTCGGATAGGGTGGATGCACGGTCGCTCGAACTTTTCGCCCAGTCGCGGCAGTATTTGGGGGATCTCATGGGATCAGCAGAGAGCGGCGGTGATCGGCAGGCCGGTGTCGGCACTGGGCTGTCGGGAGGCACCGCCAAGCGCTGTGTCGTGTGCGGCGTCGACTGCGCGGGCAAGCCGCGCGTGAAGGATCCGAACGGCAGGTACTACTGCAAGGCGTGTCATGACGATGAGTCCGCGCGGCGCACGGCGACGGCGCCTTCCGCGCTGGACCCGGTCGACCCCTTCGAAAATGTCGCAAGTCTCGCATCACTTGCTGCTGCGGCGCCGGTTGCGGCACTGCCCTCAGTGGCGATGTGTCCAGGCTGCAATCGCATGCTCACCGAGGGCGCTGTCGTCTGCATGAGCTGCGGATTTGATCAGCGCAGCCGACGAGCCACGACGACGCGTGTGCAGCGCGCTGCGAAGAGCGCGGGCTGGCTCGCATATGTCACCAATCCCGGCGCGTGGATTCAGTGGGTCAGCGCCAAGCCGGTGATGCTGCAGTTCGCTGCGCTCTTCAGCCTGCTCATCGCGGTCGGACTCGTCATCAGCGAAGGTCTCATCAAGCGGACGGCGATACAAGACCCATGGAACGTCACCAGCTACGCGCCGCTCCTCTGGCTCGGCGGCGCGGGACTGTACTGGGTGATCGGTCCGCTGTGGTACCGGCTGCGGCTGCGGCTCGCCGCCGCCGAAGCGGATGTGCCGACATCGCGTCTTGCCTATTTCAGCACGGCTGTCCCCGCGCTGCTGTGGATGATCGTGATGGCGCTCGCGGCCGGAGGCGTCGGCCGCGCAGGCGACGACCATGCGGGGCTGCGATTCATGCTCCTCACCGGGCCGTCGCGGCCGTGCTGCTCGGAATCGGTTCGATTCAGCTCTGGTTGATGAGCTGGAAGGGTCTCGGAGCGAACCCGGCGGGTTCCTTCGTCCTCATCGCGCTCCTGCCGATCCTCGTCTACGCCGCGCAATTCGGATTCGCTGTTGCGGCCCCGTCGCTGCTGTCGGAACTGTCCGCGCTCCGCAACCAGAGTCGATCGGCCCGCGCAAGCGCGGCGATCGCCCAGGCAGAGGCGAGGGGAGCGGGCGCGAGTTCCAGCGCCGCCGCATGGCTGACCTCCCCGGCGACGACCGAGGCCCCATACACGTTTGAATACCCGGCGGCCTGGCGGATCGAAACCCCGGAGCTCCAGGAGGGGATCCCGTTCGCGCCGGTCAACTGCTTGAATCAGCGCGGGGAAGAAATGATGCTCGTGGCTTTGGGGATGCGCGAGAATGCGAACCCGATCGCTGAGAGCCTCGATGACGCCGTCGACAGTCTGCGCGCAGGCGGATTCGCGCTGGAGTCGACGACCGAACCGGAACTGCGCGCTCTCGGTGGCTGGGACGGCCGCGGACGGCTGTTTATGGCTAATGACGACGGCATGCGCGTGCGCGCGATTGTCTTCATCATCAGTGCCAACGCGCAGCAGGGCGAGCCGCACGGCCGCGTGATGGTGCTGCTTGTCAGCCGCGATCTGCAGCCGACGCAGCTCGGCCCGCAGTTCGACCGCATGCTGAGTTCACTGCGATTGAAGTGAGCTGGACATTCACCTTCGAAAGCCAGCGCTGGCCTGTTTCTCTCAGCCGGTCCAGGCGCCGAGCAGCGCCGCGAGATCAGCGGCGTCGGTGTCATTGTCGGCGTCGAGGTCGGTGGGACATGACGTGTTTCCTGAACAAAGCCTCCAGCCTCCCAACCGGGAGGCTAGATCGGCGGCGTTCACCAAGTCGTCACAGTCAAGGTCACCGAGGCGAGGCGGCAGCGGCGTGAGGAGGACTGCCACGAGATCGTTGGTGCCCATGTCCTTCGCCACGCCAGCGATTTGGATCAGGTCGTCGAGGTTGGTCATGACCCCGTCATGCCACACGTACGCATGCGTGACGCCGTGATTGGCATCGCAGTAGCCCACCACGCTCCGACCGTTGTTGATCGCCTCCGCATAGCCCCGGCTGCACCCTGGAAGTAGTCCGAGGTCGAACATCTGGCCGCCCGTCCAAAGAAACGGATAGCGCAGCTGGAAACCATCGACGACCGGCAATGCGGCTTGCCGAGATCGAGCGTCTTCTCCGACGTCAATATGTAAGCGTGCGCGTCGATGTCGTTGGCAACGCTGTCGGGGCCAAGGGGGAAGGCTGAGCGCCGCAATGACGCCGTCGGTCCAACTCACCGCGTTCATGGGTCCCGTGCCGGTGTTCGCATCGCGCACATCAAGCACTTGCGCGACTGAGTAACCCGTTGGTAGTGGTATTGAGACGAGAGCACCCGAACTCCAAAGGAGAATGGGTGGTCGGGCTACCGTCAAATCTTGTGTGTGGCGGCGAAACGAAAAAGGCGACGTACCTTGGGGGGTTGCCACCAACCCAAGAGGAGTACGCCACCGTGCGTCAAGCTACATCGGATCCCCTCGCATCGCCATTCCTTCCCACCAGCAACGACGTGATTGCCTCGCTCATCCGTGACGGAGCACGCTCCCTGCTCGCCGCCGCCATCGAGGACGAGGTCAGCCAACACCTCGCCGCGCGGCGCGAACTCGTCGACGAACGCGGGCACCGCCTCGTCGTCCGCAACGGCCGATGTCCCGAACGCAGCATCCTCACGCCCGTCGGTCCGATTCCCGTCCGCGCGCCCCGCGTGCGCGACCATCGTCCTCCCGAGTCGCGCGAGACCTTCCGCTCGCGGTACCTGCCGCCGTACATGCGCAGGTCGACCTCGATCGAGGAACTCGTGCCGTTTCTCGTCCTCGCCGGCGTGAGCACCAACGACATCGCCGACTCGCTGCGGCCGATCCTGGGTGCGCAGGCCGAGGGACTCTCGCCCTCCACCGTCGGCCGCATGATCGAGATCTGGCGCGGGCAGCACCGCGAATGGTCGTCGAGACCGCTTGCCGGCAAGCACTACGTCTACGTGTGGGCCGACGGCGTCTACTTCAACATTCGCATGGAGGACGCGGACAACAGAAGGCAGTGCATCCTGCTTTTGATGGGCGCAACCGCCGAGGGGAAGAAGGAGCTGATCGCGATCACGGACGGCTACCGCGAGTCGGCGGAGAACTGGAAGGAGCTGCTGCTGGACGTGAAGCGCCGCGGACTGGCGATCGAGCCAAGCCTGGCGGTCGCGGACGGGAGTCTGGGCTTCTGGGCGGCGCTCGCGGAGGTGTGGCCGTCGACGAAGACGCAGCGCTGCTGGGTGCACAAGACCGCGAACGTGCTGACGAAGCTGCCCAAGTCGCTGCATCCCAGGGCGAAGGAGATGATCCACGCGATCTGGATGGCGCCGGGGAAGGCGGAGGCCGAGAAGGC
>Ga0163150_10000424_pt1 | contig 79545 bp, 68 predicted proteins | sample OliLakLV19P2IB_FD_148628 | JGI IMG/M metagenome (GOLD analysis project Ga0163150, IMG submission 148628) | Freshwater microbial mat bacterial communities from Lake Vanda, McMurdo Dry Valleys, Antarctica - Oligotrophic Lake LV.19.P2.IB | ecosystem: Environmental > Aquatic > Freshwater > Lake >... | reverse complement strand
CAGCTGCACCTGTTGGTGAGCCAACTCGACGTGCTCGATACGAAGACCATTGACGCCGAGCAGAAGTCCGCGTGATATTGTGAACGTCGGTGGAACCGGCTTTTCAACTAACGGAGGGACATTCTCCTGATCGAGATCTGGACTGCATTGAGCCAATCGCCTGAGGTTCTCAAAAAGTGGTATCGAGTGCGTTGGCAAGCTTTAATGGCTGGAAACAAGAAAACAGAATACGAAATAATCAAGGCCGCCTACAACGACAATCCTAATGGGGCCGATCTCGTTTTCTTGTGTCGCAGTTGCTATGGAGGGGTGGTTCGCTTCCGGCAAGCCGATGGCTACATGTCCACCCCATGCGGAATCCATCAGCCCATATCACCCGAGGCATTCGCGCGGCGTGTCGATCTCTGGCATGAAAGAACGCGTCACACGCGTTTTCTCCACCTTGACTTTGAGGAAGCCCTCGAAATGGCCAAAAAGGGTGACATGATTTATTGCGATCCACCCTATTCTCACAGCCAAACGATACTTTATGGTGCCCAAAGCTTTTCTTTGAGTCGATTGTTCACCGCCATTGAGCGATGTAAACGCCGAGGAGTTCGCGTTGCGCTTAGCATCGACGGTACTAAGCGATCTGGTGATCTTATATGTGACATTCCTTTACCCGACCGACTTTTTGAACGCGAGTTCTCTGTACATTGTGGACGCTCTATGTTGAAGCGATTTCAAATGGAGGGACGCACACTTGAAGACGAAGCTGTGGCAGATCGATTGTTAGTGACGTATTAGCCTTCCTCTTAATCGAGCCGCCGGGTATCACTGTTGGCTTGGCAAGCGGTGTCTTAAATATGGTGTGGAATTACTGAAAGCGACAATCACAGCAAGGCGTCGCGGTGGCAAGTATCTTTGTGCAACCACTTTCAGGGTTGGTGCTTATTGGAGGGGCGTGTACCCAGGGTAGTCGCCGGGAGCGACCAACGCCTGGGCTACGGTGATGTAACGGCTTTGCCGTAGAGACATGGTTGGGCAAGCCAGCCGTGGCACCCGAGTTATCAGTTGGCTCACGCAGGTCGCTCGGCTGGGTTCCCGCCCTTTCGATGGAAATCTTGGGAGCTGGCGTTCTGCAAGAAACCCTCCCCTAACCCCTCCCTGCGAGGGAGGGGGATATTAATTTTTCGCGCTAGCAGAACTCTCCTCGACTCGCGTGGTTCCACTTCTTAGAGGCACGGTCCACTTCGCCCGCACGGCCAGCTTGGGGGGTGCGCGACCGTTTGCCGTGCCGACTCATCAGGGACAAAATTACTCGTTTTCGAGGAGAAGAAGCATGTTTAGCGCAAATCGTGCGTTGAGAATCGAATCGCTGGAGCAGAAACAAATGCTCGCCGGCGATGTGCTGGTGAATGTGGTTAATGGCGTCCTCACTCTGGAGGGGGATGAGTTCGGGAACCAAGTTGTCGTGAGTTCGGGCGAGGAGCCGGGCACTTTTGTCATTCGCGGTTTGGATGGCACGCAAATTATCGAGGGGGATGCGGAACCCGCCACCGAAGTCGTTGTCGAAGGGGTGCGGCATGGTTTGCGCGCGAATCTGGGTGAGGGGGATGATGTGCTGCGCGTCGCCGACGCAGTGATTCGCGGCAATGTGGCGATCCATACCGGTGCGGGGAATGATCGCGTGGTGATTGGAGCCTTGCCGGTCGAAATGGAAGCGTTGCTCGCCGTCGATGACGAGACGACCGACACTGACACGGCCAGCGTGCGGTTGGGTCGCAACCTGTTGATCCACACGGGCGAAGGTGACGATACCGTGGTGGTTGCCGATACGGTTGGCCGTGGCAGCTTGGTCGTCGAGACGGGCAGGGGCGATGACTTGGTGCGGCTGGGTCGCGCGGAGGAGACGGAACCGACGGATGAGGAAACTGCCACACTTACGAGCGTTGAATCGGAATCAGACTTCGCGGCGGATGTGAGCTTCGCGCATGGCGTGCATGTGGGACTCGGCGCGGGAGACGACACGCTGCTCGTCCATAATCTGCGCGCCGGTGGTTTTCACGCCAACGGCGGGGCTGGCGCTGACACTATGCGAATCGAAGATGTCCGCAGCCATGCGATTATCTTGTGGGGTGGCCTGGGCGATGAGGCCGACATTGTGTCGGTGGGCGATGTCGTCACCCGACTGTTGTTTGCTCACCTGGGAGGTGGCGACGATACCCTCACGCTCAAGGGGGTCAAGGCCCAACTGGCGCTCCTGCACGGCGGAGCCGGCGAGGCCGACACGCTCACGCTGTTGGGTGAGAATATGATCCGCCATCGGCGCGTGGCTGGGTTTGAGATTCGGAATCCGAGTGCGTGATGCGATACCAGCGCAGAAAATTTTTGCCCGCTGGATTTTGGACCCGGGGAGTGCCATCCCCGGGCTTTTTATTTGGTGAGGGTGGTTTGCGGGCTGAGCTGTGTTTCGGGAGTGAGGAGCACTGCGTCGATGGTGAAGTCGATTTGGAATTTGTCGCTGAAGGATTCTTGCGGTTGGGGCATTTTTACCATGCCCTTGATCCGCTGTTTGTCGATTTTCAGATCACGCTCGGGTTCTGCCAGCGAGTTGCCGATGGTCGTGCCGCCGGAATGGTAATAGAAGCTGATCGAATCGCCGACGCTCAGCGTGAGATGCGCGGGGAAGCTGCCGGGGTAGATGTCGTAAAAACTGAAGCTGTCTTCCTTGGCCAATATGTCTTGCAGCTTTTGGTAGGGGATCGGTTGCACGCTGAAGACAAGCTGCGTTTTTTCCTCGCCGTCGTTTTTGGCACGATAGGCCGCAGCGTGTTTGAAAACCTGTTTTAGGCCGTTGAGCGCGAAGGTGGCGGAACCGGTGTTTTTGGAGACGTCGACGGCGACTCGTGGCTTGGCTGTCGCGGGGGTCTGGGACGCACTGTTTTTGGACATTGTGGCGACAAGCGGCTGTTGGCTGGCGTCGGGGAGCGGTGGGATGACTGGTTCCTTGGTTTCGGTTTCGTAGTCGAGGACGATCCGCGAGCCGGTTTCGTCCGCGAAGACATTGACGGCCACTTCTTCGATGCCTTTTTTGTACTCCGTGTAACGACGGTCGGCGGTGATGAGGGGTTTGCGCGTTTCACGCCAGCCGGCCTTGGAGAGTGCCTGCGTGTAGAAATCGAACAACTCGGTAAACGCGAGGGGCGATGTGAACGTGCACGAGTCGTTGGAGTACTCGAGGTCTTGAATTTTATCGGGGCGGGGGATTTCTTTTTGCAGGAACAGCAGGGAACGGGGCTGGGGAACGCCGGCGGCAAGCAGCAGCGCGGGATCATTGAGCCCACTGAATTCGAGTCCCTCGCATTCGAAATAGGCGGAGACCCCGCTGGAATTCGCATCCAATTCCACGACGATCTGGGCGGCGTCATGTTTGAACGTCATGTCGATCGAATCTTCGTCCTGCTCGACGGCGGACTTGTCTTCGGTCCAGCCGCGCTGGGGAAGCTCGCGGCGGTAAAAATCGGTGACCGCGGCGAGCGATGAACCGGAGTTGAATCGGATGAGGTCGAACGTGTCGTGGAAATTGATGTCGACGGCGTCAGGCGGGAAGGGGATGGCCTCGGCGCGGGGGGAGAAGGAGAGGGGTTCGGCGGCCTTGACCATGGGTGCAAATGACGCTGAGATTAGGGCAACCATCAACCACTGGAGCGACTGCGAACGCTTCATGCCGAAGTCCCCTTGAAAGATGAAGGAGAAAAGGACTGATTGTAGCGAACTCGCGATACTCGGGAATATGCACGCATTCCGAGAGCATAGAGTCCCAGGGAATGCCATCCCTGGGCTTGGCTGATTAGAGGCAGTTTCAAAAACCGGGGGCTAGCGCCCTGCGGCTGATTCAATCAGCCGCCACGCGCTAGCGTCCGGTTCTCTCTGTTGATTTTGAAACCGGTTCTAGTTGCCTACTGAACTGGGGACTTCGAGTGAGGTGACGTTTTTCATGAGTTGTCCACAGCACTTGAGCTCGTGGCAGGGGGGATCGCAGTCGCACTCTTTGGTGACTTGCACTTCGAAGTCGCATTTTTCGCAGCGGAACATATCGCCGGTGGCGGGATTTTCGGGGTCGGCGTGGCTCATGGGGGTTCTCCTTAAAGAATTCCGTGGATCGCGTTGCGATCCGGCTGAGGGGATGAATCTGCATTCGTCATGCCGAAAGCATGGCAGAGCGGAATTCATTTTCAGTGAGTTGGGTGCCTGCGAGAACCATTTCGTAGGAAATCGCCACCTGGGGCCAGCCGAAACAGGTGAGCAAACGATCAAACTGATCCGCCGGACACCAGCCGCGTAGTTCCACGCGGTGGAGCGTTCCAGAAAAGTCGAAGAGATGGCCGTTGACGTGCCATTGCTCGTCGTCGGTTTCGCCAGACCAAACCCAGGAGCCGTCGGGCTCGAAAATCATGCGCGGGAGGGTTTCAAGTTTGGCGGCGGCGGCGTCCCAAGTGCAGATGAAACCGAAGAGATTGACGTGGAAGTGGTACATAGGGAGATAGTTAACCACAAAGGGCACTAAGAGCACAAAGGAAAAAGTGTGTTTTGAATTTGGATTGCTGATATGAGTTCTTTGTGTCCTTCGTGTCTTGGTGGTTAGTTTCTTAAGGAAGTTGGTGCCCCATTTTGTCGCGTTTGACGGCCATGTAGCTGGCGTTGTGTTCGTGGATCGGCGGGACAATGGGGACTTGATCGACGACTTCCAGATCGAATCCGCCGTAGATGAAGGCGTCGGTTTTTTTGGGGTTGTTCGTGAGCAGCCGAACGCGGGTGAGGCCCAAGTCCTTAAGCAATTGAATCCCGACGCCGTAATCGCGGGGGTCGGCTTTGTAGCCGAGGGCGATGTTTGCTTCGACCGTATCGAGGCCTTCGTCTTGCAGCTTGTAGGCTTTGATCTTTTCAACGATGCCAATGCCCCGGCCTTCTTGCGGCAAGTAAACCAAGACCCCGCAGCCTTCGCGGCTAATCATGTCGAGGGCCATGTGCAGTTGGTCGCCGCAATCGCAGCGTAGGGATTCGAGCAAGTCGCCCGTGAAGCAGGAAGAATGTAAGCGCACGAGCGGGGCGGTGACTTTCGTCGGATCGCCGATCACGTACACCAGCGGTTCTTGCGCTTCGTACTTCACGCCATAGGCGATGATCGTGCCGTTGCCGTAGCGGGTGGGGAGTTTGGCCTCGGCTTGGCGGAAGACGAGCTTTTCGCGCACGCGGCGGTAGGCGATGAGTTGCTCGATGGAAATGATGGGCAACTTAAAATCGGCGGCAAGTTTGTGGAGTTGGCCGCGGCTGGCGCGGTCGCCGTCTTCGTCAAGTATCTCGCACAACACGCCAGCGGGTAGCAGATTGGCCATGCGGGCCAAATCGACGGCGGCTTCGGTATGTCCCGCGCGGCGGAGCACGCCCCCTTCTTTGGCCACCAGCGGGAACAAGTGTCCCGGACGGTTGAAGTCGGCGGGAATACTGTGTGGATCGCAGATTGAGAGAATCGTGGTGGCCCGTTCGGCGGCGGTGATGCCGGTGCGGCTGGTGCGGTGGTCGACCGGCACGGTGTAGTTGGTCCCGAGCGGAGCCGTGTTCATTTCGACCATGGGGCTGAGTTTGAGCCGTTCGCTCACATCAGGCAGAATCGGCATGCAAAGCTGGCCCCGGCCGTGGGTGATCATAAAATTCACCATCTCGGTCGTGACCTTCTCGGCCGCACAGACGAAGTCCCCTTCGTTTTCACGGTCTTCGGCGTCGACGACGACGATGGTTTTGCCGGCGCTGATAGCGGCGACGGCATCTTCAATGCTGGAATATTGGCCGGACAAAACGACACTCCCTGAGAATCTTGCGGTTGGTGAGTAAGGCTGGGGATATTATAAGGGGCGCGTGGGTGGGCACCAACCGAGTGAACCGGCTTGCGAAGTACGAATTAATTTGACCCGGGGAGTGCCATCCCCGGGCTTGGAGTGAATTGCAGTGAATAGAGCGATCTTGTTCGTTTGTTTGTTTTTGGTGCTGAACACAGTTCAAGCAGGCGAATTTGACACGAAATACGGCGAGACGTATGTCGAGCGGGAAACGGGGCCGTTGAAGGCCGATTTGTACATCCCGCGTGGCGCGGGGCCCCACCCTGGTGTGCTGGTGGTCCACGGGGGGGCCTGGGCGATGGGGACACGGGCGCAACTTTCGGGAGTGGCCCAACGGCTGGCCCAGCAGGGTTTCTCGGCCGTGGCGATCAGTTACCGCCTCGCGCCGAAGTCGAAATTCCCCGCGCAGATCGAAGATTGCAAGACGGCCGTGCGGTGGATGCGCGAACATGCGGCGGATTTGAAACTTGATCCCACGCGGATCGGCGGGTTTGGTTACTCGGCGGGGGCGCACTTGGTCGCGCTGTTGGGAACGACCGATGCCGAGGATGGCTTGGAAGGGGTCGAGAAACCGGTCGATTTGCCCAGCTCGCGGCTGCAAGCGGTGGTAGGGGGCGGCACACCGTGTGATTTTCGGGCGATGCCGCTGGATGAAAGGTTTCTCGGCTTTTGGCTCGGTGGCACCAGGCGGGAAGTGCCGGAGCAATATCGGCTTGCCTCGCCAGCGGCGTTTGTTTCCGACGATGACCCGCCCATGTTTTTCTTCCACGGCGAGAAGGACGAGCTTGTGCCATTGTTTAGTCCCCAGAGGATGTGCGATTCGATGAAAACGTGTGGCTGTAACGCGGAACTGTATGTAGTGCCGAGGATCGGCCACGTGGCGGCGGCCTGGGATCGCACGGCCGTGGATAAGTCAATTGCGTTTTTGGCCGAGCACCTTAAATCGCAGGTCACGCCATGAGCGAACCCGCCGTACAATTGTCGCCACTTCCCCGCGAGGAATATGTGGAACAGGCACACTTCTTTAGCGTGCTAGCCGAGCGGATGGCGGAAAACACCCCCGCGCAGGAGGTGCTGGCCGCCGTGCGGGAGGAAGTGCTGGCAACGACGAAACTCCCCATGGCGCTCGACTTTCTGCTTGCGGAATTGCGGCATCAGGGCACCTTTGCGCCGGGGATGCAACAACTCGCGCACTACTTCACGCCCTTTCAGTGCTACGTGATGAGCGAAGCGGAGAACGACCGACGGCGGTTTGATCTGCGGATCGGGCTGTTGATTTTGGCCCGTGAGGCGAAATATCGCGCGGCGGAGCATGTCACCCGCCAGGGGTTGTTCGTTTACCAGTTTGAGGCCCTCTGCCGGAATCGGCTGAGTTACGATGTGGGGCTCGACGCGATGTCGCGTGATCCGTCGTATGACGCGACCTGGAGCGAGTGGATTCTCACGGTGCGGCGGCAGATCGGGTTGGTGGAACTGGCGGATCTCATCTATGTGCGCAGCGAGTTCTACGTTTTGCAGCAGGAGCGGTTGGGAGCCGGGACGGAATCGACCGGGAAAGAAGGGTGTCACGCGGTGTTGTTTGGTGTGCAGGAAGGGCGGATTGCCTGGGCCAATCGGCGGAAAGACCCCTTAATGCTCTTTGCCGCACTGCATCGGCACCTGGATTACCCCGAGGTTCCGCGTAGCGACCGGATCGACCCCGAGGAACGGCTGCTCCCCGTGCTGGCGCGGCGGCTGGAGCAGGTCGAAGCGCGGCTGCGACTCTTAGAAGAAGAGCAGCGCGGGGGAATCGATTTGACTCGCTTCTACAACGCGAATCAAAATAAGTCGCCGGAATGATGACGTTGTGGGAAAATCGGCGGATTTCAGGCTGTTTTGCTGTTCAACAGGTGGGCATGGCATGGTAAAGTTTGAGGATTGCCCGTGCGATGATCGTTGATGATTACGAATCCTGAGCGATCACATATCTCTAGAAAGCGATCCCGTGAGTTTTCATCTGAGCCTCAGCACCGAAACGGTGATGGCTGCCTACCCCGAAAAACCGCTCATCGTTGCACCGAATGCGACCGTGGGTGGGGTGCTCGAATTGATGCGCGCTCAGAAGACCGGCAGCGTGCTCATCTGCGAAGGGGGCAAACTGGCTGGTATTTTCACCGACCGCGATGCACTGCGCTGGATGGCTAATCAGTCGGTGGGTGCCGACGCGCCGATCTCGCAATTGATGACGGCCAAACTCACCACGCTCCCCGCCGATACGAGCGTGGGCGAAACGATTCAAAAGATGTCGGACGGGCGTTATCGCCACATACCGATTGTCGATGACCAGAGTTGCCCCACGGGCATGTCGACGGTTTATGGCATCGTGCATTACTTGGTGGACCACTTCCCGCAGACGATTTACAACCTGCCGCCGCAGCCGGGCCAAGTACCCGCTGAGCGCGAAGGTGCCTAAGATTCAAGTTCATTCATAAATTCCTACTCCCCGACCCTGAAACATTCAGAGCAAATTAAAGGATCAGTTTGGCGATCATGGCCACAGCGACTCCCCCGAAACCCGTCTCCGATCTTGTAGAAGCAACCGTTCGATTTTGTGGTGACTCTGGCGATGGCATGCAGCTTGCCGGGACGCAGTTCACCAACACGTCCGCCCTGTTGGGCAACGACGTGGCGACGTTCCCCGACTTTCCCGCCGAAATTCGCGCTCCCCGCGGCACCAAAGCAGGCGTGAGCGGTTTTCAGATTCACTTTTCCAGCACGGAAATTTTTACCCCCGGCGACACGGTCGATGCGCTGGTGGCGATGAACCCCGCGGCACTTACCACCAACATCGGCGACCTCCGCGATGGCGGGATATTGCTGGTGAACAAGGACGCCTTCGACTCGAAGGGCCTGGAGCAAGCGGGCTATCCCACCAACCCCTTGGAAGATGGCAGCCTCAGTAAATACAAGTTGCACGCGGTCGACATGACCCGGCTGACGCGATTGGCCGTCGATGGCCTCGGATTGAGCCAAAAAGAAGCGGATCGCTGCCGCAACTTTTTCGCCATGGGTTTGGTGTTTTGGTTGTACGACCGTTCGCTGGAACCGACGCTCCGCTTCATCGAAAGCAAATTCGGCAAGCTCCCCGGCGTGGCCCAGGCAAACACCAACGCCCTCAAGGCGGGTTACAACTACGGCGAAACCGTCGAAGCCATCAGCACCCAGTATCACGTCGGCCCCGCGAAACTCACGCCCGGCAAGTATCGCAACATCGAAGGGAACGAAGCCCTCGCCTGGGGACTGCTCGCGGCGGCTCGACTGTCCAACAAGCGGCTCTTTTTGGGCGCTTATCCGATCACCCCCGCCAGCGATATTTTGCACTACCTGTCGAACTACAAGAATTACGACGTGCTGACGTTCCAGGCCGAGGACGAAATCGCCGCGATCACGGCGACAATTGGTGCGGCATTTGGCGGGGACATGGCGGTCACGGCGTCGAGTGGTCCCGGCATCGCATTGAAGGCCGAGGCCATGGGTTTAGGGGTGATGACTGAGCTCCCCATGCTGATTATCAACGTGCAGCGCGGTGGACCTTCGACGGGACTTCCCACCAAGACCGAGCAAGCCGACTTGCTGCAGGCCCTTTACGGTCGCAACGGCGAGTGCCCCATGCCGATCATCGCGGCTCGCAGCCCCGGCGACTGTTTTTACGTAGCGCAAGAAGCTTGGCGAATCGCCACGCGGTTCATGCTCCCCGTGATGGTGCTGACCGACGGCTACATCGCCAACGGCAGCGAGCCTTGGCGGATTCCCGAGATTTCTAAATTGCCGAAGATCGTCATCAAGCACCCGGACGGACTCTCGAACGGCGATGAATTCATGCCTTATGAGCGCGACGAACGGCTGTCACGCCCCTGGGCGATCCCCGGCACGGCCGGTTTGGAGCATCGCATCGGCGGTTTGGAAAAGGCGAACATCACCGGCAATGTGAGCTACGACCCCATCAACCACGAAAAGATGTGCCATCTTCGGGCCCAAAAAGTGTCGAACGTCGCCGACGATATTCCGCTGCAAGAACTCGATGGCCCCGAGAGCGGCGACCTGCTCGTCCTCAGTTGGGGCGGACCCTACGGAGCCTGCGCCACGGCGGTCCACACGGCTCAAAAGGCTGGCAAGAAGGTCAGCCACTGCCATTTGCGGTACATCAACCCGCTCCCCAAGAATCTCGAAAAGATTCTGCGGAGCTTCAAGCAAGTTTTGATTCCCGAGCTGAATCTGGGTCAACTCAGCATGATTATTCGGTCGAAATTCTTGATCGATGCGATCAGCCTGAACAAAATCCAAGGTAAGCCATTTAGCGTTTCCGAAATCGTCACCAAGATTAACACGCTGGTTGCGTAATACAAAAGCGATCCCTAGCAATGAGTATTGAATCCACACTTCCGATCTTAAAGCCCGCCGACTTTGCCAGCGATCAGGATGTTCGTTGGTGCCCCGGCTGCGGCGACTATTCCATTCTCGCCCAGATGAAAAAAGTGCTGCCGACACTCGGCGTGCCCCGCGAGAAAATCGTGTTCATCTCCGGCATCGGCTGTTCCAGCCGGTTCCCGTACTACATGAACACCTACGGCATGCACTCGATCCACGGCCGCGCCCCCGCGGTGGCGACGGGCCTCAAGAGTTGCCGACCCGACTTGCAAGTGTGGGTCATCACCGGCGACGGCGATGGTCTGTCGATCGGCGGCAATCACTTGATGCACACGATCCGCCGCAACGTGGATTTGAATATCGTGCTCTTTAACAACCGCATTTACGGTTTGACCAAGGGCCAATATTCGCCGACTTCGCCACTCGGCAAAAAGACCAAGAGCACGCCGATGGGCGCGATTGATAATCCGCTGCACCCGCTTTCCATTGCCATTGGTTGCGAAGCCACCTTTGTCTCGCGCAGCATCGACACCAACATCAAGCACTTGGGCGACGTGTTGAAGCGTGCCGCCGAGCATCGCGGCACGTCGTTTATCGAGGTCTACCAAAACTGCAACGTGTTCAACGACGGTGCTTGGGAATACGCCAAGGATCGCGACACCAAGGACGACACCACGCTGGAACTCGAACATGGCAAGCCGCTGATCTTCGGCAAAGACCGCAAGAAGGGCATCCGCCTCAACGGCCTCGATCCCGAAGTGGTGGAGCTTGGCAAGGGCATCAACGAAGATGATCTGTTGTTCCACGACGAACGGGCTCCCGAACCGAGCTTGGCTTACTTGCTGAGCCGGATGCGTTACGAAGACGGCTTCCCCGAGCCGATCGGCGTGTTTCGTGCCGTCGATAAGCCGCGGTACGATCAGATGGCCAACGAGCAAATCGAACGTTCCATCAAGGACAAGGGGAAGGGCGACCTCGAAGCCTTGTTTAACTCTGGCGATACTTGGACCGTGTCATGATTCCATGCCCCTCCTGTGGATTTGAAAATCTCGAAGGTGCCGACCACTGCGAGCAGTGTCAGCTCTCGCTCACGGAATTGAGCCACCCACAACCGCGCTCCACCGTGGAAAAGGGGCTGATGACGGATCGTATTGAGCTCTTGCAGCCGCGCAAGCCGCTGACGGTCTCGCCTGACGACACGATTGGTGAGGTGCTCAAGAAAATGGTCGGTGCCTCGATTGGCTGCGTGATGATTATGGAAGGGGACGAGCTGCGCGGCATCTTCACCGAGTTCGACGCGCTGATGAAAGTGAACGCGAGCGTGAAATCACTGGCCGACCGACCGATTAGTTCGGTGATGACCACCAAGCCGGTGACTCTCAACCTGGAAAACAAGATCGCCTTCGCGCTACATAAGATGCACGTCGGCGGTTATCGCCACGTGCCGGTCCTCTCGGACGGCAAGCTGATGGGCGTGTCGTCGATCCGCGACATTCTCAACTATCTCGCCCAGCGGTTGATGCCGACGGGGTGAGCAGAGCTCACGGTTGACCAACGTGTTCGCCGACCCATTGCTGGATCAAAGCTGGGAGTGTCATGCCCTGAGATTGAGCGATCTTCCGTGCGCTCGCCGCTTGATCGGCATTGAGAGGAACTTGCACGACCGTTTGCTTTTCAAAAACATCCGCAACTTCTTCAAGCTCATCCTCATGATCGGTGAGGTCTTGAGAGTCCCAATAGGCCGCCAGCTCTTCGATGGAATCTGTTTGTGGGAGAGTTAGTTTTTTCATCGCGAATATCCCGCAGGGATTAAATCTTTCAGCCCAGGGTTGCGCCGATGTGAGTTCCGCGAACAGCGGTGCTACCCTGGGTTCATGTCAACAAAAAATAACTCGGCCGAGCGATAGACATAATGTACCGCAAAAAGGTTATCGAGGCCGAAATTCCCGCGGCTTATTTCGTCCTCGGTTGTGCTCCGTTGGTACACTGCGACGCTACCTCGGACGAATTTTCACAGGCTATTTCACCCAGGGTAGTCGCCAGGAGCGACCAACCCTGGGCTGAAAGATATAATCCCTGCGGGATAAAAATGCCTGGAACTACGTAAAATTGCACTATCAACAACTCATTAATTCACGGTAGCTAATCATGGAGCCCACGCTTTCTTCAATGACTGCCGCGGAAGTTGCCGAGGGGGTGGCTCGGCGGTTGGCTGAGTTTGTGCCCGACGCCGATTCGTCGCTGCCGGTGGAAGTGCAGCAAGCCCTTTTTCTCGCGCGGCAGTTGCAAATTCGCGCGAACGAATTGCAAACCTCCGCCGAGCGGCGGCAGCAGGCGGAACTCGACCGCATGATGCAGTCGCCGACCGACAAGGCGACCCTCACGCAACTCACGGACCAGGCGTTTCGCTCCGAACGACCGCATCGCGCGGCCGATCAGTTGATTCACATTCTCGACGTGCAGGGCGTGCCGCGGTTTTTCAGCGCGATGGATCGCACACTGCTCAAGGGGTTTCAATCCTTCGGAGCGTATCTGCCCAGCGTGGCGATGCCGTTCGTCAAGGAAAAGATGCAGGAAGAGACGGCGAATGTCATTCTGCCCGCCGAGGAGGAATTGCTCCGCGAACATTTGCAGGAATGTCGGGAGGCGGGTCTACGGATGAACGTCAACTTTCTTGGCGAGGCACTGCTGGGGGAACAGGAAGCCGAGCGGCGGTTGGAGAATTATCTTGAAGCGCTCCAGCGGCCTGAGATCGAAGTCCTCTCGGTGAAGATTTCAACGATCTATTCGCAAATCTCGGCGCTTGCCCGCGAGCATACGGTCGAAGTGTTATGCGATCGCTTGGAATTGCTATTGCGCGCGGCCGCCAAGCATCACTTCGTGCGGCACGATGGCACGCAGGTTTCCAAGTTTGTTTATCTAGACATGGAAGAGTACCGCGACATGGCCCTCACGGCCGAGGTATTCATGCGGACGTTGGATCGAGTAGGTCTTACCAAGTCAGAAGCAGGCATTGCGCTGCAGGCGTATATTCCCGATTCGTTTGCCGTTCAGCAAGAGATCACAGCTTGGGCAAGAGAGCGCACCGAGAAGGGCGGGGCACCGGTGACGATTCGGCTCGTGAAGGGAGCCAACATGGAGATGGAGTGCGTCGAGGCTTCCTTGCGCGGCTGGCCGCAGGCCCCGTTCCAGCGGAAGATCGAAACCGACGCCAACTATCACCGCATGTTGCAGTTTGGCATGAAGGCTGAAAACCTCGCTGCGGTGCGGCTGGGGATCGCGTCGCACAATTTGTTTTCGGTGGCGTACGGCTTGGCTCTCGCCACGCGCGCCGCTGCGCTCGACCGCGTGCAGTTTGAAATGCTCGAAGGAATGGCGAACCATCAGCGGCGAGCCCTGTTTGAACTCTCGAAGAACGTGCTGCTCTACGCCCCAGCGTGCAAGCAGGAAGATTTTATTAACGCGATCGGTTACTTGGTTCGCCGCTTGGACGAAAACACGGGCGCGGAAAATTTTCTACGCTATGCGTTTCGGCTCACGGTCGACAGCCCCGAGTGGCAGAAACTGGCGGAGGGGTTTGGAGAATCGTTTGGGAAGATTGAGTCATTACCTGTTGGGCCAAGGCGAACACAGGATAGGGGTCAAGAGTCAAAAGACGAGAGACCAGAGCCAGATTTTTCTGGCCCTCGACTCTGGTCTTTTAGCTCTTCGCTCTTCCGCAATGAACCCGATACCGATTGGTCGCTGCCGCAGAACGGCCGATGGGCCGAGGGAATTCTGGAGCGTTGGCGAACTCGCTGCCATGCGCAGGCCGCGCTGGTGCCGTTGGTGGTGGCGGGAGAAGAAATCGCCGAGGAGCGCGAGCAGCGCGAATCGCTCGATCCCTCGCGGCCCGGCGTGGTGGTGGCCCGTTATCACCAAGCGAACAGTGCCGACGTGGAACAGGCGGTCGCTTTTGCAAAAAATGATGCCGAGGGTTGGCGAAAACTTTCCCCCAGCGAACGCACCGCGATTCTGGATCGTGTGGCGGAAACGATTGCCGCGCGGCGTGGCGATCTGATGGGGGCGATGCTCGCCGAGGGTGGCAAGTTGTTCACCGAGAGCGATCCCGAGGTGTCCGAGGCGATTGATTTCTGCCGCTTTTATGCGCGGAGTGCCGAGGAGTTTTACGCAAACCCGGGCCTGGCGGCGAGGGCTAGGGGAGTGGTGGTCGTGGTATCACCGTGGAATTTTCCGCTGGCGATACCGTGCGGTGGGATCGCGGCGGCGCTCGCGGCAGGGAACACGGTCATTTTCAAGCCGGCCAGTGACACCGTGCTGATCGCGTACGAACTTTGTCGCTGTTTTTGGGATGCGGGGGTCTCGAAATCAGCTTTGCAATTCTTGCCGTGCAGCGGCGGCTCGGTCGGGCAGCAACTGGTGACGAACGACGCCGTCGATGCCGTGATTCTCACCGGCGGGACGGAAACGGCGCTGAAGATGCTCGCGGCCAAGCCCACCATGAAACTCTTTGCCGAAACGGGCGGCAAGAATGCGACCATCGTCACCGCGCTCGCGGATCGTGATCTCGCCATCAAGAACGTGCTGCACTCTGCGTTCAGCCATAGCGGGCAAAAGTGTTCGGCCACGTCGCTCTTGGTTTTGGAAAGCGAGGTGTACCACGACGCGAAATTCCGTGAGTTGCTCGTGGATGCGGTTGAAAGCATGCGCGTCGGCAGCGCCTGGGAGCTGCCCACGAAAATCGGGCCGCTGATTCGCCCCCCGAGCGGCGATCTGGAACGTGGACTCAAGGAACTTGAAGCGGGCGAATCATGGGCTGTCCGGCCACGGTTGCACGTTGGCGACAATCCAAACCTTGTCAGCCCCGGCGTGAAGTGGGGCGTGCGCGATGGCAGCTACACGCACAACACAGAATTCTTCGGGCCTCTGCTCGCCGTGATGGAAGCCCGCGATTTGCATGATGCCATCGACTTGGTGAACGCCACGGGTTATGGCCTCACGTCGGGATTGGAAAGCCTCGACGACCGCGAGCATGAAGTGTGGCAGCGAAAAATCCGCGCGGGGAATCTTTACATCAATCGCCCCACGACGGGGGCCATCGTGTTACGGCAACCATTTGGCGGCATGGGCAAAAGCGCCATCGGCCCCGGCATCAAAGCGGGCGGGCCGAACTATGTGGCGCAGCTCATGACATTCGAGAGCCGTGTTTCAACGGCATATAGCCGTGCTGCAACGCAGCACACGGCTGGTGACGAAAACGATCTCGGTGACACCGGCCTCGACGATTTCTGCGAAGCGCTGCGCATGGCGGCCGCGCGCAATGCAATCACGGTTGAAGAAACGGAACAGATCGTCGTCGCGGCGCAAAGTTACGAACACTGGATGGCCGAGGAATTCGACCTCGTACATGACCATTTCAAGCTGTTGGGCGAGGACAATTTCCGTCGATATTTGCCGCTGGGCGAAGTGCGCGTCCGTATTCACGAACAAGATACAGCGTTCGAGATTTTTGCCCGAGCGTTGGCCTCGCGCTCCGCCGGTTGCCGGACGGTGGTGAGCTCGCCGCCCGATTTGCAGTTGCCCGCCGTGCGATTACTGGACGAACTGACCGACAGTTGGGCGGGGGCCATTGAGTTTGTCGAGGAATCAGATGCGGACTTGGCCCAAGCCTTGCGTGAAGGGCATGTCGAACGCTTGCGATTTGCTAATCCGCAGCGGGTGCCATTTGTGTTACGGACCGCCGCGGCAGCCAACGGTGAGTACATCGCCGATGAATCGGTTTCAACTCATGGCCGCGTGGAGCTGTTGTGGTATTTTCATGAACAGAGCCTCACGCATGTTTATCACCGCTATGGCAATCTCGGCGCGCGAATCGACGAAGTACGATCACCTGTGGAATGAACCACGGAGACACAAAGGACACGGAGAGCGTCTAATTAACTCTGTGCTCTCCGTGGCTCCGTGGTTAATAATTTTTTACCACTCAATCGCCTTGCGGACTTCCCAGGGTGGGAACTCTTCGCCGCCGGCGATGTTGCCGAAGGTGGTTTCCATCCATTCGCGAGGATAGCCTTGGAAGAAGGGGACGACGTTGGTCAGGCGGTCGCGCAAGTTTTGGGGTAAATCCCAATCGCCTGCGGGGAGCCATTCAGCCACTTGTTCTGCTCGTTTCGCACCGACGATCACCGCCGATACCCGGCGATCACCGAGTAACCACGCCAACGCCACCTGAGCGGCGCTCACACCCATCTCTTTGGCGACGGCGACCACCTCGTCGATCACGCGAAAGCTGTCGTCGTTCCAATAGCGGGGCAGGTCGATGTTCGCTCGCTGCCCGACGCGGGAATCTTTGGGCGGGCCAGACTTTTGCTCGTATTTGCCGGCAAGCAAGCCACCGGCGATCGCGCTCCAGCAGAGCATTCCCATCCCCTGATCAGCACAGGCGGGGAGAATATCGCGTTCGATATCGCGGCGCAACAGATTGTAAAGGTGCTGGCCGCTGATGAGTTTCGTCAGGCCCAGCTTCTCGGCGAGCGCGTTGGCTTTGACCAACTGCCACCCGAAAAAGTTGCTGCAACCGAGGTAGCGGACTTTGCCGCTTTTCACCAAATCGTCAAGTGCTCGCAGAGTTTCTTCGAGTGGCGTAAACGGATCGGGGCCGTGGAGTTGGTAGAGATCGATGTAATCAGTTTTCAGGCGGCGTAAACTCGCATCGACCGCCGAGAGGATGTTTTTTCGCGACAGACCCTTGGCATTGGGCGTGTCGCGCATCCGGAACCAACATTTTGTGGCGATGACCAAATCGTCGCGATTGTGACCGGCGATGGCCTTGCCAACGAATTCCTCCGAGACACCTTTCGAGTACATGTCGGCGGTGTCGAGAAAGTTGCCGCCGCCTTCGATAAAACGGTTGGTGATGGCGATGGAGGTGGCCTCGTCGCAGCCCCAGCCTTCCATGCCGAAGGTCATGGTGCCCAAACAAATCCGCGAGACCAACAAGCCGGAATCGCCCAAATAGCGGTATTTCATCGCGCAGCTCCAGTGAAAGGTGAAGCTGTTATCGTAACAAATTCGCGAAAGAGATTAAACGCAGAGGTCGCCAAGTGCGCGGAGAAAAACTTTGCGTCCTCCGCGCACTCTGCGTTTATCGATTCTTTAGAGTCGCCTGCTGACTTCCGCTTTCTTTTTCTTGCACAGCTTCCACGCTGCTTTGGCGTACTTAGTGTCGAGGCGGGCGAGGCGGACTTTGCGGATGTCGAGCGTTTGGCGACTGCCGGTAGGTTGCTTGACCAGCACGAACGGCAGGCAAACCGAGATCACTTTCAGAGGCACGCCCCCGGATTCGGGCAGGTAGCAGAGGCGGACCAACTCCTCGCGGGGTTGCGTGGCGGCATCGTTGCACCAGAAGAAGGAAGGCAAATCGTAGAACACATGCAGCGGCGAAACGAAATCACCGAGACGGATTTCCTCCGGCGCAAGGGGCTTGGCTAGCGAGCACCCGCTGTTTATCTCCAACTCGACAGCCTTTTGAGAGTTTGCCATGGAAGAGAGGACAGCGAACGGCGGGGAAGGTTCGGCGGAATTTTTACAGGAGGGAGCGGAGAGAGCAGAGAAGGAACGTCATTCTCTGCTCTCTCCTGTAAAAATCAATTCGCAGCCTGGCTCACTTGGGCTTCTTGCACTTTCTTGCGGCGAACTTTGCGGACCACCACGCGCCAGGGGCCGCGTTCGATGATTTCGCCGCCGGTGACTTCGTGACCGAGATGGCCGATAACCCATTCGCTTAACGTGTGCGCGCCGTGTTCTGGTAGGTCGGTCATGAGGTTCAAGTCGGCGGCCGCTTTCAACCGCTCGAGCGGAACGCCGCCCCCCACAACCCAGGCGTTGCCCGAGGAAACAATGTGCGCTGGCAGACGATCGTATTCATCTTCGATCTCACCGACCAATTCTTCGAGAATATCTTCGAGCGAGACCATACCGATGACTTTCTCGGATGCATCGCGGACGATGGCGATGTGCGTATGCTCGCGCATCAAGCGTTCCAAACATTCCGCGATCGGCTGGGTATCGCGGAAGCTCGGCAGCCGCCTGACAATTGCGCGCAACGAGGCATCCTGGGGGCTCAGCCGCAGCGTGGCGATGATGTCTTTGACGTTCACATAGCCGACGACGGTTTGCAGGTCGCCCATTTTTTCGACAACGGGAAACCTCGTGTGCATGTCGAGATGCGCGGTGATGAGGTTGTCGCCCAAGCTGGCGTTGATGTCGAGCATCCGGATATGCTCGGCGGGGAGCATGATGTCGCGCACCGGCCGCGATTGCATCTCGGTCGCGCCGTGGATGATGCCCTCCTCGCGATGGCCGATCAGCCGCGAGGCTCTGGCAATCGCCGCCGTTGCGCGAATTTCGTGAAGCTCCGCCGTCTCGGGCTTGGCGCTCCCCGCTTTGCGAAAACTTTCGCCCCACGACATGACCCCCATGACTATCGTCTCAAACAACCACACCGCAGGCCAAACGCTGAACGCAAACCACCGCATGAAGGGGGACAATCGCAGGCAAACCCACTCGGCGTTACGGATGGCGAACACCTTGGGGATCAACTCGCCGAAGATGATCGTCACCACGGTGAGGGGCAGCACGACCCCCGCGATGGCAATAAAGTCGGCAGTGCCATGCTTGACTCCGAACATGTTTCGGATTGTGGGAGCAAGATTCTCCTGGGCACCGGCACCACCCACCGCTGCGGCAATCGCACCGACCAGTGTGATGCCTAGCTGCACCACCGCGAGGCTCGCCTCCATGTTTTCCTTCATGTAGAGGGCGACTTTCGCGCCGGCCCGTTTGTCGGTGGAGAGCCGCTGGAGTCGAGCGACCGTGATCGAGGCCAGGGCGATTTCGTAGCCCGCGAAAATGCAATTGATGCCGATCATGGCCAGCATGACGGCGATTTCCAGACCCCACATTCAAAGTGCCTCGGGGAGACGCGTGTTGAAGCAGCATGGTTGCCACGCTGTTACGCCATTCAATTTACGCCAAATTGGATGGATTTAACAGATTGTGAACAATCCTGTCTTCATGTGATTAAGTTTGCCCGCGAATGACGCGAATAATACTAAAGGCAGTTTCAAAAACCGAGGGCTAGCGCCCTGCGGCTGATTAAATCAGCCGCCACGCGCTAGCGTCCGGTTCTCTCTCGTGTTTTTGAAACCGGCTCTAATCTTATTCGCGACCATTCGCGCTATTCGCGGGCCAAGGTTTGCTAACCGAGCCAATCCACATTCCCACAATCGCCATCAACAGCCCCGCGAGTTGCTGGGGAAATTCTTCGCCCAGCGGCGTGGCCATGAACAGGAGCCACGTTCCCACGCCCAGGAGGATCGAGAGGATCGCGCCTTGGTTGGTCGCGCGTTTCCAATACAGGCCGCAGACCAAGGGGACAAACGCCCCGACCACTGGCAACTGATAGGTCGTCGAGACAAGATCGTACACCGAGGTGCCTTCCATGAGAATCGCATACGTCAGCACGATGCCGGTAAACGCGAGAACCGTATAGCGCATCAAGCGCAGCTCTTCGCGGTCGCTCATCGTCGGCCAAAAGTGCTTGAGAATGTTTTGCACGAACACAGTCGATGGTGCCAAAATGGTCGCCGAGGCGGTCGACATAATCGCGGCCAGCAAAGCGCCGAAGAACATCACTTGCGCAAAATCCGGCATGTGATTCACGATCAGCTTCGGCAAGATTTTTTCTGTATCGGTATCATTCTGCATCAGCGTGGCGGCCTCGATGGGCATGATGATAAGGCTGCTCGTGACAATGAACATCGGCACCAGAGCAAAGAGCAGATAACCTGTCCCGCCGATGATCGGACCCCACATGGCGACTTCTTTGCTTTTCGCCGACATGATCCGCTGGAAGATGTCTTGCTGCGGGATCGAACCGAACATGATCGTGATCCCCGCGCCGATGAAAAACATGATCTCTTTGAAGTTCCATTCTGGAAAGAAGTGGAGCAGCTCGCGCTCGGATGCCAGTTCAATCACCTTCGCGGGTCCGCCAGCCATATTGCTGGCGATGATCGCAATCCCCGCGAGACCCGCGACGATGATGATCATCTGTAGAAAGTCGGTCACCGCCACCGACCACATACCGCCGTAGATCGTGTAAATGAGAACGATGGCCGTCCCGATGAAAGCCCCCTGGCGGGTAGTGATCCACTCGTCGGTGATGAGCGAGAACACCACCCCCAAGGCCGTCACTTGGGCCGCCACCCAACCCAGGTAGGAAATGATATCGACCACCGAGCAAAACAGCTCGACCGTTTTGCCGTAGTGGATGCGATAGAAGTCGTTGATCGTCAGCAGCGACATGGGGTAGAGCTTGTGCGCGAAAAACAGCCCGACCAGGATCAGGCACATCGACGCGCCCCAGGGATCTTCGACGGTCGCCGATAGTCCGCCGCGCAAGAATTTCGCCGGGATACCTATGACCGTCTCGGCGGCAAACCAAGTGGCAAAGGTCGTGGCAATCACCACGGACAACGGCAACGACCGCCCCGCCAAGGAATAGTCCTCAGTGTTTTTCACCCGCCGCGCGAACCAAAGGCCGACGGCAATCGAGGCGAGGAGGTAGAGGATGACGAAGGTGAGAAGCATGGGTGGTGGGTTGAGCGGTTGACTTAATGCCTTAGTATGGCCCTCCAGGCCGTGGAAGCGACCTAACCGTCATCATGGTCTCGCCAATTGACAAGCCGCAATGGAAAACCCAGATCAACTATTCGCTGGAAGTGTTTGATATTGCCAGTTGCCAAAGTAATGTCGTTAGCAATCGCGATTCCAGCAATCAATGGATCGGCGCGATCAATGGATAGACCTCGCTTTTCCAACAGTCCGTAGATTCTGCCGGCAATTACTGCTGAATGGGGGTCAAGCAGAAGGACTTCCATCAAGTCGCATGCCAGCACGAATTTATCAATCTCGGCGACATCTCCTCGCTTCTGTATGCCTTTTACGATCTCAGCCATCGTGATCACAGAGACAATAAGTTGACCAAACCGATTCTCGTAATCAGCGGCTCGGCGAGCGACAACTTGATTTCTACCTTTGAGAATTTCAGAGTAAATATCAGTGTCAAGGAGCGTTCGATCCATTATTGTTCCGGATCACTACGAAAGGGCTGAGTTTCTCGGGCACGCATGGCTTCCTCCACGATCTCGTCCAGTTCGTCGGCATAATCGGACATACTCCCAATGACCGAGCGCGAACGGAGGTGCTTTTCGACGCTCCTAGCTGCCGGTCGCACCGTCGCCACAACTTCGGTCAATTCAGGAAGACCAAGGGGCGACAAGGGACGCAAAACCCCGTTTTCATAGATGGCATGAAATTCTTGCATACCTTAATTCTACCTCGGATATTGATCGGGAGTCCAGTTAAATGATAACGCAGCGTTTCATCTTCATTTTGCGGTGACTACGCTGATTTCCAAGTTACAACCTAGACCAGAGGCATAGCGTTCAAGAGTCTTGAGCGTCGCATTCTTCTGGGATTCGAGACGGGCAATATTTCCCCGAGTCATCCCTGTTAATTCTGATAATTGACCCAGACTGATTCCCTTGGCTTCTCGCAAGGCGCGAAGTTTGGCGATAGTAACTCTCATGGGATCAGGTTTGGCGGGGAGTATCTCTTTCTCGACACGCTTACGCAACTCTTTCAAACGTGTTGTTTCTGCGTTCGTCAGCTTACGATTGCGAGTCACGCTTTGGTAAGTTTTCTTCGCCATATTCCATCCTCAAAACACCGGCTTGATGTTCTTTAGCCGCGCTTCGGTTTCTGCCATGGGCACATGGTCAGCCAATTTTAGCACAGTTCATCCCAAACGCTGCTATAGTAGAACGGCGCCTCCAAGGTGCGTAAAGTATATAAAATGTGCTGAAAACTCGATTTACCTGTCAGACCTTGAGTTGAATGATGGCCAATTTCACCGCCGAAGATCGAGCATTGAAGAGAATTGCCGCGGCTAATCTTGGCATTCTTGAATTGAATAACCAGCTATATCATGCTGCACGCAAGGGTTGGTCAAAGGTTGCTGAAAAGTTACTAGTGATGGGGAGCGATCATGATTTTGAGTTTTCAGATCGATCGATATTATCATGGACGTGCGGCTTTGGGACTGACGATGTTGCTACCGCGAAAGTCTTACTCGCTGCTAACGCAAATCCGAACGGCCCGGGTGTAATGGAGTATTGCGGAGTCGCCACATTGCCATTGTTGATTGCTGCTGGAGGCAAGCTTAACGGTGAGGTTAGCGGCATTAATCCGTTAATGTCTGCCATAGTCGCCCGCACTAAGGAAGACAAAGCCCTCGCATTAATCGCTGCCGGCGTCAACGTGAACGTCCACGACAAGAACGGTCTGACGCCATTAATGTTGGCTGCTGAGCGTGGACGGCTCAAAGTGTTTGACGCACTAATGAATGCAGGCGCTGATTTGTACGCTGTAGACGCAACAGGCCGAAGCGTTCTGCGGCGTGCAGTTGAGACAGCCATCGGCGGGCGACTGGGGGCAATTGATACCCATCAAAGGAAAGCCTTGCAGATTCTCAGAAAACTGCGTGACTATTTGCCTGCCCAACCGGAAGATACAATTCTCATCGATATCGCCCTCGGTGACCTGAAAGAGCTGAAACGCAAACTTGCGAGCAAGCTTGATCCCAACCTCCAAATCGCAGGAACCATTGGGGATCTAGGCTTGCCCCGTTCTGAATATATAGACAGATTGATTTCGCACGGCAGCGTGGACAAGATGCTCGAAGGTGGAGTATTGCCAGCACGCCAAGAGTTGGATTGCAATGCCGGTGGTTCGTCACTCTTGATGTGGGCAGTTACGACCAGACGTATCCCGGTAATTAAATTGTTGCTCGACGCTGGTGCCGATCCAACGCTTGCAAATGACGCGGGAGTTTCGCCGAGGTCTTTGGCTATTGATTGGAATTTCAAAGAGGTTCATGAACTGTTGGACCGTCGTTAGTCTCGAATAGCCAAAGCTAGCTACAATTTCAAAACACCGGCCTAATATTCTTCAGCCGCGCTTCGGTTTCCGCCATTAGCGCGTCTTCGGCCGTTTCGTCGGCGGCTTCGTAGGTGACGCTGAACCGCAGGAACGCGCCGGCGTCGTCCCAGGGGACCGTGCAGATCGATTGCTCCTTGATGAGATATTGGCTCGCCGCCTCGGCGTCGGGGAACGACGGTCCGCCGTCCAAACCCTTGGGCGATGGCGTGTAGAGAAAATATGTCCCGCCGGGCATCGTGCACTGGAAACCGCAACGCTGCAAAGTGGCGACCAGTTTTTCCATGCGGCGTTTGTACTTGGCGTGAATCCGCGCGGGGATGCTGGGATCGTCGAGCGCCGCAGCGGCGGCTTTTTGGATCGCGCTGAATTGGCCTGAGTCGCAGTTGTCTTTTACGTCGGCAAACGCGCGGACGATTCGCTCGTTGCCACACACCCAACCGAGCCGCCAGCCGATCATGTCGAAACCTTTCGACATGGAGTGGACTTCGACGCCAACCTCTTTCGCCCCTGGCACGGACAGAAAACTATGCGGCTCGCGGTCGAACGAGAGCAGGGCATGCGCGGCGTCTTGCACCACGACGATGTTGTTTTCCTGCGCGAAACGGATGACCGATTCGTAGAACTCGCGTGTCGCGGTTTGGCCGGTAGGGCTGTTCGGATAACAGAGCACGAGCAGCTTGGCCCGCTGGCGGATATCGGCGGGAATGCCCGCGAGATCCGGTAGAAAATTGTTCTCGGCCAAGAGCGGCAGCTTATGCACCGTGCCGCCGTAGTAGGCCGTGTGTGTGCCAGCAACCGGATAACCGGGGACGGTCATTAATGTGACATCGCCCGGATTGATGAACACGGCAGGCAAAATCGCGAGCGCGGTCTTTGAACCGATGCAGTGATTCACTTCGGTCGCTGGGTCGAGTGTCACGCCATATTGCCGCTGCATAAATCGCGCGACGGCTTGCTTGTATTCGGCGATGCCGTTGTCGGCATAGCCACGATTCTCAGGCTTGCCGATTTCCTCGCGCATGGTGCGTAGCACGACTTCATCAGCCACGCCGTCATTCTCGCCGATACCAAAATCGAGCAGCTTACGCTCGGGATGCTCTGCCACGGCTTGCCGTTTCGCCCGCTTGATCTTCTCGAACTTGTAGATGGCGGTTCCCTTGCCGTATTGGGCTCCCCCAATGCGGTCGGCAAACAGGGCTTGAAAATAGGGGTCGCTCATGGCGGGGTGCTCACTCGTCGGACGGTAAAGATTCCGTGAAAACCGCCAGGATAGCGGAACTCGTAACCAGTAACAAGTTACGGCATTTTCACGGGAGACAATCGGTTTCCCCTTGGCTGTTTCAATACGAGCGCGGGACTCACTGTCGCTGTTGAGGAAAAATGCACGGAACCTGCACGAGGTGGGTAATGTAAATAATCCAAGGAAAAGTTTGACTCGCCAAGCGGGATCAGGTAGCTTCAGGCCATCTCATCGGACCACTGGTTTTTCGCGTGACGTTTCGCTTGTTTCGCGGCCAGTTAAGTTGTGGTGTTGTTTTCATGCTTTTTCATCAGGAGCACGCTAATGTTTCGACCAATAATGTTCTTTGCCGCGCTATTGTGCGGCCTGCTCGCGGCTGGCCAAGCGTCGGCCGATAATGCCTGGTTCAGTCTGAACCTGGAATTCAACGACCCCACGGATTTTGGTTCGGGTGGCACCTGGACAGTGGTGGCCAAGACCGATAGGCGCGGTTTTTCTGGTATCGTTCTTGAGTTTCTTGCTTCGTCTCTCAACTTCAATGCCGCGACTGGTTTTCTCACCCCCTTTGAAATTGAAGAATCCGCCGTGTTTGGTTTACGACTGGAAACGGTTCAAGGGGATGACTTTTTCAGTGTTACCTACGATTTAGGCGTGATCGGAGGAACTTATCCGTCTACTTACGTTGATGATCCGAATCTTGTCCTCTTCGGAGCGAATCCTGACCTCGGTTCTTTCACTGGTGGCGTTGAGTTAGTCACTGGTTCGTTTAATGCCGGAGATATTCCTGCATGGTTTGCCGGACCTGATGTAACCGACGCCAGATTGTATACTGGCGTTGGCACTGGTGTCGTGGAGCCTGATGTGTTCCTCACAGTGCGCTATGTCGCCGCGATCCCCGAACCCGCGAGCTTGTTACTCCTGAGCGGTGGCATCATCGCGCTCGCTGCGCTGCGACGCCGATAAAAAGAGTTGATTCGCCGCCTGGTGCTTACGCCGGCGGCGAGTCTGTTTTGACTTGATTAGAAAGGTAGACTATACTTCCAGCGTGGATACGCAGCTTCATGCCAATGACTTCGATTCCTTTTACGCATTTCTAAGTGCATTGCGTGCAGACGAGGTACCTTCATTGTCTCCCGAAGAAAGCGTCCAAAAATTTCGCGAGTCACAACAGAAACTACGTCGTTTTCAAGAATTAAATGGCGTCGCTAGCAAACAGAGTCTCCAGGGATTGTCCAAGCCGCTCTGTGTTGATGAATTGCTAGAGCGAGTTGAGCAACGGGTTGCTCAACGAGGAGTTGTGAAATAATGGGTGACGTCGTCTGGACACCGCAGGCGACGATGGAGTTTGAAGAAATCCTCTATTACATCCGCATTACGGATGGTAGGCCGCTCACTGCTCGACGTATCGCCGAGTAGATGTTCGAACTCATTGAGAAATATGCCCAGGGTCTAGCGACAGGCCATAAGCATGCGGCGGCTCCGGACAACTGGCTATATTGTCAGTTCAAACGGTGGTTGATCTTCTATCAACCACGCCAACAAGGCATAAAAATCATGCGAATCATTGACGGTGCCAGAGACCTTCCGCAGCAGTTTGGTGAACTGTCAGAGTAGCCGCTCACAATTCTCCCAAAACCTGCCGCAAATAGCGCCCCGTGTGGCTGGTTTCGCACTTCGCCACTTCTTCCGGCGTGCCGGTGATGATAAGTTGCCCGCCGCCGGCACCGCCTTCGGGGCCGAGATCGATCACCCAATCGGCGCACTTGATCACGTCGAGATTGTGCTCGATCACGAGCACCGTGTGACCGAGTTCCACGAGTTGTTGTAGTACGCCCAGGAGTCGCTTGATGTCGTCGGTGTGCAGGCCCGTGGTGGGTTCGTCGAGAATGTACAGCGTTTTGCCCGGCGCGGGTTTGCCCAATTCCGCGGCCAGCTTGATCCGCTGGGCTTCGCCGCCAGAAAGCGTTGTCGAGCGATGGCCGACCGTGAGATACCCCAGGCCCACGTCCACGAGGCTCGTCAACATGCGGTGAATCGCTGCGTGGTTTTCAAAAAAGAGCGCCGCCTCGTCGATGCTCATCGCCAACACGTCGGCGATTGACTTCTCGCGATAGCGCACGGCCAGGGTTTGGCGATTGAACTGCCGACCGTGGCAAGTGGCACACTTCACGAACAGGTCGGGCAGAAATCGCATCTCGATCCGCTGCACCCCTTGGCCCTGACATTCCTCGCAGCGGCCCCCCTTGGTGTTGAAACTGAAGCGGCCCAGTTTGTAGCCAAGTTGCTTGGCGTGTTTTGTGCCGATGAACACACGGCGGATTTCGTCGAACACGCCCGTGTAGGTGGCCGGGTTGGAACGGGGCGTGCGGCCGATGGGGGATTGGTCGACGTGAATCAAGCGGTCGAGTTTGCTCACGCCGCGTAGCCCGCGATAAGGCCCCGGCTTGGCGGCGGCACCGTTGAGTTTGCGCGCCAAGGCGGGAACCAACGTGTCGACCACCAGCGAGCTTTTGCCCGAGCCGCTCACGCCGGTAACACAGGTAAAAGTTCCCAGCGGAAACTCGACATCAATGTTTTGCAAATTGTGAACGGTCGCCCCTTCAAGTTGCAGCGTGCGGGTCTTCGCCACTCGACGACGCTGGGCGGGAATCTCGATCCGCATCCGACCGGACAAGTAATTCCCGGTGAGCGAATTCTCGTCGGCAGACACTTGGTCGGGTGTCCCCTCTGAAACAACCAAGCCCCCGCGGTCCCCGGCACCGGGGCCCATATCGATGAGCCAATCGGCGGTCCGCATGACGGTTTCATCGTGCTCGACCACCAACACGCTGTTGCCCTGTCGTTGCAGGTCACGGAGCGATTGCAACAATAAATCGTTATCGCGCGGGTGCAGGCCGATGGAGGGTTCATCAAGAATATAGAGCACGCCGACTAAACCGGAGCCGATGCCGGTAGCCAAGCGGACGCGCTGCATTTCGCCGCCGCTCAAGGAATCGGCCGAACGATTGAGCGCCAAATACTCGACGCCCACCTGCTTGAGAAACCTGAGCCGCTTGATAATCTCGGCAACCAGTGGCTCGCCAATGGGTTTTTGCTGCGGGGGGAAGTTCAACCCTGTGAAAAACTCAAACGCGGCGTCGATGGGTTGCGATGTGATTTCATGAACCGTCTTACCTCCGAGTCGGCAAGCCCGGCCCTCGGGTTGCAATCGCGACCCGCCGCAATCTTCGCAGACCACCTGCGCGCGGAACATTGCGAGGCGCCCGCGCACGGTCTCGCGGGTTGCCTCAGCGTATTCCTTTTCTAGAAGCGCGAAGATGCCAGCAAATTTCCCGCCGTCGCCGAACAACAATTGCTTACGCACTTCCTCGGGCCACTCGGCGAGCGGCAGGTCCTCGCTGATTTTGGCTTTGGTGAGAAACGTGCCGAGCACTTCTGCTTGTTGCTCTTTGGTCAGCCCCGCCACCCCTCGCCACGGCGCGACTCCTCCAGCGGCCAGCGATAATGAAAGATCGGGCAACACCAAGTCGGGATCAAATCCCTCGCGAGTCGCCAAGCCGTCGCACATGCGGCAGGCGCCGTACGGGCTGTTGAAACTAAAGGTACGCGGCTCGACTTCGGCCAGATTTCGCTTGCAATCGGGGCAGGCATAAAACGTGCTGAACACGCGCTCTTCCCAGTGGCCATTGCCATCCCCATTCGATTGAGTGCCGTTGCCGTTCGTACCATCCCCATTCAGCTTGGCCTTGGCTTCGGGAGTCAGCACGGAAATTCGCAGCGCCCCTTCGCCATGCTTGAGCGCAAGCCGCACTGACTCGGCCAAGCGGTTCTCGATCCCCTCGCGAATGATCACGCGATCGACCACCGCTTCGATATTGTGATGCTGTCGTGCCTTGAGTTCGGGGACTGAGTCCAACTCATAGGTTTGCCCATCGATCCGCACCCGCACGAAACCTTCGCGGCGAATACGATCCAGCACTTCTTGATGCTTGCCCATCCGGCCACGCACCATTGGGGCGAGAATCATCACCTTGGTCTGCTCGGGGTAACCGAGGATATGCTGCTGAATCTCGGTGGGGGTTTGCTGCGAAATGGGTGTGCCACAATCTGGACAACCAACTTCCCCCACGCGGGCCATCAGCACCCGCAAGAAGTCGTAAATCTCTGTGACCGTGGCGACCGTGCTCCGCGGATTGGTGCTGGCCGCTTGCTGGTTGATTGCAATCGTCGGTTGTAGACCCTCGATCACGTCCACGTCGGGCCGTTGGAGTTGATCGAAAAATTGCCGGGAATAAATCGACAGGCTCTCGATGTATTGCCGTTGTCCCTCGGCGAGCAGCGTATCGAAAGCGAGCGAACTTTTCCCCGACCCGCTGAGTCCAGTAATCACCACCAACTGGTGCTGGGGAATATCGAGGTCGATATTCTGCAAATTGTGGGTGCGGGCACCCCGGATGCGAATGGCAGCGGTGTGCTCGGGAGTCGAACCGTTGGCCGAGAATTCAGTCGCAGGGGGGATGGCAGTCGTCGACATCAGTGCCCACAAGTATTGCTAGTCGCCCCGCGGCAACGTGATTGCTGAAATGGCCTTCCCCTACTGTCATGGACGAGCAAGGGGAAAGCTGTTTAGGCTACCACTCCCAGGGCCGGGGGGCAACCAAAGGTGGGTTTTCCCATTGAGTCGCGGAGCTTGCTCCGCGCTCGTATTCACCCGCTGCAAGCAGCGGGGCTAAATAGGCCTTTTCCAGCCGCTTGTTCCTGGCCCCTGGGCCGATTATCATCGAAGGTTTCGCAACTTACCGGAGTCGATCATTATGCGTCACGTCCTCTCTGCTTTGGTGCAGAACGTGCCAGGGGTGTTGGCCCACGTCGCGGGCATGTTTTCCTCGCGAGGCTACAACATCGATAGCCTGGCGGTCGGGGAAACCGAAGACCCTCAACTCTCGCGGATGACCTTCGTGGTTGTCGGCGACGACAGCCTGATGGAACAAGTGCGCAAGCAGTTGGAGAAGATCGTCACCGTCGTGCGCGTCGACGACATCAGCTCCCAGGAATTTGTCGAGCGCGACCTCATGCTGCTCAAAGTCCGCGCTCAGCGAGACAAGCGGACCGAGATTGGCGAGCTTTGCCAAATCTTCCGTGGTCGGATCGTCGACGTGGCCCCCGATCAGGTGATCGTCGAAATCTCCGGACAAGAAAAAAAGATCCAAGCGTTCATCGAACTGATGCGACCGTTCGGCATCATGGAGCTCGTGCGAACAGGCCGGATCGCGATGGTCCGCGGCATCGTGGATGGACCCGGTGAATGCGGTTCGATTCACGCCGTCGCGGATGAAACCGTTGCTAAGGTTTAATACTATTTTTCTCACGCAGAGGCGCAGAGATCGCAAAGATAATCTGGAACACTAATCACCGCTAATTACCACTCATTTAATTAGTGAAGATTAGAGCTTATCAGTGTTCTAATCTACTCCGCGTTCTCAGCGCCTCTGCGTGAAACCGATTTCAAACAGACAGTAAACATACTCGGGAGAAATTCTCATGGCCGCTACGATTTACTATGACAAAGACGCTGACATGAAGGCCCTCACCGGCAAGACCGTCGCGATCATCGGCTACGGCTCGCAAGGCCACGCCCATGCCCAAAACCTGCGCGATAGCGGCGTGAAGGTGATCGTGGGCCAGCGTCCCGGGGGTCCCAACTTTGAACTCGCTGAGAGTCACGGGTTCAAGCCGATGTCTGCTGCCGAAGCCACCAAAGCAGCCGACGTGGTGAACATTCTGCTCCCCGATGAAGTGCAGGGCGATACCTTTCGCAGCGAGATTCGTGACAATCTCAAGCCGGGCAACATCCTCATGTGTTCGCACGGTTTTAATGTTCATTTTGGGCAGGTGGTCGCTCCGAAAGGTGTTGATCTGCTGCTCGTGGCTCCTAAGGGTCCGGGCCACTTGGTTCGCAGCGAATTCGTGGCCGGCGGTGGCGTGCCGTGCTTGATTGCACTCGGCGACGGGGCCAGCGAAGACACCTTCAAAGTCGGCATGGCCTACGCCAAAGGCATCGGCGGCACGCGCGGCGGCGTGATTCGCACCACGATTGCCGAGGAAACCGAAACTGATCTCTTCGGCGAGCAAGCCGTGCTCTGCGGCGGGGCAGCGGCGCTGGTGAAGGCCGGCTTTGAAACCCTCGTCGAAGCCGGCTATCAACCCGAGATGGCCTACTTCGAGTGCATGCATGAACTGAAATTGATCGTCGACCTGTTTTATCAGGGTGGTCTCAACTACATGCGTTATAGCGTGTCGAACACCGCCGAGTACGGCGATTACACGCGTGGCCCGCGAATTGTTACCGATGAAACCAAGGCCGAGATGAAGAAGATCCTGACCGAAATCCAAAACGGCGATTTTGCCCGGCAATGGATTTTGGAAAACAAGGCGGGGGCACCGTCGTTCAAAGCCATGCGTCGCCGCGAGCGGAATCATCCCGTCGAGCAAACCGGCAAAGAGCTGCGCAAGATGATGTCGTGGATCAAGTCGAAGGAAGTTTAAGTTCGACTCTGATTGACAGACCAAACCAAGCCCGGGGATGGCACTCCCCGGGTTTTTTGTTGATATACTGAGGTAATAGCCTCCCAATCAAAATAACCTCTGCATTGAATTGTCAGAAAGCCATCAATTGCCAAGCGTTTATCTCGAAACGACGATCCCAAGCTATCTGGCGGCACGCGAGAGCCAAGAACTGCGCACTCGTGGCAAGCAGCAGGCAACTCGCGAGTGGTGGGATCATAGGCGGAGCGACTTCACACTCTACGTTTCCGAATTCGTACTGATTGAATGTCAAGCAGGCGACTCGGAGGTTGCTCAGAAGCGAATGGATATTTTGCACGGTATTCCTTTGTTGGAAGGAATTATTCCTGCAAACGACATTGCTCGAAATTTGGTCGCCCGACTGTCTCTGCCAGATAAAGCGGCAATTGATGCTGCTCACATCGCAATCTGTGTCGTAAACGGCATCGATTTCCTGTTAACTTGGAACTTTACCCACATTGCCAACGCAGCCTTGCGGCCTATGATAGAAGGGGTCTGTGATGCGTTTGGCTATGCGTGTCCCGTGATCTGTAGTCCGGAAGAACTTATGGGATACTGATATGAAGGTCGATTCAATACTTGCTGAAGTTCGCAGGATACGAGAAGGATACGCCATGCAATTCAACGGTGATATCGACGCGATCATGGCTGACATTCGACGTCGACAGCTCGAGTCGGGTCACACCACAGTTGCTCTCGAGCCGAAACCTGCCATCAAGATCTCCGGTCCTAGCCGATAGCTGCAAGCCCGCCTTCCAATCCCCCACCGCGCCATGCTCCCTCTCCCGCCCGGCACCGCCGCACTGTTGTTTGATTGCGACGGCACGCTCGCCGACACGATGACCCTGCACTATGCCGCGTGGCATGAAACGCTCTTGCCGCACGGCGTCGATTGCCCACGCTCGTTTATCGACACCCATGCCGGCGTGCCGACGCATGGCATTGTGTCCGAAGTGAACAAGCGGTGGGACTTGTCGCTTGATGGCAACGCGATCACCGCCGAGAAGGAAGCGCGCTTTGCCGAGCAGATTCACCTCACCAAGCCCGTCGAAGAAGTGCTCGCCACGGCCCACGCTTACTTCGGCAAGTTGCCGATGGCCGTGGTCTCGGGAGGTACGAAAGAGATGGTCCACGCGATTCTCGAAACCATCAACGCAATTCAGTTGTTCCCCGTCATCATCACGGCGGACGATCCGGTGGCACCCAAGCCCGCGCCGGACGTATTTCTCGAAGCGGCCCGACGGCTTGAAGTCCCCGCTCACCAATGCCATGTTTTTGAGGATGGCGACCCGGGAATTCTCTCCGCGCAGCGCGCGGGGATGACGTTTACCGACGTGCGGTTGGTGCTCAAAGCCAAGGCGTCGTAAAACCCTCCCCTATCCCCTCCCAAAAAGGGAGGGGGACGAGATCACGATTCCGGCGGCACACGCAGTTCGGTGGCTTCTTGAACGCCCGTGGCGATCTCTGGCAGAATTCCTTTCTGGCGATAGATGGGGCGAATCTCTTCGCGCAATTCGGGAAGCAGTCGGAAGAACCAGAGCCCACCCAACACGCACCCGATGCCCCCCACGATCAGCGTCGTGGGTGCTCCCCACCACTCAGCCATTGTGCCGGCCAGTAAACTGCCGAAGGGTGCGGTTCCCATGAACGCCATCACGTAAAAACTCATCACCCGGCCGCGTTTGTCTTCATCCACAATAGTCTGCAAGAGCGTGTTACTCACGGCGAGTTGGTTGATGAATCCGAAGCCCGTGACGACCAACAGGGGGAGCGAGAACCACAATGAGCGTGACATGGCAAACAATACGAGCGCCACTCCGAAGAGTCCCGCGGCGAGGGGGATGTATTTTCCCAAGCCGAGGACCGTCTTGCGCGCGGTCAAAAACAGCGCCCCGATAAGTGCCCCAACCCCAGTGGCAGCCATCATCAGGCCGAGGGTATTGGGGCCGCCGCCGAGCACCTTGTCGGCCATCACCGGCATGAGCACCGTGTAAGGCATGCCGACCAAGCTCACGAGCGCCAAGAGCAGCAAAATGCTGCGAATGGTGCGCGAGCGCGCAACATAATCCCAGCCTTCGCGGAGGTCGTGCAGAATCTGTTTATCTTTTGAATGGTCACGTGGTTTCTGTGGGACTTTCATCATGACGAGCGAACCGAGCACGGCGATATAGCTGATCGCGTCAATCATAAAGCACCAACCTTCGCCCGCGGCGGCAATAATCACCCCCCCCAGCGATGGCCCCAACAATCGCGCGGCATTGACCATCGACGAGTTGACCGCAATCGCGTTCGACAAATCTTCTTTCTTGTCGATCAGCTCCACGATCAACGATTGCCTGGTCGGCATGTCAAACGCGTTGATGATTCCTTGCAGGATGCTCAGCACGACCACCTGCCAGATCGTGATCCAGCCGCCCAACGTCAGCACGGCCATGGTAAGCGCTTGCAGCATGGCCAAGACTTGGGTGAAGATCAACAAGCGATGGCGATTCCAGCGATCGACAAACACGCCGGCAAACGGCGCGAGTACGAACGAGGGAAACTGCCCCGCAAAGCCGACAACCCCCAACAGAAACGCCGAGCCGGTAAGCCGATAGACCAACCAGCCCGTGGCGATGCGGGTCATCCAGGTGCCGACGAGCGAGATGGTTTGCCCGTAAAAGAACAAGCGAAAGTTGCGGTGCGCTAAGGCGCGCCACATGTACGACAGCTTCCCCGCGTTGAGGGGACTGTTTGTCGCTTCGGCATCGGGAGCGGTTGCTGGCGAGCTCATGGGTTTGCGATGCGATCCTCGCGTGTCACACGCCGGCCTTGGCTTCCCACGTATTCAGGCGTTCTTCAATTTGGTCCAACCGCTCGGTAATCTGCCGCAAGTAGGTGATGATGATCGCATGCGTGAACTGGGCGTCGATGCCCACGGGTGAGTCCGGCAAACTGATGTGTTGCACAATGGCATCGAGTTCGGCCTTCGATTGAGACAGCGGATCGACGGGCATGGCAAATTTCCTCGCTCCAAGAGACAGGCGTGACAGTTAGCTACGCCACAATTATCACGCCCAGCGGGGATCGTAGCCAGTCGTTAATTGCCGCAAGCCCTGAGTCTTCGCCGCCAAAACGCCGCGACCAACAACGCGCCGCCCAGCAAGGCCGTGCTAGGTTCAGGCACGGCCTGGAAGGCCGACAGCGGCATCAAATCGTCCCAGGTCATGCCGATGTTGCGCTGCCAAACAAGATAATCTCGGCCATCACTGTCGCCGTCCTCATCGGCATCCCCACCGCTATCGAGTCCAAAAGATGCTTGCCAGAACGGCAGATCGGCGGAATTCACCACGCCGTTGCCATCGAAATCACCCGGCAAGCTGACGAACGGATCGCTAAAAAAGCTGCTCGTGAGGAACGTGTTGTCGGTAAAAGTCTTGAGAAACGCGACCAGTGCCGCTCGTTCGTTGGGCGTGAACAGGTTGCCTTGACTGGGGTTCAAAGCATTATCCAAGAAGGGGTTATTCTGAATGCCGCTGCTGTAAAATTGCACCACTTCTTCGAGCGAATCAAACCGGCCATCGTGCATGTAGCCGTCGCGAACTTCAACGTTACGCAGCGAAGGTGCCTTAAAGCGACCGTTGCCCGCTCCGTCGGTGGCAGCGCTATTCGCGTCGAGACCAATGTTGTGCGTGTTCGCGGCCACTTGGACATTGGTCGTGTGGCACTGGCTGCATTGATTGTTAACATGAAAGATCGTGGCCCCCAATTGTTCTTGACTGTTATACACGGCGGCATAATTCGGAGCAGTTGGCGTACCCGCTGCTACTGCTTGGTCAAATTTTGAGTTGTACGAAACCATCGAGCGGACAAACTGCGACAACGCTTTCGCGATGCGGTCGTCGGTGATGTCGGGCGTGCCAAAGGCTTGCTGAAACAATTGGGGATAAAAACTTGTGGTCGCCAGTTCACTTCTCACCTGCGAAAGCGTGCTGCCCATTTCCACAGAACTTTCAATCGGCTGCAGCACTTGCGCCTCCAACGTAGCGGCGCGTTCGTCCCAGAAATATTTTCCCCGACGATAATAGGCGTTGTTCGAGAGTCCCATCGAGTGACGCGCAGTCTGTTGGCCGTCAAAACCTTCGCTGAATTGGTTGGGGTCGGAAAAATCGTTTTCCTGCTTGTGGCACGACGCGCAACTCGTACCGTTATCGTGTGACAAGCGCTCGTCATAAAACAAGACGCGGCCCAGCGTGGCACCGGCATTGGTGATCTGGTTATTCGCGGGGGTGTTGTTGGCCTGGGCGATGGCGCCCGACTTCCAATAGTTGGGTATATTGGTCACCGCATAGCCAACATAGTCGGCGGGGCTCACAGGTAGCACGGGCACACCAGGCGCGGCCCAGCTCACGCTGCTGGCCAACAGTGCCAGCGCTGAACAGCAAACAAATGCTGTACGCGCGAGAAACTCTGGCATACCAAGTCTCTGAAGTTGCATGAAAAGCTGTGCTTGCGCGGAAAACGCCGACGGCCGCGAAGGTGGGAAGACTGGCCGATCATGGCCGGGTTCGTGGAAGACGACCCCTCATTTCAAGAGAACCGCAGCCAAAAGCTTGGCTGATCCTCTGTTCACCTTTTATGATAATTCGCAGCCAACCACGATGCAACAAATCGGCGTTCCTACAACCCATTTAACCCCGAGAACTCGGCGAGGTTTCGCGAGATATTTCCGCAACTCAACCCCGCTCGCGGGAATCGACGAACCGAATTGCCGCCTGACGTGCCCGGGCATCGCCGGCCAGATAAAGCGCCACGCCGCTGCAAGTGTGCGCCCAGGTGGTTTGCTGTTTCATCCACAGCACCTTCTCGGTGCCGGTGGCTTGACAGCAAACTCGCACGGAATCGCCCCGCCAGTTTTCTGGAACAAGGAACCGTACGGTGAGTTCGTGGGTGCCTTCAAGCGAATTTTGCGGCGAAGAACGGAGCTTAAAGAACACGCCGTGTTCTTGTGAGATCGTGCCGCTCGCGACGACGGCAAACTTGGGCGCCACGCGGATTTGTTTTTCGGTGATCTTTTCACGATTGCTGATGCCGCCGCTGATCGTGGGGGTCACGTGGGCAATCAAGCCCCCCACGGGCGTCGGCAATTCGCCGCCGAGCGAGGCACCGAGCGTGTTGGTGTCTTCGGTGGTCTTCGACCACTCGATGTCCTGGCTTAAATGGCTGGTGAGTTGTGTGCCGGGGGCAAAACTCTGCACCCGCATCCGATTGTCGCTGTCACCAATTTCGATCCGCACTTCCTCCACCTCGTCGATGTTGCCGGAGAGCAAATGCACCGAGACGCGCATTTTGAGCTCGACAATCTTTTCGCCGGGATAGAGCGCTTCGCTATCGGTCGGCGTGACATCGACGCACTCGGCGATGCTGCCGAAATCGAACGCGACTTGGGGATTGGCAGCGAGGGCAACCGTATTACCGATTGCCAGCAACGCAAACGAGAGGACTGCGTTTCCAAATAGACAATTGAACCACATGACAAGCTTTCTTTATGCTCCGTCCCAACCTTCTCCTGGGAGGCCTCGGTGTGCCCCCCAAGGCCACCGAGTCCTCACGTTCATTACGCGGACAGTTCACAAAAGGGTTCGTAAAAAACAAAAAAACCCGGGGAACGCCGTCCCCGGGCTTTGCTGGCAGTTGATTCCCGCCTGCGCGGGAATGACGGAAAAAGCGCGAACCTAACCGACGGCCTTGCCGTAGCGCTCGCCTACCGCGGGCCAATTGATCACATTGAAAAACGCCTCGATGTATTCGGGCCGGCGATTTTGATAATGCAAGTAATAAGCGTGCTCCCACACGTCGAGTCCCAGGATTGGCGTGTGACCGTGCATCAAGGGACTATCTTGATTGGCGGTGCTCTCAACGTGCAGTTTCTTATTCTCGTCAACGCAGAGCCACGCCCAACCGCTGCCGAACCGTTTCGTGGCCGCTTCGGTCAGCGCGGTTTTGAACGCCGCGAAGCCGCCGAGATCGCGCTGGATCGCCATGACTAAGTCGCCCCGTGGCTCGCCCCCCGCGTTGGGGGCCATAATCGTCCAAAACAAACTGTGGTTGGCGTGGCCACCGCCCTGATTCTGCACGGCGGTACGAATCGCCTCGGGCACGTCGTTCAAATTCGTGATCAGGTCTTCGACAGTTTGCTCGCCGAGGTCGGTCCCTTGCACCGCGATGTTGAGATTGTTCACATAGGCCGCGTGATGTTTGTCGTGGTGAATCTCCATCGTCAGCGCGTCGATTGTGGGGACAAGTGCATCGAAGGCATACGGCAACGGCGGGAGCTTGTACGGCCCAGTGGGTGGCGCGGCCGGTGCTTGCGCGAGCGTCGCATGGGGCAGGGTGGTTAGTAAAGCAGCGCCCGTAACAGCGGAAACTTGCAGAAAATTACGGCGGGAAAAATCCTCGGGCAGGTTCATCGTACACCTCGACGAGTAAGAAGGAGCGGGAAATGCGACAATCGCATGGGACTGTCATGGCCATGGCCAATCCTAATACCACGGCGGGGGAGGGTCAATTGAGCGAGGTTCCCACCAATTGGTAGAAGTCCAAATTTCACGGCAATCGTTCGCGCCATTTTGCAGGATCGCGAGATGTATGAAATATGCAATAGACCGTTAATGTGTTGTCTACAGATTCGTAGAATATCACATAGGGGAAACGTCGTACCATGGCTCTTCGGTACTCTTGGTAGACCTTGGCATGAAGTTCGGGTGAGCGACAGATGCGCTGTATGCACGCCTCAACACAACTGAGAAACTCTTCCCCCAAACCGGACCGACGTTGCTCGTACCAGTTGTACGCTTCACTCATGTCTTGCTCAACTTCCTCAGCAAACACAAGTTCAACGGCCATATCGGCTCCGAATCCTCGTTTTCAATTCATTCCAGGAAACTCCCGAGGAAGGCTGGCTCAGCAAATTAGCCTTGCGCCGTGCCAACTCTTCCTTTTGCCAGTCGTGGACAGGAACATCACCAGGACTCGCTGCCAGGTCGTCCCATAGATCCTCCACCAATTGCAATTTCTCGGGCGGAGTCAGATCGAAAAGAGAATCGGTATTCATTGCGTTATCCTTGGCACAGTCAATCAGAGCCTTGGGGGCGGGACTCAATCAAGTATAACCGCAGCACAAGAGAAACGCCAAACCGGCGCTGACCAGCAGCACTTCTTGTGGCTCTTCACGCTTTTCGTGGCCAAAGTCTCCGCGATCTCTGCGCCTCTGCGTGAAAAATCTCCGGGCGCTCACGCTTCTGGCTCGCCCTGCCTACACGCGCCAAAAATCGTTGCTCTTGGTGGCAATCGACTCGATCACGTCCCAGCGATGTTCGCCCGATCTTTGAAGATCGGTGAGCGAATCGATGTATTTGAGCCGGGGCACAATTCCCTGGCGATGCGCGAGTTGAATCGCCAGACCCGGACGAGCGTTCGCTTCCAGCACCACGGGGCCCGTGTCGGCATCGATCACGAAGTCGATCCCCACGTAACCCATTTCCAAGGCGTCGCTCAGTTTCATCGACCCTTCGAGCACTTCATGCCAAAAGGGGAGTTCGACTCCCGCAATCGGATGCTGCGTATCGGGATGGAGCGTGATCGCCCGGTCACGGCAAACGCCGCCGAAGGTGCGGCCCGTGTTAAGCTCAATTGCCGCAGCGACGGCTCCTTGATGCAGATTCGCGCGGCCGCCCGAGGCTCTCGTCGGCAGGCGAATCATGGCCATCGCCGGCACCCCGCGATACAGGATCACCCGAATGTCGGGAGTTCCCTCGACCGCGATGCTTTTGAGCATGGGATGGCTCACAATGCGGCGCTCGACGATGATCTGATCGAGCTGCCCACCCAAGGAGTACAAGCCCGACAGAATCGTCGAGAGGTGATGCCGCAGGTCAGTCCACTCGATGAGTCGGCCCGACGTGCTGAAAAAATTGTTGCCCAAGCGGCCCGCGACCACGACGATACCACGCCCAGCCGCACCAGTGGCTGGCTTGACCACGAATTCGGTCCGGTTGCCGATCATTTCCAAGAAGCGCGGGCACTGGCTGTGCTCGGTCATCACGAAGTACGTTTCTGGGACTTGGATGCCGTGTTCCTGACAGATTTCCTTGGTCTTGAGTTTATTATCCACGCGAGGATAAAACCCGCGCGGATTGTGTTCGAGAATGAAATCGACGTTGCGCTGGTTGATCCCCAAGATGCCGCGGCGATGCAGCTCTTCAGGCCAAGCCCAAAATCGTTTGGAGTCGTTTTCCATGGTGAACGTCTTTCTGTTCTGGCTGACAGCCAATAGCCGACAGCCTCCCTTGCTATTTCACCATATCGCGGAACCGCCAGAGTTCGACCAAGCGATAGCCGCTGTAGCGACCGATCCAGATGAACGCCGCGATCGTGAAGAAATGCAGCTCGGGGTAGATCAGCAAAATCTGGCCGATCTCTTCCCAGCTCAAAATCAAGTAGCAGAACGCGGCGACGACAAACGTGCCGACGACCAATTGGACCGCGAACGTCGCGCCATCTTCCTCGGAGGTCACAAAGAATCGCTCGATCAAGATCGTCAGAATCACCAACGGCAGCAGCACCGCGCGCACGCCCGAGGCGGGGGCCATGTAGTCAATCACCGACACGCCAAACACCACAAACAGGATGATAATCGTCAGCACGATGCTGGACCGCGGTACCATCAACAAATGGAGCGGATCGAGCAACGACCGTCCCACATAACCGGCCATTAGGACCGAGATCAAGATCACCAAGCCCGTCCCCCAAGCCGCGTAAATAAAGCTCATGGCGAGCAAGGCGGGGGCAAAGGTGCCCAACGTGCGGATGCCAATAATGTTGCGGAAAATCGCCGTGATAAGGGCCCCCAACGGCAACAAGAGCATCAGCGACATCACCTGATGCATCTCCACGGGGAGCCGCGTGAGGTCGAACACTTGCGACGGCCGCCGCATTTCGGCTTGCAGCACCTTTTCGGGTGGTGCCAGCCGCATGATCGAGTATTTTTGCGTGAGATCCTTGGCCGTGGCGCTGCGGACAATCACTTCGCCATCGCGACGGATGGGAATGAAATTATCCGGCATGTGGCGGGCGTAACCGTAGGTGGGGTCAAACGGTACCCAAAGGTTCCCGTGAAACGCTTCAACCCACACATGAGGCCTGGGGTTCTCGGCCTGTCGCAATTCAAAACCAACAACAAGTCGCGCGGGAATTTTATCGGCGCGGCATAAAGTGACCAAAGCCCGCGCGCGTCCCAGAGAGGTTGCTCGATGGTTAGCGAGCGCGGTGGCCACGTTGTCGTAACCGTCGGAAGCCAGACCAGGCTTGAGCTCTTGCGAACAGAAATCAAAGAGTCTTTGAATGCGCTCTCCGTCCGTCAGATCATCCCGAGAGATCGTCTGTACGACTTCCTGAACATTCGGCGCCGTGGTGACTATCGTTTCGTCGCTACGTAAAAATCTCGTGCGGCCCGAGGCAGATAGCGTCTCAAAAGTGTTTTGTTCGTCCCACGAATGGCGCGGTCGCAAACGAATATCAAATTCCGCTTTGACATTAAACGGCCCGGCGATATTGGTGTTGACGACCAGTTCGCGATTCTTGCTCAGTGGAGTTTCGCGAATTTCGCCACGAAGATTCGTGTAAGAAAGCTCCTCAACTTCCACCTCCGCGGCACTGGTCGAGGTGGGCAAGCTCACGGTGACCTCGGTTTCGGGGTCACCGAGATCAAACCCAATATCGTAAGTCAGCCGCCACAAACTATCCTGGAGGGCGATGCGAGCTTCGGTGCGGGAGTAATATCGCATCGAAAAGGCGATCAGGCCCAGCAGAATGAACCCCAGCGCCACCAGTTGACTTAGAACCCGAGCACTCACGTCAGTAAGCCTTTAACCCGTCAAGAGTTGTAAAATCAGGGAGCAAAGCCGGTATTTTTTAGCGTGATTAGCCACCGGCCGGACCAATCATAGTAGTATAGTTTACTCACGACGCCAGAACCGCCGGGGCCGTGCGTCCGTAAAGTAGTTTTTTAGCGGCCAGAACGGTTGTGCAGGCGGTTCCCTTCGGACGGTCTCCATGCCAAAATAAAGGGCTAAATTGACCGGGGTCCGAGGCAGCCCGGTCGGAACGTGCTTTTTTCGTCGCCAGCAGATTTTCCAATCCGAGAGTATTTTGTCCGTGACATCGAGAGAAGAGTCTGATCGAACCGTGCTCCGGCGCGCCTTTTCTACGCTGAGCGGAATCATTGCTACGCTGAGCGGGATCGTTGTGTTTGCTCTGGCGAGTGGCTACGTGGTGGCTGATCTCGGCTTCGTGCCATCCGCCTACGCCCAAGACAGCGATTCCGAAGAAAGTGAAGCCGAGGACGGTGATTCGGAACAAGGTTCCTCCGAGGAAAAAAATACCGACACGGATCAGGACGACGCGAAAGCAGAAACGGACGTGCCCGCGGAGTCAGAGAAAGAATCTCAAGAGAAATCAGATTCACCTCCCCCCAAAAAGAAAAAGCAGCAAGACGAACCCGTGAGCGAAGCGGAACAAGAGCAAGCGGAAAAGGCCGCTGGTGACAACGTGGACGAAGCGGAGGAAGCCGCCGACAAGGAAGAAGACGCCAAAGCCGCCGCCGAAGAAGCCGCCGGCGCGGAAGTCGAACTTGATGAGTCGGATGACGACGAAGAAGAGCCCGAGGAATCCGCCGAGTCGCCCGACAAACCACCCGTCGTGCCAGACGGGAAACAGCCGGACAAGGAGACAACCGAAGTGCAAAAGCGCGTCATCGGTGCCACGGCCACAATCATGGAGAAGCAAAGCGAGCTCTTGTTCCGTGCCCGGGTCGACTCCGGCGCGAAAAGCTGCTCGTTGCATATCGAAGATTACAAGATCGAAGGCGAAGCCGAGACAATGAGTGACAACATCGGCAAAGTTATTACCTTCCATATCACCAATGGCAACGAAGAACCTCACTGGCTCAAAGCCAAGATAGCCGGTTATGTGATCGTCAAGAACGCGTCCCATCGTGAACGCCGCTATAAGGTACCCCTGACGTTGCGGTACAAGGATTTTGAAAAGACCGTGCTCGTAACCCTCAACAACCGCGAAAAGATGGATTTTCCGCTACTCTTGGGGCGAAATTTCCTCATCAAGGATTTTGTCGTTGACGTGGAATTGGAAAATAACGAGTTGCATACACGGTAGTAAGCCCGGCTGTTATTTATTGTCACCTAGCTAGACTGATACTTTGGACTGGAAGCAGGGTGGTAGGTATTTCTTCCGATTAATCTACGGATTTTTCGTCCGTGACATGGAAGCCGATCCGGCGTTTCTTCGGCATCGAAGGAGGTTCCATGAGCTTACGAATCGCATCGAACACGACAGCAAATTGACGGTCGTACTTTTGCTCCAACTCGGCAAGTTTCTTTGCCAAGTCTCGATGTGTATTGAGCATCTCGCGGAGCTTAACAAACGCCCGCATAATTTGAATGTTCACCTCCACCGCCCGAACACTCCGCAAGACGCTGGACAGCATGGCCACCCCTTCCTGAGTAAAGACGTAAGGTAACGCCCCACCCAGGCTACGCCGTGATGGTATCACATTTTGTGATACCATGGCTTCGGCCTCTTCAGCCGAGAGTTGAAACATAAAATCCTCGGGAAACCGGTTGAGATTCCGCTGCACTTGCTGTCTGAGAGCAATAGTCGCGACACCGTACAACTCTGCCAAGTCACGATCTAGCAAAACCTTTTGGTCACGTACCAAAAGAATTTTACTTTCGATGCGTTCTACCTGAAGGCTGACCGGGGATTTTGGAGAGGCTTTCTTTTTCGCCATGCTGCGACGGTAACAAGGCTCCGCGGGAGAGTCAATCCAACAGTTGCCTGCTTCTGAAACTGATTTTATGGAAGGTGATTATGTTGCCTAGAATTCACACCGACTCCCCGGCAAGCCAACCTGTGCTAAACGCGGCCTGGAAGTTGTAGCCACCGATGGGTCCGTCGAGGTCGAGAATCTCTCCAGCTAAATACAGCCCCGGCACGAGCTTGCTCTGCATCGAGCGCGAATCGACTTCCGCGAGAGCCACGCCCCCGGCGGTGACTTCCGCCTTCTTGAAACCCAGCGAGCCGCTAAGCGGGATTGCTTGCCGCTTGATCGCGTCGATCAATTTGTTCCGCTGTTGCTTGCCAAGTTCGGCAACGCGGTGATCGAGGGCAATCCCAGCTTCCGCGAGGAGCGCTTCCGCCAACCGACGCGGCAACCATTCGCTCACAAGCGCGCTGATCGCCCGCTTGCCGTTCACAGTCGCTTCTTTTGCAATTGTCTCCAACAAGGCTTCGCGGGAAGAAGTCGGCAGAAAATCGCAGACGGCCTGCCAGCCGGGCGCGTCGGGGTTGGCCGTGATCGCGCGGCTGGCATCCATCGGTGCCGGGCCTGACAAACCGAAATGCGTAAATAAAAACGAACCACGGCGCTCGGCCAGCGGCTTTGCCGATTCGCGGCCAACGATCTGTACGCGAACGTCCGGAATCGTCACACCACTCAACTCGTGGACCCAGGTGGCTGGTGAACGTAGGGGCACGAGCGCCGGTCGTGGCGGTACAATCGTGTGGCCCAACTGTTTGGCCCAGACGTAGCCGTCGCCCGTTGTGCCGCAACCGGGATAAGATTGCCCGCCGGTGGTGAGAATCACTTTTTCAGCGGTGAGCTCACCGTTTTCCGTGCGAATGACGAAGCCAGTATCGTGGCGAGAAATATCCTCCACCGCCTCGCCGAGCCGCAACTCCGCCCCAAAGCGCTGCATCATCTTTAGTAGCGCATCTCGAACGTCGATGGCCCGATCGCTCACGGGGAAAACCTTGCCCGTGGCTTCCACTTTCGTGGCGACCCCTTCGGCGTGGAACAAGGCGATCAGCTCGTCCGGCCCTAAAGCCGCCAGTGCTGAATGTAAAAACGAGCCCTGCGGGCCAAACGCCGCGACGATTCCTCGTCGGTCCGTGGCTTGCGTAATATTGCAGCGCGTGCCGCCGGACATGAGAATCTTCACGCCGGCCTTGCGGTTCTTTTCCAACAGCACGACGCGACGACCCCGCTCGGCGGCTCGGGCGGCGGCCAACATCCCCGCCGCCCCCGCACCGATCACCGCCACGTCGCAATCGGTCGGACTCATTGCGCCGCCAGATCAACGCAGATAATTTCGGCGTCATTCCGCACGAACAATTTCTTGTTCGCAAACGCCGGCATGCACCAGACCACGTCACGGCCGAAGGCATTGTTGGTGGGCTTGATGATGTTCACGCGGTCAAGTTCTTCGTACTTTTCCGGCGAGAGCTTGGCGATAATCAAATCGCCGCTTTCGTTAAACAGCCAATAGCGGTCGCCCTGCCGCACGATGAATGCCGTGCCGCTCCCTTCGGGCTTTTCGCTGACGGGCGCGGAGGTTTCCCACAGCCGATCGCCGCTCGGCACGGCCACGGCCATCAAAGTGCCGCTCTGATCGAAGCCGTAGATCGTGTCTCCATCGACAATCGGCTGGACATTCACGGGAGAGATTCCCTGCTTGCGCTCATTGCCCCATTCAATGTCGGCGGCCGGTTTGTCGGCGGCGAGCTTGAGCATCAAGCTCTGGTCGGAATAACCCCCGACATACAAATAATCTCCCGACTTTACGGGCGACATGATGATCGAACCGCTGGTCGCCGAGTAAGGCACCGACCAATTTTCCTTGCCGGTCTCGGGATCCGAGGACGACACACCATTCGGGCGGCAGGAAATCAATTGCCGCACGCCGCCGGCTTCGATAATTGTCGGAGGCGAATAACCCTGCTCAGGCGAGTCTTGGTTGTGCCAGATTTCTTGGCCGGTGTTCAAATCGAAAGCGACCGTGTGCGTCCCTTCGCCACCGACCACGCAAATCAGCTTATTGCCATCGACCAGCGGATGCGCTGCATAGCCCCAGAGCGCGGCCTTGGTTTTGTATTCCTTGGTGAGATCCTTCTGCCACACGATCTTGCCGGTGTTCACATCGAAACAGAATAAATGTCCTTCGGCACCCAACGTGTAAACCTTGCCGTCATGCACCGAGGGGGTACACCGCGGCCCGGCGGGATAGGAAATTGTGTACGTGACCGGATACTCATGCTTCCAAATTTCCTTGCCGGTCGCTTCGTCAAGGCAGAAGACCCGTTCGATGCCGGTGGATTCTTTTCGTTCAAAATTGGCGATCTTCACATTGTCGGCGGTCACATAATCGGTGATGAAGACCTTGCCAGCGGCCACGGCGGGGCCCGCATAACCCCCGGCCAACTCGGTGCGCCATATAACCTTGGGGCCACCCTCGGGGAATTTTTCGAGGATGCCATCTTCGCGCCAAATGTTATCGCGCTGCGGGCCCATCCACTGGGGCCAATCGTCGGCCCAGGCGTTCGAGCTTACTAGCAACACCAACGCAAATAGATAACGCTTCATCGCACACTTCTCCGTAATAAGGTTTGGATACCGTCGTGATTCCCGGTCGACTCGTCGTGACAGCCAGTGAGCTTATTTTCGGACATTCCCGAGAGTTGTCAAAGGCGGCATTTCCCGCAGCAGCAGGACGATGACAAGTCAGGTGAACCGCCAAGGACACCAAGAGCGCCAAGAAAGAATTTTATTAACCACGAATCCACACAAATAACACGAATGAATGATTCGCGGAATTCGAGACACGCAGAGTTTTTGGGCGAGCGGGATGCGTAAGCGTCCCGATTTGATTGGCCACGAAAAGCACAACATGGCACAAAAATGAGGATTGACATGGGCCACGATGTAGGCCGGAACAAGCCGTGCGCAGTTCCGGCATGGCGTATGTTGTGGGCCTGTCTTGCCGCCATGCAGGCGATTTATTTTTTTACAATTGGTGCCGGAAGCATGAAACCATTAAGATGACACCGCCCAGGCGAGCGAGCTGGCTGGGAATCAGTGGAGCGTTTTGGAGCTTTTCGGAGCGAGTCGCGTGAAGATAGTCGCCATCATTGTGCTTAGCATTGTAGGTATCTGGGTATTGCTTTGGCTGATCGAATTCTCGAACGATCAAGAACTTTGATTAGTAACAGTTTTGTCTACAGCACCGGCAGAACCTCGCAATCACGCGGAGCTAAATTGATGTCGGTTTCGCGCGGGACGATGTGCTGCGAGAGCCGTAGGCCGGAACAAGCCGTGTGCAGTTCCGGCATGGCATATGTTGTTGCCCCGTCTTGCCGGAACTCGCTCCACTCGTTCCGGCCTACAGTCTTTAGCAATCTACATCGTAAACCCGGGTCGGCTCGCGCGGGAAATCAGCGCATCCGCGGCGGGGTCGTTGATGAAGCGTTCCGTGTCGGGGTTCCATTTCACTTCGCTGCCGAGCATGAGCGAGATATTGCAGAGGTGGCAGGTGGTCATCGTGCGGTGGTGCGTTTCGACGTCGGAAATCGGTTCGCCCCGGTCGGCGACGCATTCAAAGAAATTGCCCATGTGATCGCCCGGCCAGCGGCCTTTGTAGACGGGGATCAGCGATTGATACAAGTCGCTGCGCTCGGCGGCGGTCATGTCTTCGATCAGCTTACCGGTGATGCGGCCGCGGTTCACAAAGATGCGCCCCTGGGAACCTTCGAACAGGATGCCGTTGCCGAACTTGGTTTTGCCTTGCTCGTATTCATTCGCCACGGTGATGGTGGCCCCGTTGGCGTACTTGAGATCGATATCAAAGCGCGTCACCGTGGTATAGGCGTTCGGCAACGCAATCTTGCCGTCAAGGAACTCTTTCCAGTTAAAACCGCTGGGGACGAAGGCAGGGAACTTGCCCCTGGCATGCACCGCCACCGGTCCCGTGTGGCCGAGGCCGAGCGCCCACTGGGCAATGTCGATGTGATGGGCCCCCCAATCGGTGATCTGGCCGCCTGAGTATTCGTAAAACCAGCGAAACTCCTTGCGGCGTTCTTCGCTAAAGTCTCTTTGGGGGGTGGGCCCGACCCACATGTTCCAGTCGAGGCCCTCGGGAACTGGCGTTGTCTTGAAAGGGCCACCGTCAAGGCTATCGCCGATCGCGATATGGGTCTTCACGTTGTCGCCGAGCTTGCCGCTCTGCACGATGGCAATCGCCTTCAAGAACAGCAAGTCGTGTTCGCTCCGCTGCTGGGTGCCCACTTGAAACACGCGGCCTGTTTCTTTGACCGCTTCGCGAATGCGAAATCCTTGCTCGATGGTGAGCGTGAGCGGCTTTTCGCAATAGACGTCGCACCCCGCGTGCAAGGCATCGATGGCAATCGGCACGTGCCAATGGTCGGGCGTGCCGATGGTCACCACGTCGGGCTTTTCTGTTTCGAGCAGCTTGCGATAGTCGCGGTACTTGGCGAGCTTGCCGTTGAAATCTTTGTTGAATTCCTCGGTGTGAAAATCATCGACGTCGCATACGGCGATCATGTCGCCGAACTTTGCAGCTTTGCGCGCGATGCTGCCCCCTTGGTTGTAACGGCCACGACTGCCGCCTACGCCGATCGCGGCGATCTTGGGTTTGCTGTTCTTATCCTGGCCAAACAACTTGGTGCCGGTGAGGAGGGGGGCGGCGAAGGCGGCGCTCAAGAGCGCGCTGTCTTGCAAAAACTTGCGACGAGACGGGTGATTCACGAAATGAGCTCCTGCTGATTTTGTCGTAGGCCGGAACGTGTTGCACGAGTTCCGGCAAATTTACGTGAAAGCGTTAGTCATTCCGGAACTCGCACTACTCGTTCCGGCCTACAATCCGATGGTCATTGCCTCTGGCGACGGCGCAGACTTTGGTTTTCGTAATCGGCGCGTTGTTTAATCCGCTGGGCCAGATATTCCTCTCGGCCTGCCGGGTCGAGCACAAAGTTATCCGCCATCCAGTCGGTCATCCGCTCGGGCCAATGCTTGATTGTGGCGAGGTCCGAGCGAAAACCCATATTGTAGCCGTGCCCGCCCCGTGTAAAGACGTGAGCCTCGACCGGCACACCGGCCTCCCGATAGCGGGTCAGCAGGTCGGTCACGCAGGTGGCATGGCTCCAATCGTCGTCGGAAACCAAGAGAAACGCGGGTGGGGCATCAGCGGGAATTTTCGCGGGAATTCCCAGTGGGCCGGGATAGATGATCATCACGAAATTCGGTCGGGCATCCACTTGGTCAATCGCATCGGTCGCCACGTCTTGCGGCGTGGCTGGCCGAAACGTGGCGTCGGCCACGACTTCGCCCCCCGCGCTGAAGCCCAACATGCCGATCCGCGCGGGATCGATGTTCCACTCCGCCGCCCGGCTGCGAATGATCCGCATGGCCCGTTGGGCATCTTGGCGAGGATGCACATCAAGCGAATAGGGCGAACCCTCTTCGCGGGCCAAGCGATGCTTCAACACAAACGCCGCCACGCCAAGCTTGTTGAGATACTCGGCTGGCTCGGTGCCTTCCGCTTGGTAGACCAACTCGCGATGCCCGCCGCCTGGGATGACCAGAACGGCTGCGCCGGTATTTTTTTCCGCGGGAGGCAGAAACACCGTGAGCGAGGGATTGTGGATGTTCTTCACCCAGTAATCCTTCGCTTGCTCGGGTTCGTCGCGACGGTTTTCAAAGCCTGGAGCACCATTCGCCCACAGGGGAATCACCTCGGGGGCGGCCGCGGCGCGACCAACGAACAGAAGAATTCCCAACAGCAAGCCGCAGAAGAAACGGGGTTCCATGGCTTGGTTCCACGAAGAAAAGTTGCGAAGGTGAGTAAAAAATCGGCAGGCGAAAAGAATTCAAGTCGCGAGGGGGTTCCCACGCAGGAGAGACATTTTATGATAAGACTGTTCCCCTACCCCTGCAAGCGTTTCTCGTAGACCTACCTGTACCGCGCTTCAGCAGCATCTTCGCGTATCTTTTCACACTCTTTTTTTAGGAGCCCGTCATGTTTTCGCGACGTATTACCATGTTGTTCTTGACTTTTGCGATCAGCTTGCTCGCCACTGACGTCTGGGCGCAAGGGGCGATTCAAGCCGTGCGCGAGCGCGCGGAGAGTCTGCAAGATGGTGAATGGCATACGCTGTTCGACGGCCAATCGCTCGATGGTTGGACTGCCAGCGAAAACAAAGATTCCGTGAAAGTCGAGGATGGCGAGCTCGTGGTCGGTGGCGGCGAACGGAGCCATGTCTTTTACAGCGGCGAGGTCGGTGATCACGACTTCAAAAACTTTCAACTCAAACTCAAAGTCAAGACCGAGCCGAAATCCAACTCGGGTGTGTATTTCCACACCAAGTACCAAGAAGAAGGTTGGCCCGAGCAGGGGTACGAAGTTCAAGTGAACAACGCGGGAGACGATCCGCGTAAGACGGGTTCCCTCTACGGCGTGGTTGATGTGACGGAATCGCCTGCCAAGGATGGCGAATGGTTTGATTACCTGATCACCGTGGAAGGCAACCACATCACCGCGGCCGTCAACGGCGAGCAGGTTGTCGAATTCACCGACACGGGCGACGACATGCCGCACCTCAAGGAATTTCCGGGCCGCAAGGTCTCCAGCGGCACGATTGCCCTGCAAGCCCACGATCCGGCCAGCGTCGTGCATTACAAGGACATCGAGATCAAGCTGCTCCCCTAAGCCTGCGGCGAAATGCAAGAATATTTTCGCTGTTTTGCAAGAGTTGGCCCCGCTCGCCAGATATAATGCGGGAGACGTCATTGTTGTAGGCATCTGAGGGAGAGGGGGAGTCCATGCGCATCTTGGTTCTGGCTCTATTGGCCAATGCGATCATGCTCGCGAACGCGGTCGTGGCCGCGCCGCTCGTTTACACTGGTAACGCGGTCAGTTTTTCCAAGGCTGGCTTCGCCGATCCTACCTTGCCCGCCAATCAAGATCGTATTCTCTCGAACATTCGCATTACTCGAGCCGAAATCCAGGGGATATTCAATATCGCCCAGGAGGCCTTGTTTGCTTCCGGCACGAGTCCCTTGGGTACGGCTTGGGCGTTTGTGAATAACAATCCCGCAGCCACACTGTCCGCAAACAATTGGGCCACGCTCACATTTGCGGATTGGGTGACTGCCAACGGTGGCATGGGGGGCGGGCCTCTCGCTACCGTCGGCCAGGATGCTGTATTGCATTTGGTCGACCAAGATATTTATCTTGACATCCGCTTCACCTCTTGGAGCTCGGGATTTGGCACGGGAGGCGGGTTTGGCTACGACCGTGCTGAGCTGACTCCGTCGGCCGATTTCGACCGCGATGGCGACGTCGATGGTCGGGACTTTCTCACGTGGCAGCGCAACGTCGGTGCCGCTAATCCCTTGCAAAGCCAGGGCGATGCCAACTTCGATGGCAGCGTCAATGGTGCCGACCTCGAAGTTTGGCAGGGGGCCTATGGTGGAGCGCTCACCGCCTTCACGGCTGTGCCCGAACCAAGCGGTTTGCTGTTGGCTGGATTCGTTTCACTGATCGGAGTTGCCTGTCGTTGCCACCGCACCACTAGGGTGCCCATTCCATCTGCAACTTCCGCTGCTGGATCGCACAATCTCTCAAATAGAGATTGATGAGACTCTGGTAGGGGACGCCCGATTCTTCCGCCATACCCTTGAAATAGGCGACCGTGTCACGATCAAGCCGCATCGTCACCGGTTGTTTGAGGTACTTAACAAAGGGATTCTTACGTCCCTTCATCTTTGCAAAGTCGTAATTATCTCTCATCGTCGGTGTCTCCAACTCTATGGAACTGAGACATCGATTATTGCTGATTCGCTCTTTTTGCTAAATCCCAAGCAGAAAAAGTGCTTCTCCCCGCCGCTCGATACGCTATCATCGGGACTTCTTTTTGGGCATGAGCTTTCGCGGCTGCAATCCTGGGCATCGGACTGACGCCACTCAGATTGGGACGGCCGCGCTGTCAAGGACGCACCCATCGGATGGGACTTTTTGGGCAACATCTTCGAGACTTGCGCATCCGCGCTGGTTTGGGCCTGCGAACTTTCGCCGAGCTCGTGGCTGAGCGTACATCTACGGTGAGCGCAATTGAACTCGGCGCTTGCGCCCCTTGGCACCGTGTGGAAAAACTCGACCGGGTTGTGGACGTGCTGGGCTTGGTGGAAAGTTCCGATTACTGCCGCGACTTTTACGCCCTCGCGCGGACGGCACCGGCCAGCAATGGCACCGCGCATCCCACTTCTCGCGGCACGCTCGCTTGGTGGTGGACGACCGATTACGCCCCCGCCCTCGACGAACCGACCATCCACGCGATGAGCGAGTTCCTCGGCGTGGCAAATGCGGAATCAAACGCACTCACCAATGGAGCGGCGCGCAGAGCAGAGAGGGCTTCGCTGGAAGAATTGGCTCGCTATCCGGCGCTCACTGAGCTGGCCGCCGAGTGGCGGGTTCGCAAGTTGCTGGGTCGCCGCGACTCGCCTATCACCGCCGCGCCGGTCGACGTGGAAGCGGCGCTCGAAAGCCAAGCGGGCGTGCGGATCGAAATCATTCCCGGCTTGATCCCACGGTTTAGCGTGCAGGCTTGTGCCGTGATTCGCGACGGCACAATCACGTTTCTTGTCGATCGCATCGTGGCCGATTCACGACCGCTCGCCTCTTACCGCGAACTGCTGGCTCGCTGTTACGCCCCGGCGGCCTTGTGGATGAGTAGTACGGAAGCGCCACCCACGGACTGGTTTTTTCGATTGCAGCAACATCCCGACTGGCCGCAACTGTTGCGCGATTGCGAGCGCTTCGCGCTCTCGATGTTGCTCCCCGCGACTCCGGTGCTGTCCGCCGCCGAAACCGCCTATCGCGAAGTGGTCGAGCAACAGGGCTGGATCGAAACCGATGTGGCGGCCCATGCCGTGCGGAATCGGTTGGCCGAGCAATTCGCTGTCCCGCCGCTCTTGGTTCACACGCGGCTCACGCGCTGGCCATGCCATGTTTACGGCCGCATCGCCCAAGCGCTCGCCGCCGAGGAACGGAGCTTGCCGCCCCTCGATTGGTTCGTCGAGGAGGAAGCGCCGCGACAGAGACTGTTGTTTGAAAAGAGTCCCCGCGGCGATTAAACGTACTTCTTCCCCTAATTTCTGAGAATTTTGTTGACTCCCGTGCCAGCGTCGGTACGCTAAGGTCTTGGAGGCACGCCGGCACGTTTACACAGCGCCGGGAGATTGCCCCTATCACCCCGGCACTTGCCGGGTCGAAATAACACAAACTCCTCGTGAGGAAGCTAATACAGAGAAAGGACATTCGAGATCGTCTCGGACCGAAGTCGGTCCGCGAGATGGTCTGGGATGTCCTTTCTCTTTTTTTATTCACGGTCGCTGATCGTGATGCTTGTGCATCCTGTTCCATTTTTCTTGTAGAGAGGCGTCACGAATGGCTCGTTGTTTCATGGTTCGGCGGTGGGGGGCGTTGTTACTACTTAGCGCGGCTGTTGCGCTCGGCGGCGGCTTGGCGGCCCAGGCCCAGGTACTCGAGTGGACCAAGCAACTGGGTACTGCCAGTTCCGACGGGAGCTTTGGCGTCTCGGCGGACGGCCTGGGAAACGTCTACATCTCGGGCTACACCCTCGGTAGTCTCGGGGGAGCGAACGCGGGCAGTGAGGATGCCTTCGTGAGCAAGTACGATATGGCCGGTGCCCTCCAGTGGACTCGGCAACTGGGTACCGCCAGTACCGACCTTAGTAGCGTCATCTCGGCGGATGGGCTGGGGAACGTCTACATCTCGGGTAATACCGAGGGCAATCTCGGGGGGGCGAACGCTGGCAGTTTCGATGCGTTCGTGAGCAAATACGATGCGGACGGGGCCCTCCAGTGGACCCGGCAACTGGGTACCGCCAGTGAGGACGAGAGTTACGGCGTTTCGGCGGATGGGCTGGGAAATGTCTACATCTCGGGCCGCACCCGGGGCAGTCTCGGGGGGGTCAACGCGGGCAGTGAGGATGCCTTCGTGAGCAAGTACGATACGGCCGGTGCCCTCCAGTGGACCCGGCAACTGGGTACCGCCGGTGAGGACGGCAGCTTTGGCGTCTCGGCGGACGACCTGGGAAACGTCTACATCTCGGGCTACACTGAGGGAAGTCTCGGGGTGCCGCACGCAGGCAGTTACGATGCGTTCGTGAGCAAGTACGATGCGTCAGGTGACTTCCTGTGGACACGGCAACTGGGGACAGCCAGTATCGACGGAAGCCGCGGCGTCTCGGCTGACTCCCTAGGAAATGTCTACATCTCTGGCAACACCCAAGGCAATCTCGGGGGGGCAAACGCGGGATTAGGCGATGCCTTCGTGAGCAAGTACGATACGGCCGGTGCCCTCCAGTGGACTCGGCAACTGGGGACAGCCAGTAGCGACGAGAGCCTCAGCGTCTCGGCCGACGGCCTGGGAAACGTCTATATCTCGGGCTACACCAGTGGCAGTCTTGGGGGGATGTTCTCGGGCGGCTTCTTCGATGCGTTCGTGAGCAAGTACGATGCGACCGGTGCCCTCCAGTGGACCCAGCAACTGGGTACCACTAGCTCCGACGTCAGCAGCGGTATCTCGGCGGACGGACTGGGAAACGTCTACATCTCGGGCAGCACTGAGGGAAGTCTCGGGGGGGCGAACGCAGGAGTAGTAGATGCGTTCGTGGCAAAATTCGGCATCCCCGAGCCAACCACGGCGACCCTGCTGGCGGTTGTCCTCGCACTGCTCTCCCTAAAACGGGACAGCATCCGGGGGTGTCGTCGCTGACGCTCCTCAACCCCCGGCTAATGGCTTTCATCCCTCACGCCTCACAGGATACCGGGGGCGTTCACCAAGGAAGACACTTTCCCGGTAGGCACCATCAAGAACTACGTGTGAACTACTAAAACTCTTGAAGAACCATAAATCTTGGCCACGCCGCACAATCCGCACAAAGCGCTGCCGACGACTGCCTATTTCTTGGGCGAACCCTGCCCGCGGTTGATTGACGACGCGCTCTAAACCATTTACCGTAAAGGTGTTGGCGAACGTTTTCAGTTTGCTAGTGTCCCGTGCCTATCGCGGTCACTCGTGAATCCCGCCTGGCGTTCGACTTCTTTGCTTGGGAGCGCACATTGACAGATAAACCCTGGGGTGGCGTATTTGACGGGGCCACGGACCCCCGCGTCGAGAAGTTCACCGAGAGCGTGAGCTTCGACCGCCGACTCTACGCCCAGGACATCCGCGGTTCCATCGCCCACGCCCGCATGTTGAGCAATGTCGGCGTGCTGACCGCCGCTGAAGCCGGCCAGATCGTGGCCGGGCTGGCAGAAATCGGCATGGAAATCGCGGCCGGCAGCTTTGTGTTCCGTCAGGAACTCGAAGACGTTCACATGAATATCGAACGTGCGCTGATTGACCGGATCGGCGACGTGGGCCGCAAACTCCACACAGGCCGCAGCCGTAATGACCAAGTCTCGACCGATTTTCGGCTTTGGATTCGCGATGCCCTCGATAACATTGACCATCTGCTCGCTGACGTGCAGCGGGCGTTCGTGGGCCGGTGTGCCCAAGATGAGGGCGTGATCCTCCCAGGTTACACACATCTCCAACGGGCCCAGCCGGTGCTCGCCAACCACTATTGGCTGGCTTACTGCGAAAAATTCCAACGGGATCGCGACCGCTTGGCCGATTGCCGGCACCGCGTGAATCAGTTGCCGCTGGGCACCGCTGCCTTGGCGGGAACCACGATCCCCATCGACCGGCAGCAAGTGGCCGACGAACTGGGCTTCGAGGGCTTGGTGGCCAACAGCATTGATAGCTCCAGCGACCGCGACTTTGCCATCGAATTTGCCTTCGTTTTGACCCTCGTTGCCGAGCATTTGAGCACTTGGGCCGAGGAGTGGATTTTGTGGTCCACCTATGAGTTCAATTTCCTGCGGCTGCCGCAAGTCTTTTGCACCGGCTCGTCGATCATGCCGCAGAAAATCAATCCCGACGTACTGGAGCTAATCCGCGGCAAGACGGCCCGCGTCGTGGGCAATTTGCAGGCGCTCTTGGTGCTCGTGAAGGGTTTGCCGCTGGCCTACAACCGCGACCTGCAAGAAGACAAAGAGCGCGTGTTCGACTCCGCCGATACGGTGAGCGCCTGCCTGGAACTCGCCGCAGCGGTCGTGGCGGGGGCCGAACTGAAACGCGAGTCGATCGCCACGCGTTTGGAACATGGCTATCTCGATGCGACCACGCTTATGGAATACCTCATCGGCCTCGGCGTGCCGCAACGCTCGGCCCATGAGATTATCGGCAAGCTCGTGGCCAAGGCGATGAAGCAGGGGGTGCCGCTCGCCGAACTCCCACTCACAGATTTTCAAGAGGCCCACGCCGCGTTGGATAAAAAAGTGTTCGACGTATTGGGTGTGAAGAATGCCATCGCGGCGTTCAAGAGCGTTGGCTCAACCGCGCCGGCGATGGTCGCCGAGCAAGTGACCGCGTGGAAACAACGATTGGAAATGTAACACTCCCTAGCCGCGATGCAACGCATCGCAGGCCTTCCGTGCGATGCGTTGCATCGCGGCTAAATAAAATTACTCACTTGATCGACAACTTTTGCAAAGCTCACAACCATGAAACACTTACTCACCTACTTCTGCCTGACGCTGCTCTGCTGCGAAATCGCGGCTGCGCAAGAAGCGAATCCAGTCTTTGTGGAAGCAGCCCAGCGCAGCCCTGCCGTGGCCGCAGTGCTTGATGCGCCCCACGAGAAACCGGCTGACGCACTCGCCGCCGTGTTCATCCTCATCGACTTGCGCGAGTACGCGGTCGCCGCCGAGATATTTAAGCCCCTCACAGAGGCCCAACTCACCGAGGACGAGCAAGCCGCGTTGGTCCGCCAATTCGGCACGGCGAAATTCTTGCTGCTCGCACGTGGAGCCAGAGAACATGGCATCGCCAGCGGCCAGAAATTTGCGGAAGCCGCCCTCGCCGCGTCGGCTAGCGCAGCCGCCAAGCCTGAGCGGATCACGCAGTTGCTCGCCGACTTGGCGAGTGACGACGCCGGGGTGCGCCAAGCGGCCCGCAGCGATTTGGCCGCCACCGGCCTCCCCGCCGCGCAAGCCTGCCTGGAAGCGCTGGCCGCCTCCACAGACAAACAGCAGCGCGGCGATTTGCTCGCGGCGTTGGCGGAAATGAGCCCCGTGGTTGAACCGCTCGTGATCGCTGCCCTGGCCGACGGGCAGGGCCAATTCCGACGCGATGTGGCCGAACTCGCTGGCCACCTGCACCTGTTGGAAGCCGTCCCTTGGCTCGCGACGATGGCCGCCGGCGGGGAATCAGATGCCGAAGTTGTCGCCACCGCTCAAGCGGCCCTCTTAAAGATGGGGCTTTCGCTTCCCGCTCAGAACGATGCCCTGGCGGTCGTGAAGCGCGATCTGGAAAAGGTGGACGCGGGCATCCCCACCGACTCGCTGCCGAACGAAACGGGTTTGTGGTGGTCGTTTGACTCAGCTACCAAAAAGTTCACGAGCGTGGAACTTATTTCCTGTGAACGCAGATCGCTGATTCACGCCCGCCTCGCTCAAAATCTCTTGGTGCTGTCGAACGCTTCCGCCGCGGATCGACAACTCGCGATCATCTCCGCCGTCGAAGCCGCGCATGTGCTCGGCGAACCACCTGCGGCGGAAATCTTGGAGCTCGCCACGGGGCTGGGCACCAACGATTTGAATGCCGCTTTGGCTGCCGCGCTGAAAACGAACCGCATCAACGCGGCCATCGCCTGCGTGAAGCTCCTTGCCGAGCGGGCCGATCCTGCGGCGTTGCAATCGCTCGACGGCACCTCGACCCCGTTGGCAACCGCCGTCGCTCATCCGAACCGCGAACTGAAATTCGCCGCCCTGACGGCAATCATGAAAATCAATCCCACACGGTCCTTCCCCGGTGCCAGCTACGTCCCCGAGGCGCTGTGGCTGCTGGCCGCGAGCGCCGGCACCGAGCAAGCGGTTGTGGGAGCACCCACGCTGGCCCACGCCAACGACTGGGCGGGTAATTTACGAGCCCTCGGCTACGATGCCACCCCCACTTTCACGGGTATCGAACTTTTGCAGCAGGCCTTGGCCGCGCCGCGGCTGGCCATGGTGCTGGTCGACAGCGACATCGGCAAGCCCTTGGTGCGCGAGGTGCTGTACCAACTTCGCGCTCAGCCGAAGCTCGCGCATGTGCCAGTGGCCGTGCTGTTGAGCAACGACGATCTCTTGCTCGGCGAGCAATTGGCCACGGCTGACAAGCGCTTGCTCGCGGTCTCTCGCCCACGCACTCCCGACGCCATGAAATCCATCATCGAGCGACTCAGCGATCTCTCCGACTCGCGGCTTTCCGCCGACGAGCGTACCCAACAAGCAGCACAAGCCATTGACTGGCTCGGCAAGCTTTTCGACGCCGGATTCCCTTACGACGAGCTGTTACGCGATGCCGTGATCCTCGAACAAACCGTTTACAACCCTGATCTCGCTGAAGCATCGCTCGCTGCCTTGGCCTACGTTGGCACCGCGGGGAGCCAGCGCACGCTCGTGGATTTCGCGAGCCTCGCGGCGCAACCGATGAAACTCCGCCAACTGGCGGCCGATTCGTTCGCCCGCAGCCGCGCGCGGTTTGGCGTGCTGCTCACAGCCGCCGAAATCGCCCAACAATACGACCGCTACAACGCCAGCGAAACCGCCGATGCTGACAGCCAGAAAATCCTCGGCGAAGTGTTAGACATACTAGAACACAAGTCAGAAGCCAAGAATTAAATACTTAACCACAAAGACACGAAGGGCACCAAGGTAACCAAATCACGAGTTGGCCAAAAAGCCGGTTTGGAATTGATTTTCTTTGTGCTCTTTGTGCCTTAGTGGTTATCTCCGAAGTATCCATGAAATATCCGCTCAACAGCCTAGAACCGAATGGAGCCGCCAATCCGTTGCGCGGTATCATCGGCTCGGGGCCGGCGATGGCGGAGGTGTATCGCATCACCAAACAGGTCGCCCAGTCGCAGGCCTCGGTGTTGCTGCTGGGCGAAACGGGCACCGGCAAGGAACTGATCGCCCACGCGATCCACGAGCTCAGCGCTCGCCGGGAACGCACCTTCGTGCGCGTTAATTGCGGGGCGCTTAGCGAAAGCCTCTTGGAAAGCGAGCTATTCGGTCATGTGCGCGGCGCATTCACCGGGGCCATCGACAATCGCACGGGGCGCTTTGAAGCGGCCCACAAGGGAACGATTTTTCTCGACGAAATCAACTCCACCACTCCCCATTTGCAAGTGAAGCTGCTGCGCGTGTTGCAAGAACGTGAGTTCGAGCGGGTGGGCGATACCAAGACACTTCAAGTGGACTGTCGCGTGATTGCCGCCAGCAATCGTGATCTGCTCACGCTCGCCGCCGAGGGAACCTTCCGCGAGGATTTATACTACCGGCTCAATGTGATTCCCATTTATCTGCCCCCCTTGCGCGAACGGCCCGAGGATATCCCCGAACTCGTCACGCATTTCCTCAACATCTACAATGAACAAAACGACCGCTACGTGGTGCATATCGATAAGCGTGCCATGGAAGCGATGCAGCGCTACGACTGGCCCGGCAATGTCCGCGAGTTGCAGAACTACGTGGAACGAGCCGTGGTCATGGCCCCGGGAGATGAACTGACCGTCGAACTGTTGCCATCCATCGTGGTGACCGGCAAAGCGCCCCGCGCGCTCGGCAACCGCCCCATGGATTTTGGCTCGCTGGCGGAGGAATTGGTGCAAGTCGGGCTTAACGGTGCCGGCGACAAGGCGGGCGACGTGCATAGCAAGATTGTCGACCACGTCGAACGTGAAGTGATCGCCCAAGTCATGACCAGTTGCGACAACGTGCAAATCAAAGCGGCGGCCCGCTTGGGAATCAATCGCAACACGCTCCACAAAAAACTTAAACAATATGGTTTGGAAGAGGATGACAGTTAAAGCCGGAGATTAACCACGAAGGCACAAAGGACACAGAGCGATCATTGGAATTTCTGTTCTCTTCGTGTTCTTTGTGTCTTCGTGGTTAAATACTCTCGGATTGTTTTACTATCATGGGCTCCGGCATCAACATTCTCTGTTTCGCGGCCAGCTACACTGTGGCGCTGGTGCTGGAGCTGTTCGGACTGTGGCGGCCCTTGCGGTTGAGCCGTTTCGCGGAGATTGCCGCCGCAGGGGCGGGGTTGTTGGCTCAGACTTGGTATCTGGGCGTGCGGGTGGCTCACCAACCTGCCGCGCCCCTTTCCAGCCAACAGGAATGGTTTCTCCTCGCCGCCTGGTTGCTGGCGGCCGTGTATGTCGCGGCTCGATTGTATTATCCTCAGAAATCGCTCGGGTTGTTCTTGCTCCCCGGCGTGTTGGGCTTGGTGGGAGCCGCCACGCTGGCGTCTTCCCAACCCCTCGCAGTCTACGAAGCCCCCCGTGTTTGGGGGCTAGCCCACGGCATTTTTCTGATGCTCGGCACGATCGCCGTCCTCGTTGGCTTTTTTGCGGGGCTTATGTACCTGATCCAAAGCTATCGTCTCAAGCAGAAAAAGCCCGCTTCGGCGGGGTTTCGCCTCCCCAGCTTGGAGTGGCTGGAACGCACGAATAGCCGCTCCCTGGGCGCGGCCACGCTGTTTATGCTCGGCGGTTTTCTCACGGGGGTGCTCACGCAACTCTCGCAGGATGATAATGAGCGATTGTCTTGGACTAACCCCGTGGTGCTGAGTCTCTCGCTCATGACCGCGTGGCTCTTGGTGGCCGAGGTCTTTCGGATGGTCTATCCCGCCGCGCGGCAAGGCCGCAAAGTAGCGTATCTCACGATGGCCGCTTTTGTATTCCTACTGCTCGTGTTTGCCTCAGTCATGTGGGGCGACAGCTTTCATGGTGAGCGCGCAACGCGAACCCAGTCACAACCATCGGACAGCGAAATTAGTTTATTGCAAATTGAAAATTGCAAATCGAGCGTTTCCACTTTCCACTTTCCACTTTCCACTTTCGCGGGAGGTTCGCCATGAATCTCCGCATGATCGGTTGCACCTATCACGACGCGGACTTGAGCGTCCGGCAAAAAATCGCGTTTGACGACACGCAAATCGAACGGGCCTTGCACGAGTGGCAAGAACAACTTCCCGGCACGGAGCTGGCGATTCTTTCGACCTGCAACCGTGTGGAGCTGTATGCCGCCGGGAGTTCGGAATCGCCTGATACAGAAAAGTTGGTGGCGGCGCTGGCTAGTTTTCATAAGCTACCTACCAGCGAATTGGCCGGCAAGCTCACCACTCTAGCCGACCAGCAAGTCGCCGAGCATTTGTTCCGCGTGGCCGCCAGCCTCGACAGCATGGTCGTCGGCGAACCACAGATTCTCGCCCAGGTAAAACAGGCCTACCAATTGGCCAAGCTCACATGCACGGTGGGGCCGCAGTTGCATGAACTGTTTCAAGCCGCGCTCCGCACCGCCAAACGGGTGACGGGCGAAACTTCGCTCCATCGCCATCGGGTGAGTATCGCCAGCGTGGCCATCTCGGAGCTGGCGACTTGCGTGTTTGAAACCTTCAACGGCAAACACGTGCTCGTAACCGGTGCCGGGAAAATGGCCGACGAAACGCTGCGCTATTTACGTGAAGTCGGCAAGGCCCAAATTCATGTCGTGAATCGTAACACCGAGCGAGGTCAGCAACTCGCCGCCAAGTGGCAGGGGACGTTTCACCCCTGGGAAGAATTGTGGGATCAACTCGCGCGGGCTGATCTTGCCATCAGCACCACGGCAGCCACCGCGCCGATTGTCACCGCCACGGCGTTTGCCGAGAACGTCGTGCCACGCCGGCATCAACGGCCGCTGGTGATTTTGGATCTCGCCGTGCCGCGAGATTTCGACCCCGCCGTGGGGGATGAGTTGGGGATCTATCTTTACTCGATTGATGATTTAGACTTAGCCTGCCGCCGGAATCGTGCCGCGCGGGCGGCCGAACTCCCAGCCGCCGAGGCCATTGTCGTGGAAGAAACCGAGCGCTTCATTGCCGAAACGCATTTGCGCTCCACGGCCCCGGTGATTACGAGCTTGCGAGAAGGCTTGCACCGCCCCAAGGAAGCAGAACTCGAACGCCTGTTCCACAAGCTCCCGGAACTCGATGAGCATACGCGCACGGAAATCCGTCAATTCGCGGATCGCTTGGTGAATAAACTGCTGCACCCGCCGCTGGAATCGCTGCGCACGGCTTCTCAGAACGGCACCCATCACAGCCTGATGGACGCCCTGCGGCGACTCTTCAAAATCGAAGACTGATAGTTGTCTCAAGCCCAGGGATGGCACTCCCTGGGTCGCAAGCGAATCAAACCTCAGTCGTCCTCTTCTTCGTCTTCGTATTCGTATTCGACTTCCTCGTCGCCTTCGAGATCGTCGTCATCGTAATCAACGTCGTCATCCTCTTCTTCTTCGTCGTCGTCCTCGTCGAGCGAATCTTCTTCGACTTCTTCCCACTCCGCTTCTTCCTCGTCGTCATCCTCCTCTTCGTCGTCGGCTTCTTCCTCGTCTTCGTACTCGTATTCGTAATCGCCGTCCTCGGCGTCGTCATCTTCCTCTTCGTCCTCGTACTCTTCGTCTTCTTCATCGCCGAAGCCGGTCAACGAATTGGAACGGGGATCCAGGAGGTCGAAATTTCCTCTACCAAGGGGGCCGTCCACCAATGCCAAGGAACCCTCGGTCGTGTAACCAACCAACGTCATCTGCCAGGAATCATTAAGCTGCACGATTTGCTCCTTCACCATCTCACGAAAAAAATATACGGGTTTGGGTCTGTATCAGGCTGGGTCAATTTAAGGCATTCTTGCGGAAAGGATAACCTAACTGCGACACCAGATTTTTTGCAAGACTACCACTCAGCGCCCACGCTATGAATTTGATCGATAGGAGGCAGTTGTTCCAAGCGGCGGAGACCAAAAACTTGTAAAAACTTTTTGGTCGTGCCGTAGAGAAACGGTCGGCCAAGCTCTTCCGACCGTCCGACAATACGCAATAAATCGCGTTCCATCAACACTCTGAGGATTTCGCCGCATTGGACCCCCCGAATGGCCTCAATTTCCGCCCGGACAACTGGTTGCCGGTAGGCCACCACCGCCAAGGTTTCCATGGCGGGGGGAGACAACCGGATTTCCTCGTTCTCGCCGTGCAAACGGCGGACCCAATCGGCCACCACGGGGCGGGTCAACAACTGCACCCCGCCGGCCACGTCCACCACCTGCATGGCGCTGGCCCGCTGTTCGTAGCGTCGAGCCAATAATTTGAGCAAAGTTCGAGCCTCGGTTCCATCGGCAAGTTTGGCCACATTCGCCAGTTTTCTTGTGGAAATCGGTTCCCGCGAGAGAAACAACGCGGCTTCCAAGCGGGTCAGCTTCGCTTCTTGCTCCTCTGCGGGATTCCCCAACTGAGGGCGGGCCGGTGAATGGCCAGTCAGGAACTGGTTTGATCCTACAGGTTTTGCACTCGCAAGTGGGGTGCTATACCGCAATGCGGAACTGCCCAAGCGGCGACCGAGATTATTCGCGCGAAACAGCATGGCGGGGGTTTCCTTTGCGATTCGTGCTTAGCGCCACATGGTCGTCGAGTCAGCCGTGTCGTGCCGAGCGTTTTGCCAGGACGTCACCTCGCCGACGACTTGCCGGACGGTTGCCAAGGGATCGGCGTCTATCACCTCGAATTGGCGTGCAAAATCAGGATTATCGCCCAACGGGACGGCACACTTGAAGCGGTAGCCCGCGCCCCATTTTTCCAGGGAATACTGGGCCACGCCCAGCGTTTTCAGCAGCGAAAGGTGCATTTCCATTTCCCCCTGCGAATCTTGGCCCAGCGGTTTTGGCGGGGTGGGCATTGTTTCGTTTGCCGAGGCCAAGTTGACCGGCGCGCTGTTTCCCTGGAACGCCGCGCGGGAAACCGGCGGAAATTCGCTGGGCGTGGGCAGCACCTCGTCGTAACGAGGGGCCGATTTCATCTCACCCCGCGCCGTGTCGGCTGGCAGCGATTCGCGCCAGCCCAACGCATCCTGGGCCACTTCCACAAACCGATCGACCACCTGCTGCGCCGCTTGCGGCAACGGGCCGTAATAAATCCACGCCGCGGGCAAGCCGACAAGTGTCACCAACATCACCAGCGCGCGAAAAAACACAGTCATGGCAACTCATCCTTGAGTGCAATCTGTAACACCGACAATTCTAGCCGCAGGCGGTAGCCGGCGGAGGCATCGGTCATAACCGCAGGCTACCGCCTGCGGCTAAGATTAATTCTGCTCTTCGACCATCGCCACGAATCCTTTCGCTGCGATCGAACGGGCGCGGATAGTACCCCTCGCGGAAAAACGCCCGCAATGGCAGTTAACGGTATACTGCTTGCATGTCTGAAATGATTTATCTCGACAACAACGCCACCACGCCGCTGCTGCCGGAAGTCGCCGACGCGATGCGCGAGGCGGCGCTACGTTTCCCGGCGAATCCCGCCAGCCAGCACCGCGCTGGTCAAACCGCCCGTCGCGCCCTGGAAGAGGCCCGCGAGCAAATTGCCACCCTTTTGGGGGCCAAAACCTCGGGAATGGACGCGGATCGACTCATTTTCACCAGCGGCGGGACCGAGGCCAATAATCTCGCAATTCTGGGCATGCTAGCAACACAAACTCCGGGGCACTTCGTCACTTCGGCCATTGAACATCCCTCGCTGTTAGGTCCCGCAGCGGAGCTCGAACGGCGTGGCTGGCATGTGACTCGCGTTACAGCCGACGAAAGCGGCGTTGTGAAAGTTGGCGATCTCGCTGCTGTCTTCCGCGATGACACGCGGCTTGTGAGCATCATGGGTGCCAACAACGAAACCGGCGTGTTGCAGCCGATTGCCGAGATCAGCAAGCTGTGCGCGGGTCGCAACATCTTTTTCCATACCGATGCGACGCAGTGGGCTGGCAAGCTCCCCACGCATTTTCACGACTGGCAACTCGCCGCGCTGAGTTGCACGGCGCACAAATTTCATGGTCCGCTTGGCATCGGTGCGGTGCTTCTCAGGCACGATATTGCGCTTGCTCCACAACTCTTTGGCGGACATCAACAGGCTGCCGCCCGACCGGGAACCGAATCGCTGCCGCTGGCCGTCGGCATGGGTGTCGCTCTCGAATATTGGCAGCGCGAAGCCGCATCGCGCGCGGAACGGATCGCCGTGATGCGCGATGAATTTGAACGCGAACTTTGCGTTGCGATTCCCACCGCCACGGTGGTTGGCCGTAAGGCACCCCGGCTCCCCAATACGTCAAACCTGACATTTCCCGGTGTTGATCGGCAGGCCTTGTTCCTCGCGCTCGACATGGCCGGCGTGGCTTGTTCGACCGGTTCCGCGTGTGCCAGCGGGTCGAGCGAACCCTCGCCGGTGCTGCTAGCGATGGGGCTTAAAAGAGAGCTGATCGAGGGTGCTTTGCGTTTCAGTTTCAGTCACCTTAACACGCCCGAGGAAGCCCGCGAGGCGGCTCGTCGTATCATCAACGCCCACAAGCAGTTATATCGCTAAAGAATTGCTGAAAAATAAGCCCGTGGTCCTCCCGAGCGGGTGGCAGATCGGGTAGAATCAAGAATTCAATTTTCTGCTGTTTTTCTCGGGGGATTTCGGCCAATTTCTGGCCTCCCGCGACACCTTCAACATGCCGATTCTGGACGGAGCCCACGTGGTCGACGGAGTGCTGCGAATCGATCTGCCGGCAGGGCCTTACGGAGCTAATCACACGGCTCCCCAAGGTGCCGTTGCGCCGGAATCCACGACCTTCGTCGCTGGCCCCGAAAATCGCCTGCCGATTATTGCCCTCGAAAAACTGCTGACCGGCGAGGCCGAGTTTTCGCCCCCGGCGTGGGCCAATCCGCTCGTTCTCATTGGCCCCTCGGGGAGTGGCAAGTCGCTCTTGATGCGCGGCATCGTGCGGCGGTGGCTGCCCGTGCTGGGGGCCGAGCGCGTCGCCTACTTCACGGCTACCGACTTCGCCCGGCGCATCATCGACGTGCGCACCGATGGTGAGCTCCCCGAATTCCGCGCCCGTTTGGCCAAACTGCAACTTTTGGTGATCGAAGATTTACACAAGCTGCCGGCTAAAATGGCCCTCCATCACGAGCTCCGTGACTTGCTGGATAAACTCACCGATTCGCAAGCGGTGGTGTTGTGTACCTCGCAGATTTCGCCCACCGCCCAACCGCAACTTGATTCCGGATTGAGCGACCGTCTGACCAGCGGTTTACTGTTGTGGCTCAACCACCCTGGCAGCGACGCTCGGCTGGAATTGCTGCGACTTGCCGCCGTGGAACGTGGTACATCGATTGACGACCGCACACTGCGCGTCCTCGCAGAAAACACAGTGGGGTCCGCATCGCAATTGCTGCGTGCCTTGCGCGAATGGGAAGTTGCTCCCCAAGTCGGTGCCCATCCCGCCTCAGCTCGCACGGGGCTGGCCGCGAAAGACATTGTTGCCGTCGTGGCCCGCTATTTCGGCGTGACGCAAACGGCCCTGCGTGGTCCCGTCCGGCGGAAATCGCTCGTGTTTGCCCGCAGCGTGGCCGTGTATTTGCTCCGCACCCTCACCGGCGCGAGCTACGCCCAGATTGGCCGCGAACTTGGCAAACGCGATCACTCGACAATCATGCACGCGATGGAATCGGTCCAGCTCACGCTCGCTACCGACGCCGCCACCCAACACACCTTGGAGGAACTGCGTCGCATTTTGCTCGCCGCCTGAATCACGATGTTCAAGATCCACACTATTACCATCTGGGGGAAACTTGTTTGTTAGGTGTCGACAACCACCGAGCAATTTTGTGGTTCAACATGACTACAAACGTGGAAGCAAAAACTCTGACTGCTACCAACAATGGCCGAACATAACACCAACAGCCAACCAACACGTTTTCCACCAAGCACTTTGTCTTGTAACTCCTTGCCGACACAAGCATTCACACAATTTGCAGCCACTTATCGACAATTTGCGGCCACTTATTACTACTGCTACTATCTAAATCCATTTATTACAGAGAAACAAACTCAGGAGGTTTCCGGTGAGCACAGTCCTAGAAAACCAACCCTCGGCGGAGACCTCACGCACCAGCGGAAAGGGCGGCAAGTCCATGAAAATCTCTTGCGATCGGGAACAACTCCTCCATGCGTTCCAGACCGTCGCTTCGGTCGCTCCCTCGCGGAGCCCCAAGCCGATTCTGCAGAACGTCAAACTCGAAGTCACCGGCGACTCGGTCACGTTGCTGGCCACCGATTTGGAAGTCGGCATTCGCCATCAAGTTTCCGGCGTTGACATCCAAGTCCCCGGCATGGCGGTCCTGTCGGTCACGCGGTTTGGCTCGATCCTGCGGGAGAGCAACGACCAGACGCTCCACCTGGAATGCGATTCCACCGGCATCACCATTCGTGGCGAACGAAGCCAATTTCGCCTTCCCGCCGAGAATCCGGCCGAGTTTCCACAGGTCACCGCGTTCGAGGAAACTAGCTACTACGAAATCTCCGCTCGCTTGCTGCGAGAATTGATCCGCCGCACGGTGTTCGCCACCGACAACGAGAGCAGCCGCTATGCCCTTGGTGGCGTGAAACTGGAGTTTGAGGAGAGCGCGATCACGGCGGTCGGCACCGATGGTCGGCGCCTTTCCAAAATGACCGGCCCGGTTACCAAGTCGGGCACTCCCCAGAGCGATCAAACCACGATTGTTCCCACGCGGGCGATGGTTCTCATTGAGCGGGCGATTGCCCCCAGCGACAGTGAAGTGCAAATCGCCATCAAAGGGAACGAGATTTTGGTCCACAGTGCCCGAGCCACAATCTCGGCCCGCTTGCTGGAAGGTCGCTTCCCCGATTGGAGAAAAGTATTCCCCGAAGGGGGCCATAATGCGGTGAGCTTGGACTTGGCCGTCGGAGCAACCCATGCCGCCGTGCGTCAGGCCGCGATTGTCACCAGCGAGGAAAGCCGCGGTGTGGATTTCACCTTCGGCGACGGCATGTTGGTGCTTGCCGGCAAGGCCGCCGAGGTGGGCCAATCGCGGATCGAACTCCCCATTGGTTACAACGGCGACGAGCTCACGCTGACACTCGACCCGCGGTTTGTGACCGACTTCCTCAAGGTGCTCGATGCCGAGAAGACGTTCACCTTCGAGGCCAAAGACGGCGAAAGCGCGGCCGTGTGCAAGACTGACGATGGCTACGGCTATGTGATCATGCCGCTGTCGAGGGATCGATAAGATGCCACCTGTCTTTCCCGCGCAGGCGGGAATCCAGGCGTTAAACACTAGATTCCCGCCTGCGCGGGAAAGACGTGGATTGCGTTTTCCATGACCGAAAGTGCGAATGACAACCTCGGCAACAGCGATCCCCGGATTGCCGAGGCGTGGATCGACTTTCAGGACCGTCGCGCCGCCGAAGTGCGGAAGTACCACGGACGGAGCCCGAAGCGCATCGGCAACGTGATTGCCCAATTGGTGAACCGCCGGGGTTATGCCCAGATCCACGCGGCGGGAGAACGCGACGAGGCGTGGCAAGCAATCGCGGGCGAGCCCTTCGCCGCAGCCAGTCAGTTTGCTGCTCTGCGGCGCGGGGTGTTTGAAGTCCTGGTGGCCAACTCGCTCATGATGCAGGAGCTCACCTTCCGAAAGGAGGAGTTGCTCAAGGCGTTGCAGCAAGTTCTCCCGGATGCAGGTGTGAAACAACTAAAATTCAAAATTGGTAAAATCGAAGAACAACAAGGCCCGTGAATGCTGGGAAGTATCCTGGCAACACAAGCAAAGTTAGTACCCTCTAAAAATGTCAAACGACGAACCCGTTAAAAAGAATATTGCCAAGGCCGAGTATGGCCAGTCCGATCTTGAGCACCTGAGCGATCTGGAGCATGTCCGCGAGCGGCCGAGTATGTATATCGGCGATACGACCGCGCGCGGTTTGCATCACTTGGTGTACGAAGTGGTCGACAACTCGATCGACGAGGCGATGGCCAACTACGCCACCGAAGTGCGCGTTTTGGTGAATCCCGACGGCTCGGTGACGGTCGATGACGATGGCCGCGGCATTCCCGTGGAGAAGCACGCCCAGCTTTCCGAGCAGATGGATCGCGACGTTTCGACCCTCGAAGGGGTGATGACCGTCCTCAAGTTTGGCGGCAAATTTAGCAAGGGGGCCTACCAAACCTCCGGCGGTTTGCATGGCGTGGGTGTCACTGTCGTGAACTTTCTTTCGGAGTGGTGCGAGGTCGAAGTGAGCCGCGATGGCCACGTCTATCACCAGGAATACGCCCGCGGCGTCCCGAAAGGCGAAGTCCGCCGCATCGGCACCAGCGACCGTCGTGGCACCAAGACCACCTTCAAGCCCGATCCGCAAATCTTCCAGGTTACCAAATTCGTCTACGCCACGCTGGTCAAGCGGCTGCAGGAGCTCGCTTTCTTGAATCGGGGCGTAAAGATTTCCATCGCCGACGCCCGCACGAACGAAGGGGAAACTTTTCAATACGAAAACGGCATCATCGAGTTCGTCACCTGGCTCAACCGGGCGAGCGAAGTGGTGCATCCCGAGGTGCTCTACCTGGAAGGCGAAAGCGAAGGGGTCACCATGGAAATCGCCATGCAGTACTCCGGCGAATACACCGAGAACGTGCATTCCTACGTGAACAACATCAGCACGACCGAAGGGGGGACGCATCTTTCCGGTTTCCGCACGGCGCTCACCCGTTCGCTTAACGCTTATGGCAAGAAGCAGAATCTGTTCAAGGATTTGGTTCCCTCGGGCGAAGACGTGCGCGAAGGTCTCACCGCCGTAATCAGCGTCCGTGTGCCGCATCCCCAGTTTGAAGGCCAAACGAAAACCAAGCTCGGCAACAGCGAAGTGGAAGGGATCGTGAACTCCGCTTTCGGCGATTATTTAAGCAAATTCCTCGAAGAAAACCCCAAAGCCGCCAAGAGCATCATCAACAAGGTCATCGTGGCCGCCGAGGCCCGTGAGAGTGCCCGCAAGGCGCGGCAACTCATCCGCGAGCGTAAGGGAGCCCTCTCCGGTGGCGGGCTACCCGGCAAGCTCCGCGATTGTTCGAGCAAAGAAGTCAACAAGTGTGAACTCTACCTCGTGGAAGGCGATTCGGCGGGTGGCAGTGCCGAGGGCGGCCGCATTCGCGAGTATCAGGCGATCTTGCCACTTAGGGGTAAAATTATCAACGCTTACAAGAGCCGCGAAGACAAGGTGCTCGCCAACGAAGAAGTTCGTAGCATGATTTCCGCCGTGGGCATCGGCATTGGTGAGGACCAGGATCTGAGCAAGCGTCGCTACGGTCGGGTGGTGATCATGACCGACGCCGACGTCGATGGTTCACATATTCGCACGCTGCTGCTCACGTTTTTCTATCGCCAGATGTACGAGTTGGTCGCGCATGGGCACGTCTATGTCGCCCAGCCGCCGCTGTTCCGGGTGCGTCAGGGCAAAAACACCACTTACGTGCAGACCGAAGAGGAAATGAAAACCCAGCTCTTGGAGCTCGGCTTGGGGGATTGCGTGTTCGATCCGGGGAACGGCGAGCTCGTCGATGGCGAGCGGATGGAAAAGCTCTGTCGCACGCTGGCGGCGATGGAGGAATCGATCGTCGCGCTCGAACGCCGCGGCATTAGCCTCAAGATTCACGCCGAACGGCAAGATCCGGCGACGCTGGAACTGCCGATTTTCCACGCCTTTCTTGGCCAAGAGGAGCATTGGTTTACCAGCCGTGCGGAGCTGGATAAGTTTGTCTCCGAGCAGGAAAAAGTGACCGGCAAGGAAGTGCGGCTCGACACGGGAAATGTGACCGAAGACGAACACGCGCAAACCAACGGCCAGGTCGGCCCCAAGTTGCGGATCGTGGAACTCCACGAAGTCCGCACGATCAACACGCTGCTCAAGGATCTCTCGAAACTCGGCTTTGAGATCGAATCCCTGATTCCCACCGACCGCACGGGCATGGAAGGTTCTCGCTACGCCCTTCGCCGCGGCGAGAGCGAAACGGGCCTCGACGACTTGCGCGGCCTGCCAGCGGCGATCCGTGCCGCGGGCGAAAAGGGTTTGCAGATCACTCGCTTCAAAGGCCTGGGCGAAATGAATGCCGAGGAGCTCCGCGAGACAACCCTCGACCCCGTGAACCGCACGCTCTTGCAAATTCGTATGGAAGACGCTGGCAGCGCCGACGAACTGTTCCGCGTACTGATGGGCGATAACGTCGAACCACGGCGAGAGTTCATCCAGAAGCATGCGCTGGATGTGAAGAATTTGGATGTGTAAGGGGATTTGTAGGCGAATCTCGCTTGAAATTGGGCATTCTAGTTGCTAGAAACCTGCATTAAGTTACTATATAGTAACATGTTGGGTTACTGGGCCTTAGCTTGAGGTGCTCATTCTGTTCACCAAGTGTTTTGCTGTCGCTCGCAGCACAGGTTTTTGATGGTCTTCGCAGATTCACCTCGCGTTATTTATGCGAACAATACACTCTCTGAAGTAGTTTGCGAGCTACGGTTTCCGCCTATTCTAAAAATTGAATCTGCACCGCCCGCAGATTTTCAAGAAGCAATTCGGCACGCATTTCCACTTTTTGAACAGAAACGTAAGGGGCCCGAACTGCCGTCCGAGTTGCCCCCCGAAATTGCAAGGATGATTTCTGCAGAGATCCCGGCAATGGGCGCAACTACTTACGAATTTGTTTCTGATGATGGCCTATGGAAGGTGACTTTAGCCAAACAATCGCTTTCTGTGAGAACGAGAAAGTATCTTCGATGGGAAGACTTCAAAGCCCACACAAATGCACCGTTTGAAGCTTTGGAGAAAGTTTATAAACCGCCCTTTTTTCAAAGAATAGGCCTTAAGTATCAGAACATAATTTCACGCTCGGCACTGAAGATTGATGCCGAAAAGCCGTGGTCTGAGTTATTGAAAGATGTTGTTGTGGGCGAAATTGCTGACCCACAGATAGGGGCGAGAGTCAAGACCACGATGCGGCACACTGGGATTGAGCTGGAGAATGATAGCTTTGTTAAACTAACGCATTATTTGGCAAAAGCGCAGTCTAGCGATAAAACCCCTGACGAAGAAGTATACGTAGTAGATGCTGATTTTCTAACTCGCAAACGCACGGAGATTAAAGATGTCCACGACCGACTTGATCGACTTAACAATGAGTCAGGCCGATTATTTCGATGGTGCATCACCGATTATTTACACACAGCAATGGGACCGACTGTCGTGGAATGAGAGCAGTAGTGAACTGCCAGTATTTTTTGTAGAGAATGAAGGTAATTTCATTAGATGGTCTCAGCAGATTCCTGGGGGACAGTCTAATCATTGGGTGTCTATTACTAATGACACCCCTACCGGTAGTTTAGGCGCGGTTCAGATTCCGGAAGATCTTTACATGAGACTTTGGTGTCACGTAATTACCAATTTGATGCCAGCAGAAGCCCTTCCGGAGGTAGGCGAAACATTGGGTGACCTCTATCGATTTTATACAGATCGTCAACTTTCGCAGGGTCGCCTTCCAGCTCTACCATATCTAGCAGACTCAGACTTAGAGCTATTGGAGCCAACCATGCGCCCGGCTTTTGCTTTCTCTGAGGAATAATTTGTGAGTTCAAGCGACATCTACGAAAGGCCGCTTAGTTCCTGGTTATGCCAGGGTGAGATAATAGCTAATCTTCACCAACCATTTATTGAAATTGTCGATGAAGTCCGAAAGGCGCGCGAGTTGATCCACCCTTTTGCGGTAGTCATGTCCCAAGATTGTGATCTTGAGTGGGACTTCAAAGCACGACAGAGCACGAAACCAGATCGTGCCCAAAAATTTCTTTCTAATGTCTTGTTCTGTGAGGTTGCTGAAGCAGCCAACCTTAAAGCCCAAAACAAGAACAAGTCTTGGACTCGAATTGCAGAGAATAATGATCCTCGATTTCATTTCTTGGAGAAGTGTCCTCAGACATGTGATTTACAGAATCTGGGATATGCAGACCTTGCAATCGACTTTAAGAAATTCTTTACCGTTCCAACGGAGTATCTATATTTTCAGCTGGCATCAAATGCTCAACGTAGAGCCGTACTGCGGCAGCCATATAAGGTGCATTTGAGTAGCAGATTCTATTTTTTCCAGATTCGGATTGGATTACCGCGAAATCACGGTGACCCGATGCCAGTAGAATTGGACGTTATCAAAGAGTTGAATTATCGACTTTAACTCGATTCGGCGGAAAAAAATCAGATAGCTTCATTCCGCTACCATTCCCTCTATGTCCCGCAAGAAGAAAAAACAGCCCGTCGCTAACATCGTGCCACCGGTCGACAAGAAAGTCGACGAAGCCGGCCGCAAGTTGGTCAACAACCTGAGCATCGCCGACGCGCGGCATTTGATCCGGACCGAAGGGGGTGAAATCGCGCCGACGCAGATTGTGATTCAAACACTCTCGATTGTGGTCGTCGCCGCTACGTCGGCCTATGCCATCTGGTTTGGCAATGCGACGGCCTGGCATTTGGTGCTGCCGATGGTGGGCGAGTATCTCGCGCTGTTGGCGGGGATTGTCGTGGCCTATGCGATTGTCCGCCATCCCGACATGAAGAAAGAGGCACGCAATTCGCTGATCTTGTTAATCGTCCTTGCCGGCAGCATTGCCACCACGGTCATGGTCCAAGCCCGCCGCCGGGAGATTCCTTGGGAAACACAGTTGCAAGAATATGCGACGGAATTGTGGTCGTGGATCACCGACCATTACATGCTGCTACCGATCCTGTGCGCCACGGCGGGGGTGCTGTTGGACCTGCCGACTCGCGTGGGGAACCTGCTGAAATACGGCCCGCCGTTCGTGGCTGCCGGCCTGGGCTGCGGCACGCGGGCGGCGATGGTCTTTCTGAGCTTCTTCATCCTGCCATTCCTGGTGACCGGCACCGAGAGGAGCAACGCTTGGATTCTATGGGGCATGCTCGTGCTTGCCGAAACCGTCGCCCTCGGGATGCACTGGGACGTGCAGCGGCGGCTTAAGAAATTGGATGGGCCGGGTGATATTGAGGCGACAAGCTGACCAATTTCGATCACGAAATATGCCGACCAGCATAGGAACTGGTCGGCACGACAACATTAATCAATATCGCTATTAGAAGCGCCAGTTCTATCGGCGATGTTTCGTTGCAGCTAAGCTCAGGATTGCCAACGCCAATAACGCAAACGACGCTGGTTCGGGCACTATCGAGATGCGACCACCAAGAATACTTTGCTGGATGGCGTATTCCGGTTTGAACGTCGAAACGTCGTAGGCCGTGTTACCCGCCGCCATGAACTCGATATATTCTTGCAAGGCGTTTTGATCGGTCAGACCGAGGCTTGTGAAATCATAGATTTGCGACAGATAGGTACTAACCCCACCAATCGAGGTGCGAAAATATTGATCGCCGCCACCGGCCAAAAACGCAAGTGTTGCGACATCAAATGTGGTGGTCAATGGATCCACCAGCCATTCGCCGTTGGCGAGGTAAGTTACACCTTCGATAGCAAGATAGAGCAGCCGGTCAGCCGGGTTGATGGAAGTGCCCGCTGACGTGAACGAGAAACCAGGTTGACTGATATCGTAGCGTACTTCCATGCCTGCGATGTGGGCAAAGCGTCCCTCGGAGGAAACCGGGGTCACGCCCGTGCCAGCATCCCCATCAGTCGTACGAGAATAGGCATTTTCTAGCAACAACTTGAGGTCGGCGAGCTTCACATCTTCCACCACGGACACGAAGTTACCAAACGGTGATACGTTGAACGTACTTAATTGCGAAATGTCACCCACGTTGATATTCGCGCGGATACCACCGCCATTGACCAAGGCGATCACGGGACGATCAACATCAAATTCCTCCGATCTTTCCTGAGCGGCACGCAGAATTCCATCGGCCACCAAATTGCCGAGGTTGGTCTCACGGGAACGAATCGTCGGCGAGCCACCGTGGAGGAGTTGCACCGAAGTGTTTGCCAGGTCATTCGCAGCCAAACCGCTGACGAAATTCTGCACGGGAACGACCGACTCGGCGGTAACGGCGGCGTCAGCAACGACACCGTGTGTAGGGTCAACCGTCGTGCTGGCCACCCGCTGTGGTCCCGAGGAATTGTCGATTCCTTGCAGGTTGCCGCTGTTGTCGAAATTGAGAGTTACTCGCCCCAGGTAGCCGTAGTTGCCGCCAGTGGTAACGAGCGGAATCGAGTTGCCGCCGAGATCAGTGACGGTGCTTGTGAGCGGATAGTTATTGGGAACTCCGGTCAAGCTGCCCGAAAGTGTCGCTGGGGAGTCGCCGGGAATAAAACCCGTATCGGCAACGCTGCCGGGAGCACTGGCTGTGTAGACGGCAGTTGGGGAAACTGCGGTGGGGTTGCGGAGCAATTCATCGCCCCCGCCGGCGATAATGAGATCGATACCAGGATTCAAGCTCGCGACCAACGAATTATCGGTGCTGATTCCTTGCAGGTGGCCGGCCAAAACAATGTGGTCCACGCCTGCCGTCTGGAGGTTGGCAATTTCAGCATTCACCGCCGCGGCAACGGGGTTAATGCCCACGGTACCGGGTGAGGAGACAAAATTCAAAGTCTCGGTCGTGGCCCCGATAATACCGATTTTTTTATTTCCTGCGGGGGTGCTGACCGTCACAATTTTCGTCGCGGCAAGTGTGCCGCTGGTGACAAGGGCTTGGAGATTGGCTTCACCCGAAAAATCGAGGTTCGCGCTAAGATAGGTGGTGGGATTGGTAGTTTGGGCGTCACCAATAAATTCGGCCAACACATCGGGTCCGAAATCAAATTCATGGTTGCCAAGAATGGAAGCATCATAGCCCATTTGGCTAATCGCCAGGGCATCGAAAAAGGTGCGGCTGCCCGGTGTACCTGAATCGAGGCTGGCTTGGAATTGGGCACCGGCCAGGAACGTATCGCCGGCATAAATGGAAAGCACGCCGTGATTGAGCGATTCATAATAAGTACGAGTTTCGTCGAGCATGGTCTTGAATCGCGCCACGCCGCCGTATTGACCCAGCGCGTCGGTGTAGCTCGTGAGCCGCGATTCGCCGTCATTATTGTGCAAGAGTGTGATGCTGTACTGTGCATGCAACAAATCGTTGCCCAGCAACATCCCAAGAATTCCCCACAGAACTGTTTTCCTCATTAAATCACTCCCTTTCCAGATTCGAGTTGTTGACCTCGCGGTAGCGAAACCACTGTCTTCGGGTCACATCATCAACTCGAGACATGAAGAGACGGGTAAGGAAATTTGAAATCCTTGCGAACAATCGATGAGGAATAGGTGAACGGCTTGATTGTCGGCCAAGTTGGTTGCTTCGTGCGTTGGGCCATCGACTCGCCTTCAGCTAATTGATCGGCTCCCTGTTTCTTGCTGAAAACGGTCATCTACCGCACTTCCCCGCCCCTTTCGCCCACCCTCTTTTCGGGCTAAAATCGAGCGATTTTACCCGGGTTTTCATGGCTTGCCGTGCGATGCGTTGCATCGCGGCTAACGCCGAAAAACTTCTAGCCACTAGCATCTAGCCACTCACCACTTTCCCGCCATGCCGCGACGCGACGATATTCACCGTATTCTCATCATTGGCTCCGGCCCGATTGTCATCGGCCAGGCTTGCGAGTTCGATTACTCGGGCACGCAGGCGTGCAAGGCCCTCCGCGAGGAAGGGTACGAGGTGATCCTCGTCAACAGCAATCCCGCGACGATCATGACCGACCCCGCGACGGCGGATCGGACTTACATCGAGCCGCTCACCTGGGAAATCGTCGCCAAGGTGATCGAAGCGGAACGGCCCGATGCCTTGCTCCCCACGCTCGGTGGTCAAACGGCACTCAACCTTGCGATTGCGCTCGAGAAGCATGGCGTGCTGGAAAAGTATGGCGTCGAGATGATCGGTGCCAACGCTGATGTGATCGACAAAGCCGAGAGTCGTGAGCGGTTCAAGCAGGCGATGCACAAGATTGGCCTGGAAGTTTGTCGTGGCAAGACGGTGCATAATTTGGACGAGGCTCGCGAGTTGGTGCTCGATATCGGACTTCCCGCAGTGGTGCGGCCGAGCTTCACGATGGGAGGGAGCGGCTCGGCGATTGCCTACAATCGGCAAGAATTCGATGAGTTGGTCCGGCGCGGGCTTTATTCCTCGCCGACCAAGGAAGTGTTGATCGAGGAGTCGATCATCGGCTGGAAAGAATACGAGATGGAGGTGATGCGCGACGTTGACGATAACGTGGTCATCATTTGCGCTATCGAAAATTTCGACCCGATGGGCGTGCATACGGGGGACTCAATTACTGTGGCCCCCGCGCAAACGCTTTCCGACAAGGAATATCAGCGGATGCGCGATGCGAGCCTGGCGGTGATCCGCGAGATTGGCGTCGAAACGGGGGGCTCGAATATTCAGTTCGCGATTCATCCCAACACGGGCCGTATGATTGTCATTGAGATGAATCCGCGCGTGAGCCGTTCGAGCGCACTGGCGTCGAAGGCCACGGGGTTCCCGATTGCCAAGATCGCGGCGAAATTGGCCGTCGGTTATCGGCTGCACGAACTTCCTAATGACATCACCCGCAAGACGACCGCCTGCTTCGAGCCGACCATTGATTACGTCGTGACCAAAATTCCACGCTTCGCGTTCGAGAAATTCCCGGAGGCCGACGACACCCTCACCACGCAAATGAAAAGCGTCGGCGAAACGATGGCCATCGGCAGCACGTTTAAGGAATCGTTCCAAAAAGCGCTGCGCGGATTGGAAGTCGGCAGCTTCGGTTTTGGTTGCGACGCCAGCGACCTGTGGGGCACCGACCTGCAGCCGAGCGATGAGGAGATCAAGGAAAAACTTTCCCGCCCCGGTCCACAGCGGGTGTGGTATTTGCGTTACGCTATCAAGAGTGGCATGACGACTGCACGGATTTATGAACTCACGGGCATCGATCCCTGGTTTCTCGATAACTTGGCAGAGATCGTCGAAACCGAAGAAAAGATTCGCGCGGTGGGGAGTTGGGACAATCTCTCGCCGGAGTTGTTGCGGACCGCCAAGCGGCAAGGTTTTTCGGATCGGCAACTCGCGATCATGCTCCACTCAACGCAGATCGAAGTCCGCGAACGCCGCAAAGCCCTCGGCATCGTCGCCACGTTCAAGTCGGTGGATACCTGTGCGGCGGAGTTTGAAGCTTACACGCCGTACTTTTATTCCACCTATGAAACCGAAGACGAAGTACCGTCGAAGGAGACAAGAGCTAAGAGTCGAGAGGCAAGAGCCAGAATTGAATCGCCTTTGCCTGGCTCTCCGCTCTCGACTCTCGACTCTCGACCCCTAACGATCATGATTCTCGGTGGCGGGCCGAACCGGATCGGGCAGGGGATCGAGTTCGATTACTGCTGCTGCCATGCAAGCTTTGCCATGCGCGAGCTGGGGATCGAATCGGTGATGGTGAACTCGAATCCCGAGACGGTGAGCACCGACTACGATACGAGCGATCTGTTGTTTTTCGAGCCGCTCACGGTGGAAGACGTGCTCAACATTTGCGACCGCGTCGAGCCGGATGGCGTGATCGTGCAGTTCGGTGGGCAGACGCCGCTCAACTTAGCTCGGGCGCTAAAATCCGCTGGCGTGCCGATCATTGGCACAAGCGTCGATGCGATCGAAGCGGCCGAGGATCGCGAGAAGTTCCAGCAACTGCTGGAAAGACTCAACCTCAAGCAACCGCCCAATGGCATTGCCCGCACGATGGATCAGGCGCGTCGTGTGGCGGCGAAGATTGGCTATCCGCTGTTAGTGCGGCCAAGTTTTGTGCTGGGCGGTCGGGCGATGGAAATTTGCTACGACCAACAGCAGCTTGAAAAATTTACCGCCGAGGCGTTTATTGTTGCCCAAGGTCAGCCGGTGCTTCTTGACCGCTTCTTGGAAGGAGCGACCGAAGTGGATGTCGACGCGATCTGCGACGGTCGCGACGTGATCGTGCCCGGCATCATGGAACACATCGAAGAGGCGGGCATCCACTCGGGCGATTCGGCCTGCGCGATTCCCCCCTACAGCTTGCCCGGTCCGGTAGTGCAAGAAATCCGCGCGGCGACTGTTGCCTTGGCCCTCGAACTCAAAGTTGTTGGGCTAATGAATGTGCAATACGCGGTGAGGTGGGAAGGGGCTGGGGACTTGGGGCTAGGGACTGGTGGTGAGGAATCCAACCCCCAATCCCCAGCCCCCAGCCCCATCATTTACGTAATCGAAGTCAATCCCCGCGCGAGTCGCACCGTGCCGTTTGTGGCGAAGGCAACCGGGATGCCCGTGGCGCGCATCGCGGCGAAGGTGATGGCGGGCGTGTCGCTGGCCGAGCAGGGAATCACTGAAGATCCCGTGCCGAGTCATGTTTCGGTGAAAGAAAGCGTGTTGCCGTTCATCAAGTTTGCTGGCGTCGACATCGTGCTTGGCCCCGAGATGCGTTCCACGGGCGAGGTGATGGGAATCAGCCCGCGCTTCAGCATGGCGTTCGCCAAGAGCCAACTCGCTGCGGGGACGGTGCTTCCCACAGCGGGGAACGTGTTTGTCAGCGTGGCGGATCGCGGCAAACCTCAAGTGATCGAGCTCGGTCGGCGTTTGCACGACATGGGGTATTCGCTCCTGGCGACCGAAGGCACCGCCAAAATTCTGGCCGCGTCCGGGATTCCTTCGCGTGAAGTAAAAAAGATTCGCGAAGGGCATCCCAATCTCTTGGACTTTCTCGCCAACGGCGAAGTCGCCCTGGTGATGAACACCCCCCGCGGCAAAGGTGCCCGCACCGACGAGGGAAAAATCCGCGCCGCCGCCGTGCAGGCAGGGGTCCCTTGTCTCACCACCATCGAAGCCGCCACGGCGGCCATCGCCGCGATGGAAACCCTACGCGAAGAAGAAATGGAAGTCGAAGCGCTGCAAGACAGGTTTGCGCCGGTTGTGCGGTAGGAGGTCTCTCCCAAAGGCGCGGAGGACGTGGAGAGTAGCCGTGAGGCAACGCCTAGCACGGCGTCGGGCACCCATATTCTGCAGGGGACGTGACCATGGATCGTGACGAAGTTGCAAGATCGACGCCTGAATTACCACCGTTGCGGATTCATCATATGCTCCTGGCGATGGGTTGCGTGGCTCTTGTCGCACTGTTCCAGCGAATTTTGGGTTACACAGGCGAGACAACGACCTACTTTCAGACAGTTGCTCAGTTTTACTCGACGGGAACTTATGTTTTACAAGTAGTGGCTTCATTGACTTTGTGTTTGGTAGTTTGCTGGTGTTATCAAGGTATTGGTGTCTTGCCTCAGACGGAACTGGAATTTTCCTTTGTGGTTGTTAGCATAACTCCAACCGCAGGAGAATTCCATGAACAGTTCCCCAAACGAGTCGCTCAAGCGAGAGCGGCGTCACTTCGCTGGCCA